>Ga0307421_1000703_pt1 | contig 21337 bp, 22 predicted proteins | sample SalMarWE160270MG_FD_202163 | JGI IMG/M metagenome (GOLD analysis project Ga0307421, IMG submission 202163) | Salt marsh sediment microbial communities from the Plum Island Ecosystem LTER, Massachusetts, United States - WE1602-70 | ecosystem: Environmental > Aquatic > Marine > Intertidal zone >...
CTCGGTCCATTACGTCATATTGAGAACTTTCATATCCTATATGGAGGTCAGAAAGGATAAATCTCTTCATCAAGCTACTCCTCAGGCAAAGGTGGAGTTATCATAGTAATCGTAATTGTAGCATTTGCAGAAAGGGGACTATCGGTTTGATTTACAGTGCTAGTTATCTCATTATTTGATGCCTTGCTATCTCCCGGCATGAACAAGCCTGCTATCACGACAACTAGAGTTAACAGAACTAGCAATCTTTTCATCATAAATTACATTATACCATCACCAACAGCCAATGATTAGGAATATCGTGTGGATACTTCGGTTCACCACTTGCCACTTCCACCTCAAGCAGAAGGCATGCTAAGTTTGAGGATAGCTTGAGGCTTTATCGGAGACCCGCGAGCCTCGTCCAGCTACATAATAGTCAGGATTTTAGTCTTTTCTTAGCCACAGTTTGGAGACTCTTCTCTTGATTCCCCGGTAAGTAGTTTTCCAAAATGGTGCCTTACGATACTTTTTTGCTATTTCTTCTGTCTCGATGGCTTTTTTTGTTGTATCCTCAGGCTCATCAGTAGCATTCTTCACAACAAGAGATTTTAGCACCTCGCCTTTCGGCCCATATATCGTAATGGACGTAGTACGTGCCGACCGTTTCTGCTTAAACCGTTCACGAGCCCAATCAACACTCACCTTGACAATCTGTTTAATTATTTCCTCTGTTGCGGCACCTAGTACCGCAATTGTAATAACTTGATACAAGGTGACAGCGTAACCCTTGTATCCATTGATTTTAACTTGCACTTTATACTTCGGATAGGAGACGCGGATTGCTTTAGCAAGTTCTTCAGCTTCCTCGGGTATAATATCAAGCGGGTTTTTAGGTTGTATAATAATCTTACTCATCGTAATCTACCATAGCCACAATATGCATCCTAATCTTATTATACTACTTACTAGCTCAGTGAAGTTTGAGGATAGTTTGGGGCTTTATCGGAGGCTGGAAGCTATAACTAAACGTTGACTCTCAATCATGCAGTCTATATTATCTCCGAAAGACGCAAAAATTATATGGTGAAAGGAGGCAAGAACCGATGAAATCTTGGATATTCTTTGTGGTATTCACAGTAGGTGGTATTGCTGCTATTGTCCTTGACCACAATTGGGTTGGAGGGTTAATGCTAATTGGAATAGGTTTATTTCCTATTGTGTTTTCAGCTAAGTTAGTCTAGAGCAACTTTTGAGAAGAGATTTGGCTCTTAGACTAGGTGAGGAATTATTTTGCAATAAGTTGCATCGTCAAACTTACTATGATGGTCACTATGATGAGTGGCGCTGCATATTTGATAACTGTTCTAAATGTCGCCATTGTTGAAGGACGCCCTGTGTCTATGAATGTAAATGGGAACAATTTACTTATGCCCCATATGTACACCAGAACCAAAATGACTCCAGCAACAATAGCCACTGGTAGAAAAAGCTTGTTCTGCCAAAATGGTTGCGTGAATGCATACAAAAGCAATCCCACCAACAAGATACCTTGCAATGCAGGAAGCCAAATACGGTTAAATATCCAGTGAAAGTTGTGGTGGTCTGATATGAACTCCTCTATTTCCTTGCTTCTTGCTGCAACCCAGTCCGCATCCGTACCAGTAATTTCTACTTTGGTGTAAGGCACCTTGTTATCGGAAACTAGTCTAATTGTTCTATCTTCCTTGTCTGATTCTACTGCTAACGAGACGTGGTTGACCTCTTCGGGCAAACGTGCATTACGTAAGCTTTCAATACTTTTAAAGGACATAGACTCGTTCTTTCCCGACAAAGTAAAGTGTAGGTAACCTTGAGGGTCATACTCTATCGCTTTCTCAAGAATCTCGCACAACTTCAGCAGGTCGTCTTGTTTGAGAGTCATGGATTTTGCTGGCAGTGTCACCGTGGTTTCATGCGTATTCGTCATTTTTATGTATCCCAACTAGGCTAATTTGTGGATTTGTTAATTATCTTTGCCCTTCTGGTGAGTCATTATCAATTGGGCATCGTCCCCACAGGCGATGACATGATAATCGATGAGCAGTCCTTGCTTTTTGGCGCTCTCCATGCGTTCTTTTGCCTTCTGTAACACATCGGGATGAGAGCTGGAGTGTCCCACATAGCCGCCGATATCTGCTTTGATGACACTTAAAGTTATTTCCATTACATCCTCCTTTGGTTAATAATCTATGCCTTTACGCGCTAATATCCCCTTGTCGTAGGGATGCTTTACTTTGGGAGAAATGGGAGATAGTAAAGGAATAGAATCATTAAGGGAACTTTTGAGAACAGAAACTTGGGAGCCTAAGAAAACAAGCATATCATAAATCTCCTCAGGAGTATTGAACCTTATTCTCTTATTAGATGCAATTATTTAGCCATTTGGCCGATGGTATTGAATGGGTCAGCCACAGTGTCTCAATTCCCGGTCGCATTTTCACGCTTGCTTACCATTCCGCGATAGTGACCAGGTATTCAATCCAATAACTGGTATACCACTCTTCAAGGCATAGGCAATCTCGCTGAGCGTTCCATAGTTGCTCCCAATAGCGACCACTGCCTGGGCTGACTTGACCACGATGGCTGAGTTGATTTTTAAGCTCTAGGGGGAGTTCAGCCATGGTCTTGGCAAGTTCGGGAAGGTAGAAAATGGGGTCATAACCAAAACCATTTTCCCCTTTGGCTTCAAAGGCGATGATGCCGTGGCGTTTACCTTGACATAATCTTAGTTTACCTTCTGGCGTGGCAATGGCGATGACGCATTTGAAATGAGCAGTTCGCCTATCCCATGGAATGCCACCCATCATTGCTAATAGCTTTGTTACTCTATCGGCATCAGTGGCATTCTTTCCAGCAAAGCGGGCTGAGTGGATGCCTGGCTTGCCTGCTCTATACTTGAGATTATCAGGTTACTGCACATTGTAGGTTGTTCCATTGGTCGTCACTAGAATGGTTCCGTGGACATCAGTCCCGTAGATAGTTGCCCCGATGTCACATAGGCGTGTGATTGTTTCAGGCGCAGGATGCCCATAGGGGTTATTCGCTCCAGCAGAATAGATGGCTATTTCAGGCTGTGCGGCATTAAGAAAGCTTGCTGTTGAGCTATATTTAGAGCCGTGGTGACTCACTTTTAGAATGTCAATGTCATCAATGAGGCCTGCTGCTATCATGCTAGCCTCGGCTCCGCTTTCAGCATCGCCAGTAAATAGGAAGTCCACTTGCCCAAAGGGGAGCCCCAGCACTATTGAGTTCTCATTTCTATCAGAGCCTAAAGGCAACGTGGGGTGTAGAACGTCAAAGGTCAACGTGCTGAGGCTAATTTGGTCTCCCCTTTGTGCCTGATGCACCTGCGCACCCTCTTCATTCACTTTAGCCATGAAGTCCATGTAGGTCTGGGTAGAGGCCGTATCTCCATTGAGCCAGATATCTTTTACATCGAAAGCATCCAATACGTTACCAAGACCTCCTATGTGGTCTGCATCGGGATGGGTAGCTACCATCACTTCGAGGGCACCATCAATATAGCTCGGTATATAGTCAGCACAGTCTCCCCATCTCCCCCCATCAATCAACATCTCATTGGTCCCATAGTCGATTAGAATAGCATCGCCTTGACCTACATCAATGAAATGAATCACAAGTTGGCCAGGTAGGGTGGTAGTGGTAAAGGTGTTGTCACCTGAAACCGCTTCATTTCCAGCATGGTCTCTTGACCTCACACTAAAGTGATAAGTGCTGTCTGGGTCAAGCCCTGTTACGCTAACGCTATGGCTGGCGACTAATTCATTGTCTAACGGAGTAGTCAAGCCATAAGCATTGGTTTTGCCGTATTCTAGCTGGCTGGTGGCCGGCTCGTCAGTTGTCCAGGTGATGGTAACAGTGATTTCAGTAATATTCTCGGCCGAGACATTTGCAATCGAGGGTGCTGTTGTATTAGGCCCATTGTCATCGCAGCTTACCCCTCCCAAAAGTAGGATAAGGATAATAATGATTTCAGCTATCCGTTTCATCCAATAGGCCCAATTCTCTCAGACACAAATATAAGTCTATAGCCATTCCTCGGTTAAGGAATTTGCTTTCGCATCCTCACTTTGTTGAACACTTCGTCATTCTGTTACCTATCATAGAAAGGTTTCTTTTTATATCAAATTGTCAGGACTGTGGTTTTCGATTTATAATAAGTTACTATAGGATTTGAGATGTCAAGGAATATATTAGCTACAAGGTAAGTACCATGTCTCAAGAGTTTTCATTCCTCAACCAAAGACTACAATGGATTGGCTTGGGCGATTTGCTAAGAAGCCACCTATTGAAAGTGCCTCCACACCAGCGTTCATACGCTTGGACCAAAGCTGATGTGGAAGATTTCTGGGAAGACCTGAGTAGAGAGAAAGATGAGGGTGGCGGTGAGTATTTCATGGGACCTATTATAATTACATCTACTAAGCCGCCAGATCCAAGGCTAACGATAATTGATGGTCAGCAACGACTGGCCACAGCCTCAATAATGATTGCAGTCTTGGTAAGTAGCTTGATTCGTATTGGCGACACAGATACTGCACAAGATATCGAACGGGATTATTTGGGGCATAAGGACCTACGCAGGCGAATGCTAACTCCAAGGCTTATACTAAACGAGGAGGATAAGCAATTCTTCACGGCAGTCGTCTCTAGGGAAAAAATTGAAGAACCCACTACGGGAGAATCCAAAAGGCGAATATACTACGCATACAAGTACTTTACTGACTTAGTGGAACAGCAACGATCTTCATCGAAAGAGCAAGGTTCCTTTCGAGATTGGGTCATCGACTGGATTGAATATGTACGAGAAAAAGCGATTATAATGCTGGCGGTTATCCCCGAAGAATCGGATGCTTTCGCTATCTTCGAAACGCTTAATGCCCGTGGTAGAGAGCTGGCAATTGCAGACCTGCTAAAAAATCACCTTTTCTCTTGTGCTGGGGAATCAATGGATGATGTAAGGCGTCTTTGGAATTCCGCCAGCTCGAAGATCAGCGAGGTTGACGAAACAGCAATAACCGATTTCTTGCGCCATTACTGGAATTCCCGATATACGCTTGCCCGACAGAGGGAACTATACCGTCGATTCAGGAGCCAAATTCATGATGAAAATGACTCGCTTATATTTGCCGGAGAACTAGATAAAGCCGCTTCAGATTATTCCGCATTGCTGAATCCAGGCCATATGATTTGGCGTGAATTGGGTCAAAAAGTAGTTGATGCTGTATTTAGTCTTTTCGGTTTAAGGCTGGAGCAGAACCGTCCGATGTTACTGGCAGCAATGCGCAAACTACAAAAGAGCGAGCTTGCAATTTTACTGCCGTGGTTGCTATCTTGGTCGGTTCGGGGAGTTATGGTCGGGGGTATAGGGAAAGGCAAGTACGAAGTGAACTATGCTAATGCAGCAATAGCAATAAATAATGACGAAACTTCAAGTGTTACACAAATCTTTGACAAGCTTGAGAATATTATACCGTCTGACACAGAATTCGAGATTGCATTCCGGACATATAGGCCATCAAATAACAGGTTAGCCCATTATATTTTACGAGCCCTTGAAAGGGGCGCACAAAATGAAATTGAACCATATGTGATTCCTAATCCTGATCATCAAGAGCTGACGCTGGAGCACGTATTACCACGCAATCCAAATAGGGCCGAATGGCCTACATTTTTAACGGATGAGATCATTGCAGAATATGTACCCCGCTTAGGAAACTTGGCATTGGTTCCTCGTATACTGAACAAATCATTAGGTAATAGGCCATTCAATTCAAAGCGCACGGTTTATCTAGATGCGGATCTTAAGTTAACGAAAGACATCGCGAATGAACAGGATTGGAGCCCAGAAGCAATAGAGAGAAGACAAAATGAACTTTCAAAGCTTGCTTTGAAGGTCTGGCCAAGAATTCCGTCTGTTTGATTGACTTGCCCCCAAAAAACTAGTCCAGTTATAGTGTTAGGCTGAGGTAACAGAAAGCCATAAAGTCAAGTCCAAAGCCAGGTTACCCATTGGCGCTAACATTAAAGAAGTAACAGAGCCATGCAATGGTGCCAAAGCCTCTGCTTTGGTAGTTCATTGCTAAAGGCGTCAGATCGTAATACTAGCAGTGAGGTCGAGCTTGAAGGACTAGGTTGGGAGCTTGAACTCTATTTACAAGCCTGTTCTTATTTACGCAGTATACGACCTAATTCAAGACTATCAATAAGTATCTTTTCAAAGTGATCGTGGCTGTTCCCGAGCACTTTCACACAGAACCACGGACTATTCTTTTTTTCTAAAGCTTGTAATTGGTCCAAAATGTTCCCTCTCAATGGTCTTTTTGGCTTTGGACAGAAAAATATTAGCAATAGAGCGCGGAAATTGTTTGGATTTATATTATATAACCTCTTGAGACGCTTTAGTGCCTCATTGGCTGTCTGAATACCATTAGAAAGGTATATCTTAATCTCCATAGCAACAATGGCCTTTTGTTTTTCTTCTATGAGGATATCTGGTCGAATGTTAACCCCAGATTGTGGTAATAAGGACTGCCCTATCCTCAGATTTCCTCTAATGAAACATTTCGTATCTTTCGTTACTTCAGCCGATTTGAATCCTCCAAGAGTGTGAAGCAAGAATCTAAGTACCAAGAACTCTGAAAAACCAGTAAAGCCAGACGAAGTTCCTCTATATTCTTTGAGTTCATCAAATAAACCATAATAGATATCATGGATGTCTCTACAGCTTAAGGAATGGATGTTTTCCTTTAAGAAATTATCGATCTGAAGTAGGAATGTATGAGTGATATTATACGGCGCGATTTTTTTCATAGAGTTTCCTTATTATATATTCATTTTGGTCTACGTCAATCCAAGCATCCTCGGTCTTGACTTCAGTTTTACTTTATTAAGCTGAACAAAACATCGGTTTGTACAGTGGCCAATTTATTTTCCGACAGGGCATGAACCGACCGGTAAGCAAAACTGACGTTTGTTACCCTATAGCACAATCACTCAGATTGTGCAATCCCGAGGGAAAGGACACAAATACTAGAGCAGCACCATCTCCAAATCTGGTGGCTGGGCTACTCATTAGCCAATCTAGGCTTTCCCTATCCTAAATACCTTTGTGCCGCAAACAGAGCATACACCTTGTACTGCCGGGCTACCATTTTTGAGTGTGATTTGCTTCGGGTTCTTTATCTCCACCTTCTTCCTACACTTCATACAATAAGCTGTTGCCATTATAACCTCCTACTTTGACTTTCCAAATCCACCTGGTTACTCCCCTGGCAAAGGTGGGGTTCGCATGGTTATCGTAATTGTAGCAGTTGCAGAGCTAGGATTATCGGTTTGATCTACACTGGTAGTTACATCGTTATTGGGGACATTGGTATCAGCAATTGAAGCCTTGCTATCGGCAGTTGCTAAACAAAGTATACCCGCTATGAAAACTATGATGGCTAAGATGACTAGATTAAGCTTTCTCACTGTCGAATCCAGCTATTATTCTACCACGAACAACCAACGCTAGATGAGTAACGTAATATAGCGACCACCTGTTTTCAAAATACTTACTAATTAATACGGTGTGTAATTTAACCAGTAATCTAAAAGCGAAACCTGTTTATAATGTGTTTCTTGGCGATACTTTGTTACGACTCTTTGTTTTTCAACGTCTCTATACTTCGTAACCGTTTCATATCCTTGCTTAGTCTCTTGCCAGTTCCAAGTACCACTAATTTCCACTAATTTGTTAGTAAAAATAGAAAACGTGTTACTGATAACGAAGTAATAGTAGCTTGAGTGGTCGGGAATGAAGGAAAACGAGTAGTCCGTGACACGACCAGGATCAACATACGCTTGCCAACTTCTTCCTGCCTCATAAGCGTTGTAGTTTTCCTGGTCAAATACGTAGAAAAGAAACTCACCACCTGCCCTAGCTCTAACAGTACCACTGACAATATTTTGAGACTTACCTGTTACATCTATGTGCTTAACGAGTGGCTGATAATATCCAGGTGACACGGCGTATGTCTCTCCACTAAATAGGGTAAGACTCTCTGCCGTAGTATAGGTATACGGTTCTTCGACTTGGTATGGTTCACTTTCATAGTAGGTCTCAATATCTTGGTAGGGAACCGCGACTGTGTAGGAAACCGGCTGTAGCGGTATGGCACAGATAACGATTGCTGCGATAGCAATGGCTGCTCCGAATCCTATGGCTAATTTTTTACTTTTACTCATAGTGCGTACCTACCTTTTTTTGCTTTTGATTATTACTACAAACCAATACGAATGTCAACTGCTGGTTGATAATTAGCTCATCTCATCTGATTGTTGGTAACGTTACCACCAAGGTTTAACAGAGCAAAGCAATGAGCATAGGAAAAAGAATCAAAAAAAGAAGGCAGATATTGGAAATGACCCAGCAAGAACTGGCCGAAGCTATTGGGGTGACACCACAACATATTTCTGCTATAGAGCAGGATAAACGAGACCCTTCTTTGTCTTCTCTTGCAAAGTTGGCAGAAGAATTAGGTGTGACTATTGATTACCTTGTGACTGGCAAAGAATCTGTGATTACAGATACGATACCAGCAATCAAAGGTGATAAAAAGCTGAAGCTTAAAGCAAAGAAGGCATTGACAGCTTTAATACAGGAGCTATATGAGGCTACTGGTTCAAAATAATGCATTCCAACTACGCCAACTCGCCTAAAATGCCGGCTTAGGGAGTGTCGCCATTTGACAAAACATCGCCTTGTTACTACTGTTTCCAAAGGTTGGTAGCCTTCAGACATGATTTAGCCCACATCAAGCCTCCGACAAAGCTTCAAACTATCCTCAAACTTAGCACGTCTTCCACTTTCAGTATCTTATATGGATGTGCACTATGTGCGGGCACTTTTGGGGCAGTTTATGCTTTCAAACTTCTAGTAAGTGTTATAGAGGAGAGCCTAAGACTTCAGGCTCTTGAATGCCTCGGTTTCTTGTGTGGTCAGTATACGCTCTAGCTTTTCCACTTCCGCTTTCTGATATTCTAGCACCCAGTCTTCCGCAGAGCCAGTCGTGAAGTAGCGGAACCACTCCTGTAGTAACATAAGAGCATCATCGTGAAGCTTCACATGTGGATACCAGCGTTTTAGTTGATGCCGGTGCACTATTTGCGTTCTGTCAAATCTAACAAAACCTTCCTTAAGCCTGAATGTGGCATCTTTGGGTAAATAAAAGGCACTCTCGTATTTGAAGGCACGAACTGATAGAACGAATTCTCGCTCGTATTGGTCCAACCCAAAAAGGGGAAGACAAAGAAACGAGTCACCTTGTCTCTCTTCCCCCAAGAATTTCCAGCGAGTGAGAGGTTGTGAGAAAATAATTACCGGACGTGATTTACACTTGAGTGCAGCCAGTTCTTCATTGTCACGTAACCCTAATTCGAGAACAGGAGGGTGTTTGAAGGAATCCTCATCCTCCTTACCTAATTTTAGCATTGGCGGTTTCCTGTGTTCAGGGTCTACATACTCGATTTTTAATAGTCGTAGCCCAGAATCAACGAAAAGTATTGGGGCGTTAAAGACCGCACCGGGACGTAATGCTTGTTTGGGAGGAACTTTATCAGGTTCGTAGAAGGTAGTGATAAGGTCAGCCATGTTCACTGGTTTCCGAAGCAGAGCTGTCTTCCAAAATTGGACCTACAACTTGTAAATGGATAGGTAAATTAATTCTTTCCTCCTGCTCCATTTGCTTTAGAGCCTCATCATATGCATGGTCTACTGATGCATGGACTTGTTGGCATTGCCTTTCAGCCAGTTTCCTTAGCTCTGTTTGTCTCTGTTTATATTCTGTGAGTTTTGTCTTGAAGTATGTAGTCTCAGCATCTGTAAGCTTTAACTTATCCTCAGGAAGATACTTAGTGAAAGTTAGTTCAGGAATTGTGCTGAAATCGAGTGCTTGTCCTACCCTTGCACCTCGCATTGGCTCTGTATCAAAATAAACATGGGAAAGAAGTCTATTCAAGTCCTCCAGAGCCCACTCGTCAATGAGCTTGTCAATGAGCATGTTGTCGGAAGTAGAAACTAGCCCTTCTATGTTTACTTCCGGCAGATAGCTGGGTCTGAATATGTGTGCAACACGCCTACCCCCAAAAGCTACCTCATCTTGTGGCAGATCAAGGTCAAGACTATGTAATACATCAGGCACCTCGAAAGCATAAGGCCCATAGCGGTAGAAAAGCCACTTTAAGTCTGTAAGGGGCTTCCTATGTCTACGATAATACTCAACATCAATAAGATATAGCAGTTTTACCAGTCTAGTTGTCCCAAGCATCCCTTCTTGGTCTAATACCTTGATCACTATGTATCGGATTAACTCTCGCAACATCTCTTATACACCCTTGTCGTTTGCCTCCCTGTGCAAAGTGACACCCTTATTCAACAAACAGAGCGACTTCTGAGCATTTTGCCATTTCATAGAACCTGCTCTGTTTACTGCGCCAACAGAAATCTCAAAAGCCGTGCCCCAGGTAAGGCTACTATCACTAAAGCACGAGTAACCCCTGTAAGGGAACCCGCATTTATTGTATTAATAATCGCCTCTTCACCTACAATAACTAGAATAATCACGACTGTCATTGTGATTGGCAAAAGCAATAAATTTAATAAGTTCACCTCTTACTCACCCCTTGATTTGGTCTCGCCGTCATTTGGTACAGTAATCATCGTTATGGTAATAGTTGCACTGGCTTTATCTTGTGTTGAAACCTGCTCTTCTGCAACTGGGTTCTGATTCTTAACATCGTTAGGAATGCTGGTATCAGCAGTTGATGCCTTACTATCACCTGATAGGAGCAAGCCCGCTACTATTGTCACAAGGGCGACTAAAACAGCCAATCTTTTCGTCATCACCTATAATTATACCCCTAGGTAGCTTCGCATGGAAGACGTGCTAAGTTTGAGGATAGTTTGAAGCTTTGTCGGAGGCTTGATGTGGGCTAAATCATGTCTGAAGGCTTGCACCCTTTGAGAATAGTAGTAACAATTCGATGTTTCGTGTGACACTTGATCAAATACACATAACTCTCTTTAATACGGTGAGGGTAATGCTTCCATTGGATGGTTTCACGGACTTGATCCAACGATCTCCTGGGATAGCTCCCCATCTTACCAGTTCTCCAAATTGACTAACAGTGTAGACCGCCTTATACTGTTTCCGAATTACGGCTGCTGCTTAATTATAAGTTAGCCAGCACCCAAAGGGTGGAGGAACCATGCCTAAGTTCGATGCCGACGATTACCTACCTGTGGAGGCGTATGAGGAGGCACTGGGTGCCTTCCACGCCATCGCCGGAATCCTGCTTTTCGAGTTTGCGAGGGAAGAGCGGGGTGTTCGGGACACCATTATCCGCAACTTCATCGCGCGGGCGGACATGATCGCACGGGCCGTGTTCCAGCTCTGGAACCTGCAGGACTACCAAGATTCCTGGGTGTTGCACCGTTGTCTACTTGATCGGCTGTTTCACCTGTGGCATCTACAGCAGAACGATGAGTTTGAAGTATTCGAGGCGTGGTCGTTCCTAGAGCAATACAACGCCGTGAACCGAGTACGCAGTGACCCTGAGTTCAGCGGTGCCCTCAAGAGCAAGCTTTTCAGTCTGGCCCCTGAGCAGAAGAAGCGAGCCCGCGCACTCACCAAAAACCCGACTGCTTGGCAGAGACCAAAGGCGGAAGATGCCGCCAAGGGCTTGGACATGTCCTTCTTGTACCGCTTCGGCTACGACTTTGCCTCCACTTATGTGCATCCAATGGCGAATGACGGTCACCAAGATTTCTACACGATAACAAAGTTGGAGCCGGCCCCAGATTTCCCTGATCATCGTTCTGTCTTGTCAAACACCCTGCTTGTTGCTACCATGCTAGTGCGGCAGGGTCTAAATGCGAGCACCCTCTCCTGGCGCGCTCTCGTCCATGACTTCCTTGATGACCTTATGCGCTTCCTGGACACCGGTGCAGAGGACTATAAGATCAGCTTCGTGAAGCTCGGCGTGATGACCGAACAAGGAATGCGGCTGTGTCAGCCACCAGCAGGTCGTGAGGGCGAGAGAGACGCTGACTAACAACGCGCTTCAGCACGGTCGGGCTTCAGCTCACTGACCGCCGCGATTAAGCAGGTGCTACTGTACAGTACGTAGAACCTTGAGTTCACTTTCAACATTTCCGGTCATTGACAGTGTAGTATTATTCCCACGAATGTTAAAATGGCTGATCGTTATACTGATGTGCGAGGTGATGGACATCTAGATAATGGGCAAAAATACCAGCTAAAAATACTGTTAGCGTTGGATGACTAGAATCTACGCTACCGCCGAGGAAAATTGCTATAATCACAATAGAATTATAGCAAGTAAAAATTCACATTTGCATAGTTTCCAAAGGTACTTCTGTGGGAGATTAATATCATAGGTGTAAAAATCTACACGTTCGAAAGTAGGATATGACCTTACTTACCAAAGCAGATTTGCCCGAGTTAGACAGAAAAATTGACTCTTCAGTTAAAACTCTGGGACTTCTGTCTCAAAAAAGAGATGTTGCTCTTATTCATTTGCTTCGCTATTTTGAGGATTACGTTCGACTATATGAACTGGTTACGTCTACAACTAACAGCCCTAAATCATATGAAGTGGCAATTAAGAACGGAGAAGATGGGATGCACTTTGCTGCCAAATGGATATTCCAGTACTGCCCACCCCCTACATCAGGCTTTGAGAAAGAAACACGAGAGGGAATATACAAACAGGCTGTTGACCTCCACATGGCAGCAATGGATTATTCAACCGTTTGGAACTTTATGGCCATGGCCTTTGATGAAAGAGTAACTATGGAACGTGACGTTAACGGTGTAATCCGCATTCAATATGCCAATCAACTGCTAACAGATGCTGAAATGGCTGATCGTTTCATAGGTGCACCAGATAGCCCCGATGATAAGATACATTATCTGAATTATCTGGATTCGGTTATTAATCCATACACTCTCTCAAAGAAAATTACGGCCCGGTCAGATGGGCAGGGAAGTATTAGATACTATGTGTCTGAGTCTACATTCAATAGTGTAGCTAGGTCTTGGCGTAACAATATATCTCGGCTTTGGGAATTTGGAGAAGACTGGGATCTTGGTGGATACACCGTTACACAATTTAGAGAGCTTTGGGTTGGTTTAATTACACTTTGCTGGATTCATTTTTGTGCATGTTTCACTTCCGGTAGGCAGGGGGGAGACTTGGATAATACGATCTTAATATTACACCGAGAAGAATGGATCAGTCGCCTTGCCAAAAACAGTGGGTTGGATCCAAGTATCACCAATACTATTCTAAGCGACCTCATTTATGATATTAATTTGTATAACCCAAATGCTAAAGAACCAGATGTAAGATATCAGCCATTTTTTCCTTTACATTCAGATTTTCTTGCCTTAAGCAACTGGCTTGTACTTCTTTCAAACCATGAGCGCAACATCTGGGATCTTGTCTCAATCAAGCGCCCGCAAGTCCACTCTGTACTACGCAACAAAAAGGAACAATTATGGCTGGCCGAACTCAAACCTCTATTAAAATCCTACGGGCTGGACTCGTATGGGCCCACAAGGTTCAGCTTCGAAAATAAGCATGGAGACATAGACCTTCTTATCCTTGACCGTACGGCTAGGTTTGGGCTTTGCTGCCAGCTAAAATGGCTTACTGGCCCTGACCGTATTAGAGATGTCAAATATACTGAAAACGAGCTCAGAAAAGGCCTACAACAAGCAGAATTATCACTGAAATGGGTAACCTCATCACCTGCCAATTTGCAAACACTGACAGGCTTAGGAAGTAACGAGCTACAAGAATACGAATTCAAAGCCATGGTATTGTCGAAGAATACAATTGGTTCAGGGTGGGCACATAAGTGTGGCATACCAATTGTCAATGAGCGCATATTGAAGTGGATACTTGGTGAACCTCACCGAAAGCACCTACTAGCACTTTGGCAAGTAGGTGAAGAAAGACGTTATCTCCCGAAGCGTGGGAAGCATTTCAATGATGAGGATATTAGTGTGAGTTTTGGGAATATCAGTTTCCTGGGCAAAAGCATGGGGGCAAAGCTCGTGGAAGAGTGGAATCCTGCTGTTGATATTGATTTAACTGGATTATCCTGAACATTCTGACGTTTTGTATAAGAGCGTGCCTTTCTTATACTAACCAACTACTAACCTCTGGTGCTACTTTTCAAATAAGAAGATCATGACCTTCAGGGAATTCCCCAGAATCAACGATGTAAATCTTCAGGGAAAATGGGACACTTTTAGGACAGAATTTAAGCGACACTTTAGGGCTTGCTCCAACACTGGCAAGGCATTAAATTATGGTCTAGAGTAAGGAGTAAGCCATGGTTGAACAGACTACAGATAGGTTCTGGCAGGCTGAAGCTAGAAGTGAAGAAACAAAAAAGTTCATCAAGGATATCAAACGTCTTACCCGCCGCAGGTTCACTGCTGAAGGAAAGATATGCATCGTAAAAGAGAACAATGACCCTTGAGGTGTTGGGTATTCTCGGAAGCCTATTTGTCCCAAAGATGCTGACTACATACAGCCAAAGCTTAAGACGTTACCAGCATCCAAACGAATAAAACGAACGTCGACACATACAAGGCTGGAAACAGAAATCTCAGCTTGATCTTCGTGGTCCATCCATATTCGCCCCCAAAGACCACGAGAGATTGAAGTTCTTCCGGCATTTCTTTTCTGGTCTCCTTTATCTTCCGTTCGACCGAAGTAATAGCAGATCCCAATCTCAGACTCATTGTGAGTCCGAGGATCGACAAGATCGCTAGAAACGCCAAGAGAGGAACATGATTCAATTCCTTAGCTTGAGCTATAAACCCAAGCACCCCGGCAACGATGACGGCATAGATAGTTGTGAACATTAACCTCTCGCCCTCCAGATGTCTAACGTCTTCCCAATTCTGCCTGTATATTTCCAGAAACACCTCCAGCTTTTCGCGGGACATCGCCGACCGTTTCACCCTGGCTGAGATTTGTAGTTCCCGCTGCTGTTTCAAGATGCGTTCGTTAATCGTCACTCGTCGGGAAAGACTCTTATCTGTACCTCTATTGGGTTCAAGCTGAAAATTTGCCCGAGTTCCCCAATCGAAGAGAAATTGGGGCGCTGTTCTCCGCGCGAGCCATTGCCACCACGGTGTGATACCAACAGGGTAATAGAGGTGTGGTTTCTTGCTGGTCACGACTCGGTAGACACATTCCGCCACTGGCTGTGGCGTATGGGCTTCTTTTGATTTCGCAAAGAAGCTATTCAAGATTCTAGTTCGCCGGGGCTCATAGTCGTGAATTATGTGCTCACCTAGTTGGATGTTCGTCCAGAAATTGCTCTGATAGAAACTCGGCTGTATAATGGAAACCGATATCCCAAATAATCTGAGTTCGTTTCGGAGTGTTTCGCTGTAACCTTCAAGGGCACACTTTGTAGCTGTATAATATCCCTCAAATGGTATTCGAGCTAATGCGGCCTCCGAGCTGATATTAATGATCTGACCACTTCTCTGCCTCCGCATAACCGGAAGCGTGGCATTGACAACCCTGACCACTCCGAGAAAATTCACTTCAAATTGGGCTTTGACTTGGTCGATAGTAGCTTCTTCCAGAGCTCCATCCAAGGCGTATCCAGCATTATTAATTAAAATGTCTATGCGCCCCGCTCTGGTAATGATGGTATCGATACACTGTCTGACAGATTGATCTGAAGAGACATCGAGCTGTAAGAGGTCCCATCTTAATGGCATTTCATTGCATGACGGGTTCCGGCTTGTGCCAAACACGACGAAGCCGCGCTCCGCAAGAAGCTGAGCTGTAGATAGACCGAGCCCTGATGACGCGCCTGTTATGAGGACCACTCGTGGTTCATCCAAAGCGAGTACTATCCTCCTGAAAAAGATTCACCAACTTAATTGTGTCTATAGGCTCCCTAATGAGGAACCGAGCTCCGTTAGTCTCCAACTGCTCTACCGTGCCAAAACCCCAAAGCACTCCCACGGGGCACATACCTGCCCCAACGGCCGTCCGCATATCGATGCCTGTATCACCAAGGTAAAGCCAGCGGGCTACCGCGATGTTCAGATCACGGGCCACCTTTTGAGCGCCCATGGAGCTTGGCTTCAGTTCAATGCCTAGCTGTTGTCCGAGTACTATTTCGAATGTCCAGCGAGAGAGAAGCTCGGCGACGTATCTCGTCGCAAACTCCTGGGGTTTGTTTGACAATATGGCAAGCTTAATTCTGCGTGATACCAACTCGTCGAGCGCGTCTGCCACACCTGGGTACGGTTTCGTTGTCCTCAGCCACCATTTGGCATACTCGTCACGGAATTGGATGACAAGTTTGTTGACGGTCACACTATTGCGTTCCGTATCAGGTATCGCACCGCTTATAATGGCTGTTTCGCCCAGGGCAATCAATGTTCGATAGTGATCTAAATTCCTTGTTGGCATCCCATTTTCTTCCAGAACCATATTCATGGAATCGGCGATATCTTGCAGCGTATCCAAGAGAGTCCCGTCAAGATCAAACAATACCGCTTCAATAGGCATAGGCGTTTCTACTTTGAGGTACGGATCAATTGAGTTACTGTTCGACTTTTGTGGACAACCATGCATATGTAATACACAATCACTTGCATGATTGATCTGTGAAGCCGCCTGAGTTGTCATTTGCCATTTCTCAGTTATGCATTGTCTACCTTCGGTATATTCTAACATATCACAAAAGCTAGGTGAGGGAAAGGCCTCAGACAAGCAGTGTGAGATCTTTGCCGATACCTTTACCATCTATGAGGCCCGTCGGTAACAATCTAGTATTTTGTGACGCATTGGTGGTTGGGTCTTTAACGCTCTGCACTTTCTAGCGAGTTGTGCAACACGCTATCCTCAAACTTAGCATGTCTTCTATTTGAGGTTGGGTGAAAGTATAATTGTGGTAAGAGAGATGGCCACACCCTGATTTTAAATTAGGCTTCTAGTTTTGGATTTTCAAACATATGGCTGAACAAATGACCGTTCAAAAATTAGTACTGAGCATGTTTAATACAATCGCTATGCCCGTTACCGAGAAGGAGTATGAATTAGTAGGATTATCTAGATTACAGATACTAAAGCGTAGACGGTTTTCCAATATTTACAGAACCTTAGTGCTTTACTTAATAAAACTTTCAATCCCACAAGCCTTTCCGGAGCAATCAAAGGAAATCATAGATAAATTCAATGAGTGCTTTGAGTTGGCCTATCGAGGTAACCTGGCATCAAAAGGGAATGTGGAGCGGCGTCTAAGAGAATTTACTGAGCTTGTCGTCTCTGATAAGGAAACCAGGTTTGGCCAGCTAGCCCTGTATATTGTGGAAGAGTTTGAAGGTAGACCTCGAAAATGGGTATATGTAGCCCAACTCACTACAAGGATTAACGAGCTCTACGAATCTTTCAGCAGTATTGGAATCCGAGTACAAATCGTGGAAGACCTCCAGAACACACGGTAAGCCTCAACCGGTGAGGGCAATACTCACCAAAAGGCTTCCATTCACCAAACAAACCTATTTGAGAGCAGGTTCTGTCTGCATTCTGAGGTCTTCTATTTGGGGTTGGTTGGAAGTATAATCAAAGTCATATGCCTATGTTTGTGATAAATCCGTATTTCTACTTGCTTGTGGCTTATCTTATAGGCACAGGGGTCTTCTACTACAGGAAGACAAAGCAGTCAACCAAACCGAACCGCTGGTTATTGCCACTTATCATCGCTAGCGATATCTTCGTGCTTGTGCTCCTAATAGCAATAATAACTGCTTAACTCTAAGGCCTAAATCCCTTCTCAAAAGTTCCCGTTTCCAGTCTAGCCTTTATCGGTTAATTTTTCACGACTTTAATTTGCTTAGCACGGGTACCTGGTGAGCCTTCAATATGGCTTACCTTGAAGATTACCTTTGGACTTTAAGTTCATAAGTATTCTATAAAGTGGGCTTCCACCTGTGTCATAGGTAAGGGTCAGTATTAGTGGAATTAAAGTCGTGCCTCGACTAAAAACTACCGATGCCCTGCAACCCATTGGCTAGGAGAATAGCCTCGGGAAGAGGAGTATCTGTCACTTGTCAATTCGGCCTTCATCACCCGATCAATCCTAAATGTACGTGGTTCCTTTCGTAAATGATCAAACGCATCAGTGTAATTGGCTCCTACTCCTAGAACTTCAATTACACGTTCTGTGACATATCCAGAAGCGTTTCGATATCGAATTTTAAGAACTCGCTTCTCATTGTAGGCAGCCATGATCATCTGCCGCATTGATGAGCGCGGAACGACTGATATGTCAGGACTCTTTGCTAGAGTAACACGCTTCTTCCGAATTTGGGGTGCGATAGCAAGGGAAGATTTTTGGATACTCACAACATAAGGCGCCTGTAGCGGAGGAGTAAGATAGTGTCTCCAGTAGGTGCCTGCTTGATAGTTCTCTCCCTCCTCTTTGATGTAGCTGTCATTTATCGCTTGAGGAATCAGAGATTCGATGCGGCTTCGAATAGTCTTTGTTGTCCGTGAGAAGCCAAGGAATCGGGTGGTGAACCATGCAAGCTCAGACTTTGGTATACTTCCAACGTCGGCACATGATAATTCAAGAGCGCGAAGAAGTTCTTCATCCGTGTAGCATCCAAAATCTCGTTGGTAGTTGCTTTTAGATACTTTAACTGGTACCAGTCGAGATGTGGTTCGCGTATGCCAATAAGTTGAGTCCCTAAGTGTTAAGAGCCCCTGATTAATTGCTTGTTCAATCATTGGATATCTGATGCGCCAATCTACAGAATGTGCTTGAATGACCGCAGGTAGCTCTCGCTCTTCCCAAGGACCCTCTACTTTAATCTTTTCTGCAAGCCATTCTGCCCATGCCGTAATGTCCTGTCGGTCTGCTGGTGGCTTTTCTGGACCCTCTAACCTGTAAGGCATGGTTCCGGCTCTAAGACCCGGCTCAAAACGCTTGAATGTCGGATTCAATCTTTGGGCTGGCGTTGGGTTATTTGGTTGAGTATCGGGAGGTGGATCACTACTGTTATCGCCATGGTCATCTTCAATGAGAGAGGACAAGAATGAATGAAGCTCCCTAAGAACCTTGTCCTTGTCCCTAAACCAATCCGTCGACCATATACGGAAAAACCTCCACCCCAACTTTTCCAAAATTTGTTGTCTTCCAATATCCCGGTCTCTGGCAGTCTCTGAGCTATGATAAGTACGCCCGTCGCATTCAACACAGGCAAGGTACACACCAGGTTTTTTGGGATGCCTGATGCCAATATCTACCCTGAACTTGTGCACTCCAACTTGTGTGTCAACAGACCATCCTAACGCACGAATCTCGTTCGCTACCTGCTCCTCAAATGGTGACTCAAAAATGTCTAAACTCTCCGAAGTAGTTCCTGCAATTGCTAACAGCACGGAAGTACCGTGCTCAGCATATTCTAGAAATTGGCGGATTCGTTGTCCTCCTTCGCTCACCCTCCCGATAGGGATGTCGGCACCTTGAATGCTTGAGACCACTATCATCCTTTTCTTTGCCCGGGTCACGCAGACATTTAGGCGCTTATATCCATCATCACGAGATAAAGGACCGAAGTTGAGTTGGAGATTACCAGCAGCGTCTCGCCCATACCCAAAGCTGAGGATTGAGACATCAAACTCATCTCCTTGAACAGTCTCCAGATGTCGGGCCCGTCCACCACGCTCAAGCCATTCTCGAATTATTGTAGACGCTTGTGCCCTTTCTTCAAGTCGAGCCTGAATCTCGATGGCTTGTGCTATTGACATGGCGATCACACCAATCTCTTGACTCGGATCTGACGTTAACTCCTCTTCCAGTACTTCGATAACACGGTTCGCTTCTTCAGGATTGGCTCGTGAACCGCCACGCCCGTATACGGCGGTAGGTAAATGAATGAACTTAATTCCTAATTTGGGATGTTCAAGCCATGCCGATGGAAATGTTAGGAGTTTCCCTCCATAGAAGGAATAGTTAGAGAATGCAATGAGACGCTCATCTTGAGACCGATAGTGCCAAATAAGTGAGAGTGATGGCAAGAGTGCTTCGCTATCTTGTAGTACACTCTCAAAGACAACTTCATCCGGATTATCAGTTTCAAGAGTAACCGCTCTTTCGAAGAAGCTGGTCGGAGGCATCTGTTGGCTATCGCCCACAACCACTACCTGTTTTGCCCGGGAAATGGGTACGACTGCATCTGCTGTGGGGATTTGGGAAGCTTCGTCGAAGACTACGAGATCAAATACATATGCGTCTGAGTGAAGGAACTGGGCTACCGCAAGAGGAGAAGCTACGATACATGGTTTCATTTGAAGAATTGAATTTGCAGACTTGGTGAAAAGCCAACGCAGTGGTTTTCTTCTTTTGGCATGTATTTGTGCACGCAGCTTGCCAAGTTCACTATCACGTGGAGCCACGTTCAAATAGCTGGGACGATATGGAGCAACGGCATTCAGTACGGCTGTTTTTGCATTCTGGGTTGCCTGCCTTTCATAACCCCGTAACTGGTCTACTTGTCTATTGAGTGCAGCACCTTCAATACTGAAACGGGTATCACTCTTATAAGCCTCATGGGCCCACCATTTAGTAAGTGTTGCTTCAAACATTTCTCTCAAGCTCTCTCCGGATGACCTAGCACGTACCAATTCAAGCAGCACTTCATCCAATTCTAATTCATTGGCCTCCGCACAGCGTTCTCGTACCTGTATACATGCTGCTGCCGTGTTGATCGACTCCAACAACCTTTGTGCGGACAGGGCAAGCTCAGAAATGGATACAATTTCCCTATATCTTGGGAACAACTGCGTTACACTCGCTTGTGCAGACCGAACCGTGCTCAGGTAGTCCTTAAGCCTAGTAGATGTAGTTAAGGCTAAATCCTCTCGGTTTCCGTCTTCCAAACGGAAGTGGAGCGATGCTTGTCTAGTTCTCCAAAAAGTGGGTGTGATAATACCTAAAGGCCTTTGTTTGGAAGTATGATGTTTTCCTACCAAGGCTAAAAACTCAGCAAGATCATCTAGTTTGTTCAGTGTTTGCTCATTGACTAAATTGCCAGACTTCCAATGAACTTGAAGCAATCCAGTTAGACTTTGAGGAGCATCACACAAGGTTTTTAATTTGGATGCTATTTCTGCTTCGAAAGGATTGCTCCATTTCAGTACTTGTACATCTAACCACGGTTCCGTAGCACAACTTAAA
>Ga0307421_1000705_pt1 | contig 21313 bp, 18 predicted proteins | sample SalMarWE160270MG_FD_202163 | JGI IMG/M metagenome (GOLD analysis project Ga0307421, IMG submission 202163) | Salt marsh sediment microbial communities from the Plum Island Ecosystem LTER, Massachusetts, United States - WE1602-70 | ecosystem: Environmental > Aquatic > Marine > Intertidal zone >...
AAGACCCTGACGCCGTTCTCGATGATCACGTTGCCGTCTATCACCGCCCTCTCGGATATCTTGGCCTGCTGGCTGATCCTTGGCCCGGTGATGAATCTGGCCATCAGATACTCGTTGATGGTTAGCAAGTCCCACGGATATTTGAAGGACTCGAACACCCCATCGTATGGAACGAACTCCACATTCCCCTCGTCGATGAGGCCCTGGTACGCTGCTTCGAGCTGGTAATTGGAGAGGGGGGTGCGGTCTATGTAGTCGAAGATGAGCCTGGAGAAGAAGTAGACCCCGACGACCACTGTATTGCTGGGCTCTTGGCCCATGGGGGGCTTCTCCACGACCGCGGTTACCTTGCCGTCTGTGAACTTGAAGACTCCGAACTTCCACGGCTGGTCCATCTCGCGGCCCACCAGCACCATGTCCCCGCCGCTTCGCTCCGCTTTCTCCAGGACCTTGCTCAGCAACTGTGGTTCGAAGACATCGTTGCCGTTCAGCATGAAGAAAGAGTCTTCGAGCAGGTGCTTTGCCGTCTCGAGCGCGTTGGCCATGCCCAGGGGCTGGCCTTGCGTTGTGTAGCGTATCTGCACCCCGAGACTGCCGCCGTCGCCGAAGTAGTCGCGAATCTCGTGGGAATCAGGCCCGGTGACGATGATCAGATCGTGGATACCGGCCTCTTTCAGGCTGTCGATCACGTACGCCAGCAACGGCCTGCCGAGCAACTCGAACATGGGCTTGGGCTTGCCGGCGCCCAAGGGGAATGCTCTTTCACCTGCCCCGCCCGACAGTATCACCGCCTGAACCGTCACGAAACCTCCCCATGAATCGAAAAAGCCAAGATCACCCCGCGTCCGCCGGACGCGAGAGAGGATCTCGGCCTTGGGCCGCCGTGGAGCGGCAATTGGTCACTACCCGTACTGGGTGGTTCCTCGTCCATCGCGCTCTGTACTACGAAGACGTCGTAGTAAGGGCTATTCGCCTCCTCTACAAGGCTGGGGCGGAAGGATTCGAACCTCCGAATGGCGGCTCCAAAGGCCGCTGCCTTACCACTTGGCGACGCCCCAGCGATGGTTGCTGTTTCATTCTAGCATATCGTGGGCCATTCTGCAACCCTTCTCACCATTCGTGGAAATGGAGCGGTGGCTTGGCAGCTTGCCCGAGGCGAAACACGTTACTGGTGACCCAGATGACGGCGATCCATCGTGTCGAGGTACAGAAAGCGGTGTCGCCTTCGCTGGCGCAGGAGCGGTGTTAGCAGCAGCCCGCCAACGAAGCCTCCGATGTGAGCCCACCACGCGACCCCACCCATGGTGGCCTCGCTGGATATGCCGATCGTGGCCACTCCGTTGAACAACTGGACGACAAACCAGAATCCGAGCACCATGATCGCAGGCAGGGCGATGACCTCCATGTGCACCAAGAGGGGGATGCCCACGAAAACGCGTGCCCTCGGGAAGCACAGCAAGTATGCGGCCAGCACCCCGGCTATGGCGCCGCTGGCCCCAATACCGGGCACCGTCGAGGAGGGGGCTATCCCGATCTGGGCCAGGTTCGCGGCAACGCCGCACGTTAGATAGAAGAATAGGAAACGCCGGTGGCCCATAATCCCTTCGACATTGTCGCCGAAGACCGCGAGGTAGAGCATGTTGCCGATGAGGTGCAGCCACCCACCATGCAGGAATATCGAAGTCACTAGGGTGGACAGCACCCATGGGTCTTGTTGCCAGTGGACGATCTGGGCCGGGGTGGTGCCCCACGCGTAGATGAGCTCTTCCGCGTAGGGACCCGCCAGCAATTCCCAGAAGAAGACCAGCGCACTTGTGGCGATGAGTGCGTAGGTGACGAAAGGAGTGCGTTCGGACGGGACACTGTCGCCGAGCGGGATCATCCTCTCTCTCCCTTGCCTCCTTCTTTCCTCTCTGGAGGCTGATACGGGGTAGGGATGTACTGCACCGATGGGCGACGTCCTCCTGCTTGGGGGTACAGATCCATCAGAGCGTAGACTTCGCTGGGCATGTCATCGTGAGCCGGCAGTCCCAGCTTCTGGATCTCCTCCAGGGAGATGGGGTAGTCATGGGTCCATTTGCCGCTGGCCAGAGTCTCTGCGAGGCGGCGCGCCTCCGGCTCCGGCATGCCGTTACCTTCCAGGATCTCTCTCACCGTGTCTCTGACCTGTCCCACGGCCTTGCCGGCCATGTCCGCCAGGATCACCGTTTCGTCGTCGATTTCGTTGATGTCCTTCCTTTCCAGAACCTTGAGGATGGACACTGCCGGGTACTCGCCCACCTGTGGGTCCACGGGACCCAGAACGGCGTTGCGATCCATCACGATCTCATCAGCGGCCAGGGCCAGAAGGGTGCCACCTGACATAGCGTAGTGAGGCACGAACACGGTGACCTTCGCTTTGTGCCGGACCAGAGCCTGCGCGATCTGCTCGGCAGCCAGCACCAGCCCACCCGGTGTGTGGAGGATCAGATCCAGGGGCATGTCCTCGGGCGTGAGGCGCACCGCGCGTAGAATCTGTTCGGAGTCGTCAACATCGAGGTAGCGAGAGAACGGGATGCCCAGGAAGCTCATGGTCTCCTGCCGGTGAATCAGAGTGATGACGCGGGACTGCCGCTTCTTCTCGAAGCGTTGTATGACGAACCGTCTGCATGCCTCCTGGTATCTTCTCTGGAGGGCAGGTGTCAATGCTGCAAAGATGAAGAAGAGCCAGATGAGAGTCGTGAAGTCCATGGTGCGCTTCCCTTCCTCTGAATTCCCTATTTGGTGCTCTCGCGCAGCAGCAGCCAGCAGAACCTGGGCAGCGCCGTCATCCTGCGCCAGCGCCATGGTTCATGGGCCAGGCGATGTAGCCACTCCAGACCCAACCGCTGCACCCATGCGGGTGCCCGGGAGCTCCTACCCGAGATGAAATCGAGCGCTCCACCCACTCCCATAGCCACCGGGACCTGGAGTCGGGGCATGTTGCGGACGATCCACTGCTCTTGCCTGGGTGCCCCGTAGGCCACGAAGAGCAGTTGCGGATCGGCGCGGCGAATCCGCTCCACGATGCCTTCGTCCTTGTCGGGCGCAGGCGACCCCGCATACGTGCCGGCTACGCGCAGGCGGGGAAAGCGGCTTCTCAGCACCTGCGCCGCCGCCTCAGCGACGCCCTCGGCTGCTCCGAGAAGATAGATAGCGTATCCTTTCCTGGCTGATAGCTCGGCCAGCCTGACCAGCGTATCCACACCCGTCACCCGCTCCCTGAGGGAAACGCCCAGCAGGCGTGCTGCCCAGAGCAAGCCCTGACCGTCGGCAAGGTTCAAGTCTGCCTGGTTGAGGATCCGGCCGAAGGCAGTGTCGGTTTGAGCTGCCACGATGAACTCCGGGTTGACGGTTGTCACCAGGTGGGGACGCCCGTCCGCCACGAACTGCTCTATCCTGGCGAGGGCTTCCTCACTGGTCACATCGTCTATCTTGATCCCCAGAATGTCGATTCGGGCTCGGTCGACCATGGTTCTGCTCTGAGGGCTGGTGCTCCCTTTGGTGGTGGGCCCTACGGGGCCTCTACTCTGCACAGATTGCTGCCCAGAGCCTGCTGCTTGAAGGCAATTATACGCGCGAGTGGCCCGCTGGTCAATGGGTCACACTCGAAGGTGGCTCGCAACCGAGCGCCCTGACTCAGCCAGAGCCTTGGACGGAGCCCCTCTGTGATAGGGGAGGATCGGGGAGGGGTGTGCTCGCCTGAGCAGCTTTGCCACAGCTCCGGCTCGCCACTGGTAAAGAAGCAGCCCACCAGTGACAGGACTTCAGTCAGGGACGAGCGCCGAAGTGCCAGAAGAACTCCGCCTTGACTCTGCCCCGGCGGTCGAAGGCAACGCCCTCCATCTCGAGCAGTGCCCGTTTCATATCCAGGCCCCCGCCAAAGCCGCCAAGGCTGCCGTCGGTTCGCAAGGTCCTGTGGCAGGGGATGACGATGGGAAACGGGTTGCGAGCCAGGGCGGTTCCCACGGCTCTGGCGGCCTTGGGGCGTCCGACGTGGAGTGCCAGGCCGCTGTAGGATGCGACACGGCCTCTGGGGATGGTCCTCTCCGCCAGAAGCACGGTTTGCTGAAACGACGAGCCTCGGCCGAAGTCGAGGAGGTCGGTGGGCAACTCGACGTTCTCGCCATCCAAATAGCGCTCGATGGACTGGCAGAGGCGATCCAGTGCCGGGTATCGTGGGCGCGCAGCGGGGATAGCGGCTGTCTCGGCCCGTCTAAGAGGCAGCACGATCTCGGCCACTCTGGGGCCATTCTCTGTTTCCCTCCAGACGAGTGTGACCTCACCAAACCTGGAGGGAATCACGTAGCTGCCGATCTCGCTCTGTTCCATCTAGGCCATTGCTCCCGCGACCATCATCCGTGGGCGAAGGTTCGGCGGCGATTCTGCGTTCCCGGGCGATGCCTCTGGCACACCTGGACCCGACTCACCCTGCTCTGGGCCCTGCAACTAGATGTCCAGGTTTCTGACGGACTTGGCGTGCGTCTGGATGAATCGCTTGCGTGGGGGGACCGCCGGTCCCATCAGCTTGTCGAAGGTGCTATCCGTTCTGACCGCATCCTCGACCTCGACCCGGAGCAGGGTCCTGGACTCTGGGTTCATGGTGGTTTCCCACAACTGATCTGGATTCATCTCGCCGAGGCCCTTGTAGCGCTGTAGCTCGATCTTGCCTCTGCCCAGCTTCTTCATCAGGCGCTCACGCTCCTCTTCGCTGTACACGTAGTGCTGCTGGGATTTGGCGGAGACACGATACAGAGGGGGCTGAGCGATGTACAGGTGCCCGCTAGTGATGAGTGGCTCCATGTAGCGGAAGAAGAAAGTGAGCAGCAAGGTGCGTATATGGGCACCGTCTACGTCTGCGTCAGTCATGACGATGATGTGATGGTACCGCAGGTTGCTGAGGTCGAAGCTGTCCTCGATGCCCGTCCCCAGGGCGCTGATGAGGGCCTCGATCTCCCTGTTGCTGAGGATCTTGTTGAGGCGCGCTTTCTCCACGTTGATGATCTTGCCGCGCAGGGGCAGAATGGCCTGGAAGCGGCGGTCCCGACCCTGCTTGGCTGAGCCACCCGCCGAATCCCCCTCTACGATGTACAGTTCGCATCTCGAAGGGTCTCTTTCCGAGCAGTCTGCCAGTTTGCCGGGCAGGGTCATACTCTCTAGAGCGCTCTTGCGCACCACCAAATCACGGGCCTTTCGCGCAGCCGCACGGGCCCTGGACGCCACCAGGCATTTCTCCACGATAGCTTTGGCTGCTCTGGGATCCTCCTCCATGAATGTGGAGAGGGCCTCCGTCACGACTGATTCCACCAGTCCTTTCACTTCGGCGTTGCCCAGCTTGGCCTTGGTCTGGCTCTCGAACTGGGGATCGGCGAGCTTGACGCTGATGATGGCTGTCAAGCCCTCGCGCACATCGTCGCCGGTGAAATTGGGGTCGCTCTCTTTGAGGAGGCTGTTCTTCCGGGCATAGTCGTTGATGCTTCTTGTGAGGGCGGACCGGAAGCCTGTCAGGTGGGTCCCGCCGTCAACGGTGTTGATGTTGTTGGCGAAGGCGTGGATGGATTCGGCGTAGCCGTCGGTGTACTGCATAGCGGCTTCCACAACGGCGCCGTTCACTTCCTTCTCGACGTGGATGGGGTCATGTAGCGCATTGCGATTCCAGTTGAGCCGACGAACGAAGGATATGGTGCCGCCCTCGAAGTAGAATGTGCGTTCCTGGTCCGTACGTTCGTCACGGAACACAATCGTCAAGCCCTTGGTGAGGAAGGCCATCTCGCGAAAGCGCTCGGCCAGGGGAGCGAATCTGTAGTCTATCGTCTTGAATATCTTGTCGTCAGGAAGGAAGGTGGTCGTGGTACCCGTTCCCTTGACCTTCTTGCGTGCAGTCTTCACCGGAGTCACCGGCACTCCGCGCTCGTAGCGCTGGGAGTAGACCTTACCGTCTCGCCTGACCTCGACCTCCAGCCATTCCGACAGCGCATTGACTGCGGAGACGCCAACACCGTGAAGCCCACTGGCGACTTTGTATCCTCCTCCGCCGAACTTGGCGCCCGAGTGGAGGACCGTGTGTACCACCTCGAGTGCCGACTTGCCAGTCTGTGGGTGGACGTCCGCGGGTATACCCCGGCCGTTATCCACCACGGTCACCGAGTGATCGGGATGGATCGTGATGCTGATCTCATCGCAGACCCCCGCGAGGGCCTCGTCCACGGAGTTGTCGGTGACCTCGTAGATCAGGTGGTGCAAGCCGCGCACGTCGGTGCTGCCTACGTACATTCCTGGACGGCGCCGTACAGCCTCGAGTCCCTCGAGAACCTCGATGTCAGAGGCGCCGTATGCAAGATCGTTGTGTGCCACCTACTATCAGTAGACCTCCTTCACTATCTCCTTTTATTCTAGCACAATTCGGATGATTTGGAAAGGTCGGTGTTGGCTCAAAGTGGGCCTGGACACAATATCTGGTGGGTACAGGGACCATGGGTACCGCATATTGTGTATGGCGACACACGCGCAGTGGCTGCCGGCGCTGAGCAGCAAGTGCAGAGCTGCCTCTGAGGTGCCCGCGGCCTCGCTGAGGACTGCCTAGCGAGTTTGACACGTCGAGCGCGCGAATGATATACTTGTTTTGTTACAGTCAAGCGTGGGGCATGAACCGGATGAAGGCTGCCAAGCGAGATATCGTGGGAGGGGTGATCATCCTGGGGCTGGTGACACTCCTGTTCTTTTCCACGTTCACTTGGCTGGCCTACAACTGGCTCAACAACTCATACTATTCCCATGGCTTCTTGGTGCCCCTGGTATCCGCCTTCTTCCTCTGGCGGAAAAGGGAGGCCTTTGCGGGGGATAGCCGAGAGCCCAGCAACGCCGGTCTGCTGGTCTTGGGGGTCAGTCTGGTGGGCTTCATGGTGGCTCAGGTGTGGCAGGCGTACCATCTCTCGGCCGTAGCCTTCATCCTGTTGCTCTTTGGGCTGGCGCTCTACTTCCTCGGGAGGAGAGCCACACGGCAGATAGCGTTTCCGCTAGCGTTCTTGCTGTTCATGATTCCCGTGCCGCTCATCAATCGGCTGAGCCCGGCTCTGGAATCATTCACAGCCACGGTCTCGACTTCAGTGGTCAGACTTCTGAGCATACCGGCGATCAACCAGGGTTCTCGGATTCAACTCCAGGATTCAAGCTTCGTGGTAGGTGCTGCTTGCAGCGGTCTTAATTCCATTGTGGCGCTGGCTACCCTGGTAGTGATCTTCGTATACATTCTGCATGGATCCTATCGCGCCAAAGTCGTCCTGCTGTTGATATCTGTCCCTATCGCCATCGCGGCCAACATCTTCCGCGTGTCGTCCTTGTTGGCCATAGCGCACGTGTTTGGGTCAGAAGTCGGGATGAGGTACTTCCACGACTACTCGAGTCCAGTCCTCTTCCTTCTGGCCTTTGGCTTGCTCATTGTGGCTAGCAGGTTGACAGGATGTTCAGAGATTCGACACGATATTTGATCGTCGTACTGTTGCTGCTGGGTGCTCTCGGAGGGTGGCTCGTACTCTCGCGACAGCTTTCTTCCTCGCCAATCGCTAACGCGGTCGACCCTGCGGAAGCGGCTCCTGCGGTGGACAGTGATGCCACTAACGTGGTGATCGTTGACGTGGAGGGATGGTATCGCCGAACCTCGTACGAGCGGGCCCTAGCCACCGCGGTGGACTTCACTCTGCGAGAGGACTTGTTCAGTGGCATACCCCGAGAGCTCGGGCGTTGGCGATCCGAGGGTCCGGACTCGCAGATGGGTGGATCAGTAGATGAGTGGTACGACGATCCTGAGATCGCCACGACGCGACAATACACTGCTGACGACGGCGAAAGCCTGTTCTTCTCCATCATCGGAAGCAGGGGAGGCAAGAGCTTCCATCTTTTCGAGCACACGGCCCTGACGTGCTATCCAGGCAGCGGCTGGCGGATCGTGGATGTTGGATTGGAGAGTATCGAACTAGGTACCTCCTCTGTGAGTGTGCAGCGTGTGATCGCTGAGAAGGACCAGCTCAGGCGCGTCATTCTCTACTGGTATCTGTGGACAGACCCGGAGCGAGTTCCTGACAGTGGCATCCTCTCGCTGACGCTCCACGCCAACGTTGCCGAGTCGGATGAGGAGACATTGGAGTCGTTAGAAGGGTTCTTCAAGCTGCTTTTCCCAGCCGTGATGCCCTGGCGGCGTTTCTGACAGGCCCGCGCTGAGCATGGATCGGAGAAGCTGAATCCCAGAGACCGTCCCTAGAGACGGAAGCAGTGGGCGGAGTCATGGTCGGCGGACCCCTGATAGGTGTGGCATCACAATGAGAGATAGCCAGCCGTCGCCTTGGTAGGGAGAGAGATGAGCGCGGAGACTTCGATTATCAGGACCAAGGTCCTAGTGCCCGGGCAACGTCGGGGTCTTCTCCATCGTGCGCGGCTGGTAGACTACATCCACGAGCACATCGACCGCAAGCTGATCCTCGTGGCAGCCTCAGCCGGATATGGCAAGACCTCCTTGCTGACCGACTATGCCTACGATACCGAGCTACCTGTTTGCTGGTACTCCCTGGATGAGTGGGATCGCGATCCCAGGGTGTTCCTGGAGTACCTGGTGGCCTCCATCAGGGAACGCTTTCCGGATTTCGGAGAGAGGACGCTGGCCGGCCTTCGGGGGGGAGCGCTCAGCGAGGGCATAAGGCCTGTGGTGGGAACCTTGGTGAACGAGATCCATGGCGAAATCCCCGACTACTTCGCCTTGGTAATCGATGATTTCCAACTGATCAGCGATTCCAGAGAGGTGACCTCTCTGTTCACCTTGCTGCTCCGTCGGTTGCCGGAGAACTGCCACATCCTGCTTGCCAGCCGAACGACGAGCCTCGGTCTTCCCGTCGCAGAGTTCATGGCCCGCGGGGAGTTGGGGGGCCTGGGCAACGACGATCTCAAGTTCACCGGTCACGAGATTCAGGAGTTGCTCAGGCAGAATCACAATCTGGATCTGCCTGCGAGCGAGGCGGACAGACTGGCGCAGCAGTCCGAGGGCTGGATTACGGCGATCTTGCTCACCACCCATACCCTCTGGAAGGGGCTGCTGCGCACCATGGCCCTCGCCAAGGGGGACGATAGCCAGATCTTCGCCTATCTAGCCCGAGAGGTGCTGCTGCAACAGCCGCTCGATGTGCAGGAGTTCCTCATGGGGTCCTCGGTCCTCCAGCGGATGAGCGCGTCCCTCTGCAATGAGCTGTTGGGTACGGACAACGCGCGTGAGATGTTGGCCTTGTTGGAGGACAAGAACCTGTTCGTCTCCAGGTTGGCCGGAGATGGCGATGATTGGTTCCGGTATCATCAGCTCTTCCAGGACTTCCTGAGGTCGAGGCTGCGGCAAGACGGGGAGCGCTACGCGGCGCTTCACTTGAGGGCTGGTAGGATCTTCGAGGCAGGGGAGAGTTGGGATCAGGCGATTCGCCACTACCTGGATGCTGAGGCCTTCGACGAGGCGCAGCGACTGGTAGAGGAGGTAGCCACCTGGGCTTTCAGCTCGGGTAGGTGGAGCAGCCTGCTCTTCTGGATCGATTCCATGATCCAGAACGGTGGCGGTTCACCTTGGATGTACTACTGGCAATCGAAGGTGCTCACGGACTCTGGACGGCTCGATGATGCCGTGGGTGCACTAGAACGTGCCAGAGATGGATTCTCCGAAAGAGGGGAGACCCTGGCCCTGGTCAGGGTTCTCCTGCAGCGGAGCATCATCCATCGCCTACGTTCAGAGTATGCAGAGGCCATCGCTAACACTGAGCAGGCGCTGTCCCTCATGGGTGACGATGAAGAGGTGAGCTTGACAGCCATGGCTCACAGCATTGTGGGTATCTGCTACGGGCTTCAGGGCGAACTTGAGCAGGGGTTGGCGCGACTGAAAGAGGCTCTCTCCCTGTTCGAGAGCTGCGGTGAGGACCGCCTGTACGATGTCGCGAACACTCTGCACGACATCGGCACCATCTACTACTCAGTGGACGTCGAGCGGTACCTGCACTATATCCGCAGGGCACTGGCGGTTTGGCATCGGCTTGGCGCCAGGGGCCCCATGGCCATGACCCTCAACAACATGGGCGTTGCTCACTATCGCCAAGGCAGGTATCGCGAGGCTCTGGAGACGCTTCAGGAGGCCCTAACCGAGGCCCAGGCTATGGGATTGCTTCGTCCTCAAGCCTATCCCAGGGCCACCATCGGCGACGTGTATCGCGCCAAGGGGGAGTATGGCCTTGCACACGAAGAATACGGGCAGGCGCTCGCTCTGGCCGAGGAGGCGGATGAGGCTTTTCTCGTCGGATATCTGTGGGACGCTATGGCAAACGTGGAGAGGATGCGGCAGAACTTCGAGAGAGCTGAGGAGCTCTTGGACGAGGCCATCGACAAGGCGTATGAGCATGGCTCTGACCAGGAGGTGGCGGGGTGCCAGGTGTCGCGGGGCATTCTGCTCCACGTACAGGGCAGGGACCGAGAGGCCCTGCGAGTGCTCGAACAGGCTGTATCCAGTTTTCAGAATGGCAGCGCCAGGCAGGAGCTGGCAAAGGCTCGTTTCCACTTGGCTGCCGTCCTCTTCAGTCGAGACTCTGTGCGTGAGGCCATGCTAAATCTGGAAATAGCTCTGGACATTATCGCCAAGTCTGGATTCGACCCACTCCTGCTGGACGAAGGAACGGGGAGCCGTCCGCTGCTGGAGTATGCGATGGGAGAGACGTCCCTACGGGGACACAGTGATCTCCTGGGAAGGCTCCTGAGGCGAACTGAGCCAGCGAGCGAAATGGCATCCAGGGGGCCGGCGCAAGCCACCCTCCCCCGTGTTGATATCTGTGCTTTTGGCTCATCCACCGTCCGTCGCGACGGTGAGGTGATGGAGGCACAGGAGCTGCGATTGCGGGCCAAGGAGATGCTGTTCTTCTTCCTGGCTCATCCAGTCGTGACGAAGGACCAGATTGTGGCTGCCCTGTGGCCCGATCTGTCCCTAGCCAAGGCACACAGCACCTTCCACTTCTATCTCTTCCAGGTCAGGCGTCTTCTGGGCGGGACTGATGCCATCTCCTACGAGGGAGGCGCGTACCGGCTGGAGTCCCGACGGTACCAGTATGATGTGGACGAATTCCATCGCAATCTGGCCAAGGCTGGCAAGGCCACGAGCGCACAGCGACTAGCCTATCTGCAGGAAGCGATCTCCCTCTATCGGGGGGACTATCTGGAGGACATCTATTCAGAGTGGACCGACGAGCTGAGGGATTCGGTTCGACGTGAGTATCACCAGGCTCTGGAAGACCTGGCACGCCAATGCCGGGGAGAGGGTAGACTCGAGGATGCCGTTGAGTCCTGCCGCAGGCTCTTGGACAAGGACCCGCTCCGAGAAGACATCCATCGCCAACTGATAGGCACCCTTCTGGAGATGGGTGATCGAGCGGGGGGCGTCAGACAGTTGGGGGCGCTGCGGACGATACTCGAAGAGGAGTTGGGGACTGGCCCATCCGAAGAGACGCTGGAGATGTTTGGCGGACTGCTGGCCGATGATGTGTGAATCCTGATTCGGACGCTCTAGCTAAACATTAGCTAAACCCTCCCCGGTACAATAAGTGCAAAACTATGGGGAGGGTTTTTACATGCGAAAGCTTGCATCCTACTTCACGGCTCGGAACATGAGGATCGCCTGGATCGTTTTCACCCTCGTTGCGCTCGCGGCAGCGGCAGGAGCTCCTCCGGGATACAGTGGGAGTGGGGGGGGCTAGGTCCTAGAACTGATGATCCTGATAGCCCTATGTCTCGCTCTGCTGATAGGGCTGGCGGCAGTGGGAGGCAGGGTCGGCAATCTCGCTCACGTGAATGTGAAGTGGGCGTGGCTGGCCCCTCTCGCTTTCCTGATGCAGGCATACCTCATCTTCTTTCCGGCTGATACGGCTGGTGGGGTGCTAAGTGCGAGATCTCTGCTACTGACGATATCGCATTGTCTGTTGTTTGCGGTGGTTTGGCAGAACCGCGATCTAGGCGGAGTGAAGCTGATAGGCCTGGGTTTGCTGCTCAATTTCCTGGTGATGGTGGCGAATGGTGGGTTCATGCCCATCACGCCCGATGCTTTGGCCCGGATAGGATACGATGGCAACGTAGCCCAGATGGAGACGGGTTACATAGTAGGGCGCACCAAGAACGTAGTGGCCGAGCCTGGAGATGCTATGCTGTGGTTTCTCTCGGACATCATGGTCATTCCCAGACCGTTTCCCATCCCAACGGCGCTCAGCCTAGGGGATGTCTTGATTGTGTCGGGGGTGTTCCTGTTCCTACGAGAGTCCATGTTTGTGCGTGGGGCTCGCGCCGTTTCGGTGTAGACAGACTGTGCTACTGGAGGAGAAACGATGTCAGATCAAACCCTGAACAACATTATGTGCATGGCTCTGATAGACGGCAAGTTCCGTGATACTCTGCTCACCAACCCCGCGATTGTCGTGGAGGATTTCGACCTCGATGCTGAGGAACAGGATGCTCTTACGGGCATCAAGGCCGATTCCGTGACGGAGTTTGCACGCAAACTGCATACGTGGATGAGTCAACGAGCGGGAGGGAACAACGGGAACGGTCACTGGAAGACCGCCAGGCCGAAGCCGGCTGTGCACAGGCTGTTCCTCGAACCTGCCTTTGACTAGTGTGCAGTTTCTCAGCTCGACGGTGATAGGGATGGTGGCCGTGTAATATCTGGATCGGCAATGTGGTCCGAATCGCTTCAGCGCGGCAGACGGTGGCGTCTCCCGCATGGAGAGTGGCGAGGCGGCAGTGTCGGAGAGAACGATTGCATGATTGACACGGATCTTGAGGTCAGGAGAGAGGGTGGGAGGAAGATACTCGTGGTTGACGACGAGCAGATCATCCTCGACCTCCTAAGGCGGGTGCTGAGTCGTGAGGGATATCAGGTCACGACCGCGCGCCGCGCCAAGGATGCGGTGAGCGAGGTGAGCGCTGGCAGCTACGATTTGGCGATCGCCGATGTGGATCTGCGCCGCTCGGATGGATGCGAATTGATGAGCTTGATTGGGGAGACCAGCCCCCACACAGCGCTCGTGGTGATGACAGGCAACCCCGAGGAACGGGTGGTGCGGTATGCCCGTGACCATGCCCAGGGGCTACTGTCGAAGCCATTCGCGCTTGAACAGTTGCTGGCGGTCGTGAGTGGCGCCTTGAGCGAGAGAGCGAAAGACGCAGCTCAGCCTGACGTTGCGTCTTCTTTGAGCCCCTGCCTTCACGTGGGGATAGGGGCATGAACAAGGGAATGCGCATCCTCGTGGTCGACGACGATCGGCCGATGGCCAAGACGCTCGTCGACGTACTCAACCTCAATAGATACCGAGCTGAGGCTGCGTGCTCGGGCGCGGAAGCACTGGACAAGGTGGGGGAGGATCACTTCGACTGCGTCCTCACCGACATCAAGATGCCTGAGGTCAACGGAGTCGATCTACTGAGGGCGATCAAGGGCCTACGTCCTCACATGCCTGTTGTGTTCATGACCGCCTATGCGGCCGGTAGCCTGATAAACGAAGGGTTGAGAGAGGGCGCTCTTGCTAGCTTCGTCAAGCCAATCGATATCGACTTGTTGCTCTGCTTCCTATCTGTGCTGAATGAGCAGCGGTCCATCGTGGTCGTGGATGACGACGCGAAGTTCTGGCACGTAGTGGGAGAGGCCCTGGAGCATCGTGGCTTCGCTATGCTGAAGGTTGAGGACCCCGAGGACCTGTTGGAGATCCTCAAGCCTAGCGGACAGGCGGTCTTTCTGGGAAGCAGGTTGAACGGCGTCAAGGGTGTGGAACTCTTGGAGAAGATCCGAGAGCGGTATGACACGCTTCCGATCGTACTAGCGACCGAGGGACAAGAGGCGGCCTCCGCAGAGGTGGAGGGGGCGCAGAGCCTGAACGTGTTTGCGTACCTGCACAAGCCCTTCGAGGCCGATGAACTTCTGGGGGTAATGGCCGACATCCGGCGGAGGGAAGTGGGAGCGCTGCTTCGTCGACGCACTGGCGTACTGGTCGGACAAGTTGCGTAGCCCAGTCCGGCTCTTGTGCCCTTCCCGACAAGCGCGACCAGTCCTCATACCCGGCTGGTGAGCTTTGGTGCTGTTGCCAAAAACTTGGCCGAGGCCTATTTGGGATGTCTACACTTCGTCAGTCTGGACAGGCTCGGGGAAGCCCAGGGGGGGAGAAGCGGTGGAAGTCATCCGAGTAGCTACGCGTTCAAAACCCACAGCGGTGGCTGGTGCTATCGCTGCGTCGGTGCGGCAGAGCAACGAAGCCAAGGTCCAGGCTATTGGTCCTATGGCTGTGAACCAGGCGATGAAGGCCATCGCCGTCGCTCGCTCGTATCTTGCCGTGGACGGCATGACGATCGTGTGCGTACCCAGCTTCATCGAGGTGCCTGTGGATGGAGGCAAACGCACGGCGATGAGATTCCAGGTGGAGCCACGCTAGATGACGCTCGACAGCGTGGCTGGCCGTGTGTCGTGGCGGCTGATGGGCACAAGTGACCGTGCCCTGCAGGGGAGGAGGGCTGTCCACTTTGGCGGTGTGCGGCCTGCGGATCTACTGCCGCAGCGCTGGTAGCTTCTCTCGCAACTCCGCTATGGCCTTGGAGGCGTGGCGGCGGGTGATCGCCTTGGTGCTCGCTTCGATGTTTGGCCGGTTGTGATCGTGCAGAGTCCCCTGACCGTACTCCGCGGCGTAGGAAGCCGGTAGCTCATCTGGGAATTCCTGGTCACTCATGATGCCGTAGGCTAGCGTCCAGGCCCTCGGCATGACGCTCACCTCATAGCCGCCACCCCCCATTGCCACCCAGCGTGGCGCACATCTCTTGAGTATCCCCACCACCTGTGAGTAGCCTTGCGTGGTGAGAGCCAGGTGTCCGAGAGGGTCCAGGTAGTGCGTGTCGATCCCCAGTTGGCTGACCACAACGTCAGGCTCGAACCATTGGATCAACGGGGGCACCACCTGCTCGAAAGCCCATACGTAGACCTCGTCGTCGGTGTAGGGTGCCAGGGGTAGGTTGACCGCAAAGCCCTGTCCGACCCCCCGCCCGGTTTCTCGCACGAAGCCGGTGCCTGGGAAGATGAAGCGCCCCGATTCGTGCACCGATATCGTCAGCACTCTGTCGGTATCGTAGAAGGCCTCCTGGACACCATCGCCGTGATGCACGTCTATGTCCACGTAGACCACTCGGAGCCCCTGGGCGAGCAAGGAGTGGATGAGCACGGCGAGGTCGTTGAAGATGCAGAATCCGGAGGCGTAGTTGGCGCGGGCGTGATGCATCCCTCCGGCAGGGCTGAAGGCCACGTCGACCTCGCCGCTGGTGACCAATTCAGTAGCCCGCAGCGCAGCGCCAACCTTCAGGCCAGCTATCTCGTACATGCCCTCGAAAACGGGGTTGTCGCCTGGACCGAAGTTGTACTGGCTGGCCGCGTAGGTGGACTCCCCACTGCTGAGGCTGCGGACGGCGTCCACGTACTCCTTGGTGTGGAAGAGCAGTAGCTGGTCGGTGGTGGCGGGCCTGGGAGCTACAAGCCGCGAGTTGTGCCCATCGAACGCCTCATAGGCCGTCATCAGTTCGTAGGCTCGCTGTAATCGTTCAGGTCTCAGCGGATGGTTCTCGTCATGCCCGATTTGCCACAGTTCTTCCGATAGCACGACAGCGGTCTTGGACATCTACCTATCTCGTGAGGCGACCCTGGATTGTCTTCTCCGGTGGAGTCATTCGCCCATGATTTGCAGGACTAGTCTGCGATCGTGGGGCCGGACGTCGAAGTCGAGGAATACGATCTGCTGCCACGTGCCAAGGGTGAGCCGTTCGCTCACGAAGGGCACACTCAGAGACGCTCCCAGCAGCGCCGCCCGCACGTGGCTGTGGCCGTTGCCGTCTCCCCAGCGCAGGTTGTGACGATACTCCAGGTCCTGGGGCACCAGACGGTCGAACAGTGTCTGCAAGTCCGTGACAGCGCCCGATTCGTATTCGATAGTCGTCAGCGAACTGGTGGCGCTCGGAGTGAAGATGGTGACCACGCCGTCTTTGACCCCGGACTCCGCGACCTTACGCGCCACAGAATCTGTGATGTCCACCACCTGGCCGTTGCCCCGCGTGTTGAAGCTGATGCTCTCTGTGACAACCATGCGTGACGACCTTTCTGTGGAAACGTAACTCTCTACAACAAAGGCCCTTCTCGATTTCGAGGAGGGCTTTCTGATACGCGTGCGGTGGTGGGCCCACCAGGATTCGAACCTGGGACCAACCGGTTATGAGCCGGTCGCTCTGACCACTGAGCTATGGGCCCCGTTGAGGAGCGGGAGACGAGATTCGAACTCGCGATCCTCTGCTTGGAAGGCAGATGCTTTGCCAACTAAGCTACTCCCGCTGGATAGCCGCCAGAGCGGCAAGCTAGTCGGGGTGATAGGACTTGAACCTACGACCTCGGCGTCCCAAACGCCGCGCGCTCCCACCTGCGCCACACCCCGATGCACACTGGTATTATAGTCGATCGCTGGCTGGAGGTCAAGGATTACCCCTGTCGGTGTCCCGCGATGGTGCAGTGTATCCTCCGCGCACTAGCCGCTCACCGCTGTCAGGCCGGTGAAGGACTGCCGGCTTGCCGGGCGTTGCGGCTCTACCCCGCGCCACAGGTCGAGCCTATTGGCTCTCGTGTGCGGTTGTGGTAACATATCGCCGAGTGAACGACGGACAGGATGGGCGAGGATGTCGTTTAGACCAAAGCTGCGGGACCTTGAGGTCCACGTCGTCGACCAGTCTGGGCAGCGCGGCGTCTTGCTACGTGATCCCCTGGGGGTCAGTGAGCGGGCGATCTTCCTGCCCATGAAGCTTGCGCCCCTGCTCCAACTATGCGATGGCACCCGTGACGAGGCTGGACTGCGTGCGTCACTGGCTGTTCGAGCCGGAGTCCAGATAGGGCCGACGACGTTGGGACAGGTACTGGCGCAAATGGACGAGGCTCTGCTGCTGGACAACGATCGTTTCGCTGAAGCCCACGAAGCTGCGTTGGCTGCATTCCGTACATCGACGTTTCGTCCGCCCGTGCTGGCCGGCCAGAGCTACCCGGCCGATGCGGAGGCGCTGGAGGCCGCTCTCGGATCCTACGTCGCTGAGGCCCTCACAGCCGAGCAGACACTAGATGAGGTGGAAGGACGCGAAGTGAGAGGGCTGATCAGTCCGCACATCGACTACCAGCGGGGTGGACCGATCTACGCTGGCGTCTGGCAGGGGGCGGAAGAGGCGATCAAGGAGGTCGAACTGGCGATCATCTTGGGGACCGACCACATCGGTGGTGCCAAGCTCACGCTGACACATCAGAGATACGCAACCCCTTGGGGTGTGCTCCCCACTGCCAGCGATGTCGTGGATCGGGTCGCGCGTGCCGTGGGGCCGGAAGCCGTGTTTGCCAAGGAGCTCCACCACCGCGTTGAGCACTCTATCGAACTGGCGGCGGTATGGCTGCATTTCCTGCTGGGTGGCGTGCACTGCTCGCTGGTGCCTGTATTGTGCGGCGGCTTCGAGGCCTTCGTGGATGAAGACGCGAATCCCGCCGAGGATGCGGACCTGGCCGCCTGTCTGGATGTGCTGCAGGAGACCGTGTCCTCCCGCAGGACGATGATCGTTGCCGCAGGGGATCTGGCGCACGTGGGGCCCGCCTTCGGTGACAGTTACGGTATCGATTTCGTCCAGAAGGCTCGTCTGAAGACAGCAGACGAGGAGATGCTGAATCTGATCTGTGCAGGCGACGAGGAAGCACTCCTGGAGCTGGTCAGAGCGGAGGGCGACCGGAGGCGGGTCTGCGGCCTGCCGCCCATCTATCTGGCTCTGCGCTTGCTGGGGGAGACAGAAGGGGTGGTCACCGGTTACGCCCAGTGTCCCGCCGATAGTCAGGGGACGTCGTTCGTGTCGATCTGTGGAGTCTTGCTTTCCTAGCCCCGATTCATACCTCCGGCACCTGGAAGCTCGCCACGTCTTGCAGGAGGAAGTCCAGGCCCAGCCTGCGTAGACTCTCCTCGCTGGGCACGGTGTTCTGGGAATCCCAGCCGAAGCGGGCCAGGATCTCGCTGCGCATAGTCTGGTAGTCCACGGTGATGCCCTTGAGCCTGCCTTCCCCCAGCGGCGGCTCTCCAACCATACGCCCAGGCACGTTCCTCGTCAGAGGGTTGTGGCGTTCACGCAGGTTGAAGATGTGGCGCATAGTTCCTATGCGCATGCCGGTGTCCCACACGTCTTCCAGAGTGTACTTCCACCCCGTGACCGCGGTGAGCTGTTTGGCGATCAACTCGATGTGATAGACGAAGTGGCCAAACATGCACAGTCCCGCCGAGTTGACCACGTGCATGGAGGTCCACAGCTTGTAGAAGTCCTCGGCCTGTCCCTCGTAGACGTACTTGTACTTCGTACCTCGGACCCTGATGCCGGGCGGCGACCAAGCGCCGCCTTGGGTATGACGACCAGGTGTGGCGTCGATCAAGTATGTGGTGGCCAGAGCAGGCATGAATCTGGGATCGTGGCCCGGCAGTTCCTCTCCGCACACGTGGATGGCGTACTGCTCCGCGCCACGACCGATCCTCTCCGCAGCTAGCTTCGCCCCATCGGCCAGCAGATCGCCGAACCCCTCGCGTCTGGCGATGCTCTCAGCGAGAGCGACGATCGCTGCGTGGTTCCCCCAGGTCAACTCGAGGCCATCCGTCTCCTGCGTGTTGATGATACCTTCTTCGAAACACTCGATGGCGAAGCCAATGGTCGCACCGACTGAGATGGTGTCCAAGCCGTACTCGTTGCAGATCTCGTTGGCCTTGACGATGGAGTGCAGGTTGTCGTTGAGGAGATTGGTGCCGAAGGACCACAGTGTCTCGTACTCTGGCTTGTGTCCCAGCGAGCCGGGCATGGCAGATAGTGCGTAGGGGCCTTGGTCCACTTCCACCCAGCCCCCGCAAGCGATGGGGCAGCCCCAACAACCGTATCTCTTGGCCTGTAGCGCGACGACAGATTCTTCGCCAATCCTCTCGGCCTTGTTCAATGGGAAGTGGGCCGGGCCGGCGCCCCCCCAATTCCTCACAGGGGAGTCTCCGCTTTGGGCCGAGGCGGCTGTCCCGGAGCATGTCCCGTAGTCGTGAAGAGATGAGGCGAAGGAACTTGGCTTCTTCTGGTACTCTCTTCTCAGTGCTGCGATGCCCTTCTTGTCAGCCAGCGGCACCTTGAGGCTGCCCTTCACCACCACTGCCTTCAGGTTCTTGGAACCCATCACGGCGCCCAGGCCGCTGCGTCCGGCTGCCCTCCCACCGTCGTTGACCACGCATGCCATCAGCGATCGTTGCTCGCCCGCGGTGCCGACGGAGGCGATCTGGATGTCCTGGCCTAGTTCGTCCTTCAGGGTGCGCTCCAGAGCGGCAACGTTCTTGCCCCACAGAAAGGCAGCGTCTCGCAGCTCGGCTCGACCTTCATTGACGTAAAGATACACCGGTCGCTCCGCGATTCCCTCAACCAGGATTCCATCGAAGCCAGCGGACTTCAAGCGGGGGCCGAAAGACCCTCCACAGTTGGCATCACCCCATGTGTTCGTCTTGGGTGACTTGCCGAGGACGGTGAACCTGGACCCGATGAGAGCCGGGGTGCCGGTGAGAGGCCCGGTCATGAAGCCCAGAATGTTGTGCGTACCAAGGGCATCCACGCCCGGTCTCATGCGCTGGTACAGCAGGTACGCGCCCGTGCCGTAGCCACCGATGTACTCTCGACACACCGTCTCTTCGAGAGATTCCTCTGCGAGTGTTCCGTTAGACAGATCGACATTGAGGATCTTCCCCATGTAGCCGCCTGTCATTTTGGTCTCCTTTCTCGATGGAGGAGGGATGGACACGCCCTGGTGCGAGCCGGCGTGCTATGTTTGGACTTACTGATAGATGCCTACAGAGAGCGTGGCGGATCTCCGCGCCCAGGTTCCCAACCGGGCCCAGGTGGATAGGTCTTGTCCCTGGAGCAACGGTCCCTGCCACGGGATTGTAAGCTGCATGGGCTGCTACTTCAAGGGTTACACACGGCCTGGCACTCTCGCCACACACCACCTTGGCGGGTATAATAGGCACAGACCGCGGTTTTCGCTCGCAGAGGTGGAGATGTCTCCAGCAGTGTACAGTGTGCCCTACGGCGAGGGCGAACTGACTTTCCAGCTCCCTGCTGGCTTCAAAGAGGCGACAGTGGTGCATCACAGAGATGTGGCGCCTCTGGGGGACGTAGTTTCCAGCATACGGTCTGCTCTAAGGGATCCGGTGGACTCTGCGCGTCTGCGAGATCTCGCCGACCCAGGCGATAGAGTCTGTATTGTGGTGACGGACATGACGCGGCCCTGCCCGGATCACCTTCTGGTGCCCGCTCTGCTCGAGGAGTTGAGCGCGGCGGGTGTGCAGAAGAGCAACGTCACGCTGCTGGTGGGGTTGGGGATGCACCGCCCCAGCACTGAGGAGGAGAAGCGGTCGAAGCTTGGGAAGGACGTAGCAGGGGAGTACGACGTCCAGGATTCCGACCCCCTGGATACGGAGAAGCTCGCGGATCTGGGTCTGACCTCTGGTGGCGTACCCGCGGTGGTGAGTAGACTGGCCTGCGAGGCCGATCTGCTGATCGCCACGGGGGTGGTGGAGCCACATCTGTATGCGGGCTACAGTGGCGGCCGCAAGACGGTGGCTATCGGCGCTGGCGGCGAGCGGACGATCGAGCTCACCCATGGCCCCCAGATGCTGGATCAGCCCGGCACCCGTCTAGGAAGAATCGAGGAGAACCCTTTCCACCAGGCTGTGACAGAGATAGCGCGGAAGGCTGGACTGCGTTTCATCCTCAATGTCGTTCTGGATAGCGCTGGCAGCGTGGTGACCGTCGGAGCTGGGGAACCGGAGGCGACTTTCGAGGTCCTGGTGGAGAGGGCCAGGAGCCTCTACGAGGTGGAGGTCTCTCAGCAGTATGACATCGTGATCGGCGGTGTCGGATATCCGAAGGACGTCAATCTGTACCAGGCCTCGCGAGCACCGACCTATCTGTTTTTTGCTCCCAGGCCGGTGGTGAAGAAGGGTGGCACGATCATCATCCCGGCCCGTTGCCAGGAAGGAGTGGGACAGGGCCTGGGTGAGAGAAGGTTCCACGAGTTGATGAGATCCGCGCGTGACGCCAAGGAGATAGTCGAGACTGCCCGCAAAGAGGGCTACCCCGCCGGAGGTCAGCGCGCCTTCGTCGTGGCCAAGGTCCTTCAAGACTGCGAGGTCGT
>Ga0307421_1000706_pt1 | contig 21304 bp, 22 predicted proteins | sample SalMarWE160270MG_FD_202163 | JGI IMG/M metagenome (GOLD analysis project Ga0307421, IMG submission 202163) | Salt marsh sediment microbial communities from the Plum Island Ecosystem LTER, Massachusetts, United States - WE1602-70 | ecosystem: Environmental > Aquatic > Marine > Intertidal zone >...
GGCGATGGCTCCACGCCTGTACCTGGCTGGACCGGCGAGTACGAATGGATTGGCTACATCCCGTTCCAGGAGCTGCCCTGGTCCTTCAACCCGCCGGAAGGGTACGTCGCCACCGCGAACAACGCTGCAGTCGGGCCCGATTACGCGTACACCATCACCGTAGACTGGGCACCGGGCCACCGGGCCCGGCGCATCGTAGACCTGATCACGGACGATACCACCATGTCCTTGGCCGACATGCAGGCCATGCAGGGAGATAGCAGCCCCGCCTACGCGGACGACGTTCTGCCCTATCTGGCGCATCTCTCCTGCGACGACGCCCGGGTGCAGCAGGCTCTGGGTCTGCTGCACCAGTGGGATGGCCGGGCGACCCGAGAAAGCAGCGGCGCCGCTCTGTTCGAGGCGTTGCGCCTCCGGCTCGTCGACCTCACCTTCGGCGACGAGATGGGCGACCAGCTCCTGACCCGCGCTCGTCCTACCGCTATGATCGCTCTTGTCGATCTCCTGGCGGATCCCGGCTCGGCCTGGTTCGACGACATCACCACTCCTGCTGTGGAGACCCGGGACGAGGTACTCCTCCGAGCGCTGGAGGAGGCTGTCGAGGAACTGACCGGCGCCCTCGGCGAAGACATGAACCGCTGGCAGTGGGGCGAGCTCCATACAGCCTACTTCCGGCACGAGTCCCTGGGCCAGTGCGGTATCGGACTGATCGAGGGCATCTTCAACCGCGGGCCGGTATCGGTGGACGGGACGATAGCCACGCTCAACAACACCGGCTACAGTCCCAGCCGGCCGTATGGAGTGGTCGTCCTACCCTCGTACCGACAGGTGATCGATCTCGGCGACCTGACCCGGTCGGTCTCGATGCACACGACGGGGCAGTCCGGCCACCCCTACCACGAACACTACGACGACATGATCGACCCCTGGCGAAGCATCGAGTACCATCGAATGCTGTGGGACCGGGCAGATGTCGAAGCAGAGGCAGAAGGGGTGCTCGTCCTGACGCCGTGACGGGAACCCTGGGTCGGGCACGCAGCATCAGGTATCAAGGACCCGGTATCCCGCATCTACCAACTAAGGGAGAAGACATGCACAGAACAGTCATCAATGCAGACGATGCGCCGGCCGCTGTCGGACCGTATTCCCAGGCCGTACGAGCGGGCGATCTCGTGTTCACCGCCGGCCAGCTGGGGCTGGTCCCGGGCACGAAGGAGTTCGCCGGCCCCGACATAGAGAGCCAGACCCGCCAGGCGCTGGCCAACCTGAGTGCGATTCTGCAAGCGGCGGGCTCATCGCTGGCCGACGTGGTGAAGACGACCGTTTTCCTGCAGGATATCGCCGAGTTCTCGCGAATGAACAGCGTCTACGCGGAGTTCTTTGCCAGTTCACCTCCGGCCCGTTCGGCCGTTCAGGTGGTGGCGCTGCCGCTGGGAGGGCGCGTAGAGATAGAGGCCATCGCAATCGCTCGCTAGAAACCTGCCCTGGTTGACAGGCCAGGCCGGGCGTGGTAGTCTTGGCCGAGCAGCTGCAGGGACACGAGAGCATGGGCAGAAGGTCAGCGGGCTCATTCCTCCTCGCCGGATCAGCCGCGGCCGTCCTGGCCGTCGGGCTGACCGCAGCCGGCTGCAGCGTGCCGCAGCCGACCGAATCATCCTTCCCGGAGCAGACGGCCACGCCCACGGCCACCATCCAGCCTATCCCCCTCCCGCCGGCCACGCCGACTCCCACTGCAAGCCCTTCGGCGCTCCGGCTCGCGCCCGATTTCGCTCTGCCGCAGGCAGGCGGCCCGGACTTCAGCCTGGCCGAGCAGCTGGCGCAAGGGCCGGTCGTCATCGCCTTCTTCCAGCGGGGAGGCGGGTGAAGGCCAGACCCCCAGCTGGTCGAGCTGGAAACCAGCTATAGTGCCCTCAAGCAGGGCGGTGCGGAAGCGGTCGCCATCGTCGTTGCCCCGCTCTCCTCAGTGGAAGAGTGGTGCCAGGGCTTCCAGGTTCAGTACCCCATGCTGGCCGATGCGGATCATCAGGTCAGCGAGGCCTACGGAGTCTACAACCTCTATGGCAGCGAGCTGGCGGGGCCGGCGGTCTTCGTAGTCGGGCAGGACGGCAGCGTGCTGTGGAGCTACCTGGGCGTGGAGCCCATAGGCGCGGACAAGATCGTGGCCCAGTTGCCCTGACGAACCCGGGCAACGGAAGACCGCAGAGGCGCAGAGGATGTAGAGAAGGCAAAGAGAGGGGCACGGCGTGCCGTGGCCCTCTACTGCACGTTTTCTGCGGTTGATCCGGTACTGCGCGCAGCCGCCACCCGGTCGTGTGGTTGCCTTCTTCCACACCCTCGCACCTTTCGTTGTAGGCGGCTGGCTACGGTGGTATAATCTCTTCACCATGGCCAGGTGGGCGGCCCTTTCACCCGTTCTGCTGCTCTTGCTGGCAGCCTGCTCCCCCGACGGCGCGCAATCCGTCACCGTCCTCGTCGACGGCGAGACCCTCAGCCTCAGCACAGAGGCGCTGACGGTCGGCGAACTGCTGATCGAGACCGGGATCAGCCTGGATGAGGACGACCGGGTAGAGCCACCCGAGACCACGTTCGTCGAGTCCGGCATGGTGCTGCGCGTCGTCCGCGTCGAGGTCTACACGGAGTCGGAAGAGCACGACATACCCTTCGAGCGACGCACAGTACGCGACACCTCCATTCCCGAGGGTGAGACTCGGCTGCTCGAAGCCGGCGTGGTTGGCCTTGAGGAGTGGATCTATCGGGTGACGGTGGAGGACGGCACCGAGATCGGCCGCCAGCTGATCAACCGGGTGACTATCGAGGAAGCTCAGGCGGAGGTTGTCCTCATCGGCGCTCAGACCGAGCTGCGGCCGGTGCCTATTGCAGGAACGATTGCCTACGTCGGCAACGTCAACGCCTGGGTGATGCAGACGACAAGCGCCAACCGCCGCCGCCTCACCGACACCTGGGACCTGGACTCGCGGGTCTTCTCGCTCTCGGCGGACGGCTCGGCCCTGCTCTACACACGCGCCGTCACCGGGACCGATCTCGAATCTGCGTTGAACACCCTGTGGATGGTAGGTACCGCGGCTGCAGACGCGCAGCCGATCGAGCTCGACGTTCAGGGTGTACTATGGGCGGATTGGGCTCCGGAGTGCAGAGGTATTCCAGCCGGATCCGGCTGCCGCGTCGCCTATACGACCGGTTCTCGGGTCGAGGGCAACCCGGACTGGAAGGCGGCGAACGACCTCTGGGTAGCTGTGCCCCGGGGCTCGGATGGCGCCATGCTCGCCCAATGGCTCGTCGTCGAGCCAAGCGCCGGCGGCGTATATGGGTGGTGGGGCACCGATTACGCCTGGGCGCCGGATGGGCAGCGCATTGCCTACGCTCGGGCAGACCAGGCGGGCGTGATCGACCTGTGGAACGGCTCGACGGACGTCCTCGCCGTATTCGCGGCCTACCGTACGTTCGCGCCCTGGGCCTGGGTGCCAGCCGTCAGCTGGTCGCCGGAGAGCCAGTACGTCGTAACGACGATGCACGGCCCCTCGCCAACGGGTGAGACTGCTGAGGACAGCCCGGTCTTCGACGTGTGGGTATTGGCGGCCGACGGCAGTCTGGCTGTAGAGCTGGCAAGCGAGACCGGAATGTGGTCCGCTCCCCAGTACGCGGCCGAGAGCGAAGCCATAGCCTTCGGCCGCGCCCGCAGCCCATACGTCAGCCAGACCAGCGGCTACGATCTGTACTCGATGGATCGCGATGGGTCCGATCAGCAGCACCTCTTCCCACCCAGGGAGGAGATTGGCCTGCCCTATCCGCACGTCGCCTGGGGCCCCGGCGGAAGCCAGCTGGCCGTCATCTACCGGGGGAATCTCTACCTGGTAGATGCCGGCACGGGTGAGTACGAACAGCTGACGAGCGAGGGCGGCGTTACGTCCGTCCTCTGGGAGTGGTAGTACGGGTGGCTGCAGTGAGCACTTCCGCGCAGAAGGCCAGAGGCCGGGCTGGGAAGAGCGTGGCCGGCCTGCTCCTCGCCCTGCTCGCAGCGTGCGCTGTCGGTTTCGCCCGGCAGCAGATTCTTGACCAGACTGAAGCCAGCACCTACGCGGCCTTGCCTGCGGCCGCGGAGTGGGAGGGAGACTGGGAGTTCTCGGAACTGGGAGCGGACCCCAGTGAGGCAGGCAGCGAGCGGGTGAGGATATCCTTCTCCGGCACCGACTTCGCTCTCCGGGTGCGCCGCGGCGCCTACCGGGCCTACTTCTACGTGGCCATCGATGGGGAACCGGCCAACCTGCTGCCGCGCGACGAGCGGGGCGCCTACCTGGTGCTCACGTCGGCAGATGAGACGCAGCAGGTGGAGGTACTGCCTGTCGCCGCCGGGCTGGTGGACGGCGACCACACCGCAGTCGTCGAGGCGGAGCGCGGCTGGGACCAGTGGCCTCTCGCGGGCTGGACAGCGGGCCGGGCGCCAAGGACGGATGCCTACGACATAGCGCTGGCTCTGCTCGGCGGGCTCGCCCTGGCCTGCCTGGTGGGCGCTATCTGGTGGGGTCGGCTGTCCTTGGCTCAATCGGCACAGACGCGGCCAGCCGCGAGCGCCGCCATCGCGCCAGCGCCGTGGGGCGGAAGCGGTGCTTTGATTCTCGGCCTCACGCTGCTCAGTGCGGCCATCCTTCAGTCGTCGCCCTGGGCCTGGCTGACGCTGTTCAGCCTGGCGGCGCTGGCGGTACTCGTTGGGCTTCGGCTCGACGCTGGGCTGGCTCTGATCGCCGCAGCAGCGCCATTCTTCCTGCAGCCACGCCCCCTCTTCGGCAAGTCATTCTCCCTGGTCGAGATCGCCACGCTTCTAGCTGCGGCATCTTGGGGAGCGCGGCTCGTGCTAGCTAGGCCGCGCCGCGCGAAGCTCACCTGGCAGGTATCTACGCTCGACCTCTCGGTAGTGGTGTTCGTCGCTGTCGCCATCCTATCGTTGCTGGCGGCAGACCAGACGCACGTTGGACTACGCGAGCTGCGAGTGCTTGTTGTGGAGCCGGCACTCTTCTACGTGATGCTCCGCACCAGCCGGCTGGCCCAGCGCCAGATGTGGAGGCTGGTCGACTGCCTGGTGCTCGGCGGGGTTTTGGTCGCTGGAATCGGCCTCGTCCAATACGTGCTCGGCACGGACGTGATCACGGCCGAGGAGGGCTTCCGCCGGCTGGTTTCGGTCTACGGTTCGCCTAACAGCGTCGGCCTCTACATGGGCCGCGTCCTGCCGGTGCTGCTGGCGGTTGCACTGCTGGGAGGCTCGCGCGGCCGCCGCATTGCCTACGCAGTCGCCGTTCTCCCGATTGGCGCCGCTCTCGTGCTATCGTTCTCCAAGGGGGCTCTTCTGCTCGGCGTACCGCTCTCACTGCTCGCGCTGGGCCTGCTGGCGGGCGGACGGTGGCTCTGGGCATCAATCACTGCTCTGGCGGGCAGCGCGCTGGCTGCAGTGCCCCTGCTGAGCACCCCCCGCTTTCGCTCCCTGCTCGACACGAGCGGGGGAACGACCTTCTTTCGCATCCATATCTGGCGTTCCTCGTGGAAGATGTTCTGCGAAAACCCCTGGCTCGGCGTCGGTCCGGACAACTTCCTCTACGAGTACCGCAGCCGCTACATCCTCCCCGCCGCCTGGCAGGAGCCGGACATATCGCAGGCCCACAACGTGCTGCTCGATTATGCCACCCGGATGGGAATACCTGGAATCATCGCCGGCATCTGGATGCAGATCGAGTTCTGGCTAATGGCCCTGCCGCTGCGCCGACTGCCGGACCCCGATCAGCGGGCGCTTGCACTGGGCATGGCGGCATCAATGGTCAGCTTCCTGGCCCACGGCCTGGTCGACGCCTCCTACTTCCTGATCGACCTGGCCTTCGTCTTCTTCCTGACGCTTGGCCTGGTCCAGTGGCTGGCAAGGAGCGAGTCTGATGTCTAGGAAGATACCAATCAACACGATCATACTGGCCGTGATCGCCCTGATCCTCGTCGCCGGCCTGATCGCCACGGTCGTCACCATTCGCCTGATCACCTCGCCGCTCGAGGATGCACAGCAGCTGCTGGAGGAGCAGTTGGCCGAGCTGCTCAGCAAGACTCCAACGGTCATACCCGACCAGGTGACGATCGTCCGCGAAGTGCAGGGGCTAAGCCGGCTGGAGACTGCCGTGTACACGGTGGAGAAGGTGATCACCGCCGAGTCCGGGCAGGGTCCACTGGCATTCCTTTTCGGCGACCGCCTGCTGCTCGTCGCCCACGGCCAGGTCATCGCCGGAGTGGACCTGGCATACCTGACCACAGAGGATGTGGCCGTCAGCCAGGCAGGCACAGTGGTGATCCACCTTCCTGACGCGGAGGTGCTTCTGGTCTCGCTCAACAACGAGGAGTCCTACATCTACGACAGGGAGACCGGCATCGTCGGCCTCAACCCCGATCTGGAGACCGCGGCCCGGCAGGTGGCGGAGCAGAAGATCCTGGACGCTGCGCTGGAGGACGGGATCCTGGAGATGGCCCAGGACTACGCGGAGCTGCACGTCCGGCGCCTGGTCCTGGCCCTGGGCTTCGAAGAGGTTCTGTTCTCCGACGTCCCGCCGGAGCCTACGCCTACTCCCCACCCCACAGCTACCCCGGAGCCGACAGGCACGCCGTAGCGCGAACCGGAGCCGGTTCCGTTTGCTCGCCTCGGCCTAGCCAGGCGTCTCTTCAGTCATCAGCCAGATGTAGGCATCCTCCAGGCTGGGAGTAGCCGGCTGTGAAGCCGGGTGAGGTGCGGTCCGGCTTAGGATGCGGTACTCGATCTGCTCGTCGATCCGCAGCTTGGAGACGACGACGAGAGATCTGTCGGGCCGCTGGTCGCCCGGGAGGGCCATGGTCCAGACATGGCCACGAACCCTGTCGATCAGCCCTGGAGGAGTACCGCGGAAGATGATCCGCCCCTCGTTCAGGACGACCAGACCCGTGCAGCTCTGGCTCACGTCTTCGATTATGTGGGTGGACAGAATCACAGTGCGCCGGCCGGCCATGTCGGCCAGCAGGTTGCGCAGCCGGACCCGCTCCTGGGGATCGAGTCCCGCGGTGGGCTCATCCACGATCAGCAGCTGCGGGTCGCCCAGCAAGGCCTGCGCCACCCCTAGACGTCTCTTCATGCCACCCGAGTAGGTCCGCAGCCTGCGATCGGCCGCATCGGCGAGACCTACCACTTCCAGCAGGTCCCCTATCTGCCGCCGCCGGGCAGGCCGGTCGGCAAGCCCTTTGAGAATGGCGATGTAATCAAGGAACTCACGCCCGGTAAGATCGGGGTAGAGCCCCAGCTCCTGCGGCAGATAGCCCAGCAGGGCCTTGACCGCCTGCCTTTCCCGTCGCGAGGCCAGGTCGCAGCCCAGCACTCGCACCGTACCGGCGGAAGGACGCAGCAGGCCGGCCAGGATGCGCATCAGCGTCGTCTTGCCCGCACCATTGGGGCCTACCAGACCCAGCATGCCGTTATCGATCTCGAGCGTCACGTCGCGCAAGGCTCGGACGCCGCCCTTGTACGTCTTACTCAGATTGGATACGGCAACCATCAGGTCTCTCCCTCCGCGCCCAATCGCAGCAGCGCGAGCGCGCTCGTCACAGCCAGCACCAGCAGAGCCGCCCCAATCATATACAGGGGGCGCTCGGACGTTGGCGGCGGCGCGTACGACGGCAACAGGCCATGCTTCTGCAGTACAAGATCAAGGACGGGATCGCGCACCAGCGAGCCAGTGCGCTCCACGTAGTAACCCTGGTCGCTGGAGTATGGTGGCCGCATCACGGCGAAGCCCCAGGCGAACAGGCTGACCATTCCCACCAGCAGGCCCAACAGGATCGCCCCGCGCCGTGATCGCAGCCCGCTTGCGATCAGCACACCCATTGCCGCCGCCCAGGTCAGCAAGGGCAGCGCCGAGAAGAGCGTCAGCAGGGCGTAGACTTCGACCAGCAACGGGCCGACGAGAGCAAGGTGCAGCACGACGTGCAGCACCAGCGTCGCTGCGCCGGCCAACAGGGCCGCAGCCACCGTTCCCAGCACCTTCCCCGCCAGGTAGGTGCCGCTGGCCAGCGGCAGGCTCTTCAGCAGCTCGTCGACGCCAAGCTGGCGGTCGAGAGGAATGGCGGGGGCGCTGACCATGGGCAAGATGCCCAGGACCAGGAAGGGGAACGCCGGCCAGATATCCGCCAAAGCCTTGGCGCTGCGCTCGGCAACTCGAGACAGGGCCAGCCCTTCGGTGTTCTCGGCCGCCAGCCAGATCGTAGCGCCGCTGACAGCCAGACCCGCCACGGCCACCCCGACGACGGGCCAGCCCCGGCGCAGGCCGAAGCGAACCTCGGTGCGCGCAATCGCCCCTATCTGCCGCAACGTCCTCACTGTCTTTGACTCCGCCTCATCCAGGCCCAGGCGGCCAGCCAGACCAGTCCCACCTGTGCCGCTGCCAGCCCAATCGTGAGTGGTATCTGAGCCGGAGAGAGCTGCAGGGACAGCAGCGACCAGTCAAGGGCCCCGTCCAGGGGCTCAGAGCCCGCCCCCGGCAAGGCGCGCATCGCCTCCTCCGCCATCCGTTCCGTCTGCTCCAGCTGCAGGGCAATCAGCGCTGTCGGCCGGGCCAGACTCACAACGTCCTGCCGCGTCCCGGTCGTCGTCACCAGCATGGCGACGCAGTAGACGGAGAACGCAACACTCGCGAACAGGGTCCGCCGTCGGGAGGGCTGCGCCGCCGCCAGCAGCGTGCTCATGCCTGAGGTGAAGAGCGCCAGGGGCGCCACGCCGACCGACCACATTGTCAGGTACACCTCAAGATCAAACGGGCCATGGATCCGGCACGCCGCTACTCCGAAGAGGAGCGCGACGACTGCCAGACTGACAAGCACGCTTCTCCACACGGCGAGCAACTTGCCAGCCAGGTACAGCCCCACGCCCAGCCCGGTGCTATCGATCAGCTCCCGTACCACTAGCTGACGGTCGCGGGGAACGACGTCAGCCACGATGCTCGGCATGCCGAGCATCAACAGCAGCGCCAGCACGGGCCAGGTCTCCATCATCACCGTGACGCTGGCGGCACCCCTGGCCAACTGGGCTGAGACTCCGGTGCCCAGCTCGGCCGACTCGCCAACTGCCCCGCGCGCCGACGGGGCCCACGCGAAGGCAGCCAGGGCCAGGCCGGCCAGAGCGACGACTGTGAATGCGAGCAGGCCTCGACGCCGCCAGAGCATCCTGCCCTCGTAGCGCACTATCCCCGCCACCCGCGCCGCACTCAACCCGCTCCTCCTCTCCCGGCACCGCGTATGCCGAGCAACCTCTCTTCGTCGCGGGTGAGGGATACCGACAGTGAGATAAACACCACACCCGCCAGGGCCAGCGTAGCCCGGTTGATGCAGTAGGCGGCAAGCGAGACACTGTCAGGCTGGAGGTAGAGGTGCAGCGGCCACAGCCACGGCCACCGCTCGAGCAGCGCGTCGCCGCCCAGCAGCATGCCGCCCCACAGCACTACGACGCTCAGCGCTCCCAGGGCACCCTGGCGCGTCGACAAGGCAAGGTAGACCGCGATGGACCCAAGGAGCAAAGAGGGAGAGAGCCACCGCCCTACGGCCAGTGTGATGCCCTCTGCTCCCATCGCCAGGCTGGCAACCGTGCCCACCACGGCCACGCCGCCCTGCAGGAGGACCATGGCCAGCAGGCGCTCGGCCAGTGTCCAGGACAGCGGCCGAGGGCAGCTGAGCAGGAGTTCCAGCGGCTTCTCGTCCTCGGGCGAGAGCAGGAAGGCGGCCTGCAGCCCGACCGCCAGGGGCAGAACCGCATCCACCACTCGCTCCTTGGGCACGAGAGCCCCGCCAACCCCGCGCCAGACCGTCGCATCTAGCACGAGCAATAGCCCGACGGCGGCGCCGCTTCCGACGACGGGAAGCCAGCCGATTCTTCTGACCGCTGAAGTGACTGCGAGTTGCCACCGTGCACGGCGTCGGCAAGACGTCACGCCCGTCTCCTTATGCACCACTCCGCTCGCCCAGCCCCCCACAGCGCTGCCGCCCACAGCGAGAGGGTCAGCGCCCACAGCCAGGGCTGCGCCGCCGGCGCCGTCAGGTCGGGGAGCTGCAGCCGAGTGCCCTCGAAGCCCCCCAAGCTGTATACCACCTGCAGCCCCCACAGGCTTAGGCTGACCAGAACGCCAGCCCCCGGATCGGACGACAGGACACTCAACATCAGCGAGAGACCGGAGAGGAAAGCCATCGGCGCAAGCCACGTCGAAACCAGCGGCCACAGCGGCACACCCCGCCAGAGCAGCGCCAGAAGGCCGCTGCCCCCCAGCGCCAGCAGCAGGTCGAAGCTGAATACCAGGAGCAGCCTGGCCAGCAACACCAGCCGGGCTGAGGTGGGAGAGGCCAGCTCAGTCTCCAGTGCTGGGTCGACCGCGGGCCCATAGATGAACGACATGCCCACGGCGGCGACGATGGGCGCGACCATCACGAAGGCCAGGGCCTCGCCACCCGGGCTGCCGCTGGCCAGCGTCACCAGCAGGCCGATCGCCAGCATCACCGCCGAGGCGGCCCAGATCTCACCGCGGATGACTTTCGCCTGGGACCGCAGCAGGAGAGGAACGAGAGAAAGACTCCTTTGGCGCTGCGCCCGGACAAGTGCCAGCAAACGGTATCGCCCGGCCCGGGAAGGCGTGGCGACTGGTTGCGCCCGAACCGCGGCCGAGATGCTCTCCCAGGCGGCCAGCTCCCGCCGGCAGGTTGGGCAGCGCTGGACATGGGCCTCGAGCACCGCCTGCTCCGGCCCTTCCAGCATCCCGCTGGCGTGGGCGATGAGGAGCGCCCGCCACTCCTCGTGGCCTCCCTTCATTCCTCCTCCGATGGGATACCGCCCAGCAGCCCGGCCAGCTTCCGTCTCGCCAGGTAGGCCCAGCTCTTCACGGTGCCCACAGGGCAATCCAGCACCTCGGCTACCTCAGCACAGGAGAGGCCGAAGTAGAAGACGAGCTCCAGTACCGCCCTCTGGGCAGGGGGCAACTCTGCCAGTGCCGTCAAGACTCGCTCCTGCACCCAGGCTCCCTCCGCCAGCTCGGAGACGGCGGGGCCTGTATCAGATATGATCTCGATTCCATCCACGCTGCTGCGGTCGCTTCGGCGCAGATGGTGCATCGCCTTGTGGTGAGCGACGCCAAAGAGCCACGTGCGCACCGACGAATCGCCCCGAAAGGACCGGGCCCCCCGCCATGCAGCCAGAAAGGCATCCTGCAACAGGTCCTCAGCGGTCGCTTCGTCTGCGGTGAGACGGCACAAGAAGGCGAAGAGCGCCCGTGCATGCCGGTCGTAGAGCGACGTCAACGCCTCGGTGTCGCCGCGCGCTGCGCGGCCCAGCAGCTCCGCGTCCGTGTCGGGGGTAGAGGTCATTCACGAGTCCTACAGAGGCCACTGCACTGTGTGCCTGCTCCCCATCTATGAGTGCCCCAGCCCGCCCCGGCGGTTCACTCCCAGTCGGGGGAACATGGCTCCGGCGTGGAGGCCGACCTATCAGCCGGCCGACTGGGGGAGCAGAATCGGCGAACGGAGCTGGCCGGCCAAGACGCGCTGGCGTGACCTACGAGAGATTCTCCCGGATCTTCTCCGCCATCCGCCGCGCCCGCTGCGCAGCATCCCCCACATGCTTCGTGGCGTCGAGCAGCTCGCGCACGCGGGCTGGCTCGACGTACTCCACCACCTCGGGATCCCCCGACAGCAGGCCAGCTAGAGGATTGGGCTCGCCGGCCCAGACGGCCTGCCAGGCCTGCATCGCCTGGCCACGGATCACCTCATGCATCGCCTGGCGATCCGCCCCCGCCCGCACCGCTTCCATCAACACACGTTCCGTTCCGGCGAAGCTGCCATAGGCAGCCAGGTTCCGGGCGATGCCATCGTCACGCAGAACGAGGCCGCGCAGCACCCGGCCTGCCCTCATTACGATCTCCTCACTGGCAAGGAAGGCCTCCGGCAGAACAATCCGCCGGTTGGCCGAGTCGTCGAGCGTCCGCTCGAGGAGGTTGTGGGCGGCGTTGTCCCAGGCCACGCGAGGGAGGGCCGCCACGTAGCGGGCCAGGCTGTCCAGGTTCTCGGCGTTGACCGGATTCCGCTTGAAGGGCATCGCCGACGAGCCCACCTGCTTCTCACCAAAGGGCTCGCTCCATTCGCCGAATGGAGGCGACTGGAGAATGCGTAGATCGAAGGCAAAACGATAGATAGAGGCCGCCATCCCGGCCAGCGCATTCAAGACCCGCAGGTCCTGCTTGCGGGGATAGACCTGAGTCGCCACGGGAAAGGCCTCCAGGCCCAGCTCGGCCATCACCAGCGACTCCATCTCGGCGGGGGTCATGCCGGTCCCCTGAAGCAGCTGGGCGTATGAGGCCGCGCTGCCGACCGCGCCCTTCATCCCTTTCCCCCGCAGCTCCTGCCGCACCCGCAGCAGCTCCCGGTAGTCCTCCAGCAGGTCCTGGCCATACGAAGCGAGCCTGTAGCCAACGGTGATCGGCTCGGCCGGCTGGATATGAGTTATGCCCATGCAGGCCTGCTCCGCGCGGTCTTCGATGCGATCAGCCAGATCGGAGAGCAGCTCCTTCAGATGGCCGAGCAGCAGATCAAGGGCGTCGCGTATGCGCAGGGCGTCGGCATTGTCCGTGATGTCCGCGCTCGTCGCCCCCAGATGAATGATGGGCCCGCCCTCGGGGCACTGCTCGGCGAAGGTGCGTATCTCTGCCATCAGGTCGTGGCCGATCTCGCGATCGATCTCGGTCGCCCGGGCGATATCGACTTCGTCCTGGCGGGCCTTCAGGTCTGCCAGCTGTTTCTTGGTGACCAGCCCGGCCTTCTGCTGCGCGGTGGCCAGGGCCACCCAGACCCGCCTGAGAAGCCTGCGCCGGTTAACCTCGCTCCAGATGGCGCGCATCTGCTCGGAGCCGTAGCGCCAGGAGAACGGCGAAATGAAGGTTTCGTGACCGAAGTCGCTCATGGCATACCCTCCGCTGACGTGGGTCATTGTACAGCAGGTCGGGCCGTAGGGAAAGCAGCATAGGTTAGTCGCTGAAAGCGCCGAGCACAGAGAGCTTTGCGGCGTCCCTATCCACATCGCGGATCAGTCCTCCGCCGGGCCCCTCTGAACCGCCTGCCCATCCTCTGCTCGCTTCTGATCCCCGGCGCCAGCAGCCGCCCTCCGCTGACCGCTCACTCCTAGCCGCCGACCGCTCCATTCTGCTTGACAAATCCCACTAATCTCTTAGTATTGCCTGAACCGGCCTCTGCAGCGAGGCGAGGAGGAAGCCCTCAATGGGTCAGAACCTGGCGCGCAAGATCATCGAGGCACATCTGGCGGGCGGGGAGACGGTCCCCGGCCAGGAGATCGCCATCTCGATCGATCAAACGCTGGCCCAGGACGCCACCGGGACCTCGGTCTGGCTCGAGTTCGAGGCTCTGGGCATGCCGCGCGTGCGCACCGGGCGCTCGGTGACCTACGTCGACCACAACACGCTGCAGCTCGACTTCCGCAATGCGGACGATCACCGCTACCTGCAGACCGCCTCAGCCAGGTACGGTGCCTACTTCTCGCGCCCGGGCAACGGCATCTGCCACGCGGTCCACCTGGAGCGCTTCGCCGCGCCCGGCAAGACGCTGCTCGGCTCCGATAGCCACACCCCGAACGCCGGAGGGATCGGCATGCTGGCGATCGGCTCCGGTGGAATGGACGTGGCGGTGGCTATGGGCGGCAGCCCTTTCTACGTAGCTATGCCGAAGATCGTCGGCGTCAGGCTGACCGGGGAGTTGAATCCCTGGGTGACCGCGCGGGACGTAATCTTCGAGCTGCTGCGCCGCCTGTCGGTCAAAGGCGGAGTGGGTAAGATCATGGAGTACCACGGCCCGGCAGTGGGCGGGCTCACCGTCGACCAGCGGGCTACTATCTGCAACATGGGCGCCGAGCTAGGCGCTACGACGTCGATCTTCCCCAGCGACGAGCAGACGAAGGCCTATCTGGAGGCCCAGGGCCGGGGCGACGTGTGGCAAGAGTTGGCTGCGGATGCGGACGCCGAGTACGATGAGACGATCGAGCTTGACCTGAGCGCCCTGCCCCCGCTGATCGCCCAGCCATCAATGCCGGACCTGGTCGTGCCGGTCAGCGAGGTCGCTGGGACGCCGGTGGCCCAGGTCTTCATCGGCGCCTGCGTCAACTCCTCGCTGGAGGATCTGACGACCGCAGCCGCCATCCTGAAGGGGAAGACCGTCCATCCGGACGTCAGCCTGGTGGTGGCTCCCGGCAGCAAGCAGGTGCTGACTATGATCGCCGAGAGCGGATCGCTGGCCGATCTGATCAGCGCCGGGGCGCGCATTCTCGAATCCGCCTGCGGACCTTGCGTCGGCATGGGCCAGGCCCCGCCGACAGGTACCGTCTCTGTGCGCACGTCGACCCGCAACTTCAAGGGGCGCAGCGGCACGGCGGATGACCAGGTCTATCTGGCCAGTCCGGCCACCTGCGCCGCCGCCGCGCTGCACGGCGCCATCACCGATCCGCGCCGGCTCGGAGAGCAGCCGGCCATCAAGTTGCCAGCCCGCTTCGCCGTCAGCGACAATCTGATCGAGGCCCCGGCCGACGACTCCAGCCAGGTCGAGGTCATCCGCGGGCCGAACATCAAGCCGCTGCCCGATTTCGCGCCGCTGCCGGATACGATCCGCAGCCGGGTCCTGCTCAAGGTGAAGGACAACGTCACCACAGACGATATTTCGCCAGCGGGAGCTAAGATCCTGCCGCTGCGCTCGAACCTGGCCGCGCTGTCCGAGTACACCTTCTCCCTGCTCGACCCCGACTTCGTGGTCAGGGCAAGGGAATGGGGAGGAGGCCTCATCGTCGCCGGCGCCAACTACGGGCAGGGATCGAGCCGCGAGCACGCCGCGCTGGCCCCTCGCTACCTGGGCGTCCAGGCCGTGATCGCCAAGTCCTACTCCCGTATCCACAAGGCGAACCTGGTCAACGCCGGGATCCTGCCCCTGGCGCTCGTGGACGAGAGCGACTATCAGCTGCTGGCCCAGGGCGAAGAGTGGGAGATCCGAGGGGCGCGGGCCGCGCTGGAGGACGGCGAGGATCTGATTGCACAGAAGCTGACGGGCGAGGAAACGGTCGCCTTGAGACCCGGCCTGACTGAACGCCAGGCCCGGATCGTGCTTGCCGGGGGCTTGCTGAACTACGTCAAAGCAGGAGGTCGATAGAATGGCACATCGCGTCACGCTGATACCAGGAGACGGCACAGGGCCGGAGGTCACAGAGGCGATGCGCCGGGTGGTCGAGGCGACCGGCGTGGCTTTCGACTGGGACGTGCAGGAGGCCGGCGCCGACGTGATCGACAAGTACGGCACGCCGCTGCCGGATTCGGTCCTGGACTCGATCCGCACCAACAAGGTAGCGATCAAGGGGCCGATCACGACGCCGGTGGGGACAGGTTTCCGCAGCGTGAACGTCGCTATCCGCATGTTGCTCGACCTCTACGCCAACTTGCGGGCCGTGAAATCGATCAAGGGCATACAGAGCCGCTACGAGGGGATCGACCTGATCGTGGTACGGGAGGCTACGGAAGGGCTGTACTCGGGCGTGGAGCACGAGGTCATCCCCGATCAGGCGGCGGAATCGATCCGCATAATCACCCGTAAGGGCAGCGAGCGCATCGTCCGCTTCGCCTTCGACTACGCCCGGGCCAACGGCCGCAAGAAGGTCACGGCCGTGCACAAGGCGAACATCCTCAAGGCGACGTGCGGGCTCTTCCTCAAGGTCGCTCGCGAGGTCGCCGAGGACTACCCGGACATTGAGTTCAACGATCGTATCGTGGACAACATGGCCATGCAGCTGGTGCTGCGGCCGCACGAGTATGACGTGCTCGTCATGCCCAACCTCTTCGGTGACATACTGAGCGACCTGAGCTCGGGCCTTGTCGGCGGGCTGGGCGTCGCGCCCGGAGCGAACATCGGCGAGGACATGGCGGTCTTCGAGCCAGTGCACGGCTCCGCGCCCAAGTACGCCGGCCAGAACAAGGTCAATCCGACCGCGACCATCCTCACCGGCGTGCTGCTGCTGCGCCACTTGGGACAGAAGGAGGCCGCCCAGAGGGTGGAGAACGCGGTCGCCGCCGTCATTGGCGCTGGCGAAAGCGTGACGTTCGACTTGAAGCCAACCCGGGACGATCCGACCGCCGTCGGCACACAGGAGATGGCGGACGCAATCATCGCCGCAATGTAGGGCGGCCCAGCCGAGCTGAGTCAACTGCACGGCAGCCCCGGGCGCGAACCGGCACCAGGGGCTGCTCTCTGAGCCGCCGGTCGCGCAGCTTGTCTCATGGACCGGCGGGCTCTCTTCGATTGGCCAGTGAAGATAGACCTGCACGTGCACGCCAGCGAGCGCTCCGGGTGCAGCACCGCCGGAGAGGAAGAGCTGATCGAGGCGGCGATCGACTACGGGCTGGACGGGCTGGCTTTCACGGACCACCACCGTCTAGTTGACCCCGGTCGGCTCGAACAGCTCAACCGGCGCTACGCGCCATTCCTGATCTTCGGCGGAGTGGAGATCTCACTCATCGAGGGCGAGGACGTCCTCGTGCTGGGCGTCCGCGACCCGGCGCTTGAGGAGCGCGACTGGGACTACCCCACCCTCTTCGATCTGGTGCGCAGCCAGGGCGGATTCGTCACTCTGGCCCACCCCTTCCGCTACAGCGGCAGGATAGCCATCGACATCGAGCGCTATCGGCCCGATGCGATCGAGGCTCTGTCTGTCCACATCGGCCTCGACCAGGCCGACTTGATCAGTCTGGTACGCGCCAGGCTTGACCTTCCCGCCCTCTTCAACTCGGACGCCCATCGGGTGGACCACGTGGGGCTCTACTGCAACGCGCTGGAGCGGGCCGTCAGGACCGAGGAGGAGCTGATCGAGGAACTAGCGGCGGGCCGCTACGCTCCCCACGTCTGCCGGGACCGCGTCCTTGCCCTGAACCGCTGCTCCGGCGAGCACCGCCGGCTGCCGCTGCGCGACTTGGCCGAGGAGCGGGTGTAGAAGGCCGCCCGCCGCTGTCAGTCCAGCCCTTCTTGCGACTCCGCCACCACGTGGTCGACAACCGCCACCAGGTCCCCGCTGCGCTCGAAGACGGCCAGCTGGCGATCGGCGCTGGCACCCCGGCCCAGGATCGCCGTCGCGTACTCCACTTCAGCCCGGCTTCCCAGCTCGTCCACGATGTCGTCAATCCAGGCCAGCAGGGACTCGACCCGCTCTGAGACCAGCGCCTCGCGAGCCCGGTCGAAGTCGATCAGCTTACCCCCGACGCCATAGCGCATGGAACGCCACTTGTTCTCGTCCATCAGGTGCCTGCGGTAGATGGGCGGCGGCCGCTTCTCCTGGCGCAGGCGCACCAGCTTGGCCACGATGGCCTGTATCAGCGCCGCCAGACAGAGCGTCTCCTCAAGCCGGGTGCACATGTCCGGGATGCGCACCTCCAGCGTGGGGAACTTCTCGCTGGGCCGCACGTCCCACCAGATGTGAGTCGGTTCAGCGATGCTTTCCGTCTTGAGCAGAAGCTGCACGTAGTCGCAGTACTCAGAGTGCGAGTCGAAGTGAGGCGGGATCCCGGCTCGGGGCAGGCTGTCGAAGACGACGCTTCGATACGATTTGAAGCCAGTATCGCGGCCGTGCCAGAACGGAGAGCTGGTGGAAAGTGCGAGCAGAGAGGGAAGGAACTGCCGGATCTGGTTCATCACCTCGATCAGCAGCTCGCTGTCCTCTATGCCGATATGAACGTGCATGCCAAAGACGAGCAGCCTCCGACCGACGTCCTGCAGAAACCGCGCCAGCTCCGGGTAGCGACCGATAGGCGAGATCTCCTGCTTGGCCCAGGAGGAGAAGGGGTGAGTCCCCGCGGCGCCCACCCAGAGGCCTTCCCTCTCAGCCAGGGCGCGCACCATCGAGCGGATGCGTTTCAGCTCCTCACGGGCCTCGCCTATGTCCCGGCATATTGCCGTCCCCGCCTCGAGCTGCGATTGCATGAACTCAGCCCGCAGCTGGTCTGGCAGCACGGCCTGACCCTTCTCCAGGAACTGCTGGACGTAGGAGCAGAGCTCCCGCGTCTGGGGGTCGATGATCTGATACTCTTCTTCGATGCCGATCGTCAGCGAAGCGCCAGCTTTCATCTGCTGCCCTCGATGTCAATCCGCTCAGGCGCAAGCCGATTATAGCACGACCGACCAGCCGGCCCAAACCCCGGCAGGGCTTGCTCTCGCGCCGCAGACGTTGTAGAATGCCGCCGTGGCCAAGGTGAGCCTGGTCCAGTGCAGCAGCTACGATCCGCCCCAGGTAGAGGCCGCCCTGCGCGACCTACTCGAGCCGCTGGGCGGTATGCAGGCGTTCGTCGAGCCGGGGCAGCGAGTGCTGCTCAAGCCCAATCTGCTGATGCCGATCCGCCCCGAGAGGGCCATCACCACCCATCCCGCCGTCGTCGAAGCGGTAGTCCACCTGGTGCAGGAGCAGAAGGCGGATCCCTTCATTGCCGAGAGCCCTGGCGGGCCACTGCACAACAACGTAGGCATGCGCAGGGTCTATCGCGATACGGGCATGATGGAGGTCGCCGGACGCACTGGGGTGAGGCTACACTACGACGGCGCCGCCTCCCAGGTGCCCGCCCCTACCGGCATCCTGCTCAAGCGGATCGACATCATCGATGCGTGGCAAGACGCGGACGCTGTGATTGTGCTGCCCAAGCTCAAGACGCACGGCAAGACGACGATGACGGGCGGCATCAAGAACTTGTTCGGCCTCGTCCCCGGCCTGACCAAGACCGCCTATCACGCCAAACTGGAGCGGATCGACGAGTTCTGTGACATGCTTCTCGACATCGTCGACCTGATCCGCCCGGCGCTCTACATCATGGATGGGATCATCGCCCTGGAGGGAAACGGGCCCAGCCTGGGCGGCATCCCTCGCGAGCTGGGTCTGCTGCTCGCCAGCCCGGACGGCGTGGCCATCGACGCTGCTGCTTGCCAGGTAATCCGGCTCGATCCGGACCGGCTGGCACTCTTCCGCGCCGCGGCCCGCCGCGGCTGGTGGCCGCAGGAGATCACGTTTGCAGGCCTATCGCCCGAAGATGTTTCCGTGCCCAACTTCAGCCTCCCCGATTCCGCCCGGGCCGACTTGACCGGCGATGTCCGCCCGCCGTACTGGCGCTGGGTCATGGAGGCTATGACACCGCTGCCCGTGCCCAAGAAGGAGCGCTGCACAGCATGCGGGACCTGCGTCGTCTCCTGCCCCCGCGGCGCGATCGCCATAGTCAATCGACTGGCGGTGGTCGATTCCGAGTCCTGCATACGCTGCTACTGCTGCCACGAGATGTGTCCGGAGGGAGCCATAGACCTTGAGTTCTCACTGCTGGGACGCGTCCTTAGACGAGTAGGGGTCCTGGGATAGCGGACGTGAGGTGGCGGCGGCCAGCGCCCGCCGCCAGGAGGAGAGTGAGGTGACCGCATCAGAGATCAAGCAGAAGGTGGCAATCGTGACGGACAGCGCGTGCGACCTGCCGCGCCAGCTGGTGGAGCAGCTGAAGATCACTGTCGTGCCGCTCGTCGTACGCTTCGGCAGCGAGGTTCACGACGATGGGGAGCTGCCTGCCGACGAGTTCTGGGAGAAGGCGGCCGGGCCTCACCATCCGGAGACCTCTCAGCCCTCTGTGGGAGCCTTCGAAGAGGCGTTCGACCGCCTGGTGGCGCGCGGCAAGCAGGTAATATGCGTTGCTCTGACCAGCAAGCACAGCGGGACGTTCAACGCCGCGCACGTCGCTGCTCGACGCTTCAGGGACGCGGTGAGCGTATTCGATTCCCTCTCTATCTCCCTGGGTGAGGGGCTCCAGGCTCTCGCGGCGGCCCAGGCCGCGCGCGCCGGCCGATCGCTGCAGGAGATCCTGCCCCAGCTACAAGCACTCAGATCGCGAATGCATGTCAGCGTGGTCTTGAGCACCTTGGAGAACATTCGCCGCGGGGGGCGGGCAGATGCGCTGATCCCGATCGTCGACCGCATGGCCAAGGCCCTGAACATCAAGGCCGTGATCGACGTCGTCGACGGCCAGCTGCGCCTCGGCGGCGCTGCCCGCTCGCTCAAGTCCGGCGTGCGGCGGCTCGTAGAGAAGGTCGAGGCACTGGGTCCTCTGGAATACCTGGGTGTGCTCCACACCCGCATACCGGACAAGGCGGCGGAGTTGGCGGATGAGTTGGCGGAGCGGCTGGGCTTCCCCCGCCGGGACATCTGGATACGGGAGCCGCGAGCCGCCCTGTCGGCGCACGCCGGCCCCGGAGCGATTGGTACCGTTGCCGTCCCGGCGGAGAGCCAGAGCTAGGTGACTGAGAAAGTACTGGTAGTGGAAGATGAGCCGGCTCTGGCAGACACCCTGCAGTACAACCTGAGCCGAGAGTGGTACGACGTAGCCTGTGCTACAGACGGGCCCGCCTGAAGCTCGCGCGAGAGCAGCGCCCCGACCTGATCCTGCTGGACATCATGCTCCCGGGGCTGGACGGCCTGGAGGTCTGCCGCATCATCCGCCGGGAGATGAGCGTGCCCATCATCATGCTCACCGCGTGAGACGAGGAGATCGACAGGGTCGCAGAGCTCGAGGTGGGAGCGGATGAGTGCCCCACCAAGCCCTTCAGCATGCGGGAGCTATTCGCGCGTATCAAGGCTCTGCTGAGGCGCGACAGGCTGGTGCGAGAGGAGCTGCAGGATAGCGGCGGCGAGGAGCGTCCGGCGAAGCAGTCCTTCGGCAACCTCACCATCGACGAGGCGCGGCTGCAGGTATTTCGGCAGGCACGGGATGATGCCCGTAGCCAGGTTCTCGCCCATCTGGAGGCTTTCGGCTCCGAGAGCACCGAGGGGGAGTCTGGGTAGAATGCCACGCGTAACCCTGGATCGAGAGATACGGCGGCTGCAGGACGAGACCCTGGCTCTGGAGAGCATGGTGGCCGAGGCCGTCACTGCCTCTGTACGGCAACTGAAGCAGAAGGACCTGGAGGGCTCACGGAACCTGGTGGCTGGCGACCGGGAGATCAACGCCAGGCGCTTCGCCATCGAGGCCGACGTCCTGGCCCTGATCGCCACGCAGCAGCCCGCGGCGGTTGATCTGCGCACACTGGCGGCGATTCTGGAGATAGTCACAGAGCTGGAGAGAATCGGCGACTACGCCAAGGGCATCGCCCGCATCAACCTGATGATCGGGGAGAAGCCCTTCGTCAAGCCGATCATCGATCTCCCACTGATGGC
>Ga0307421_1000708_pt1 | contig 21247 bp, 35 predicted proteins | sample SalMarWE160270MG_FD_202163 | JGI IMG/M metagenome (GOLD analysis project Ga0307421, IMG submission 202163) | Salt marsh sediment microbial communities from the Plum Island Ecosystem LTER, Massachusetts, United States - WE1602-70 | ecosystem: Environmental > Aquatic > Marine > Intertidal zone >...
TCGGTCATCAAGGGTATTTAGCCTTGCCCTGTGGTCAGGGCAGATTCCCACAAGATTCCTCGTGTCCCGTGGTACTCAAGAACAGACAAGGAGCCTCCCCCTTTCGCTTACGGGACTCTCACCCTCTATGGTAGCTCTTTCCAGAGACCTTCAGCTAGAGTTCGGTTTGTAACTCCTCGGCCTATGCCAAGTTCGGCCATGTCTGCCTTACAACCCCCGATAAACACAGGCCCTGACGCCGTTAGGTTTACCGGGTTTAGGCTCTTCCCCTTTCGTTCGCCACTACTCAGGGAATGACTATATTTTCCTCGGGGTACTGAGATGTTTCACTTCCCCCACTTACCTCCACCCAGCCTATGTGTTCAGCTGGGGGTGCTCAAGGTTCACTTGAGCGAGTTGCCTCATTCGGGAATCCCCGGCTAGGCTTGCTCGACAGCTCACCGAGGCTTTTCGCAGCCTTGCCACGCCCTTCATCGGCCCTTGATGCCAAGGCATCCACCGCATGCCTCTTCCCGCTTGACCCGCTTCAGATTTGATATTAGTCCACGGATATTCAATTGTTAATGTGCACAGACATAATAAGACGGCTTGGTGATTTCCACCAAGCCGTTCTTGGCTCTTATCACCAATCGCTTCTGATTATGTCTCCACTATCCTCATAGGTGATAAAATATTATCATACCGTTTTCGCTTTGTCAAGCATACTTTAGCCCTATTTTCTCCATCGTTAACACACTTATTGACAGCCGCCAATAGCTGTGGTAATATTACACATTATCGCTAGGTAACCCGGCTTACAGCCTTAGATTGGACCTAAATTTCAATCTTTGGTTTTAATGGATGAGTTACGGCTCATCCATTATGATTGTGGGGCAAGGAGGAAGATTTTGCCAACGGTAAATCAGCTGATCCGCAAAGGACGCAAACAGATGGTCAAAAAGACCAAAGCTCCGGCTTTGCGCCTCAGCTACAATGCGCTCAAAAACAGGATGGTGCAGGGGAAAGGCTCACCCCAGAAGAGGGGGGTCTGCGTTCAGGTAAAGACCACCACCCCCAAAAAGCCCAACTCGGCACTGCGCAAAATAGCCAGGGTGCGGCTGACCAATCAAATAGAGGTAACCGCTTACATCCCCGGTGAGGGGCATGAGCTTCAGGAGCACTCAGTGGTTTTAATCAGAGGCGGGCGGGTCAAAGACCTGCCCGGCGTTCGCTATCACATCATCCGCGGCGCCCTGGATACCAGCGGCGTAGCCAACCGGCGCCAGAGCCGCAGCAAATATGGAAGCAAAAAGGTAGCCCAGGCAGCAGCAGTCTCAACCGCCGCTCCTGCTGAGGCTGCCGAAGCGTAGGAGATACAGATGCCAAGGCGGGCCAGAGCCACCAAAAGAGAGATTTTCCCTGACGCCAAATATCAAAATGAAACCGTAGCCCGGCTAACCAACAAAATAATGATGTGGGGCAAGAAGAGCACGGCGGAGAAGATAGTCTACGGTGCCATTGATATCATGGGGCAGCAGGGAACCAAAGAACCGGTCTCCCTTTTAGAGCAAGCGATAAAAAATGCCACTCCCCAGCTTGAAGTTAAACCACGGCGGGTGGGAGGCGCCACCTACCAGGTACCGATAGAGGTTCGCCCTGACCGAGGGCTATCTCTAGCCTTACGCTGGCTGGTAGCCGCCGCCCGTGCCAGAAGCGGCAAGTCCATGGCGGAAAAGCTGGCTGCCGAGCTCAGCGATGCCGCCCAGGGACAAGGGGCAACCATAAAGAAGCGTGAGGACACCCACAAGATGGCCGAGGCTAACCGAGCCTTTGCCCACTACCGATGGTGAGGAGAGAACTGTGCCCAGGAATTTCCCTTTAGAACGAATACGTAATATTGCCATTATCGCCCATATAGATGCCGGTAAGACCACCGTCACCGAAAGGATACTCTATCACACCGGGCGCACCTACAAGATTGGCGATGTAGACGAAGGCACGACGGTGATGGACTGGATGGAAGAAGAAAGACGGCGAGGTATTACCATCACCGCCGCGGCCACTACCTGTTACTGGCAGGAACACCGCATCAATATTATTGACACGCCGGGGCATGTGGACTTTACCGCCGAGGTAGAGCGGAGCCTCAGGGTGCTGGATGGCGGAGTAGTCGTTTTCGACGCCGTGGCCGGGGTTGAAGCCCAGTCAGAGACGGTATGGCGGCAGGCGGATAGATACGGCGTACCCCGTATCTGCTTCATTAATAAGATGGACCGGGTGGGCGCTAACTTCAACCGCACCATATCCATGATTGAAGAGCGCCTCCACGCCAAGCCCCTCATCATACAATTCCCCATTGGCAGTGAAAGCAACTATCAGGGCATTATTGACCTGATAGAAAACAAGGCCTGGAGCTTTGAGGGCGACCCCACCACACCACCCATAGAAATAGCCATCCCCGAATCGGAACAGGACAAATGTACTCAAGCTCGCCATGCGCTGATTGAAAAGCTGGCCGAAACTGACGACCAGATTCTGGCGGCTTACCTTGAGGGCATCACCATCACCCCGTCAGATTTAAAACAAGCCTTAAGGCGGGTGACGATAGCGGCCAAAGGTGTACCCATTCTCTGCGGCAGCGCTCTCAAGACCAAAGCCATCCGCCCCCTGCTTGATGCTATTATTAATTATCTTCCCTCGCCGGCGGATATGCCGCCGGTAAGGGCTACCGATATCAGGGTCGGCGGCGAGGTTGCCCGCCCCGCCCGCGACGACGCCCCCTTCTCGGCACTGGCCTTCAAGGTGGTCTCTGACCCCTTTGTCGGCCGGATGGTCTACTTCAGAGTCTATTCCGGCACGGTAAAGGTAGGGGCGCAGGTATACAACTCTACCCGGGGCAAGAGGGAGCGCATCGGACGCCTCCTAATAATGCACGCCAACCGCCGTGAGGAGGTAGACGAGATCGGCGCTGGTGCTATCGTGACCACCCTCGGTCTCAAAAACACCTTCACCGGCGATACCCTGTGCCATTACTCCCAGCCGGTGCTTCTGGAAGCCATCCGCTTCCCCGAGCCGGTTCTATCGGTAGCCATTGAGCCCAAGACCAGGGCCGACCAGGACAAACTGGGCGGAACCCTGACCAAGCTGACCGAGGAGGACCCCACCTTCAAGGTAAAGCACGACCAGGAATCGGGGCAGACGGTTATTTCAGGCATGGGTGAGCTTCACCTGGAGTACCTGATAAGCAGACTGCTCAGCGAGTTCGGCGTCAAGGCCCAGGTAGGTAAACCCAAGGTTGCCTACAAAGAGACCATTACCCTGCCGGTGGAAGCAGAAGGCAAATTCATCCGCCAGAGCGGCGGTCACGGCCAGTACGGCAATATCTCTATACGGCTGGAGCCGATGGAGCGCGGCGGCGGCTTTCTGTTTGTTGATAAGGTTAAAGGCGGGGCTATTCCCAAGCAGTATATCCTGGCGGCGGAGACGGGCATTAAAGAAGCTATGGAAAGCGGGGTGGTCAGCGGCTACCCCATAGTTGATATCAAAGCCACTATTTATGACGGCAGCTATCACGAGGTTGACTCTTCGGACATCGCCTTCAAGATGGCCGGCTCGCTGGCGCTGCGCAACGGCGTCACCCGGGCCAAGCCCATCCTCCTGGAGCCGACTATGAAAATAGAGGTAGTTGCACCGGATGAGTTCCTTGGTGATATAATAGGTGATCTTAATTCCCGGCGGGGACATATTGAGTCTATAGAGACACGGGAGGGGATGGCGGTTATTCACGCCCTGGTTCCCTTATCCGAGACCTTCGGCTATACCACCAGCCTAAGGTCGCTGACTCAGGGCAGGGCAGCCCATTCTCTGGAGTTCTATCAGTATGAGGAAATGCCAGCGGAACTGGCCGACCAGATAACCGGCAAAACCGCCGTCGGATAAAAGAGGGTATATGCCGAAACAAAAGATAAGAATCAAGCTAAAGGGTTACGACCACAAGTTGCTCGACCTGTCGGCGGAACAGATTGTAGCCGCCGTGGAGCGGACAGGGGCCGTGGTAGTGGGACCGGTGCCTCTGCCCACCCACACCAAACGGTTCACCGTTATTCGCTCCCCCTTTATTGATAAAGACTCACAGGAGCACTTCGAGATCCGGACTCACAAGCGTCTCATCGATATCGTCGAGATGACATCCAAGACCATAGACTCTCTGAGCAACCTCAATCTACCGGCAGGAGTGGAAATAGATATCAAGCTATAGGTATAAAATTATGGTTCAAGGTATTATTGGCAAAAAAATAGGCATGGGTCAGATATTCGGCGACGATGGCAAGGCAGAAGCCTTAACCGCTATCGAGGCCGGCCCCTGCGTGGTGACCCAGGTCAAGACCACGGACAAGGAAGGCTATAATGCCGCCCAGCTCGGCTTTGGCCAAAGCAAACGGCTCAACTCCCCCCAGAAGGGACACCTAAAAAAGCTGGGGCAGTTCCGCCACCTCCAGGAATTCCGGCTGGCCGACACCAAAAAAATCAAAGTTGGCGACAAGATTGATGTCAACCTGTTCAAAGAAGGCGACCTGGTTAATGTTACCGGCGTATCCAAGGGCAAGGGCTTTGCCGGAGTGGTCAAACGCCACCACTTCGCCGGCGGCCCCAAGACCCACGGGCAGTCCGACCGCCACCGCGCCCCCGGCTCCATCGGGGCCACCACTTCTCCGGGCCGGGTGCTCAAGGGAATGCGCATGGCCGGCCACATGGGCAATAGCCGGGTGACGGTATGCCACCTGCAGGTATATAAAACCGACCCGGAGCGTAATCTGCTACTTCTACGGGGAGCCGTTCCCGGGGCTAAGAACGGGCTAGTGCTGATAAAGAAAGCGGGAGAGGAATAGAGTGGAGGTTCCAGTTTATAGCTCCAGCGGCCAGGTAGTAAAAAACATCGAGATAAGCGACGGTGTCTTTGCCGTGCCCTTTAACGAGGCGGTGGTACACCAGGCAGTGGTCAGACAGCAGGCCAACGCCCGCCAGGGAACGTCCAGCACCAAGACCCGCGCCGAGGTTGCCGGCAGCAGCCGCAAGCTCTTCCGTCAGAAGCACACCGGAATGGCGCGGGCAGGCAATAAAAAGTCATCACTGCGCCGGGGAGGCGGTGTTACTTTTGGCCCCAAGCCCCGAAGCTACCAGCAGGACATGCCTAAAAAGATGCGCCAGCTGGCGCTAAGGTGCGCTCTATCAGCCAAGACCAGGGATGAAGAGCTAAAGGTTCTGGAGGAATTAAAACTCGACCAGCCCAAGACCAAACAGATGGCGGGAATTTTAGTGGCGCTGGGGATAGACTCCACCGCCCTTATAGTGACCGATGCGCCGGAAGATAATATGATCAAGTCAGCCCGCAACCTGGCTGGAATTAAGACCCTGCCAGCCAATATACTCAATGTGGTTGACATTCTATCCCATAAGATGTTATTGATGACTGAGCCGGCGGTACGCAAGGCAGAAAAACTCTGGGGCCCTCGGAAATCGGAGATTTCCGGGGTAGAGCTAAGGGGCGGAGGCGGCAATGCATCTATATAAGGTGTTACAACGACCGTTAATAACCGAAAAGAACTCGGCGCTTCAGGCCCAGGGCAAATACGCCTTTGAGGTAGCCCAGGAGGCTAATAAAGCGCAGATTAAACAGGCGGTAGAAAAAGCATTCAAGGTCACCGTAACCGGGGTCAACGTGATGACGGTGCCCGGTAAGAGGCGGCGAATGCGGGGCCGGGAGGTAATGAGCCCATCGTGGAAAAAGGCTCTGGTCACCTTAAAGCCCGGCGACAAGATAGAACTCTTTGAGGGGGTATAGGTGCCACTAAAGCAATATCGTCCAACTTCACCCGGCCGGCGGAGCATGACTAGCTCCAGCTTTGAGGAAATAACCAAAAGCAAGCCGGAGAAATCGCTGCTAGCGCCCCTCAAAAAGAAGGGCGGGCGCAGCAACCAGGGCAAGGTTACGGTGCGCCACCGCGGTGGCGGCGCCAAGCGCCGGCTGCGCATAATAGACTTTAAAAGAGATAAGCTCGGCGTACCGGGCCGGGTAGCGGCTATTGAATATGACCCCAACCGCTCCGCCCGTATTGCCCTTATTTTCTATGTCGATGGGGAGAAACGCTATATCCTGGCCCCCAACGACCTGAATGTTGACGATGTCATAAAATCAGGCGAGGACGCCGAGTTAAAACCGGGCAACGCCCTGCCTTTAAAGTCAATCCCCACCGGGACGATGATACACAATATTGAGATGCAGCCGGGTAAAGGGGGGCAGCTGGTGCGCAGCGCCGGCGCCGCCGCCCAGCTAATGGCCAAGGAAGGCGAATACGCCCTAATCAGAATGCCCTCCAGCGAGGTGCGGCGTATCCGCAGCAATTGCCTGGCCACTATCGGGCAGGTGGGCAACCTCGACCACCGCAGCATCACTCTGGGCAAGGCCGGACGCAAGCGGTGGATGGGTATACGACCCACGGTGAGAGGCTCGGCGATGAGCCCCCGCGACCACCCCCACGGTGGTGGTGAAGGCCGCTCCCCGATAGGAATGCCCGGCCCCAAGACACCCTGGGGTAAACCGGCTTTAGGCTACCGAACGCGCAAGCCCAAGCCCGGAGATAAAATGATAGTAAGACGCAGGGGGAAGTAATTTAAATGTCAAGGTCAACCAAAAAAGGCCCGGCTGTTGATGCCAAACTGATGAAAAAGGTCGAGGCACTGATGAATGCTGATGAGAAGACGGTGATAAAGACCTGGGCTCGCTGGTCCACCATCACTCCCAAGATGGTAAGTCTTACCATCGGCGTCCATGACGGGCGAAGGCATGTGCCCATTTATATTACCGAAAACATGGTGGGGCACAAACTGGGCGAGTTCGCCCCAACCCGGACTTTCAGGGGACACGTAGGTAGGGGCGATAGAGCCAAGAAGTAGGCTATAATATGGAAGTAAAGGCAATAGCTAAAGATACCGGTATTTCACCACGCAAGGTGCGCCTGCTGGTGGACATGGTGCGGGGCAAAAGGGTAGACGAGGCACTATCCCTGCTCAAATTTGCCCCAAGCCCCACCGCCAAGGTGGTAGCCAAGGTGGTGAAATCAGCGGCGGCCAATGCCGAAAACAACTTCCAGATGGACCCCGCCGATTTAAAGATTGTAGGCATCTTTGCCGATGAGGCCAGAACCACGAAAAGGTTCCGCCCCCGGGCCAGGGGACGGGCAGCCCCCATTCTAAAGCGTTCCAGCCATATAACGGTTATCGTTGCCGAGGAGGAGAGTATTGGGGCATAAAGTACATCCTTTAGGCTTTAGAATCGGTGTCATCCGCGACTGGCAGGCCAAGTGGTACGCCGAAAAGGACTACGTCGAATTCCTGCAGGAAGATATGAAGCTCCGCCGGGCCATCCAGTCCCAGTACACCGATGCCGGCATCTCCCTGGTAGAGATTGAACGCCAGACTAACAAGGTATCGGTAACCATCCACACCGCCCGCCCCGGTGTAGTCATCGGACGGGGGGGACAAAGAGTTGACGAGATGAGGCTCATGCTGGAGAACCTCATCGGCAAGCGGATTCAGCTCAACGTCCTGGAGGTGCAACAGCCGGAACTAGATGCCTACCTGGTAGGCAGAGCCATAGCGGAACAGATTGAACACCGTGTTGCCTTCCGCCGGGCCATGAAGCAGGCTTTATTCCGCACCATGCAGGCGGGGGCTAAAGGGATAAGAATCAGCTGTGCCGGCCGGCTGGGCGGCGTCGAGATAGCCCGCCGCGAGGTTACCCACCAGGGACAGGTTCCCCTGCACACCCTGCGGGCTGATATTGATTACGGCTTCACCGAAGCCCACACCACCCTGGGCCGTATTGGCATCAAGGTCTGGATTTATCGGGGCGACATTCTCCCCGAACCCAGCCTGTTGGGGGTTGAAGAAGCCCCGGCCGAAGAGGGAGAAACCGAAGCGGCAGAAGCCAAGACCCCCACCCCTCCAGTAAAGGCAGCAAAACCAAAAGCAGAAAAACCGGCTGAGGCGGTGGCCCCACCAGCCAAGGCCGAAGAAAAACCCAAGGCAAAGAAAGAGGCAACCAAGGCCAAGGCCGAGAAAAAGACTAAAGAAAAGGCAGAAGTAGCCGAACTAAAGGCCGAAGAAAAACCCAAGGTAAAGAAAGAGGCAACCAAGGAAAAAGCGGAGGCAAAAACCGCCAAGCCAAAGACAAAGAAAACCACCGCCAAGGCAAAACCGGCGGTAACCGAGGATAAAGAGGAGACAGATGCTACAGCCCAAGCGGGTGAAGTACCGCAAGAGCCATAAAGGCCACCGCCGGGGCAAGGCCCATGCGGGCAACAGCATTGAATTCGGCGACTACGGCCTGCAGGCGCTGGAATCGGCCTGGCTTACCAGCCGGCAGATTGAAGCGGCGCGCCGTGCCATCACCCGTTACATCCGCCGCGGCGGCAACGTCTGGATTCGCATTTTCCCCGACAAACCGGTGACCAAGAAAGCGGCGGAAACCCGCCAGGGCGGGGGTAAGGGTGCCCCCGACCACTGGGTAGCAGTGGTAAGACCGGGCCGAATTTTATTTGAGATGGGAGGCGTCAGTGAGGCGGTAGCCAAAGGGGCAATGCGCCTGGCCTCACACAAACTCCCCATAAACAGCCAATTTGTGGTCAGAGAAACGGGCGTATCTGGAGACGCCGGAGCCAGGGAGGCAGCTTAGGATGAAGGCCGAAGAGGTCAGAGCTTTAAGCGATAAAGAGCTGGATAAGCATCTGGAGGAAGCCCACCAGGAGCTGTTTAACCTGCGCTTCCGCCTGGCGACCAAGCAACTGGTCAACCACCGCGAGATTCCCAGGGCAAAAAAGAGGATAGCCCAAATCAAGACAATAATGAGAGAAAGAGAGCTCACCAAAGGTTAACGATCTATGGAAAGCAAGCATAAATTCAGGCTCGGCCAGGTAGTCAGCGACAAGATGGATAAAACAGTGGTGGTGGCGGTAGAAACGCCCAAGCGCCACCGGTTATATAAGAAGACCATAAAGAGAGTGGTCAAATATAAAGCTCATGACGAAAAAAATAAGTGCCGGACTGGAGACAAGGTAATAATTGTGGAAACCCGGCCACTTTCCCGGGAAAAGCGGTGGCGGGTAGCCGAGATAGTCGCCAAGGCCGAGGTGGTGGAGATCTCACCGGAGGAAATAGCCCGGGAAGATTTAGCCAAGGTTATGCCGGAGAAAAAGCCCAAGGAAAAGCCTGAGGTCAAAGCTGAAGAAGCAACTGAGGAAGAGGCAAAGGCAGAAGAGGCTGAGGCAAAACCGGCCAAGAAAGCTAAAGAAGAAAAGGTAACCGAGGCCAAGGCTAAAGAAAAGCCCGAAGAAGAGGAAAAGAAAGCCGAGCCCAAGGCCGAGAAGAAAGCCGCAGAAGAGGAAAAAACAGCCAAAGCGAAAGCCGAAGAAAAAAGCAAGGAAGAGGCGGAGGACTAGATTAGATGATTCAATCCTACACCAGACTAAAAGCAGCCGATAACACCGGCGCCCGGGAAATTATGTGCATCAACGTCCTGGGCGGCACCAGGAAAAGATACGCCCGCGTCGGTGATGTTATTGTTGCCTCGGTAAAAAAGGCAATTCCCCGGGGGGCGGTCAAGGAGGGGGACGTGGTCAGAGCGGTTATCATTCGCTGTGCCCAGCCCTACCGGCGACCGGACGGCTCCTACATCAGGTTTGACGAAAATGCGGCGGTGATTCTAACCGATAAGAACAACCCCAAAGGAACCAGAATATTCGGGCCGGTAGCCAGGGAGCTAAGGGACAAGAATTTCGCCAAGATAATCTCGCTGGCACCCGAGGTGGTTTGAGGATGAATATCAGGAAAGACGATACGGTACTGGTCATCACCGGCAAGGACAAGGGCAAAAAGGGTAAGGTGCGCTTTGCCTACCCCGATAAGGAGCGGATAATGGTGGAGGGAGTCAACTTCATCAAAAAGCACAGCAAAGCCAGGGGAGCAGCCAAGCAGGCGGGCATAATCGAGCGGGAAGCGCTCATCCCGGTGTCCAATGTTATGCTGCTCTGCAGCAAATGCAATAAACCGGCCCGGGTTGGCTTCCGTTCCCTGGCCGATGGCCGGAAGGTGCGGTTCTGCCGTGCCTGCGGTGAGGTAATCGACTAAATGTCAGAACTCAAAGAAAAATATAGAAAAGAGGTCGTTCCCCAGCTCATGGAGCTTGGCGGCTACAAGAATATAATGCAGGTGCCACGCCTGGAAAAGGTGGCTCTTAACATCGGCCTGGGCGAGGCGAATCAGGATGCCAAGGCCCTGGAATCAGCCGAAAAGGACCTGGCGGCCATTTCAGGGCAGCACCCGGTTATCACCCGGGCCAAGAAATCCATCGCCGCCTTCAAGTTAAGGGAAGGGATGAACGTCGGCCTAAGGGTAACCCTAAGAGGGGAGCGCATGTATCAATTTCTGGAAAAGCTGGTAAACGCCGCCCTGCCCCGGATGCGCGAGTTTCGCGGGGTTCCCCCCAGCTCCTTCGACGGGCGGGGTAACTACACCCTGGGTTTTAAGGAGCAGACCCTCTTCCCCGAGATAGACTATGATAAGATAGACAGGGCGCGGGGCCTGGAAGTATCGATTGTTACCACGGCTAAAACCGACGAAGAAGGCAAGAGCCTGCTGGAATTACTGGGTATGCCTTTTGCCCAAGACTAGAGGTGTAATGGCTAAGAAATCAAAGCTAGAAAAATGGAAGCGGGCGCCCAAACACAAGGTGCAGCAGCATAACCGCTGTTTCCTGTGCGGCCGGCCCAGGGCTTACATCCGCCATTTCGGCCTGTGCCGGATTTGCTTCCGCAAGTTAGCCCTGGCGGGACAGATTCCCGGAGTAAGAAAGGCAAGCTGGTGAGGTAGATATGGCTGTAACCGACCCAATAGCCGATATGTTAACCAGAATACGCAATGCCATTATGGCCAGACATGATTTTGTCCTGGTGCCATCCTCAAGGACCAAGATGGCCATTGCCCACATTCTCAAAGAGGAAGGCTTCATCCGTGACTATGAAGTGCTCAGGAGCAAGCCGCACCGCTCAATCAAGCTATACCTCAAATATGATGATACAAGTAAGCCCATCCTCTCCGGGCTGGAGAGGGTGAGCAAGCCAGGGCTGAGGATATACGTGGGGCAGAAGGAGATTCCCCGCGTCCACGGCGGTTTAGGCGTCGCTATCATTTCCACCCCCAAGGGGGTAATAACCGGCAAGCAGGCCTGGCGCCAGGGAATCGGTGGTGAAATATTATGCTACGTATGGTAAATAAAGCTCAGGGTGATAGCCATGTCTAGGGTAGGTCGGATGCCAATACCGGTGCCCGAAGGGGTAACGGTAACCATTAAGAAGGACCAGGTCACCGTAACCGGTCCCAAAGGGGAACTGGAGCGCCGTTTCAACCCGGATATGAAAATTGTCCTTAAAGACAATATTATAACGGTATCCCGCCCCGACGACAGCAAGGAACACCGTTCCCTGCACGGACTCACCCGCAGTCTGCTGGCCAACATGGTACAGGGGGTAAGCGGCGGCTTTGAGAAGACCCTGGAAATAGTAGGGGTTGGCTACCGGGCGGAAAAGGCCGAGGACAAGCTGGTACTTCGTGTCGGCTTTTCCCACCAGGTAGAGGTAACCCCCCTGCCCGGCGTCTCCCTGGAGGTAGAGGGAAACAACCGCATCAAGGTCAGCGGGATTAACAAAGAGGCAGTAGGCGAGATGGCTGCCGAAATCAGGGCCATCCGTCCTCCCGATGCCTATAAGGGTAAAGGCATCAGGTATGCCGGCGAAGTAATCCGCCTTAAAGCCGGCAAAGCCGGTAAGGCTATAGGCCAGAAGGTATAATGGGCAAAAGCGAAGTTAGAATAGCCCGCCAGAGAAGGCACCACCGGGTCAGGGCCAAGGTAGAAGGCACTGCCTCCCGGCCGCGGCTTTGTGTCTTTCGCAGCCTTAACCATATCTACGCCCAGGTTATCAATGATGAGCAGGGGCACACGCTGGTCACGGCCTCAACCCTGGACCCGGAGATAAAAAGCGAAACCGATAGTAAAGCCAAGTCAGCTCAAGCTCAGCTGGTTGGTTCCCTGGTGGCCAAACGAGCTTTAGATAACGGCATCAAAGAGGTGGTCTTCGACCGCGGCGGCTACCAATATCACGGCCGGGTAAAATCCCTGGCCGAGGCCGCCCGCCAAGCGGGATTGAAATTTTAGGGGGAATTTTAAAGCCAGTGGAAAAACCCAAAAACAGAATAGACCCGACCGAACTGGTACTGAATGACAAGCTGGTCTATATCAACCGGGTAAGCAAGGTGGTAAGGGGAGGCAAACGCCTCCGCTTCAGCGCCCTGTCGGTAACCGGCGATGGCAACGGGCATGTCGGCATCGGTATTGGTAAAGCCAACAGCGTACCCGAGGCAATCAACAAGGCGGGCACCATCGCCAGAAAGAACCTCATCAAGGTCCCCTTATCCGGGACCACCATCCCGCAGGAAGCCACCGTCAAATTCGGGGCAGCCCAGGTGCTGTTAAGACCGGCCGCCCCGGGTACCGGTATTATTGCCGGCGGCAGTATCCGGGCGGTGGTGGAGGCCGCCGGAATCAAGGACATTCTGACCAAGTCGCTGGGCAGCCCCAACCGCATTAACACAGCCAAAGCCACCATACTGGCCCTCAGCCAGCTCAAAGAACCTGAAGAGGAGTTTGCCCGTCGCCGGGCAACCGCCGAGGTCAAGGAGGCAAGAGGTGGCTAAACTACGTATTACCTGGATTAAAAGCGGCATTGGCTACACCCAGGACCAAAGGCGAACGCTTAAAGCGCTGGGGTTCCACCGCCTAAACCAGAGTGTTACGCAAGACGACCGCCCCTCGGTACGCGGCATGCTCAACAAGGTGAAACACCTTATCAGGGTGGAGGAGGCAAGCTGATGTTACTGGAAAAACTCTCCCCACCCTCCGGCGCCAAGAAAGCCAGAAAACGAGTTGGGCGGGGTGACGGCAGCGGGCACGGCACCTATTCCGGGCGCGGCAGCAAAGGGCAAAAATCCCGCGCCGGATATAAGATGCGCCCCGGTTTTGAAGGCGGGCAGCTGCCTTTAATCAAGCGCCTGCCGGAAAAGCGCGGCTTTCACAACCCCTTCCGGACGGAGTACAGCACGGTCAAAATTGGTGACCTGGGCGTCTTTGAACCGGAAAGCGAAGTCACCCCGGAGAAGCTGGTCGCCGCCGGGATAGTAAAGTCGCTACGCCAGCCCATCAAGATCCTGGCCGATGGTGAAATCAACCACCCTCTGGTGGTAAAGGCAAACAAGTTCTCCGCGGCGGCTAAAGCCAAGATAGAAGCCGCCGGCGGTAAAGTGGAGGAGATAGGCCTTGAGGCCAAGACCGACTAGACCAAGACTATTACAGGCCATGATTGACGCCTTCAGTCTGCCCGATTTAAGGCGGCGCATTCTTATTACCCTGGGCATATTAATTATCTTTCGCTTCATAGCTCACGTGCCGCTGCCCGGTGTAGACCTGGCAGCGCTAAAGGAGCTGTTCGAAAGCAACGCCCTGCTGGGCATGCTCGATATGTTCAGCGGCGGCGCCATGAGGCGCTTAAGCGTGGCGGCGATGGGGGTTTACCCCTACATCACCGCCTCAATCATCATGACGCTGCTGGTACCGGTTATACCCCAACTGCAGGCCCTCTCTCAGGAAGGGGAGGCAGGCAGAGACAAGATTAACCGTATCACCCACTGGCTGACCGTCCCCATGGCCGGTCTTCAAGGTTACGGGCAGCTGATCTACCTCCAGAGCCAGGGAGTTCTCGGCAGTGCCGCGGCGCTACCCATGGCCACCATGGTGGTCTCCATGATAGCCGGAACCATGCTCTGTGTTTGGCTGGGAGAGCGTATTACCGAATATGGTATCGGTAACGGTATATCGATAATAATCTTTGGCGGCATTGTCGCCGGCTACTGGCAAACGGTGGGGCAGGTTTTTATTGCTGCCGGACAAGGGCAGTGGCTTGGGGCCGTGGTGTACGTTCTTATCGCCCTGGCCACTACCGTATTAATCGTCGTCTTCACCGAAGCCCACCGCCGCATCCCCGTCCAGTACTCCCGCAGCGTCTTTCGCGGCGGGCGGATGTACCGGCAGTCAGGCTCAACCCACATCCCGCTGCGGGTAAACACCGCCGGGATGATACCCCTCATCTTCGCCATGTCGCTGGTCATTTTCCCCGGTACGGTTGCCAGCTACTTTGCCGCCCCGCAGGGGGCTGACCCCAATTTTGCTAATCAAATTATGAGCTGGTTTAACCCCAGCGCACCACTGCCCATGGGCTTATTCTACTGGGGGCTAAATTTCCTACTGGTAGTTGGTTTTGCCTTCTTCTACACCATGATTATCTTTGAGCAGCAGGACCTGCCCGGCACCCTGCAGCGGCAGGGGGGCTTTATCCCCGGAATCAGACCCGGCCCCCACACCAAGGAATACCTGGACGGGGTGATAAAGCACATTACCTGGGCAGGGGCCCTCTTCCTGGCGGTAGTGGCCATAATGCCCTTCTTCGCCAGGGAGATAAGCAACGTGCAGGTAATACAGCTATCCAGCATGGGCTTACTCATTGTGGTCGGCGTGGTACTGGATACCATGAAGCAGATGGAAGCGCAGCTGGTAATGCGGCGCTACGAGGGGTTCATTAAATAGGGATAAAGATGTATATTATATTTCTGGGCGCCCCCGGAGCAGGAAAGGGAACCCAGGCCGCAGAGCTGGCCCGGGAGCTAAAGTTAATACATGTCGCCACCGGCGACCTGTTCCGGCAGGCGCTGGAGCAAGGTACTGAACTAGGCCTGAAGGCTAAATCTTATATGGAAAAGGGGGTGCTGGTCCCCAGCCAGATAACCATAAGCATGGTCCTGGAGCGCCTATCGGAAGCGGACTGCAGCGGCGGGGCAATCCTGGACGGCTTCCCCCGCAATCTGGAGCAGGCGGAGGCGCTGGATAAAGCCCTGGCTCAAGAGGGCAAGGCGATAGACAAGGTAGTCTATATTAAAGTCTCCGAAGAGGAGTTACTAAAAAGAATAAGCGGACGCTGGATTTGCCGCCGGTGCCAAGCGCCATACCACGCCACCGACTCTCCCCCCAGGGTACCGGGGAAATGTGACAAGTGCGGCGGCGAGCTCTACCAGCGCCCCGATGATAACGAGACCAGTGTCAAGAAGCGGCTGGAGGTTTACTTCGCCGAAACGGCGCCGCTGATTGACTATTACACCCAGGGGGGTAAACTATTAGAGATAGACGGTGAGGGGGGTGTGGCTGAGGTGGCCAGGAGAATAAAGACAGCCCTAGAGGAGAAGTTTCAACCCAAATGGGTATAATTATCAAATCGGAGCGAGAAATCGCCCTTATGCGCCAGGCGGGCAGGATTGTGGCCACGGTACTGGATATCTTGATGAAAAAAGTGAAACCGGGAATGAAAACAAAAGAACTAGATGCTATCGCCGGCCGGGAGGTAGAAAGGCTGGGAGGAAAACCCTCGTTCAAGGGTTACCGGGGGTTTCCGGCCAATCTCTGCGTCTCGGTAAACAACGAAATAGTCCACGGCATTCCGGGCGAGCGGACCTTACGCCAGGGCGATATCGTCTCCCTGGACATGGGAGCCATCTTTAAGGGCTTTCAGGGTGATAGCGCGGTGACGGTTGGAGTGGGGGAAATCAGCCCCCGGGCCAGAGAGCTGGTGGCGACCACGGAAGAAGTGCTCAAAGCCGGTATTGCCGCCGCCCGCTCCGGAGCCAGACTGGGAGATATATCGGCCACCATACAGAATTATGCCGAATCTAAAGGCTATTCGGTGGTACGTGAATATACCGGCCATGGTATCGGGCGGGAGCTACACGAAGAACCGCAGATACCCAACTTCGGACCAGCCGGAACGGGGCCGGTATTAAAAAAAGGCATGACCCTGGCCCTGGAGCCGATGGTCAATGCCGGTGACTGGCGCACCAAGGTCGGCGACGACCAGTGGACGGTGTTCACCGCCGACGGCAGCCTTTCCGCCCACTTCGAGCATACCATCGCCATCACCGACGGAGAGGCGGAGATACTAACCAGCCGGGAAGGAGTCCATGCCTAAGAAGGAGGCGATTGAGGTCGAGGGTACGGTCGTCGAACCGTTACCCAACGCCATGTTCCGTGTCGAGCTGCCTGACGGGCACAAGGTGCTGGCTCATATTTCGGGTAAAATAAGATTACATTATATTAGAATCCTGCCCGGTGACAGAGTGCTCATAGAGCTCTCGCCCTACGACCTGACCCGGGGGAGGATTACATACCGGTTCAAGTAACGGAGTTTAATGATGAAGGTAAAAGCTTCAGTTAAAGTAAGATGTGAAAAATGCAAGGTGGTGAAACGGCGCGGGGTGGTCAGAGTAATCTGTTCCAATCCGCGGCACAAGCAGCGGCAGGGGTAGCCGCGCTTAAAGTGAGGAGGCTGTAGATGGCACGTATTGCCGGAGTGGATATACCGAAAAACAAGCAGGTCTGGATCGCACTGCAGTATATCTATGGCATAGGTTCTACCCTGAGCCATAAGATTCTGGCACAGGCCGAGGTTAACCCGGCTACCAAGGTAAGCGACCTGGCTGAAGACGAAGTCAACCGCTTGCGCGAAATTATAGATAAGGGGCATAATGTTGAGGGCGAGTTGAGAAAAGAGACCGACCTCAACATCAAACGCCTCATCGAGATTGGCAGCTACCGGGGCAGCCGGCATCGCCATGGTCTGCCAGCCCGGGGACAGCGCACCCGGACCAATGCCCGCGCCAAGCGCGGCGTCCGCAAGACGGTAGCCGGCAGGGGCCAGCGGCGCGGCATGACCAAGAAGTAACCAGGAGTAATTAGACGGAGGCAGGATGGCACAGAAGAAGCGAAGCAAAACCAGAAGGCGGGAACGGAAATCAATTCCGGTAGGCAAAGCCTACATTCAGTCCACCTTCAATAATATTATCGTGACCCTCACCGACCCGCAGGGCAATGTTCTTGCCTGGGGAAGCTCAGGCACCGCCGGGTTCAAGGGCTCACGCAAGGGCACTCCCTATGCGGCCCAGCTGGCTGCCCGCGATGCCGCCAGAAAAGCTATGGAGCACGGCCTGCGCCAGATAGAGGTCTTTGTCAAAGGACCGGGCAGCGGGCGTGAAGCGGCTATCCGCTCCCTCCAGGCTACCGGGCTGGCCATCACCAGCATCAGGGACGTGACGCCAATTCCACATAATGGCTGTCGTCCACGCAAGAGGAGGCGGGTGTAACGCCATGGCAAGGTACACAGCAGCCGTCTGCCGGTTATGCCGCCGTAGCGGCGAAAAGCTAATGCTCAAGGGTGAACGCTGCTTCGGCCCCAAGTGCGCCATGGAGCGGCGGCCCAAACCGCCGGGGCAGCAACCCATGCGGCGCCGCCGGCTTTCCGACCGCGGCGTACAGCTCAGGGAGAAGCAGAAAGCCCGCTATAGCTACGGTATTCTGGAAAGGCAGTTCCGCCGCTTCTTTGCCGAATCCGAAAGGCAGGCCGGCATCACCGGGGAAAACCTGCTGGTACTGCTGGAGAGGCGGCTGGACAATGTCGTTTTCCGCCTGGGCTTTGCCGATTCCCGCGCCCAGGCCCGCCAGCTGGTGCAGCACGGGCACATTATGCTCAACGACCGCAAGACTGATATACCCTCGGCCCTGGTCAAAGAGGACGATACTATCAGCTGGAAGGAAAGCAGCACCAAAACCGAATATTACAAGCAACTGGCCACCAGCATAGAAAGCAAGGTTATTCCCGGCTGGTTGAGCCTGGACATGGAAAAGCTAATCGGTCGGGTGGCGTCTCTGCCCACCCCCGACGAAATTGAGGCTAAAGTTGAGTGGCAGAGCATAGTCGAATACTACTCACGTTAAGTCAAGGAGGCAGGTTTTGTCTGGTCTAGCCATAGCTAATATTGAGTGTTTGGAAAGTGAAGAAAATTTCGGCCGTTTTCGCGCCGAGCCTCTTGAGAAGGGCTTTGGTGTCACCCTAGGCAACTCTCTACGGCGGGTGCTCCTCGGCTACCTCCCCGGGGCGGCGGTGACCCGGATTAGACTGGAGGGGATTCAACACGAATTCTCCACCATCCCCTTTGTCAAGGAAGATGTCACCGAGTTTCTGCTCAATGTCAAAGCACTACGGTTAAAACCCCTCTCCGGCCAAGCGGGCAAGCTGATACTGGCCGTGGAGGGTGAGGGGCGAGTTACCGCCGCCGATATTGAGCCTTCTACAGACTTTGAAATTGCCAACCCCGAGCTCTACCTGGCAACACTGGATGCGCCGGAAGCCAAGCTCTATGCCGAGTTTGATGTCGAACTGGGTGAGGGTTATCGGGAAGCCGAATCCGGCGACGACCTGCTCATCGGCACCATCCCCATAGACGCCATCTTCACCCCGATACGAAAAATCAATTTCACCGTTGAGCCGACTCACGTCGGTGAGGAGATGAACCAGGAGCGCTTAGAGCTGGAGGTATGGACTGACGGCACCATAACACCAGCGGACGCCGTCAGCCAGAGCGCCAAAATTTTATCGGAACAGCTAGCCTCCTTTATCGACTACTCCCGCATCTCCCGCCTGGAGGTGGAGAAGGAGTCCATCCGCGCCTCCATCCCCGACGAAACCTATAATATGCCGGTGGAACAGCTTGACCTGTCGGTGCGCACCATGAACTGCCTGCGCCGCGGCGGCATCACCACCGTGGGAGAACTGATAAGCAAAGGCGAAAAAGAACTGCTCGCCCTGCATAACTTCGGGCAGAAGTCCAGGCATGAGGTAGAAGAACGGCTCCAGTCACTCGGGCTATCAATCAGCCCCAAGGTCGAGGAGGAAGCCGACGAGGAAGAGGCATGAGACACAAGATAGCCGGTAGAAAGCTGGGGCGGTCATCGGCCCACCGCAAAGCGCTGTTCCGCAACCTGGTCACCGACCTGCTCAACCACGAGAGGATTACCTCCACCGAAGCCAAGGCCAAGGAAATACGCGGCCTGGCGGAGAAGATGATTACCCTGGGCAAAAAGGGCGGGCTCACCTCCCGCCGTCAGGCGCTGGCCTTTATTTTAGACGAAAAGATAGCAGCCAAGGTATTTAACGAGCTGGCCCCCCGCTATGCCGAACGCCCCGGCGGTTATACCCGCTTAATCAAGCTGGGGCCCAGGCTGGGCGACGGGGCACCCATGGCCAGAATTGAACTGGTGGAATAACGGAGGCGGCAGTTTGGTAAACGGCACTCAGATTTTACTCATTATTGAATACGACGGCACCGGCTACCACGGTTTCCAGTGGCAGAACGGGCTTCCCTCTATTCAAAAAGAGGTGGAAAAAGCCATCAGTAAGCTTACCGGCGAGAGACGGCGGGTGATATCGGCCAGCCGCACCGACGCCGGCGTCCACGCTCAAGGTCAGGTGGTCGGCTTCAGAACAAGGTCGGAACTCTCCACAGGCAACTTTGTCAACGGGCTGAATCACTACCTGCCCAGGGACATTGCCGTCAAGGCAGCCTACAAGGTAAGCGATGATTTCCGTGTTCGGCGTGACGCCGTCAGCCGCCAGTACAGCTACTATATATTAAACAACCCCACCCGCTCCCCGATAAGGGAAGGCCGGGCCTACCAAGTGGCTAATCCGCTCAACATAGAGACGATGAATAAAGCGGCCCAAACGCTTATCGGCGAGCATGACTTCGCCTCATTCGTTAACGGCGACGGCAGCTGGCTTAAGAGCACGGTAAGAAACGTATCCAGAGCCGAAGCAGCCAGAGAAGGAGAAATGGTCACTTTCCGTATGGAGGCCAACTCCTTTTTACCCCACCAGGTACGCACCACGGTGGGGACGCTGATCAGGGTTGGCCTGGGCAAGATGAACCTTGACCAGTTTCGTAGTATAATTGAAACAAGGCTGCCGGGAACAGCGGGGCCTACCGCCCCCGCCTGCGGGCTGTGCCTTGACCGGGTAAACTATTCCGTTCCTCTGGAGGAAGAGGCGTCATGAAAACCTATAGCACCAAAGCTGCCGATATCCAGCGCCAGTGGCACGTACTCGATGCCTCGGGCAAGGTTCTGGGCAAGCTGGCCACTCAGGCGGCGACCCTGCTCATGGGCAAGCACAAGCCGATATTCACTCCCAATCTGGATACAGGTGACTTTGTGGTCATCATCAACGCCGAAAAGGTCCGTGTCAGCGGCGGCAAAGAAGAAAAGAAGGTATATTACCGGCACTCCGGCTATCCCGGGGGGCTAAAAAGTGTACGCCTGGAGGAAATGATGCAGGCCGACCCCACCCGGGTCATTCAAAAAGCCGTCAAGGGGATGCTGCCCACCAACCGCCTGCGAGCGGTCAGGTTGAAAAAGCTCAAGGTCTATGTCGGTGAGGCTCACCCTCACCTGGCTCAGACCGGGACTATTGAAAAGGGAGACTAAGTGGCTAAAACAGATAAGAAAAGCTATTTTTACGGCACGGGCCGACGCAAGACCTCCGTAGCCAGGGTAAGGCTGATGCCGGGCGCCGGTGAAATCATCGTCAACGGCATTCCCTACGAAGAGCGATTTCCCCGCCCCGAACACCGCCGGGCAATAACCCACCCGCTCCTGGTCACCGAAAACCTTGGTAAATACAACACCGTGATCAAGGTAGAGGGGGGCGGCATAACCGGCCAGAGCGGCGCCATCAGTCACGGCATCGCCCGGGCTCTGGTAAAAGCCGATGAAAACCTCAAGCCGATACTGCGCCAGAACGGCCTGCTCACCAGGGACTCCCGGGTCAAAGAGAGGAAAAAACCCGGACTCAAGCGGGCGCGCAAGGCACCTCAGTACACCAAGAGGTAATTTCGCCCCCGACCGTATTCCCTTGACGCCTCATTATTTAAGCAGGTATAATCCCCTTGCATCATTCTATATGCCGAAGTGGCGGAATGGCAGACGCGCTACGTTCAGGACGTAGTGTCCGTATGGACGTGAGAGTTCAAATCTCTCCTTCGGCACCACTTCTATTCTGGCGCTTGTAGCTCAGTTGGATAGAGCGCAGCCCTGCGGAGGCTGAGGTCGTGGGTTCGAGACCCGCCAAGCGCGCCATATTGATAGAGAATCCGAAAAGTCAAAGACTTTTCGGATATATTAGGGCGGTTAGCTCAGTTGGTTAGAGCACCTGCTTTACACGCAGGGGGT
>Ga0307421_1000711_pt1 | contig 21219 bp, 24 predicted proteins | sample SalMarWE160270MG_FD_202163 | JGI IMG/M metagenome (GOLD analysis project Ga0307421, IMG submission 202163) | Salt marsh sediment microbial communities from the Plum Island Ecosystem LTER, Massachusetts, United States - WE1602-70 | ecosystem: Environmental > Aquatic > Marine > Intertidal zone >...
TTCAATCTTAGATAGAATTGTAAAAGGAGAAACAGAATTTCATTTTAAATTAGGAGATCATTTGATTTTCTCTTCAAGTGTAATTCCTGTTTCAGTAAATATTTTAGCCCGTGAAAGATTAGATAATAAATTAAGAAAAATGGGTGTTAAGATACAAACAGATGTTCATGTTCATGGACATGGAAGTCGAGAAGACTTAAGAAATTTAGTAGAACTATTAAAACCAAACCATATAATTCCTGCACACGGAACTCTTCAGCAGGAAGCACCAATGATAGAACTAGCTTCTGATTTGGGATATAAATTTGGAGAAACATCTCATTTATCATCTAATGGTAAAGTTTTGAAATTTTAATATGGTTAGAGAAGATATAATCGAAGGCTTAAGAGCAGCAATGACTCGGGGACAAACTTTGAGACAAGCTATGATGAGTTTCTACAACGCAGGTTATATAAAAGAAGAAATTGAAGAAGCTGCGAGAGCTTTGCAACAGAGAATGAGTAATCCAGTACAGCCTCAATTTGCTCCAGCAGAAGAGGCACCTGTTTTTCAAAGAGGACAATCAATGAAAACAGATACAAAAGAAAAACCCAAAGAAGTTTTATCTCAGACAGCTCAATTAGCTAAATCACCAACTTCACAACCTGTTCAAACTATTCAGAGAGTTTCAGCATATGGAGAACAAAAAAAACTTTCTCCTCAACAACAGCCTCAGCAAATTCCTCAACCCCCTCAACCCCTTCAACCAGTTCAACAACCTCTTCCACCACCTCAACAAAAACCTCAACCAGTTCAACAACTTCCTCCTCCACAAATCAAACAAATCCCTCCTCAAGCAATTCCAAGAGTTTCAGCATATGGAGTTCAGCAACCTTATTATCCTCAAGGTAGAGCATCAAAACCAAGTGGAAAAACAGCAATATTTCTTTTATTAGCTCTTTTAATTATTTTAATTGGATTATTAGTTGCAGTTTTATTTTTTAAAGAAGAAATTCTCGCATTTTTTGATTCATTTTAAAAATGGTTTATTTACCCTCAGAAGACTCATATGCTCTTAATAATATTTTAAAACAAGAGATTCCAAAATTAATTGAAAAAAATTCTAATTTGAAATTTTTAGAAATTGGTGCTGGAAGTGGAATCCACCTTTTAACAGCAGAAAAAATAGGAATTAAAAAAGAAAATATTTTTTCTTCTGATATTGATGAAGCTTCTGTTTCTCATTGTAATTTATTAGGATATAATTGTATAAAATCAGACTTATTCGAAAAAATAAAAGGAAAATATGATTTAATTATTTTTAATCCTCCTTATCTTCCAGAGCACGAAAAAGACAAAAGAATAGACACAACTGGAGGAAAAAAAGGAGACGAAATTATTTTGGAATTTTTAAAGTCAGCAAAAAATTATTTAAATAAAAACGGGAAAATCTTTCTTTTAACGAGCAGTTTAACACCTAAAATTGATTTTAAAAAAGCAGGATATAAATCAAAACAATTATTATGCGAAAAATTGTTTTATGAACAATTATGCGTTTGGGAATTAATTGTTTGATGTTTTTTTTCGAGATTTATTATTTGTAAAAATTCTTTTTAAAAAAACTTGTTTTTGAGGTAATTGGGGGATATCTCTCTTCATATAATGTAAATTCTTAGTTTCGATTGGTTTTAGAATATGTGGTGTATTTGGATAATTAGAAATCTTATTTATAGGTTCTCTTTTTTTCATTTCCCAAATCTTCCTAAGAGAATCAGCATGCATTATGATGGCACGTCCATAGAATTCATGCCCTCCATTATATCTTCTTATTGCACGAGTGGGATTCTCCCTATATTCAAATTCTTCATCAAGTAACAGTGCTGCGAATTTTATTGCATCTGCTGTTTTCATTAAATTAACAACTCCGTCTCCATCCCCATCTGCTTTTGGCCCGTGTTTTATAATCATAGGCGGAATTCCTTGAGAAATTCCATATGCCCCTGCATATGACATTTCAATATTAAATATATCTCTTGGGAGTAATATATTGTCAGTTGTATCAGTAAAAAGATTAAAAAAGTCTTTTGCATATCCCAAATATTCAGTTCTTCTGTCAGGCCTATCTATATAAACTGATGCAAATGCAACTATTGACGGGTACACCCCTGTATATTTTCCACACCGAGTCTCTAATTGAAGCAAAGAGGCCATATGTTCTGGAGAAATACCATGTTCACCTTGAACTTTTTTTAACCAATAGAGGTTATCTTCCATAAAAGGAATACATGTTTTAATAGAATCTGGGTTAAGATACCAAGATTCATTTATATTCGTATAATCTGTTTGTTTTTTACCTTTCTCAAATCTACGTATGCCAAAACGAGGATCTTCTAGATATTGTGAAATATCATATCCTTCTCTTTCTAGCCTTTTCTGAAAATTGTCAAGAGCCCTTTTTTCAGTAGGAGTTAAAGACTCTATAGCTACTAATTGAATAGAATCCTTTTTAGTATATACATATTTTGTTGTATCTGTATAATTAATTTGTTCTTCCCCCAATCTTGTCTGAAAATTATCTAATGCTTTTTTTTCAAGAGGTGATAAAGAGACTAGGGCACCTAATGCAATTTCTTTTAACATTTTACTTTTTTTAAAAAAGTTGATTATTTTTAAGCATTATTGCTCTAAACCCAATACTTAGATTTCACCACAATTATTTTTATATACTTGGAATTAATTCTTTGAATATGGCTAGATTCGCACACATAGCAGATGTACATTTAGGAGGATGGAAGCAACAGCCTATGCAGGATTTAAATTTTCAGTCTTTTAAAAAAGCAGTAGATATTTGCATAAATTCAAAATTAGATTTTGTTTTAATTGCTGGAGATTTGTTTGATTCTGCTTATCCTCCAATAGAGATTTTAAAAGAGACTTTTTCAGAATTTAGAAGACTCAAGGAGGCAAATATACCTTGTTTTATAATTGCAGGTTCTCATGATTATTCTGTTTCTGGAAAAACCTTTTTAGATGTTTTAGAAAAAGCAGGTTTTTGTAAAAATGTAACTGACTTTGAGATTATTGAAAAGCAAAGATTTCCTTCTCCAAAAGATTCTGATTTTCAAAAAGAAAAAGACACAATTATTTTAAATCCAACTCTTTATGGGGGAGTTGCGATTTATGGTTATCCTGGAAGAAAATCAGGATTAGAAATAGATGATTTAAGAAGAATAAAATTAAATGATGCTCCTGGAATGTTTAGAATTTTCATGCTTCATACAACAATAGATAAGGCAAAAGGGACTCTTCCAATAGACTCTTTAGAAACAGAAACAATTCCAAAAGCAGATTATTATGCATTAGGGCATCTTCATATTGATTTTCAATATCAAAATTTTGTTTATCCTGGTCCAATTTTTCCAAATAATTTCCAGGAATTAGAGGATTTAAGACAAGGAAGTTTTTATATTGTAGATACAGAGTCAGATAATTCTTTAAGAAAAGTAGAACTTAAATTAAAAGAAATAGAAGCTGTAGAAATTAATATAAAAAATTCTCTTTCAGCTACAGAAAAAATAATTGCTGAATTAAATTCAAGAGAATTAGAAGACAAAATAGTTTTATTAAGAATAACAGGAGAATTAGAAAATGGAAGAATTTCTGATATAAAATTTCCAAAAATAGAAGAATTTGTCAAAGAAAAAGGAGCTTATTTTCTTTTAAGAAACACACATGAATTAAAATCCAAAGAAGGAGAAATGGAATTAGAGATTGGAGATACAGAAGATATAGAAGATGAGACAATTAAGGCTTATTCAGATAAAAATCCTTCTGATTTTAATAAATTAATACCCCAAATAATGAATGTTTTTTCAATTGAAAAACAAGAAGATGAGAAATCAGAGGTTTTTATAAATAGATTATTAGACGGAACAAAGAGAGTTTTAAATTTTTAAGAAGCAAAAATGAATATTAAGAAAATAGTTTTAAATAATATCAGAAGTTACAAACAGCAGAAATTGGAATTTCCAGAAGGAGCAACTCTTTTAGCAGGAGATATTGGTTCTGGAAAAACCTCTATTTTACTTTCAATAGAATTTGCATTATTTGGGCTTCAACCTGGGCAGAGAGGTTCTTCTTTATTGAGAAATGGAGAAGATGAAGGGGGAGTTCTTATAGAATTTGAGGTGGATGGAAAAGAAGTGATTATAGAAAGAACTTTAAAAAGAGGAAAAACAGTTTCTCAGGATTATTGTTCTATAACAGTAGATGGAGAAAAAGAAGAGATTGCTGTCACAGAATTAAAAAACCGTGTTTTAACACTTTTGGATTATCCAAGAGAGTTTGCAAAAAAACAAAATATTCTTTATAAATTTACAGTTTATACTCCTCAAGAAGAAATGAAGCAAATAATTCTTGAAGATCCTCAAACGAGAATTAATACTCTAAGGCATGTTTTCGGAATAGATAAATATAAGAGAATTTTAGAAAATGTTTCTTTAATAAATATTAAAATTAGAGAAGAAAGAAGATTAAAAGAAGGAATAACAGCGAATTTAGAGCAGGATAAATTGACAATTGTTTCAAAAGAAAATGAATTAGAAACAAAGCATTATAATTTGTCTTCAGTTGAAAAAGAATTATTTTTAAAAACAGAAGATAGAAAAAAAATACAAGAAGAAAAAGAACAAGTTTCAGCTCAAATTGAAGAAAAAAGAACTCTTCAGCAAGAAATAGAAAAAAGTAGAATAATGATTTCTAATAAAAAAGAAACTATATTGAATAATTCAAAGAGAATAGAAGAAATACAAAATCAGATAAATCAACTAGAAGAATCTTTTTTTAATGAAAATAAAATAAGAGAGTTAGAAGAGCAGATTCTTTTAAGAAAAGAAGAAAAAAGAAAATTAAATGAAGAAAATTTAGAAATAACTTCTCAAATAACTTCCTTAGATATAAAGAATGCAGATAATGAAAAAATAAAAACTAAGATAACTCATGTAGAAATTTGTCCAACTTGTTTGCAGGATGTTAGTCCAGTCTATAAATCTAATGTAGTTAATAAACTTGAATCAGATACTGCTAAGAATGTTTCTTTAATAAAGAATTTAAGATTAGAAAAACAAAAAATATCTGAGAGAATTTTAAAAATAGAAACTGAAATATCTCTAAATGAAAAAGAACTTCAGGAATTGAATCTATTAAAAATCAAGTTTGAGGGAATTAAAGAGAAAAAAGAGAGAATAAAAGAATTACTAAATTCAAACAACTTAATTGAAAAAGATTTAGAACTTCTAAATTCACATATGGCTTCTCTAGAAAAATCAGTATTTGAATTAAAAAAATTTGATAATATTTTCCAATTAAAGCAAAGTGAATTAGAAGAAGCTCTAAGAAAAGAAAAATTAGCAGAAATAAAAGTTGCAGAATTAAAAAAAGAAATTGATGTTTTTTCAAGACAGATAGAAGAATTAAAATTCAACATAAAAAAGACAGAAGAAATTAAAAAACAATTGGACAACCTCATTAAATTAGAGGATTGGTTATCTAAGAAATTTGTATCTCTTATAGCAACTATTGAAAAAAATGTAATGGTGAAGCTTAAAAAAGAATTTTCTACTCTTTTTGCAGAGTGGTTTAGTATGCTTGTTCCAGATAATTTTAATGTTCAGCTTACAGATGATTTTACTCCTTTAATTGAATATCAAGATTATGAAATAAGTTATGCTTATCTTTCAGGAGGAGAGAGAACAGCAGTAGCTCTTGCATATAGACTTTCTTTAAATCAGGTTATAAATTCTCTATTAAGCAAAATAAAAACAAAAGATTTAGTAATTCTTGACGAACCAACTGATGGTTTTTCAGAACAGCAGTTAGATAAAATGAGAGATGTTTTACAGCAATTAGATGCCAAACAAATGATTATTGTGAGCCATGAGCAGAAAATAGAAGGATTTGTAGATAATATTATAAGATTAAAAAAGATTTCAGGAATTTCAAAGAAAGAAAGTTAAACTATTCCAAAAACCAAAAAATTTATAAAACAATCTTACTCAATATTTTTAAGAAATTATTCTTAATGTTTAAAAATGGATGAAGAATTAAAGAAATCAATTTTGAAATCAGGTACAACTATTCTTGGTATTGTTTGTAAAGACGGAGTTGTAATGGCTGCTGACAGACAAATTACAGCAGGAACAATTATTATGTCAAAGAGGGGAGAAAAAGTCTTTAAAATAAATGATTATCTTGTTTTTGCTGGTTCAGGAATTGCAGGAGATATTCAAAGAGTTCCTAAATTAATAGGGGCTGAATTAAGATTAAAAGAACTTCGTTCAAGATCTCGTCCTAGTGTTCGTCAAGCAGCTAGTTTATTAACTCAAATTGCATATTCAGGAATAAGACAGCCTTCTATGATTCCTCAACAAGTTGGTTCTCTTTTAGGAGGAGTTAATGAAGATGGAACAATAGAACTTTATACTGTTGAGCCTGCTGGAAGTTTAATAAAAGTTGAGGATTATGATGCTAATTTTGGAAGTGGTATGCCTTTTGTTTTAGGTTTATTAGAAAGACACTATAAAGAAAACATGACAGTGAAAGAAGGAGTTGAATTAGCAATTGAAGCAATAAAATCTTCAACACAGAGAGATGTTGGAAGTGGTTTTGGAATTGATGTTTTTACAATAACAAAAGAGGGGATAAAAAAAGTTGTAGAAAAAGAGATTAAGCCAAATTACTAAGTATAGGTTATAATTTTAAAAAAATGGATACAAAAAAATCTAAGATTTTTAGCATACAATTTATAAAAATAAGAGGTAAATAAATTGGATATTCTAAAAAGCATAAAAGAAAGACTTCATGGAGAAGTAACTGACGCAAATTTTGAAGGAGCAAATATTGTTCTTTACACAGATAATGAAAGATTCTTCAAAGAAGGTGAAGGAAAAATAAAGGAAATTGTAGATGAAATCAAAAAAAGAATAGAATTAAGAGCAGATCAAAAAATTCTTCCTTCACAAGAAGAAACTGAAAAGAAAATAAGAGAAATTGTTCCAAATGACGCAGAAATAACAGAGATTCTTTTTGATTTTTATAGAAGTATAGTTCTTATAGAAGCAAAAAAACCAGGAATGGTTATTGGAAAACAGGGTTCTATTTTAGATGAAATAAAAAAGACAACTCTATGGACTCCACAGATTCAGAGAAGTCCTGCAATAAAATCAAAAATAACAGAGAGTGTCAGGGAAGTTTTATTTGCAAATAATAATTATAGAAGAAGATTTTTAAATTCAATTGGAAAAAAGATTTATGAAGAATGGAATCCTGAGAAAGCAGATATTTGGATTAGATTGACTTTTTTAGGTGGAGCAAGACAAGTTGGAAGAAGCTGTTTACTTTTACAGACTCCAAATTCAAAAGTTTTATTGGATTGTGGAATTGATGTTGCTTCATCAGGCTCTGATAAATTTCCTTTTTTCAATGTTCCTGAATTTGATATTTCTCAGTTAGATGCAGTAATAATAAGTCATGCGCATTTAGATCATGTTGGTTTACTTCCTTATCTTTATAAAATGGGATATAAAGGACCTGTTTATATGACTGCTCCTACAAGAGATATTTCTGCATTACTTTCTTTGGATTTTATTGGTGTTGCATATAAACAAGCTTCAACTCCTTTGTTTAGTTCAACAGACATAAAAGAAATGGTAAAACATAGTATATGTTTAAATTATAATGAGGTTACAGATGTCACTCCTGATGTTAGATTGACTTTTTATAATTCTGGACATGTTTTAGGAGGAGCAATGGTTCATTTAAATATAGGAAATGGGGCTCATAATTTGCTTTATGCTGGAGATTATAAATATTCTAAAACAAGATTATTAGATTCTGCAGTTGCAACTTTTCCAAGAGTAGAAACAGTAATAACAGAATCAACTTATGGTTCAAAAAATGACATTCTTCCTCCAAGGGCAAAATCAGAAGAAGAATTTATTGATGCAATAAATAGAACTATTGAGAGAGGAGGAAAAGTTTTAATTCCTGAATTAGGATTAGGAAGAGCTCAAGAAAGTATGTTAGTTATTGAAGATGCAATAAAAACAGGAAAAATGAAGAAAGTTCCAGTTTATATTGATGGAATGATTTGGGATATTAATGCAATTCATACAGTTTATCCTGATTTTTTAAGCAGCAAATTAAAATCAGAGGTTTTTCAGGATAAAAATCCTTTTACTTCTGATATTTTTTCAAGAGTTGGTTCACCTCAAGAAAGAAAAGAAGTTGTTGAGGGAGGGCCTTGTATTGTTTTAGCTACTTCTGGTATGCTTGTTGGAGGAGCTTCAGTTGAATATCTAAAAGAATTTGCAGGAAATAAAAATAATTCTATAGTTTTTGTGTGTTATCAGGGAATTGGTTCTTTGGGAAGACAAATTCAGGAAGGAATAAAAGAAACAAAAATGGTTGTTGATGGAAAAGAAGAAATCGTAGAAATTAATTTAGAGATAAATACTATTACTGGATTTACTGCTCATGCAGGAAGAAATGAGATAATTTCTTTCTTTAATAATATGAGGCCAAAACCCAAAAGAGTTATAATAAATCATGGAGAAATTTCAAAATCATTGGATTTAGCTTCTGCTTTATACAAACTAAATAGAATAGAAACAAATGTTCCGAGAATTTTAGAGACAGTTAGACTAAAGTAAGGATAGAACATAATTATTTTTATAAATACTGATATATTATTTTTATTATGAAACTAATAAAACGCCTTTTAAACTCAAGCTTTATTAAAGGAATGGGAACAATATTTAATTTAGCAGGAGATTACACTATTTCTAATTTTTCTAGGAAGAATAGATATTTAACTCCTCAAGAGCAAGATGCCTTAGCAATAAACAGGGATTGGGAAACTGTAGGAAATGACATGAGAAAAGCAATAGATTCATATAAGAAATATTTAAACAAAAAGTGATTTAAAACTTTAAAAACTCTTTTTTCTTTCTACTCAAATAAAAAGAGAAAATGGATTTAGGATTTTTAATTATCATTGGAATTTTTATTGTGTATTACTTAGCAGTTCTTTTTGCAGAAAAAAGAATAATCCATGAGCCAAAAGACATAATCGACAAATTTCTTTCAATAATTCTTCTTTATGCAGGAGTTTCAATAATTTATTACGCAATTACAGGACAACCTTTTTTATCAGATACAGAAGATAGTTATGCTGTTTATATTTTTATAATTGGATTTGTTGCTCTGTTATGGACAATTCCAAATTTATTAAAAGAGTTTAGATTTTTTAAGAATTTTATAAAAAAAGGAGAGAAAATAAGTAAAAAAAGGAGAAAAAGATGAAACATAATCTAAAAATTACAATTATTTTGATTTTGATGTTTTTAGTAACTCAATTCATTGGATTATATGTGATTGATCATTATAGTCAAAAAGAATTGCCTTTAGGATTAGATTCTCCAAAAATAGAGGATAATAAAGAGTATAATCAAATGTTTTTTTCAATTCTTATAGCTTTTGTAATTGCAATAGGACTCTTGCTTCTTTTAACTCATTTTAAAGCAGAATTTTTATTAAAGCTGTGGTTTTTGATTGTAGTAATAATTGCATTAGTAATCTCTTTTCAATCTTTTATTCCAACTTTTCCTTACATTACTTTAATTGTTTTTCTTTTAGCTGCTCCTTTAGCAATTGTAAAAGTATATGGACAGAATTTTTTTGTGCATAATATTACTGAATTATTTATTTATCCAGGAATTGCTGCTGTTTTTGTTCCTTTGTTAAATATTTGGACAATTATTGGGCTTTTGATTATAATTTCTATTTATGATATGTGGGCTGTATGGAAATCAGGAATAATGCAGAAAATGGCTAAATTTCAGATTAATAAATTAAAGGTCTTTTCAGGTTTCTTTGTTCCATATATTTCTAAAAAAACTAGAGAAAAATTAAAGAAATTAAAGAAATCAAAATTAAAAAAAACTAAAGTCAGAGCAAGAGTTGCTATTTTAGGAGGGGGAGATGTTATATTTCCTATAATTGCAGCAGGAGTTATGATGAAGACTTTTCCAGAAACAATTATACCTGCATTATTAGTAATTTTAGGAGCAGCATTAGGACTTAGTTTTCTGTTCTTTTTTGCAGAGAAAAAGAAATACTATCCAGCAATGCCATATATTTCAGCAGGAATCTTCATAGCAATTGGATTGAGTTATTTGTTTTTTAGATAATTACCATAAAATTCCAATAGTGAGATATCTAATATCTTCAAATCTTATTTTTCCATCAGAGGTAGAATTATTATCTCCTTTTGTTATAAAATAAGTTCCCTTTTCATCAATTCCAATATTAATTACTCTATGCACTATAAAATCTCCATTTTTTTCAAAAGTTATTATATCTCCAATAGAAATATCCTCTTCTGATAAAGGAATTATTCTTATTCCATTACTATTTTCATCTAATAAAGGCTCCATGCTTCCTGTTGAAGCATATTTACTAATGCTGGCATCTTCAATATTTATTATTATTTTATCTTCATATACTAAAATATCTTCTCTATTTATGAAATTAGAAGGGGTTTTTGCTAATGAAAAATCTAAAAAAAGAGAATTTAAAGGCATTGGATTTTCAAATTTAGAATCATAAGAATTAGCAATACTTGCACACAAAATTCCTAATAAAAGGAAGAATATAAAAATTAGGATTGTTTTGGAGTTTTTGTTTTTCATGATTTTTGTTTATTTTATTCTTTAGAATCCCCTATATTTGGATACTTAAAACCTATTTTACCTAAACTATCCGTATTTTTTGCATTATCTTCTTTTTTTGTTTCTGGATTAAAATATTTTGGTCCTTGTGCTTCTAATATTTTAATTTCTTCTTCATTAGGTAAGAGGTAACCTTCAAATAAAGCAGCTCTTAATTGAGGCTTTTTTATTAATTTCCAACTAGAGTAATTAATTGATTTTACAAATTCTTCAATATAATTCTTTTTTAATTTTGTAGGAATTATGGCTCTTTTTGAAAGAGGAATTGCGACTTCTTCTTCAATTCTAGCTCTTTCTAAATAATCTACCTCATTCATTTTTATACTTTCATAAACAACATGTGGCCTAAGAAGAATTGCAGTTTTAGTTATTTTATCAATTTTACCTAGATAGTATTGGCTTGGATGATGAATTCGCACTTCTGAGTTAGTTTCCTTTAATTTTTTCAATATGGTTTCTAATTCTTTATTTCCCATAATTCTTTCTAATATTCCTTATTTATAAATATTTGTATATTGTTCTCACTCTATAAAAGTAACAAATAGTAAAATTTATAAATGGATAATACTACTCTTTTTTAATGAAAAATATAACATCTTATAATATACTAGAAAATAATGCTAAAGATAGAGAATTTAACAAAACTTTTCTAAATTTAGTTAAAAAAATCAGAGAAGATGAAGTTTCTAAAAGCGAGATTGAACTAGATGAATTATTAAAAATTTACCAAAATAAAGCAATTTTGTATACAGGAAATAATGCAGAATCAGTAAATGAAAGATTTAGAAATCTTTCTAAAAAACTTTCAAAATTACAAACTCTTTATGAAACAGACACTCTCATATCTAAAGATAAATATGATTTTTTAAAAATAAACCAAAATTAAAATGAGAATAATAAATAGGTTGTTTGGAAAGAAAATTAGAGGAGAAGCATTGGAAAATTTAGCTAAAATATTAAATGTAGATTTGAGAGATGATTTTGAAACCTATGAAGGTTGGTCTACAGGGGACATTTATGCTAAAGCCTCTACAGAATTTAAAGAGAATTCAATTAAATTAACAGGATGTTTTCATAGTAATCAATTTCATTCAAAAGAAAATGATTGGGATAATACAAAATATAGAAAAGGAATTTGCTTTGAAAAAAGTGTAGAAATTCCATATGATAAAATAAATTTAATAAAGAAAAATGTTAGTCAAGAGAGAATTAATAAATAAGATAAAAGATTACTTTTATTTGAATATTTATGAAACAAAAGTATGGTTAGCCTTGCTAGGAAAAGGAACTGCTTCTGCAGGAGAAATTGCAGAGATTTCAGGTGTTCCAAGAAGTAGAACCTATGATGTTTTAGAAAGTTTAGAAAAAAAAGGTTTTGCAATTGTGAAAATAGGAAAACCAGTAAGATATATTGGAATAAAACCAAAAATGATTCTGGAAAAATTAAAAAACGATGTTAGAAGAGATGCAGAAGAAAAAATAGTTGGACTTTCAAATATAAAAACTACAGATGAGTTTTCAAAACTTGAAGAAATATACAAAACAGGAATTGCTCCAATAAAAGGAGAAGATATAACTGCTGCTTTACAAGGAAGGTTAAATATTTCAAATCATTTAAGAGAAGTTCTGCAAAATGCAGAAAAAGAAGTAATAATTTGCACAAATGCCGACGAAATAAAATCTAAATTAAAATTATTCCAGCAAACAATTGCAACTCTTAAAAAAGCAAATATTAAAATAAATATGGCTTTATCAGGAGATGAGAAATTAACAAAGCAATTAGAGAATATTTTTGAAATTAAAATAAGTTCTATAAATCTTGAGACTAAGTTTTTTATAGTTGACAGAAGAGAAATGTTGTTTTATATTTCAAAAGGCGGAGATAAAGAAGATGTTGCTATTTGGCTTAATTCAGAATTTTTTGCACAAGCCTTTGCAGCACTTTTTGAAAAAGCTTTAGGAAGTAAGAAATAAAATGAAAAAAATATCAAAAATTTTAGCATTGCCTTTGATTGGGCTAGGATTATCTGGTTGTATTGAACAAAAAGAACCTGCCAAAGACAGCTTAGAAGATACAACAAAACGAATAGTTATAGATCCAAGAGCCTATATAAGAGATTTTGATAAAGATGGAAAAGCAGATGCATTAACAAGTAAAGAAGGATTAGCTATATATTATTTTCCAGGATATGAAGATAGCATAATAATTAATGATAAAAGCAGAATTATGCCTTCTCAAATGAGACAATCACTATCATCAAGACTTAGTGAAAATAAGCAACCAAAATACAATTCAAAGAAGTAAAATGAAGGAAAAAAATAATTTGGAAATGAAATTTGATGTTTATTCCAAAAATTATTCCCAGGCAGATTTTCCTCTTTTTAAAAGATGGGAAAAAGATCAAGAATTGGATTCTTTGAAAGATGTAGAAGAATACATGAAAATTTTCCAGTATCAAAAAAATCCTGAAGATGCTTACGAGATTTTAGAAAATATAAAACAAAAAGGAAATAGCTTAGTATATACTTTTAGAGCTGTTCCAGCAAGAGATAGTATTGCAGTTAAAGAGAATTTACCAACAGAATACATTCAAAGAAAAGTTATTCCAAAAATTGAGTTAAAGAATAAATTAAAGAAAAACAAAAAATAAAAAGTGAGATGAAAGAAGAGAAAAAATACTTAAAAGATAAATTTAAAAGAAAATATTTTTTTAATGTTAAAGAAGGAATATGTTTTTTAGGAGGACCAATATTAGGAGGAGCTTTACCAATTCCTTTTGTGTATGGTGGTCTTGAGATTATTTCAGAATTAGCAGAAAAATCTAATGGAGACCCAATTCATTGGCTTATACCTACTTTAGCTTATGCACTTACTTCTGGTTATGGTGTTTATAAAGGAAATAAAAAAGGACGTGAAGCTGCAATGATTTCTAGAGGAAAAAGAAGAGAAAAACAAAAAATTTCTCAATTAGAAGAAAATTTAGAAAATTCAAATTTATAATAATCTTAATCCAGAAATACTCATTTCTTGAAGTTTCTTTTTATTGGAATTTTTCCAGGTATTTAAAAAATCTCTTAATGTAAAATTAATCTTCTTTTTTGCATGAATTCTTCCCTTTTTAGAAAATGTTTTTTTATGTTTTTTCTTAAATCTTTCAACATGTTTTTTATTTTTTAAAGAAGGCCCAGCCCTAATTATCTCTCCTTTGTTTTTTACAACAAAAAAGAAAAAAGCTTTTTTACCATCTCGAACTTTCTTTTTTTTCTTGGAAGTTTGAGAGACAGGAATTTCCCAAATTCCTGTATTATAATTAAATCCTTTTTTTATAACTGAGAAAAAATCTTCAATTTCAAATTCTAAATGTCTATAGAATTTTAATAATTTGCTTCCTGCAACATCTCCTTCTTGTTTTTTTGTTTGAACTTCAATTAATAAAAATTCATAATTCTTTTTTTTAGCTTCTGCTTTTATTTTTTCTAAATCTATTTTTTCAATTTTAAAGAATTTTTCAGAAGGATTTTTTAGAAATCTTTCACAAGCTTTTTGAAATTCTTTAAAAGTTTCATATGAAAGAGCAGCAAGAGCATTTCTGGATTTATATGTCGGATCAACCAATACAATTGGAGAATCTAATTTTGCTGAATTAATATCCATTAGAGCTATAGATTTATTTCTATAATGTTTTTCAATATCAATAACTTTTTGCTCTTTTATTTTTATCATTTCTCTTATAAATTTCATAAAACTTTTGTAATAGTAAATTAATAATTCTAAAGCATATCCAGAAAAACCAGAAATATAAGATTCTGCCCCATAACATTTATTTGCATAACAAAATGCCTTTGCAATTCTAATCTCATCTAATAATTTTTTTGATTTTATTTTTTTATTTATGTATTTTACATGAGAATAAGATAAATCAGTTATGTTTTCTGCTTCTTTTAGATTTTTTATTTTTTTTACAGGAATTAATTCAATAAAAAAATTAGGACTTATTTTTAATCTAAAATAATCTCTAGAGCCATGAACCTTTGTAATATTTTTAAATCCTCTAAGAGCTTTTTCAAGAAGATTTGAAATTTCTCTATTTTCATATTTCTTATCAAACCTCACAAAAACATCAACATCATATTTGTCTTTTTTTATTACTGTATTTTTTGCAAAACTTCCTCCAACAAAAACCTCTGCATCTATTCTTAAACTCTTTAATCTTTTTTTAAATCTATTTAAAAAATCTTTTAGTGAATTTTCAATTAATTCTAAATCTTTTTTAGGAGGTTCAACTTTTTTTAAAACCTCTTTTAAAATAGAATCTCCTTTTTTCATATTATATAATCTCAAAGAGGGTTTATATTTTTAATGTTATAGTTTTTTCAAATCCTTTTCTCTTTGAAGATTTCTAAATTCAGTAGAATATTTTTCTCTGATGCATTTTCTTGCTTGAAAAGCATTAAAGTTACAATCTTCTACTTTAAAGCTTAATTTATATTTGTAAAAACAATTATTGAACTCTTGAACAATTTCTCTATTTAATTCATTTAACTCAACTTTTTTCCCTAATTTTTTTAATTTTTCTAAATTTTCTAAAGGAATGAAATCTTTTTTTGTGATATTGTTTATTACTATTCCTATGTTGTGATGGAAACAGTCAGCAGAGAAATTCATATTTTCTCCAAATTTTTTAATGTAATCTCTTTCAACTTTTTCTTTTAATTTTAAATCAGGAATTCTTGAAGAAAAATAAACAGAGTTTTCTAGTGTTTGATAAAGAATAATTAAAGGACGAGACATAAAAGGCTCTAGTTTTATTAATGGAGATAGAAGATGTTCTTCAATATTTGAAACAATTTGAGAATTTAGAATTTCTTTAATAAGTTCTGAATAATGTTTTTCATTTATCTTTACTCCTGGATATTTTACTTTTTTATCTTGTTTTTCAATTCCTTCTAAATAATTTGTTAAATTCATAAAGAATTTTCAGAGAATTTCTATTTAAAGTTTATTATTCTTTATTATCTACTTGTTTAGGTTCTCTGATTTCCTGAACATCTTTTAAACTCTTTTTTAATGTTGAAGCTAAATCAATTATGTATTTTCCTTCTTCTAATTTATAAATTAAAGGCCTCTTTTTATTGAATAAATTTACAATATCAATTTCAAATTTTCCATCTCCAGTAACTCTTACTGATTCTAAATCTAAAATTACTGGTTCTTTTTCATTTGTTATTCCTGCAATCTCCCTAATATCTTTTTCAATATTTGTTTTATCTTCCGCAGGTATTTCAATTGGTTTTGCTCTTATTTTTTCTAATTGCTCTTCTCGAATATAAAAGAAAAAATGACTTCCGCATTCAGCACATCCTTTTAACAATTCTTGGCTTCCTGCAGGAATTATTCTCGAACATTTAACACATTGGTGCGGCATTTTTAGTTTTGACTCCTTTTCTACCCATCAACAAAACTAAGAATGTTGTGGGCATTTTTGATTTTATCTATTTTTTAATTCATCCAAAATCAAGGATGACATTGGCATGATTATTAGATGAAACTTAGAATTATAAAGTTTGTGTTAATCCATCCTCTTTTTAGCTATCGCTTTAGCAATCAGAAATATTCATATAATAATTTATTAGCAATTTTTATTTTAATCAATAACCAAAAATAAACAATTACCTATTTAGAAGCAATTCAATCTTTTTAGGATTCTTTTTTATGTCTTTAACAATTGTAGCAGCCCCGATTATTGTCACAGCTCCTAAATCTCCTTTAGCAAGACTATTTGCAAGGTTTTGACGCATTTTATTAAAGAAACTCCCAGGATTGTTTCCATTGCCTGAAATAACTGCTAGTTCAATTCCTTTAAAGCCTTTTACATGACCAATCATAGCCATTGTATCCCCTATTAGCCGAGCTTCTTCTTCTGCTTTAAGTCTACCTTGCAGTATGAGTATATTATTTCCTAAAACAATATTTAAAATCTTTTTAATACGTCCTGTGCTATCTAAATCTCTTATCTCAGAAAAGGGAAGAAATTGAATTGAAAAACCCTTAATTTTTCCAAGCTTTCCTCTTTTTTTCTTTATCATCTTATCATATATATTGTAAAATATACTTTTTAACTTTTACTAAATTTTTTTTGAGAGTTTGAATATGGATTCATAAAATTCCTCAATGTTTTTTCCATATTTTGCACTTATTCCAACAACATCATATTCTGGAAAAGCAGACTCAACTTGTTTAATATTTGATTTTTTTAAATCAATTTTATTAGCAACTATGAGAATAGGAATCTTTCTAGCAACTAAATTTCCAATTATAGTTATATTTACTTGATTATAAGGATTTTCAGTAGCATCTAGAACAATTACAACAACATCCATATCATCTAACCATTTTATACTCTCAACAATTCCTTGAGTTGCTTCTTTTGCTCTTATCTTTGCATCTTTTTTCTTAACTTTGTATTTGAGAAAGTCTTCATAATCTATTTTAGTAGCAATACCAGGAGTATCCACCATTTTAAAAGTCATTTTCTTACCTTTGTAAGAGATTTCAACTTTTTCTTTAAATTGAACATTTCGAGTTTCATGAGGAACTTTGCTCACAGTTCCCATTTCTTCACCTGTAAAATCTTTACAAATTCTATTAGCTAAACTTGTTTTACCTGAGTTTGGAGGACCATAAAAGCCTAATTTCACGTCTCTTTTTCCTCGAAATAATCCAGAAAAAATCCCTCTGAAAAAATTTCTGAAAATTTTTATCGCCATATTATCTTTTATAAATTATCTTTATTAAAGTTTTGTATAATTAATCACACTATTTTATAGAGGTTGTTGAAATCCAGTTTTTGGAAGAGGGTTTTCCTGTTTTTTCTCTAGAGCTTTTCTCATAGCAATTTCATACATTCCTGTTCTTCTTCCTGAATACTTTCTCAAAGCATATCTCATTTGTTCTGAACTCCATCTTGCTTTTTTAAGATTTCCTCTAATCTGCTCATTATCTAATCCTCTTTTTTTAGCATTTGTAATATAATTTGCTAAATTAAATAAATCATTTTTATTTGGAAATAAATAGTCTTCATATCTCTTTTTATACCAAGTTTGTAATATTAAATAAAGAATTAATCCAAAGATTAATAATAAAATCATAATTAAAATAAAAATTGTCCATTTTCTTTTTTCTTCTTCTTTTTCTTTTCCTCCTTCTTCATATTCTAAATCTTCTGTAACTAATTCAGTTATTGCAGGAGATACAAAAAAGTTGATATTTGCAAAATTAAAATTATCTTTTGTTGAGAAATTAATTTTTTCAGAATTTTCTGAAATCTCAAAAACATAATAATTTCCTTGTTCTTGATATTCTTGTTCAACTAAAGTATTGTTTGTTTTTCCAATAAAAACATATATTGGATAATTTAGAGGAACTTTTTTATTAATAGAGAATTCAAAAACATTTACAAGAACTTCTGAAGAGCTTTCATAATTAGCAGAAAACTTGTCATAATTCAATTTTATATCAAGATAAGTAACAATCCAATTTAAGGCAGCATTTTTATAATCTTCTTCAGTTCCATCATAAGAAGTTTCAGATAATTCTTCTATTGCTTGTAAATTTATATTTTTTACAAGAGGAAAACTAACTACAGAGTGGGCTGTTCCTGTAAGAGTGATTTTCTTTGGAACATTTATTGCATCTAATTTAAGAGAAACAATATCTAATTGTGCTTGATTTGTTGCATTTTCATATTCTAAAAGAAGATTTATTAATTCTTGTTCTATTTCAGATAAATTTATTGCAAAATTAATACTTGTTTTTTGAAAAGAACTATATTGTTCTAAATCTAATTTAAGATTACGAACTTTGTTTAATTTACTATTAATAGAATAATTTAAATTATCAGTATCAGAGACAACAGTTATTTGTTCTGTAAATATTTCTTCTCCATCATAATCAAATTCATAATCATAAGTTCCTTCTGTGCTTGGAACTTTAAAGGTGTTTTCATCTAAATATAAGCTTTTTACAGAAGAGTCTATTGTTCCATAAGTTGAATTCACAGTATAATTAAAACCTGGATTTTCATTGAGTAACTCTATAAGTGTCATTGAATTGCCTAGAGAATCTTCAAAAATACTAGAATTTGAAGCATTAATGAATCTTATAGATATCCATCCATCTATTCCTTGTCCAAGACCATATTCTGTTTCAATTTCATAAGTTGGAGTTCCTAAAGCATATTCTGCAAAAACAAATCCTAAGGATGCAATTATAAATAAACCTACAATCAGAATTATTATACTTTTTCCACCCATTTTATATTTTATTTAAGAAAAAATGTTTTATAAATATTCTCCTCATTATTAATAAAAGAAACCTATTTTTTCTTTTTAGATTTTTTCTTGTGCTTTGTCTTTTTTAAATTTAAAGCAAGATAAATTACAATTATTAATGCAACTGTAACTAAAATTCCCCATGTTCCAAAAAATGGAAGTGCAATTTCAGCAGGACAATCAAAAGATATTGTTCCAGAAGAAGCAATACAATTAGCCTGTTCTCCGTTAGGGTCATTGTGTTCTGGATTTTCAGGACTCCATATCCAAGTTCCCCACCAGTCATAACTAAATATTCCTCCATCACTACAGTCATCAAAGACATTTGTATTATATAAGCATCTTCCTATTGGATCTCCTCCACCTTCTACTCCTCCATCACCAAAATATTCTATATATGTTATGCATTCTCCGCCATACCAAGTACATCCGCAATTAGCATCTACTCCACAAGTTATAGAAGGATCTATTAAAGAGGCACTATATTCAGCAACACCACAATTATCTTCATTACAACATACTTCTGGAGCATCTTCACAAGTTACAATATCTAAACACATTTCAGAAGTACATTCATCTCCTATAGGAGGAATTTCCTCTTCGTCAATAGTGTATAAAATTCCACTTTCTAAATCATTGTCATTATTTAATCTAAAGTAAAATTCATAAGTGTCGTCATTGTCTCCAGCTGCAGTTAAATCTGCTTCTGTTATTGTCCAAATTCCAACTGCTTTTTCATTTGAATCCACACTTCCAGATATTGTTCTTATATTATCATCACCAAGAAAATCATCTTCACGAATATAAAAGTCAGCTGTTTCACCAACAGATAGTCCTGAATTAGTTACAATCATTTTTACTGTAGTAATACCAGGAGTAATTAATAAAGGAGATTCTTCATCTGTTATTATTGCTGTTTCAAGTACAGTATTTTCAGCCCAAAAAGCATTAGGATATGTACAAGGCTCACAAGGACCACCGCAATCTATATCTTCTTCTCCTTGATTTTGAATACCATCATCACAAGTTGCAGAAATACAATTATTAGAACAAAAATCATCATTTATACTATTTCCATCATCACATTCATCCATTGCACCAAGCACTAAATCATAATTTATAATTCCATCACCACAATATTCATCATAGCAATCAAAAGTACATCCATCATTATTTTCATTATTACCATCATCACATTCTTCAGGAGGTGAGTCTAAAACTCCATTTCCACATTCTGCTGGACATAATCCACAATCATCATTACACTCTGGATGATTATTTGTGTTTCCGCAGATTTCTGCACCATTACAAGTTCCATCACCACAATAATCTCCCCATAAAGTTATTATCTCACAATCATAAGAACAATAATCACATGATTCATAATATCCATATTGAGGGTCACAAGCAACTCCATTTTGACTTGCATCATCGCATTCTTCATCTACATCATTTATAGTTCCATCTCCACAATATTCAATAAGACAATCAGCAGTACATCCATCTCCACTTACTGTATTACAATCATCACATTGTTCAGGAGGAGAATCAATATTACAATCTCCACATTCTATTGGACAAGCTCCACAATCATCATTACACTCTGGATAATTATTTGTGTATCCACAAGTTTCTCCAGAATTACATAATCCATCACCACAATAATCCCCCCATAGAGTTACTTCTTGACAACCAGAAGAACAATAAGTACATGATTCATAATATCCATAATCAGGGTCACAACTAACTCCATTTTGACTTCCATAATCACACTCTTCATTAGGATAATCATTTACAATATCATCACCACAATATTCATAATGGCAAGTAGCAGAACATCCATCTCCACTAACTGTATTTCCATCATCACACTCTTCAGCCCCATCATCATTTACAATTCCATCACCACAATATTCCCAAAGACAATTAGCATTACATCCATCTCCACTTACTGTATTTCCATCATCACACTGTTCAATTGGTGAGTCTAAAACCCCATCTCCACAATATGCTCCATCATCTCTATATGTAAAAGTGAAAATTCCGCTTTCTAAATCATTATCATCATCTACTCTAAAATAAAATTCAAAATCATCATCATAAATATCTGGTTCTTGGTCT
>Ga0307421_1000713_pt1 | contig 21187 bp, 12 predicted proteins | sample SalMarWE160270MG_FD_202163 | JGI IMG/M metagenome (GOLD analysis project Ga0307421, IMG submission 202163) | Salt marsh sediment microbial communities from the Plum Island Ecosystem LTER, Massachusetts, United States - WE1602-70 | ecosystem: Environmental > Aquatic > Marine > Intertidal zone >...
GTGAACACTCCCTCTCCCGGTGTCGTTACATTTCCTCCATCACTACTGGAGATGGTCAGGTCATATCGGTCTACAGCGAAGTTCGCCACGATGGAATAGTTTCCATCCATAGTTATCGTCGTAGAGGCAGCATCAACATTGGCTATCGTACCTGCATCTCCGGTCCAGTTCACAAAGTGGTAGTTGGCATCTGGCGTGGCTACAAGATTTACCACCACCCCAGCATCATACGTGAACACTCCCTCTCCCGGTGTCGTTACACTACCACCAGACGTGCTGGAGATGGTCAGGTCATACCGGTCTATGGCAAAATTCGCCACGATGGAATAGTTTCCATTCATGGTTATCGTGGTGGAGGCAGCATCAACATTGGCTATCGTACCTGCATCTCCGGTCCAGTTCACAAAGTGGTAGTTGGCATCTGGCGTGGCTACAAGATTTACCACCACCCCAGCATCATAGGTGAACACTCCCTCTCCCGGTGTCGTTACACTACCACCAGACGTGCTGGAGATGGTCAGGTCATACCGGTCTATGGCAAAATTGGCCACGATGGAATAGTTCCCATTCATGGTTATCGTGGTGGAGGCAACATCAACATTGGCTATCGTACCTGCATCTCCAGTCCAGTTCACAAAGTGGTAGTTGGCATCTGGCGTGGCTACAAGGTTTACCACCGTCCCAGCATCATACGTGAACACACCCTCTCCCGGTGCCGTTACATTTCCTCCATCACTACTGGAGATGGTCAGGTCATACCGGTCTATGGCAAAATTCGCCACGATGGAATAGTTTCCATCCATAGTTATCGTCGTAGAGGCAGCATCAACATTGGCTATCGTACCTACTTCACCGGTCCAGTTCACAAAGTGATAGTTGGCATCTGGCGTGGCTACAAGATTTACCACCACCCCAGCATCATACGTGAACACTCCCTCTCCCGGTGTCGTTACATTTCCTCCATCACTACTGGAGATGGTCAGGTCATATCGGTCTACAGCGAAGTTCGCCACGATGGAATAGTTTCCATCCATAGTTATCGTCGTAGAGGCAGCATCAACATTGGCTATCGTACCTGCATCTCCGGTCCAGTTCACAAAGTGGTAGTTGGCATCTGGCGTGGCTACAAGATTTACCACCACCCCAGCATCATACGTGAACACTCCCTCTCCCGGTGTCGTTACACTACCACCAGACGTGCTGGAGATGGTCAGGTCATACCGGTCTATGGCAAAGTTCGCCACGATGGAATAGTTTCCATTCATGGTTATCGTGGTGGAGGCAGCATCAACATTGGCTATCGTACCTGCATCTCCAGTCCAGTTCACAAAGTGGTAGTTGGCATCTGGCGTGGCTACAAGATTTACCACCGTCCCAGCATCATACGTGAACATACCCTCTCCCGGTGTCGTTACATTTCCTCCATCACTACTGGAGATGGTCAGGTCATACCGGTCTATGGCAAAATTGGCCACGATGGAATAGTTCCCATTCATGGTTATCGTGGTGGAGGCAGCATCAACATCAGCTATCGTACCTACTTCACCGGTCCAGTTCACAAAGTGGTAGTTGGCATCTGGCGTAGCCACCAGGTTCACCACCTCACTGGCATTATAGGTGAATGTCCCCTCTCCTGGCGTCGTTACACTACCTCCAGACGTGCTCGATATGGTCAGGTCATATCGGTCTAAGGCAGCCTTCACCGTGATGTAATTGGTCTTGGTCTCGGTGTCAGAGCCACACTCATTCCCTACGGTCAAGTTGACGGTGTAGTTGCCGGCGGTGCTATAAGTTACTGTGTGAGGTCCCTGCGTTGAGGCACTTGAAGGGCTGCCTCCGGGGAAGTCCCAGCTACAGCTAGTGGGATTCCCTGTGGATAAGTCAGTGAATTGGACTGGCGCATTTACATAGGGGTTGGTGTTATTGGCGGTGAAGTTAGCTACTGGAGCAGCCTTTACGGTGATGTATGTCTCAGGGAACGCTTCGCTTGCCGGGTTGCCCAGGTAATTGGTGTAGTTTACCCGCGTGTCGGGATATACGTCCACTAATTGGTAGCCAGGGTAATCAAAGGTTACATTGAAGGTTATGGTCTTGGTATCGCCTATGCTGACGGAACCCAATTCCCAGGTCAGGTTCTGGCCACTTATTGAATCTGGCAAGGGAACAGCACTTCCACCTACATAATTCACATCATCGGGCAGAACCTCGGTGACCACGACATTGGTGCCAGCTATGTTAGATAACTCTGCAGCGATCTCTCGATATATATCTTCCAAGTCACTTGAGTTTGGTGCATAGTAATAGTCTCCACCCGTTATATTGGCAATATCCGCCATCGTGGCATTATCGGTCCCAGTTCCCAACCCAATGGTGTAAATGACAATCGCATTGTTGGCAGCCTCTTGTGCTGCAGCCAATGCTTCAGCTATAGCAGTCCACCATGGAATGTTTGGTTTCCCATCGGAAAGTAGAATCTCAGCATAAACAGTGGGCGGCCGATTCCTGCCATTATCAATAAGCTCCGTGTTAGCCGCACGAATACCTCTGGCTATAGCAGTCCAACCACCGGCAGTCAAGCTATCTATGGCACTATTTATCGCTGACTGATTAAAGGTCAGGTTGTGGTCTAATGTTGCGTAGGTCGAATAGGATACCAGCCCTGAGCGGGCACTTGTTGCGTTAAGCAAGCCCACGAAAGTCTTGGCAGCAGCTTTAGCATCATTAAGTTTGTGCCCTTGCATCGACCCTGAGCGGTCGATGACGAGCATGACGTCCAGGGGAACGTGCTCCCCCGCTGCCTCGCCAGCGCCGGTAACGTTGAGGGTCACCGTTGCCTGGTCACTTATGCAAATAGTCTCTGGGGATACGCTCTTGGCAACCTCGAGATGCGGTGGCTCACAATCACCAGCCAGCACTGCTACACTCGCAACGGGCAGTGTCATGGCGACAAGAATAACAACGCTAAGCAGCGAAAACACTATTCGTTTCACATGAAACCCCCGCGCCTATAGTACCACCGTGGTACTTTAGTCGTAGTACCTTTGTATATTCTACGTCGCCGTGTCAGAAATTGCAAGTTCAATTTAGTTACCTTTACTTGTATTTAGTTCCAAATCGTTCCATTTTTTTCGACTTTTTTAATTGTCATTGCGAGCGACCGAAGAATCTCGCTCAGGGTAAACTCCGCGAGGAGGAAGCGCGGCAATCCCGGCAAAGCAAAACTCAAAAATCAAAAGGCAAAATGACAGAGCAAAAATGAAAAAGCGGTCAATAATCAGCAGTCAGTGGTCAGAGGTTACCTAATAGCTGACCCCGTGAAATACTATTTCATGGGGTGAAGGCTGATAGCTGAAAGCTGAAAGCTGATAACTGATGACTGAAATCTGCCAAGCGACCTATGCCCCTCTTCTTCGCCGCAGCAAGTAAACTAAAAGCACAACAGCAACTATCCCGGCCACCATCGTCCACCAGTATCGGTTGATCCACGATTGTGGTGGCGGGCTTATTTCTCCCACATGTAAACTGACCGGAACTGTCTGCGGGCTGTTACTTACCCCAGGGGCGGTTATGGTCATATTAGCGGAATAATCCCCAGCAGACATTCCTGTTGTATTCACCGATACAGTTACCAACGTCGTATCGTCTGCGCCCGTGGAGCTGCCGGTTACGGGATTCTCACTGAGCCAGGCAGCATCATCGCTTACAGACCAGTTGAGCATCTCAATGCCCAGGTTCCAAATCTCAAGCGTCTCGCTTGCAGGGGTTGGACCTCCCTCAACAGCAGTAAAGGTAAGACCTTCAGGGCTGAAGGATATCTCCGGCACTGTTGAGATAACATGCAGGCTAACCGGGACTATCTGCGGATTGTTGCTTGCCCCGGGGGCAGTTATCGTGATGTTGGCCGAATAATCCCCAGTAGCCATGCCTGTCGTATTCAGCGATACAGCTACTATATCATGCTCGCCGGTGGAGCTCCCACTTGTGGGATTTTCACTGAGCCAGACAGCATCATCACTTACAGACCAGTTAAGCATCCCACAGCCCGAGTTCCAGATCTCCAGCGTCTTATTTTCAGTGTTTGAATCACCTTGGGTACTACTGAAGTTCCCCGGACTATGGGAGATAGCCGCTATGGCAGTCAAACCAACCTCTAGTTCATAATCCCCCGTTATGCTCTCCCGAATCCTATCCCCAAGCCCGATATAATAAGAGAGAAAACTCTCATAAGGACTAACGTTAAAACTATGCCTTCTCGGAGAGGCATCACAGGGAACGGTAACCTGGTACATCACAGCAAAGTTAGTGCCCTCACTATAGGGCCCATTCCAGGTGAGCGACGCCCGATTGCCCGTAGCCTTCACGTTATCGGCATTCGGGGTGCACCATGCTGCATCAACAGTCACATTCCAGCCATCGGGGGCAGTGTCACGCAAAGCGATGGAGTTGAACAGATCGGCAGGAGCGGCGAAGTTCACGGTGACATCGAACGTCTCTCCTCTCTGCACTGTAGCAGGCAGAATTCTCGTGGCATTCCCTCCCTGCCCCAGAGCTACATCCAGGGGCATGAAGACTGCAAACATCAAGGCCACTATAGTAACAAACCTTACACAAAATCTCATCCTGCCGATTATAACAACTAACCCCCTCCCGTTGGAAGGGGGTTACCTGCACTCACTTCACTACTGAACTTTATGTTGGATATTGCCAGGAGTGGATGGACTCCATGGCCTTCCACTCATCAATACCCCACTCTGGATGCTCGCTTGGCGGAGATACCCACCGATTGACGCTCTTAAGAGCATACGTCATGCCGCATGCCTTGGGGACAAGTCCATAATTACCTTCAAAGTCAAACACGTATCCCGCGGCTAATAGCTCCGGCGTTGTCAGGTTTATGTAGTAGGGAGGTAACATACTCATATCGGTGACATCTATCTCATAATACCTGGCTTTGATAGAGCACAGCCAGTACTCTCCGGTTTCATTGACCATTACACTGAAGTTCGGGGTGCTTATATCACTTCCCAGTGCTCCAGCAGCTTCTTTATACAGCGAAACATTTACATCAGCTAGCGGGTTAGCGTTAACATCACGCGTCTCTCCCACCACATCGCCGGGGACTGTCACCACTACCTCATAATCTCCCATTATGCATGACCGGTACGGTCCATCCTCGCCAACGTAGTACTCAAGCGAGCCATTGGGACAGTCGTTGTAGGGGAAGAAATGGCTCCCTGCCACGGCAGTGGTGGGCACAGTCACCTTATACCATGCGGTGAACTTAGTACCCTTATCATACGGCCCAAACCAGGAAATCTCCGCTTTATTCCCGGTACTCTTGATTTCATCGGCGTTCGGCGAACACCACGTTGCATTAACCTCAACCTCAAAGCCAGCGGGGGCAATGTCAGTGAGACCAATAGCAGAGAAGTTATCTAACGGCGAAATCCAATTAACCATGACATCAAATGTGTCCCCGTGATACAGTTCGTTCGGCAGTTTCAACGTTTCATCAATGCACCTGGTGACATTGATAAAGATTGCCTCATCAATCTCAAGGGTTACCGGAATCCTCCACGTAGCGTTGATTGTCTCGATGGAGATGCTGGCATTGTACATTCCTGGTGCCAATCCCGCTATTTCAACAGATACCTCTACATAATCATGCTCATCTGCGGCAAGGCTGCCGCCGGTGAGATTCTCACTAAGCCAGTCAGCATCATCATAGATAGACCAGTTGACGGTGTCTCCCTTTACATTCCATATGTCCAGCATCTGGCTCGGTGGATTTGCTTCTCCTTCGGTAGCATTGAAGCTGAAGTTTGTCGGGCTAAAGGAGATATCTGGCAAAATGACTTCTACTTCAGAATTACCGGTTATGCTTTCGCCGTAAGGTCCTTCACCGTTAAGATAATATTTGAGGTCGCCAGCAAAGGTATAATTTCCCAGCGCGGCGTCATTGGGAACAGTCACCTTATATACCGCGGTGAATGCAGTGCCATTGCTGAACGCTCCAGTCCAGGCGATCACCGACTCGTTACCTATAGCTTGAACTGCGTCAGCTTTGGGAGTGCACCATGCCTCATCAACAATCACGGTCCAACCATCAGGAGCATGGTCAACAAGCGAGATACAATTGAACTGACCCGAAAAGGCAGCGAAGGTCACGGTAACATCGAACGTCTCCCCTATCTGGACGCTATCGGGCAGAACCCTGCTGGGATTGGCTTGTTGCCCCAGAGCCACGCCCACAGGCAGGACGATAGCCAGCACTGTCGCCACAGCAACGAACACTATGGGCAATCTCATCTTCCCCATTATGCCAATTAACCCTCGTCTAGTAAAGGCAATTAGCTACATCCACTTTACGATGAATGTAACCAGGCATTAACCGAGTCCATCGCCTTCCTTATTACGGCTTGTGACAATATCCAGGACTTTAGCCCTGGTACCTTTGTATATTCTACATCGCCGTGTCGAAAACATCAAGTTGAGCTTAGTTACCTTTAGTTATATTTAGTTATATTTTCTTCACTCTTTCGGTTTTGGTCACTAAGCTGAAGGCTGATAGCTGAAAGCTGATAGCTACTGAACTTCGGGATTGCTTCGGCACGAAGTGCCTCGCAATGACGGAAGGGGTGTCATTGCGAGCGTTTTTTACCTGTCATTGCGAGCCGAAGGCGCGGCAATCTCGGGAAAGCAAAACTCAAAAATCAAAGGGCAAAATGACAGGGCGAAAATAAAAAAGCACTCAGCAGTCAGCGGTTAGCTAATGACTGAAGGCTGATAGCTGAAAGCTGATAGCTGATAGCTGATAGCTGAAAGCTGCCAAGCATCTATGCACCTCTTCTTCGCCGCAGCAAGTAAACCAGAAGCACAACAGCACCTATCCCGGCCACTATCGTCCACCAGTATCGGTTGAGCCACGGTTGTACTGACGAGGGCGGTGGTGGTGATGGCGGTGAGGCTGAAGCAATGTATAAACCAACGACAACTACCTGTGGGCTGTTGCTTGCCCCATCGGCCGTTATGGTGATGTTGGCGGAATAATTCCCGGTAGACATTCCTGTTGTGTCCACCGATAGAACTACTGTATCACGCTCGCTCATGGAGCTCCCGCTTGTCGGACTCTCACTGAGCCACCCAGCAGCATCATCACTTAGTGTCCAGTGAAGTGTCTCAACGCCTGAGTTCCAGATCTCCAGCGTCTCGTTTGCCGGGTTTGAACCTCCTTCAACAGCAGTGAAGCTAAGACTTTCCGGGCTGAAGGATATCTTCGGCGCTGGTGAGCCAATATGCAGGCTAACGGGGACTTTCTGCGGGCTGTTGCTTGCTCCACCAGCAGTTATGGTAATCTTGGCGGAATAGTCCCCGGTAGACATACCTGTTATATCAACCGATACAGCCACTGTATCATGCTCACCTGTGGAGCTGCCGCCTGTCGGATTCTCGCTAAGCCAGGCAGCACCATCAGTTACAGACCAGCTCAGCGTCCCCCCTCCTGCGTTCCAGATCTCCAGCGTCTGGTCTGCCGGGTTTGAACCTCCCTGAGTAGCACTGAAGCTGAGGCTTTTCGGGCTACAGGAGATAAGCGGCGTGGCGGATACAGTAACCTCTACCTCAGAATCACCTGTTATGTCCTCACGATAAGGTCCTTCAGAGGCAAGATAGTATTCGAGGAAACCGTCAAAGGTATGAATTCCTGCCGAGGCATCATCAGGGACAGTTACCCTGTATAACGCACTAAATGAAGTATCCTTGTCAAAACCCACTTCTGGCTCTCCATGCCAGGCAATCTCCGCTTTATTGTCAGTAGCTTCAACAGCGTCGGCATTCGGGGTGCACCACGTTTTATCAACGGTCACATCCCAACCAGCGGGGGCAATGTCGGTAAGACCGACAGCATTGAAGTTATCTACAGGAGCGGTAAAGGTCACAGTGACATCGAATGTCTTTCCCCCCTGGACGCTATCGGGCAGAACCCTGTCTGGATTAGCTGCAGGAAGCTCCACTTGAGAATCACCCGTTATGTTTTCCAGGAAAGGTCCTTCCTCTCCAAGGTAATACTCGAGCCAGCCCTCGGAACAGTCGTTGTACGGGAAGGTATTGACTCCCGGTGTCGCAGTCACGGGGACAGTAACTTTGTACAATGCGGTAAAGCTAGTGCCGTTGGAGAAAGGCCCAGACCACAGAATCTCTGGCTTATTGCCCCTGGCTTCAACTGCATAGGCATTCGGGGTACACCACGTTGTATCAACAGTCACATTCCAACCAGCGGGGGCAAGGTCGGTGATACCGATAGAGTTGAAGTTATCTACCGGGGCGGTAAAAGATACAACAACAGTGAACGTCTCCCCTCTTTCCACGGTGTCGGGCAAAGTCCTGCCTGGATTGGCTTGTTGTGCCAAAGCCATATCCACAGGCATGAGGGCAACAGCAAGCAATGCCACTATAGTAACGAACACTATGGGCAACCTCATTTTCTCGATTATAACAACTGGCCCCTCCCAACGGAAGGGGCCAGTCACATCCACCTGACTGCCCAACCTTAGTTAGGATACTGCCAGGAGGGGTCGCGAAAACACCCTTTAAAAATAGTTATAGGCATCCCCCTTCTGATTCCAGTTAGCGCAGAACAACGAGAGGTCACCAAGGTATACCCAGCCATTCCGGTCAAAGTCTGCCCAGACATTCCAATTCCCATTACCCGGTTTTGAGTTCCAGGCTGTGCAAAATGCCGACAGGTCACCAAGGTATACCCAATCATTGTTATCTATGTCGCCCTCACGTATCGCACCAAAATCAACCACAGTGGTACTACCAGCAGTCAACGTCACGTTAGTCACCACCTCACTCACAGAAGTGCAGTTCTTAATCCCAATATCATAGGTGCCGGGAGTAAGATTGGTCAGGGTGAAGAAGCCGGTAGCGTTGGTGGTGGCATTCCCTGTCCACGACACGTTGGTGGTATTAGGGGTGAAGCCTTTCACCACAAACGGCTCTATCCACGTACTACAAGGAGCGGCGCCCCTTCCAGAGAAGGTGACATTCCCTTGCAGCGTAGCAGTTACTTCGATCGGTGATACGGCAACAGCGTAGTCGATAACGGTCACCAACGGAAAGATAGGATCGTACGGCCCCTGAGGTATCAGGCCGGGACCCGAGTTCTGACCCAGAAAGTTGACAATGGGGGCCCCACCGGCATAGTTTTGCAGAGCCCAACAGGGGGGGCCGCCAGGACCCGGGATGAACTGAGTAACATTGTAGATATCGTGGGAGACATACCAAGTATCGTTATGCACTCCGGGACCATGGGGATAAGCAGGATGCGGCGGTGACGGCGGCAGTACCCAACCAGGTCCTCCCGCCTCGGCGTTATCCCAATAGGGGTCGCTGATGCCGAGCTGCAAACCGCCAGAGTTCACACCGGCGCAGGTGACATAGTGCCCGCCGACGCGCCACCAGTACCACTCGCCAGGTCCCATCTCCTCATACTGCCAGAAGCCAAGAAGCAGCACCACATCCTCACACCTCTCCACCTCATCCTCTATCCAGTCGAACTGCGGCCATTTCACTGTCGTCTCATTGTAATCGGCAGCGTAGCCGGTATTGTTGAGGTACTGGTTTATCCCCCATTGCATGTCGGTGACGTTGGTGCCGTTATGAGGCGAGCCAGTTCTCTGGCCATCGGTGTCCATAAGCCATGCCAGGTCCCAAACCAGCGGCCATACATTCTGGGGGTCATGGTCATCCCACGGAGCACTGTAGTTTGTCACCAGACCGTAGTTATCATTGATGGTGGGTGGCGGGACGGGGCTGGGCTCCTCCCTGGAATCGAAATACCACAGGGAGTTGGCCTCCGCCACCGGTCCGCAATATGACCACATCCCCGAGGGCCCGAACCAGCCATCCTGCTTCTGGTCGAAGTCGGGCATGCCGCTCAGGGCGTAGTCAGTCCAGTTACCCGGCTTCCAGTACCATTCTTCCGGCACCTCTTCTTCTATGTATATCTGCCAGTCCTCGGTCTCACCGCAGGCAAACTGCCCCGTGCCATCCCACGGAACGGTGACCGGGGTCCTGGTCAGCGTAAGTCTCAGCCATGTTTGACCCAGAGTTGCCCCCACAGTTGAGAATGGCGTGGAAACAAAGGTAGCCTCGGCAGGCCCAGGCAGGTTTATCCACTGATTTTGAACCACGTGCTCTCCAGGGTCAGTCCAGTCGCCATCTATATTCAGGTCAATCAGTATGTTAACAAAGAGGTCGTTAGTGGCAATGAAATTGGTCACCTCAAACTGGACCGTTGCGGTTGCATTACCGGGAGCCAGGATAGTGGTTACCAACCCATCGCTGTAGGGAATATCCATATCAATGACCCGGGCATCGAGCTCAAAGTCCTTCGAATCAGCCTGACTGAAGTTCAGTCCGAGTATTTCGGTGTCAGTGGGACAGTGCCGCGAGCCATTGCTGGCAAGGAGAGAGGGATATGTTGGGTCTTGAGCATCGCCGAACTCCAGCGGCTGCTCCATGTAGTTCTCCAGGCAGTTGTTATCCTCTTTACTCTCGACAACATCATTGTAGATGTCGGCGCAGACCACAATCGTCACAGTGGTAGTGCCCGGGCAGTCCAACGGCCCGACGGTCGTGGTGTTGCTCGCACCCGCTGCCAAAGACGGGCAAGGTGCGGTTGTCTCCAGCCCACCGTTAGCGTAAATGCCAGTCGTGCTGGCACCAGCAGGGGCATTACCAATGTTGGTCACGGTGTAGGTTACGTTGTAGCTGCAGCCAACAACCGTCTCATACTTCCAGTCCACTGTGAGGTCAGGGGCACCGGGAAGCTGGGCGAAGTTCGCCGTTACTGTCTTATTCTCATCCACGGTTACTGTGGTCGATGTCGCAGTGGCATTGGCTATCTCGCTCATGTTAGCCGTGGTCCAGTTCACGAACTGCCATCCGCCACCTGCTGTGGCGGTTATGGGGACCACCTTCCCCGCGGTGTAATTCTGAGAGCCTACTGGTGGGGTTGTCGTTCCGGTGCCGTTCACCGCCATGGTCAGGGTATAAGTGGGTACATCACCCGAGGTGCGCAGACGAATGGCGACATCCTCACCCAGGGGAGTTCCCACTTCGTACCAGCTCCAATTTGTGCCAGTGGGGCTGGTGTATGTGAGGTTGGTTTCACTCGGTCCGTACTGGTCTGTCGGCACAGGCCATCCCCAGGAGGCATCGGTGAACTTCACCACCACCATAACTGGGTCACCGGCGGTCAGCGCCAGCGGCGAGGTTAAGTTCACTCCATGGTATCCAGGCTCGCTAAAGTTATAGTTCAATTCGCTGACCAGCAGGTTGCTCAGCGATAGCGTTGTAGTATTAAAGTCATCATAGATGTATACATCGATGTCGTTGGTGGCATCTACGGTCCAGAACTCCACGCGGGTAGCATAGGTATTACTGGAGGGGGTGAAATTGCACAGCCCCCAGCCGGTGGTATTCGAATATCCAACGTAGTCATTCTGGCAATCATCGTCGTAATACATGATGCTGCCGTTGATATCGTAGTCCTGCCAGTCGTACATATATGAGGACCACTCGCCGATGCGGGCCGAGCCGTAGGCGATGGTAAAGTAGCCGGCAGCACCCCAGTTACCCCAGGAGTTCTTCACAATCCAGCCACCCATGCCTCCACCATGCACCAGTGTGTCGTCCCAGCCGACAATGAGCACAGCGTGGTTGGGGTCATACATTCCCGGGTAGTACAGGGTATAGCTGCCGTCATAGGCGGCGAATTGAGCCTTCCATGTCGGGTCATGGTAATCGCCAACATACAGGTGGGTATAAATCGGACCCTCTGTCCAAATATAGTTCTTCATCGTGAGGACAGCGGGTGCCGACCAGGTCGATATGATTCTCCAGTCCAGCAGCGTCTTGTTATACGGACAGGAGGAGTTGCAGGTGACATTCGCGGGTACATACGGGTCGTTTGTCTCATCAACTATGCCTTTCTGGGAGAACAGGCTGGCGAGTATCTTGTAGTCTCCACCGTCGCAGCTGCCCCACGGGTTGCCTCCGCCATCTGTCCAGTTATTTATCTCACGCCAGTTGCACTCCTTGGCATTATTCTCGGAATAGTCGGGGCCGGGGGGAGTGGTGTTCGTATCGATTAATACTCTGGATTCGACATTGCCAATTGCGGCGAAGGCGTAGCAGGCGCCGCAGACTCCCTGGTCCTTCACCGAGGTGACCCTGTTTGGTGGGTTACGCCAGTCAAATGCAGCTGGTGGCTGTCCCACCGGCGGCCCTCCAGCCAGAGAGCCACCAGACAATGCCTGCTCGCTGATATGGACAACGCCTGTCGTTGGTGCCAGAGCACCCGTTCCGTGCCCGTCTATCACCGGGGGCGGTTGGTACTGCGGCGGCGGCATGCCTGGTGCCTCAGTTGGTACAGGTACAGGCGGAGGTGGTTCCGCCGCCTGAGCCGGTAAACTGTCGCTCATCGGCATCACACCGATGAGGAGCACGATAATACCGATAATAAATCCTATCTTTCTCATAAATCCCAGTTTTCTCATTTCAACCTCCTTAAATCACCCAGCCAATTTTGTAAAAATGACTTTGGTCACATCTTTTAGTCCGAGGGAAGAGGTACTAGGCCCTCATATTTATTAATGAAATTTCGCTTCCTTTATCATTACAATGTCCACCTCCTTCTCTCATCGAGGCACCCTCCCCGGGATTGCCGAGCCCGTCAGCTGACGGGCTCGCAATGACAGTAAAAAAGTGGCAATGACACACCCTCTCCTGTCATTGCGAGGAGCATCAGCGACGAAGCAATCTCCAATTTAGCAGCCTTCAGTCATTAGCTGACCGCTCTTTCATTTTTCTTTTTGATTTTTAAGTTTTACTTTCTGGGATTGCCGCGCTTCGCTCGCAATGACAATGAAAAAGTGGCAATGACACACTCTCTCCTGTCATTGCGAGGCACCCCGGTGCCGAAGCAATCCCCAGGTTAAATCCTAAGCTCTAAGCACTAAATCCTAAACAAATCCTAATATCTAAATTCAAAACTCAACTTAGTAGCTATCAGCTATCAGCTATCAGCTGACCGCTGACTGCTTTTTCATTTTTGCATTTTGCTTTTTGAGTTTTGCTTTTCTGAGATTGCCCACCGCAACCATAACTAAAAAGGGGGGGCAATTAGCTCCCTCTTCTCATCGCACCGAACCAATCTCACCAGATTGCCACGCTTCGCTCGCAATGACAATAAAAAAGGGGCAACCCCAACTAAAAAGGGGGGGCAATTCGCTCCCTCTTTATCATCATACCGAACTAACATCATGTCCCCCGGCGTCTAACCAGGAGAACCGCAGCCACGATAACAGCTATAGCAACGACGATGCCAACTATCCACCACAGACCTATACCACTTCCTCCAACGACCTCTACCTGTAAATCTCCAGTGAGATTTTCCGAGGAAGGCCCTTCAGAACCAAGATAATATTCCAGAGAGCCATCGAAGGCATAAATTCCCAGTGAGGCATCATCAGGGACGGTTACTTTATATAACGCACTAAATGAAATATCTTTATCAAAGCCAACATTAGGCTCGCCATACCAGGCAATCTCCGCCCTATTGCCGGTAGCTAAAACTGCATCGGCATTCGGGCTGCACCATGTTTCACCAACGGTGACATCCCAACCATCGGGAGCAAGGTCGGTGAGACCGATAGCATTGAACATATCCACCGGGGCGGTGAAGCTTACGGTGACCTCAAATGTCTCCCCCTTATGCACCGCGTCCGGCAAAGTCCTGCCGGGATTGACCTGCTGCGCCAGGGCTATACCCAGAGGCATGAGGGCAACAGCCAGCAGCACGGCTATACCAGCAAATAGCAGGAGAGGTCGCTTAGAAATGTCCATAGGCGTCCCCCTTCTGGTCCCAGTTAGCGCAGAACAACGAGAGGTCTCCAAGGTATACCCAGCCATCCCGGTCTAAGTCTGCCCAGACATTCCAATTCCCATTACCAGGTTGCGTGTCCCAGGCTGTGCACAACGCCGACAGGTCGCCCAGGTAAATCCAATCGTCGTTATCTACATCGCCCTCACGTGTGTAACCAAAATCAGCCACAGTAGTATTACCAGCGGTTAGCGTTACTCCCGCTACCACCTCGCTCAAACAGGTAGCATTCTTAATTCCAACATCATATGTGCCGACAACAACGTCGGTAATGGTGAAAACCCCGGTATCGTTGGTGGTGGCATTCCCCGTCCATATCGTCTGGCTGAGGTCCCCGGGCTGGAACAACTTCACCACGAACGGCTCTATCCACGTACTACAAGGAGCGGCATCCCTTCCCGGGAAACTGACATGCCCTTCCAGGGTGCCGGTTTCTCTGATATGGAACTCGACGGGAATTATTTGTAGCGAGTTCCTCGCTTCGGGTGCCACAATGGTTATGTTAGCGTCATAGGTTCCAGGAGGCAGGCCCGACATATTCACCGACAGATTCACAGAGGAACCAGGCTCATCGGTGCAGTTGCCACTTGTTGGGCTTTCGCTGAGCCAGTCATGGCCCAAATAATCGGCATCATCGCTCAGCGACCAGTTGAGCCTGCACGGGCTCGAGCTCCATAGCTGCAGAGTCCGGTTTTGCGGGTTTGTCCCATTAATAGCAGCGTAGAAGTTAATGCTCGCCGCGCTCAACAGAAGCGCCGGCGCAATCACCTCTACTTCACAATCCCCCGTTATGTTCTCGCGAATTGTTTCACCTACCCCGATATGATAACAGAGAAAATTCTGATACTCACTAACATTGAAGCTATTATTTCCCAGAGAGGCATCACAGGGAACGGTAACCTTATGCATCACAGTAAAGTTGGTGCCTGCACTATATGGCCCAATCCAGGTGAGCGACGCTCGAGCGCCGACAGCCAGACAATTATCGGCATACGGTGTGCACCACGTTACATCAACGGTCGCATTCCAGCCATCGGGGGCAGTGTCACGCAAAGAGATGGAGTTGAACTGATCGGCAGGAGCAGTGAAGGTGATGGTGACTTCGAACGTCTCCCCTCTCTCCACCGTAGCAGGCAGAACTCTCGTGGCATTCCCTCCCTGCCCCAGAGCTGTATCCAGGGGCAGGAGCATAATTGCCACCAGCACTGCGGTTAAAAATAATCCAAATAATCTCATTTCTTTAATTATAACACTAACCCCCTTCCGAGTGGAAGGGGGTTAGTTGCATCCACCTGACTACCTAGCTTTAGCTAGGGAATTGCCAGGAGTGAATGGAATCCATGGCCTTCCACTCGTCGATTCCCCACTCGGGATTCGCAGCCGGTGGGAATAACCACAGATTGACACTCTTCAAAGCATAGGCCATCGAGCACGCCTTGGGGACAAGGCCGTAGTTACCCTCGAAGTCAAACACGTAGCCAGCGGCTAATAGCGCTGTATCTGACAGGTCTATCCACTTGGCAGCTAACGGGACCAAGTTGGTCATGTTTATGTCGTAGTACAGGGCTTTGGTAGAGTGCTCAAAGTACATCCCCGTTCTGTAAGCGGTGTTGCTGTAGTTCGGGGTACTTGAATCAGCTCTTAGATACCCCTCATTTTGCTTAAGCAGCATCACGTTTACGTCAGATAGCGGGGCAGCGTTGACATCACGCGTCTCTCCCACTATGTCGCCGGGGACTGTTACTATCAGTTGGTACTCGCCAGATATGCATGCCTGGAATGGTCCATCCTCGCCAAAGTAGTACTCAAGTGAGGCTTCAGTCATGTCAGGACACTTCTCCCAGGTATTGATTCCTGGCGTTGCAGTCACTGGGACAGTAACCGTGTATCTTGCGCTAAAGTTATCGCCCACACTGTAAGGCCCAGACCACATAATCTCTACCTCATTGCCCCAGGTTTGAACTGCGTAGGCATTCGGGGTACACCAGGTCTTATCAACCTGCACAATCCATCCATCGGGAGCAACGTCAGTCAGACCGATAGAGTTGAGCCCATCCGCCGATGCAGTGAAGTTCACCCAGACATCAAACGTGTCTCCAACATACGTCTGGTTCGGCATCATCGCATTGCCGGGTAAGTTCCTCACACTGGGAATGTAAGTCGCCGGCTTAACCGTAAGGCTAACTGATACCGGCTCCACGCTTGCACAGGGGTCGGTTACGTTGATGATGCCAGGATAAGTACCTACTCCAAGTCCTGACACATTAACCGCTACGGTTACTGTATCCGACCCACTTACGGCTTTGTTACCAACAAGACAACCCTCTAAGGGAGCTGCACTAAGCCATGCAGGTGGCCCCGCAGGAGCTACAGGAGCAAAATTCATGCCCACTAGCGACCTGACATCCACCGCACCACCAGCCGCAGGAGGATCATACGTGCCGCCATCCCACTGGTACACAAAGTTCTTTACCGAGTCGCTCCAGTATTGCTGCATGAACGGGGTCATATTAGGGTCGAAATGGGTTATCTCGTAGCAATTGAATCCACCTATAGGTACGTTCTCACCGGTCACCATAGCAGTCAAGCCTGTGTGATTGGCCCACCCCAGTGGGTCATGGATGTTCAAGTTGTACATCCAGGCCTTACTCAGCTCATAGGGCCAACCATGTTCACAAGTAAGGTACTGCCATTGCACAAGGGCCTGCGTGTACAACGGCGGCCCTCCCAGGAATACCGACAAGTTGGCGATCTGCTGGTTGTAATCCAGTGTTTGTTGGTCAATCCATGCAGTCGCGTTCCAGACGACAATAGGTATGCCAACCTTCATGGTACGCTGCGCACCCGGAAGCATGTGGGGCGGAGCGGCAAGGAAGTTGGCAGACGCCAGGTAATCGCAGCCACTGGTACCCGTCACATTCAACCACAAGGTGTTGTTAAAGGACCCAGGAAGAGCCATGTTGTAGCCTGGCCATGGTATATAGGGGGGCGGGGCCGGGTTCATCAGATAGCCATTATAGTAGGTCCACTTGTCAGTTGGCGACCAGACAGGCCTTGGGGCTACTGCCCAATGCAGAGTCCCTCCACCTTCGTTCGTTATATCAAACGTCTGGGGAACGGGATTTACTCCCTCATAGGTTACGAAGCTAAGGCTGTCGGGGGAGACCCCGATTGACGGTGGAAGCTCAACGAAGTTGGCAGTTACGCTCCTATCCACGCTCATGGTTACCGTGTCAGTAGAACTGCTGCCACTAAGGTCTCCACTCCACTGGTCGAACACCCAGCCTGCTGCCGGGTCCGTTGCTGTCAGGGTAACCACCGTATCCCAGTCCCACTTGGTGGTGTTGGGATAGGCAGCGGGAATCCCCACTCCAGCTATATCCACGTCACCCTTGAGAGCAGGGTTTACATCTACGGTCAGCTCAGCCTTACCGACTTTCACCGTGCCGTTAACCACCATGCTCCAATTGAGAATATCACCGTGCAATACCGTCATGACCGCGCTTTCCCTTACTCCCGGCATGACGACAATGTCTATGCTAGCAATCCCACTTAAGGCAGCGTTGTTGCTCACCATGTCGATAGTGGCAACGGGAATGGTACTAGCACTGGTGGAACTGCCCATAATACCCGCGGCAATGTCGATCCACCCTTTGGTATTGTCATACGTCTTACCGGTTACAAGAGTCCACGTAGGGTCAACGGTAATAGCTGTTACGTTGATGAGACCAGGAGTGAAGTTAATGATGGCTCCCACCGTATTTACGTCATCATTGTCATCTGAGTTGTCAATGCTGATATCCACGGTGAAGGCTTCATTAAAGCCAACCTTGGCCTTGCTGGGCGTAACCACAAGCCCAGCATCCCATGGCGGTCCTGCCAGGGTCGTCGACACTGCTGGCACCAGCAGCAACCCTAAGCACACCGCTGTCATTACAATTATACTGAGAAATCTAGTTTTCACCTCTAAACACCTCCTTTATCATCCTTTTTCTACCCATCACATCCTCCTCTCCATCACATCCTCCTCTTCTATCACTCATCTACATAAACACCTCCTTTGATCTCAAATTTAACATCTTGTTAGAAATTCGGGTAGGCATCCCCCTTCAGGTTCCAGTTAGAGCAGAACAAGGAGAGGTCTCCAAGGTATACCCATTTATCTGCATCTAAGTCTGCCCAGGCATTCCAATTCACATAACCCGGTTTTGAGTTCCAGGCTGCGCAGAACGCTGACAGGTCACCAAGGTAAACCCAATCATTGTTATCTATGTCGCCTTCACGTAGGTCACTGCTACCAAAGTGAACCACAGTGGTATTACCAGCAGTCACCACCACATCCTCCACCATCTCACTCAAGCAAGTGTGGTTCTTAATCGCAATATCATAGGTGCCCGGAGTAATACCGCCGACGGTGAAGAACCCGCTACTGTCAGTAGTGCAACTCGTTGCCCACTGCACGCTGGCGGTATTGGGGGTGTAGCCCTTCACCACAAACGGCTCTATCCACTTGGGGTTAGGAGCCGCGCCCCTTCCGGCGAAGGTGACATTCCCTTGCACGCTACCAGTTGCCCCGGTGACCACGAAGCCACCCGCTAAGATCCCATACTTGTAAGGGGCAGTGCCGCTACCAGCTGAATAGTTAAAGCACGACTTCACAGTAACGTTCCTTGCCCCAAGAGTGGCGCCACCGGCAATGGTGATGTTCGCCGTTATCTCATTGCCTAACGGGCTGCCGTTCTTTATGGTGTAGCTGTTGACCATTATGCCACTGCCAAAGTCCACGTCACCGGTACTGGGATTCCCACCGGACTTTGCGCCATCTGCCCTGAGGAAGTATTTCCCCTTGATGGTCACATCCATGGTCGCCCCCGGAGCGCCGAGGGCGGGGATGACCGAAGTCGGCTTGGGCGTGGGATACAGGCCATAGACATAGTCAACTGACCACTGCAGCGCATCAGTCAGGGATGACGAAATGTTTATTTCGGCAAGGGCGTAGCTCTCTGTCCCGGCATAGCACTCTGTGGACGCATTCAGCCCAAAGGCAGTCAAGGTATATCCATCCTGGGTAAAGTTTTGCCCCACCGGCAATATCTGGTTGGGGATCAAAAGAAGCAACAGCTCCCATAGTTCTCCGTATGGGCTGCCATCGTCCCCCGTGACCACATAATTATCGTTTATGTATATATTATTCCCAGTCGTCCCCATAATGCGAACCTTGCTTATCAGGCCCATCAGTTCCAGATACAGGATAGTGTTCCTGCTCACGATCATATCGGCACCTGTCCCCAGGTGACCGGAGGTTACAACCTTTGATGGGTCCTTCCCCCAGTTAACTTCCTCAAAGTCGGTCGTTAAGTTAGTGGGAGTGACCTGAGGACCATCTGATTTGAAGTCCAGTATGGCCAGCGGGGTGTGAATCGCGTCTGTCGGTTCTTGGACAACACCGCCTGTGACGTTCAGCCAGCCGAGGTCATGGACCTCGCTGGGAGGATAGTTTCTCAGGTCCAAATTCCAAGTATAAGCGGCACCAGTCTTGGAAAACTCAAAGTCACCAATTATCTTATGACCCGCAAAGTCACCAGTCCCGTCTATGCCCAGCATGAACCCTTTTCCGCCAGCATTATTCAGTTCGGCGTCACTGTCGAAATCGAGGGCGAACACAAAGGTGAAGTCATTGTCTCCACCTCCATAGTAATGCCCTCTCCCCATCATCCAGCCAAAATCGCTGGCACCACCATAATACAGGGTGCCGGGATATTGCTGAGCGAATTTAGTGGTGATAAACGATACCCACATGGTTCCGGTCAGGTCTCCCGTCGCAGTTCCGTTGGCTGTGGTATAGTTGCGGAACTCGCAGCCGGGGAGCGGGTTACCTACAGCTCTCGTCACACCATTTCTGGTGTATTGCGCCAGGTAAAGACCGTACGTTGCATTGATACCATTAGAACCAGCCGTAAAGCCATGCCAGTCACCTGCTGGAACGTCTTCAGTGAAGGCGAAACTTGCTCCGACCTCCTGCGTTGTGTTTGCGTTACCCTGGGCAACATTTTCCCCGGGCAGCAATACCACCGCAGGAGCAAGAAGAATTAGAAGTGCAAAAACAACAAGAATAGAAAAGGCTTTACCTAGTTTGACCACAGGTCACCTCCAGTATTTATTATTTTTTAGTACCTATACGTGTTAGTACTACCCTATTAGTACTGGTACTTTAGTTATATGCTACCACCATGCCGCAGTCCTGTCAACTTTCATTTAGTTACCGTTAGTTACATTTAGCTACAAAAATTTGAATTTTTTTTTGATTTTGGTGAATATTTTTTTTGCCTTGGGATTGCCACGCCTTCCCCCTTCGCGGAGTTTACCCTGAGCGAGATTCTTCAGTCGCTCTGCTCCCTCAGAATGACAGCAATCGAAGGGTTCAGGGTCAGAATGACAAGAGGCGAAGGGCTCACGCCTTCGGCTCGCAATGACCCCCTCTCTCTTGTCATTGCGAGGCACCCCCCTTTTTGTCATTGCGAGGCACAATGTGCCGAAGCAATCCCATCGCCCTTTGTCATTGCGAGGAAGTCCGTCAGACGACGGACGACGAAGCAATCTCGTATAATATAGCCATGAACAAACAATACTATGTTTATATCATGACCAATAGGACAAACACCGTGCTCTATATCGGCGTCACCAATGACTTGAAAAGAAGGGTCTATGAGCACAAGGAGAAGATGGCTAACGGGTTCACCAAGAAATACAACATTACCAAGCTCATCTATTACGAGGTGTTTGAGGACATAGAGAACGCCATTTTGAGGGAAAAGCAGCTCAAGGCTGGCTCGAGGGAAAAGAAGATTCAATTAGTTAACAGTATGAACAAAGAATGGTGCGACCTATATGAGGAGTTGTGAGATTGCCACGCCTGGCCCCTTCGCTACACTCGGGGTTTCAGCTCACTGCAATGACACACCCTCTTTTTGTCGTTGTGAGGCACCCCCCTTTTTGTCATTGCGAGGCACATCAGTGCCGAAGCAATCTCATGCCCCACCGAGATTGCCGCGCCTTCGGCTCGCAATGACAATAAAAGGGGATCGCAATGACAGATAAAAAAGGCACGTCAATGACCTCCTGTCGTTGTGAGGCACCCCCCTTTTTGTCGTTGTGAGGCACCCCCCTTTTTGTCGTTGTGAGGCACCCCCCTTTTTGTCGTTGTGAGGCACCCCCCTTTTTGTCATTGCGAGGCAC
>Ga0307421_1000716_pt1 | contig 21116 bp, 20 predicted proteins | sample SalMarWE160270MG_FD_202163 | JGI IMG/M metagenome (GOLD analysis project Ga0307421, IMG submission 202163) | Salt marsh sediment microbial communities from the Plum Island Ecosystem LTER, Massachusetts, United States - WE1602-70 | ecosystem: Environmental > Aquatic > Marine > Intertidal zone >...
AGCCTATGACAGGGTTCTTAAGGTCGCCAGAACCATTGCGGATCTGGAGGGGGCAGAGGGGCTGAGTTCCGCTCATATATCGGAGGCCATACAGTATCGGATGTGGGATAGATATTTTAGGTGATGAGAATCAGATGTGGCTTGTGCTCCCTTCAGATTTTTAACGCCATTCTTCTTCATTTTTCTCGGCTCCTGCGTAACTCCCCCCGTTCGTGGGTCAGACATACTCGTCGCCCGGCTACGCCGGGTACCCTCAAAAAGCCTCATCCGAAGGCTAAATCTTCAATGTCGCTTTAGCCACACCTGATTTTCATTAGGCCTGTGACTGGTTGAATAGGATAATATGTCGAAATTCGGGGAAGGCTTGTGTATAATGGATGGGATCGATTTCTCTTTAGAGGAGGGAAGAATGGAATTAAACCATAAAAACCATTTCAACCGAAGGGATTTCATGTTCTCTGCATCAGGTATTCTGGCAGCAGCCTGCTTCGGAAGCAGGGCCAATCTGTACACTCCTTTCATCCAGAAAAAAGAACTAGCCCTGGAGCTCAGCGAAGAAGAAGCAAAGATAGTGGAGAGATCTTCCATGGCTAAGGAGCTTATGAACTATTTTGGTAAAGGATATTCCTGTGCTGAGTCCATATTGATGGTTTCTTTGAAGCATCTCGAACTTCCTGAGGACTCTATTTGGGCGGCCTGCGGTTTCGGAGGCGGAATGGGAAAAAAGGATTTGTGCGGACTTCTGACAGGAGGCATCATGGGTCTGGGGTTTGCTTCAGGGGCCCTTCAGGAAGAAAGAAGCGAGGCCAAAAGATTGTGTGGCGTTGCGGTTGATAAATACTGGAAATGGTGGCAGTCTCAGGCTCCTCTGAAATGCCAGGACATCAGGTCCCCCGGGACCAGCTCAGAAGTATGCGTTCGGCTCGGGAAGCTGGCTGCGGCCGAGGCGGAGCTCTTGATTGAGGAGATGAGGGGACAATGAAAAAAGGATCCTTATTTTTTGGTTTAAGCTGGCTGTTGGTTTTAATGATCCCTGCTGCCAGCGTCCTTTCAGGACGGCAGGAAAAAAGTCCTGATTTTGAGGAACAGGGCTTCACCGTCCTCTTCAATAATGAGAACCTTGACGGTTGGCGCAAGCTGACGGAATACAGCGGAGACTGCGGTCAGTGGACCGTTGAGGACGGAGTCCTGGTGGGGACCCAGTATCCGGAAGGCAAAGGAGGGCTTCTGGTCACGGAAGAGAAATATAAGGATTTTATTCTTTATGCGGAAGTCAAAGCTGATTACCCGGTGGATTCCGGTATTTTTTTACGCGTCCAACCGAGTGTTCTTTCCTATCAGATAACCATAGATTACAGGCCTGACGGGGAAGTGGGGGCTGTTTACTGCCCCCTGGGAGGCGATTTTTTGCTCCATAATCCCGGAGTGAAAGAGCTGTGGAAAAAAGATGACTACAATCAGATTCTCGTTAGCATCCAGGGCCAGCCCCCTCTTATAAAAGTGAGCCTGAATGGAAAGGAAGTGGTTGAGTTTAAGGATGAGATGAAAGACGGAAAATACAGAGTCCCGGATGAGGGATTCATCGGAGTCCAGGTCCATCCCGGAGAAAGCTGGGGCAAGGGGAATCACGTTTATTTCAGAAAGATAATGGTGAAGCCTGTTGATACTATCCAGAATTAAATACAGGTGTGGCTGAAGCGACATTGAAGATTTAGCCTTCGGATGAGGCTTTTCGAAGGAACCCGGCGAAGCCGGGCGACGAGTATGTCTGACCCACGGACGGGGGGAGTTACGCAGGAGCCGAAAAAAACGAAGAAGAATGGCGTTAAAAATCTGAAGGGAGCACAAGCCATACCTGTATTTAAACCACGTTATACATAGAGGAGCCCGTCCTTCACCACCCATTTCCCGTTTTTGATGACGTGTTTTACGGGGTTGATGCCGAAATGGTACACAAGGTAGGGGTAATTGGGGGCATCGCACAGAATAAGGTCCGTTTTTTTGCCGGTCTCCAGGCTTCCTATCTCATTATGGCGGTCGACCGCATAGGCTGCATTAAGGGTCACTGCGTTTATGGATTCTTCGATGCTCATATTCATGGTGTAGACCCCTAGCTGCATGATAAAAAAGAGCGATTCGGTCATGGAGCTTCCCGGGTTGAAATCCGTAGCCAGAGCCACGGCCGCTCCTGACTGAATGAGTCTCCGGGCAGGCGCCCGTTTGTTCTGCATAAGGAAGAACGGGACACCAGGGAGCAGAACGGCTGCTGTAGAGCTGTTAGAAATCCTTTGGATGCCGTCCTCATTTATGGCAATGAGATGTTCGGCGGACACAGCTTTTTCTTCAGCAGCCAGTTGGGCGCCTCCCTGAGATGCAAATTCATCAGCATGAATTTTGATTTTAAAACCTGCTTTTTTTCCGGCCCGGATCAAGGCCCTTGACTCATCAACGGAGTAAACACCTTGTTCGCAGAAAATATCAAAAAATTCTGCCAGGTTTTTTTCCCTGACGGCCGGTATGATTTTTTGAGTGAGGAGTTTTATATACTCATGCTTTTTATTCTTATACTCCTTTGGCACTTCGTGGGCACCCATGAACGTGGAAATGATATCCACAGGATGGGACCGGTCAGCTTGTTTTAACGCTTCGAGCTGTTTTATCTCATCCTTAAGGTTGAGCCCGTATCCGCTCTTTGCTTCAACGGTCGTTGTGCCGTGAAGGAGCATGGTATTGAGTCTTTTGTGACAAAGAGATACGATCTCTTTTTTTGAAGCCTTCCTTGTCTTTTCCACTGAACTCTGTATGCCCATACCTTTTTCGGCCAGCTCAAGATAGGTATGGCCTTGGAGCCGCAGAAGGAATTCTTGTTCCCGGCTCCCGGCAAAGGGAAGGTGAGTGTGGGAGTCGACAAGACCCGGAAGGCAGGTCAATCCACTGCCGTCTATCTTAAGGCATCCGGATGTTTCAGTGATCTGGCTCCTTAATTCATTCTCCCGGCCTACAAAAACAATCTTTCCGTTTTTTGAGGCAATGCACCCTTTTTCGATCACGCCCAGTTCCTGGAGGTCTTTTTTCCTTTTAGGCGCAGTGCCCCTGCATGTAAGGAGCTGTTCACATCCGGAAACAATAAGATCAGCTGATATCATGAGAGGATTTTCCTACGGCTCTCTCTTTGTTTTTTCTTATGAAGGACGGGGTGTCGTATGAGTCCCATCTTTTTTCCCAGCTTGTTTGCGGATTTTCGTCTATGACCCGGTTTCCTCTGGGCCTGAACACATACGGGGGTGTTTCTTGACGGACCTCAAAAGGAGGCGGAGTGTCTTCTGCAGGATGAGAAATCAATTCCTGCGGTTCAATGTATTCCTGGTTTGTTTTTTCGTCAAATCCGGTCGCGATCACCGTGACTTTAACGGTTTCCTTCATGGAGCTGTCTATGACCGTTCCGAAAATGATATTGGCATCCGGGTGGGCTTTTTGATGGATCAGTTCGGAGGCTTTGGATACCTCATGCAGCCGGATATCCTTTCCTCCGGTTATATTGATAAGCACACCCTGGGCTCCGGAAATGGATGTATCCACGAGAAGAGGAGATGAAATGGCTTTTTGAGCGGCATCCAGCGCCCGGCTTTCTCCCGAGGCCATGCCGGTTCCCATAAAGGCCATACCCATTCCTTTCATGATGGATTTGACGTCAGCGAAATCGAGATTGATCAGGCCGGGTCTTGTGATGAGATCAGAGATGCCCTGGACAGCCTGACGCAGGATATCGTCGGCCATTTTGAAAGCTTCCTGCATGGAAGTATCCAGGTTCACGGTCTCCAGAAGCCTTTCATTGGGAATGGAGATCACCGTATCCACGGCTGACCTTAGCTCTTCCTGTCCCTCGTTCGCCTGGTCTGCACGGATTTTCCCTTCAAAGTTAAAGGGAAGGGTCACAATGGCGATAGCCAGAACATCCATTTCAGAGGCGAGATTCGCCAGAACCGGTGTGGCCCCGGTTCCTGTTCCTCCGCCAAGGCCTGTGGTCAGAAAAACCATATCCGCACCTTCCAGGAGTTCGATCAATTTCTCCGTATCCTCCATGGCAGCTTCGCGGCCGATATCAGGCCTTCCTCCGGAACCCAGCCCTTTTGTGAGCTTGCTTCCCATCTGGAGTTTGGTTCCGGCTTTATTGCTGCTCAAAGCCTGAAGGTCGGTATTGACGGCAATGAATTCCACTCCGTCAATTTGTGATTCGATCATGCGGTTTACGGCGTTTCCGCCGCCGCCGCCGATTCCAATGACCCTGATTTTTGCTCCAGGGCTTTCATCGACCAGATGAAACTTAAGTTTGTTTTTTTGTTCCTCACTCATTTTTACCTCCTATGCTTCCTTGAGCCAATCTTTGAGTTTGACCCAGAAGCCTTTCTTTTTATCTTTTGGGAAGCCTTTTTCCTTCCATTTATTGAATCCGTATAAAAGAAGACCCACGGCTGTGGAGTAATCAGGAGTGTTGACTCTATCGACAAGTCCTCCCGCTCCTCCGGGGTCTCCATGCCTTACAGGAAGGTCAAAGACTCCTTCAGCTATTTCTTCGAGGCCTTCAAGAAGCGATGTTCCGCCGGTAAGGACAATGCCCGAGTTCAATGATTTTTCATATCCCATTCTTTTGATGTCATTATCCACCAGACGGAATATTTCCTCTGCCCTCGGCTGGATGATTTCAGCGAGAAGCTGTCTTGAAAGCACCCTTGCTTTTTTCCCGCGCCCTACGGACGGAACCTCAATGGTGTCCTGTTCGTCGACCAGGGGACTGGACACGCAGCCGAATTTTTTCTTGATTTTTTCAGCTTCCGGAATGGGCGTGCGGAGACCGACAGCAATATCGTTCGTGAAGTTATCCCCTCCGATAGGAATAACGGATGTGTACCAGAGGCTCCCTCTCTCAAAGATGGCTATTTCCGTGGTACCGCCTCCGATATCGATCAATCCGACGCCCAGCTCCATCTCATCATGCGTGAGAACGGATTGGCTGGTGGCGATTTGATTGAGAACGATCTGCTCGATCCCGATCCCTGTGCGGGATATGCATGTTTTCAGGTTTTGAACGGAAGTTATGGCGCCGGTGACTATGTGGACATTGACCTCCAGTTTGATGCCGCTCATCCCGAGAGGATATTTGATCCCGTCCTGTTCATCGACCACATACTCCTGAGGAATGATGTGAATGATCTCTCTGTCAGGGGGAATGGAGACAGCTTTGGATTGTTCGATGACCCGTCTTATATCCTCCCTGGTTATTTCTCTGTTTTTTCCTGATACGGCAATCACGCCCCTGCTGTTAAAGCTCTTTATGTGAGCTCCGGAAATGCCTATATATCCGGAGTCAATTTCAAATCCGGCCATGAGTTCCGCTTCTTCCTGTGCCTTTTTTATGGCCTCCACGGTGGCATCAAGGTTCACCACCACTCCCTTTCTCAGCCCCCTGGAATCCGCGGTTCCGATACCTATGATTTCGATTTTTTTCTCTTCAGTGACTTCTCCTATAAGGGCTGTTATTTTTTTTGTCCCGACGTCGATTCCGACTATATATCCGTTTTTAGGCATCAGCTTCCCTCCTTTTCTGGCAAGGATGTTTGTTTATTTGATAAATTTTTTCCCGGTGTGAGTATAAAACGGTCCTTAAACCTCATGTTTATACTTTGCAGCTCTCCGAATTTGGCAAAATAAGGTCTTTTATCCATGTATTCCCGGATCTTGTTTGAGAAATCGCTCTCACCTAAAATGAGCCACGGAGAGTTTTGGATCAGCTTGACCGAGACGCACCTGTATTTTGACAGGTCGATCGTCTTGATCATGCGCTTCTGTTCCGGGGTCAGATTTTCAAGACAGCTCAGTGCCAGCTCGAATTTATCCTCGAAGTCTTTCTTGAATCCGCTGCTGTCAGTGATAAAAGGGAGTCCGCTGTTTTCTGTCTTTTCAACAGCCTCAAGCAGGACACCGTCTCTGTCTGTGAGATAGAACCGGTCTTTTTGTATGATGGCTATGGGCACTCTTTCCGTTATTTCTATATTCACGGCAGAAGGAAACATTTTTTTCACGTGGACATCTTTGACCCAGGTGTATGATTTGATGATTTCCTGCATCCTGCCGATGTCAAGAAGCAGGAGATTTCCCAGCTTTTTCCCATGGAAGATGCTCTGGATGGAATTTTTGAGTCCGGGCTTTGTGCAGTGAATTTCAATGCTGTCCACTTCCAGTCTGTCCCATGTGATGAGAAACAGATAGGCCTGCTGGACAAGAAAGAACAGGCCTCCTATGAGCAGAAAGCTGATAATGATATGTTTTGGCCCAAGTTTTATTTTTCTTTTGATCCTGTGTGATTTTATTCCTTCTGCGTCTCTGCGGAAATAGGGCTGGGAGAGAAAGGGATTCAGTCTCTGCTTGACGGAAGGATTCAGGTTAACAGCCATTCTCTTTTTTGCCTCTCAGTTTTTCTATGATGCCCGGGATGGTTCCGGAGATACTGCCTGCTCCCAGGACCATTATCATATCCTTGGGTTGTGACAGCTCTGCAACCAGGTCCGGTATTTTTTCCATTTCAGGTTCAAAATGAACGCTTTTGTGTCCGAACTTCTGTATTTCCTCATAAAGTTTCTCTCCGGATATGCCGGGAACCGGATTTTCCCCGGCCGGATACACTTCGGTGATAATGAGGATATCCGCCTGATTGAACGAGGTAGCGAATTCGTTCATCAGCAGGGAAAGACGGGAATACCGGTGCGGTTGAAAAACAGCCAGGGTCCTTCGCATCCAGCCCCGCTTGGCTGCTTCCAGTGTTTTTATGATTTCAGTAGGGTGATGGGCGTAGTCTTCTATGACCATGATGTCCTTGATTTTCTTTTTGAGTTCGAAGCGCCTGCCGATCCCGGTGTAGCTTTCCAGGCCTTCGAGGATGGTGGGAACAGGAATATCCAGATTGAGACCCACTGCGACGGCAGCCATGGCATTATAAATGCTGTGCACTCCGGGAACATTCAGTTTCAGCTTCCCCACCTTTTTGTTTTTGTGATACAGGGTTGATGTGGAAGAGAAATTTTTGAACTCCTGGTCTGTGGCATAGATGTCCGCCTGCGCAGAGAATCCGTAGGTGATGATGTTTCTCTCAAGCTCGGGAATCAGGCTCTGAAGGTTGGCATCATCAAGACACAATATGACCGGACAGTAAAAGGGAACTTTATTTGCAAAATTTATAAAGGTCTTTTTTATTTCTTCAATGGTCCTGTACTGGTCAAGATGTTCTTCATCAAGATTCGTCAGCACGGCAATGTAGGGGGACAGGTAAAGAAAGGAGCGGTCGCTTTCGTCCGCTTCTGCGACAATAAATTCTCCCTCTCCCAGCTTGGCATGGGCGCCGACCGTATTCAGACGGCCTCCCACGATAATGGTGGGATCGAAATCTCCCTTTTCAAGGACCTGGGCGATCATGGATGTGGTAGAGGTCTTGCCGTGAGAGCCGGTCACGGCAATGCTGTTTTTCAAGCGCATCAGTTCTGCCAGCATCTCTGCTCTTGGGATAACGGGAATTTTCAATTTTTTTGCCTCAATGACTTCTATGTTGTCCGGTTTTATGGCAGAGGAAATGACCACTACGTCTGCTGACTGCACAAGACCGGTTTTGTGGCCTATGTTGATATCGGCTCCTAATGCAGCGAGCCGTTTGGTTGATTCCTGAGAGATCAGATCCGAACCCGATACAACGTAGCCGAGATTCAGGAGGATTTCTGCAATCCCGTTCATGCCGGTCCCTCCGATTCCGACCATATGGATGTGTTTGAGTTTTCTGTTTGTCCGCCTGATCAATTTATGTTCTCCTTTTGTTGTTTCTCATGAGCCCCAGACAAAGAACTGCGATTTTTTCAGCGGGATTTTCTCTTTTCAGTTGTTCCAGTTTTTTCTCCATCCGGTTGAGCGTGTCTTTGTTTTCGATAAAATGAATGATTTTAGATGAAAATCTTTCTGGAGTAAAATCCTTTTCAAGAATGATCTCCGCTCCTTTGATTCTTTCCAGTTCCCTGGCATTCAAAAGCTGGTGATTTTCTGTGGAAAGAGAAAAAGGAACCAGAATAGAAGGCTTTTGAGATGCGATAAGTTCTGCTATGGTGGTGGCTCCGGACCGGCACACAATCAAGTCCGATTTCTGGAAATATGCATAAATGTCAAAGAAAAAGGCGGATACTTCCGCGTTCCCAAACATGTTTTGTTTATAACTTTCTTTGACCCAGTTCAGGTCTTTTTCTCCTGTTTGGTGAAAGATTCTGAGAGCGTTTTTTCTGGCTTTCATAAGGGGGAGGCTCATTGTTATTTTTTTGTTCAGGAAATGAGAACCCTGGCTCCCTCCGAAAACAAGGATTGTAAGGCGTTCTTCTCTTTGTTTTGGCTTCAACGAATAGAATTCTTCCCTTACCGGATTTCCCAGGAATTCTCCTTTGCCTTTAAATGCCGGAAGGGATTTTTTAAAGGCCACCACAGCTTTTTTTGCAAAAGGAATGAGAATCCGGTTGGTTAATCCCGGGTGGAGGTTTTGTTCCATTATCAGGCAAGGGATTCCCATGAGAGATGAGATGAGGACTATAGGACCTGAACTGTAGCCGCCCATGCCGATAACGAGCGCTGGTTTTATATTGATGATGATAAGCAGTGATTTGATAAGAGAGTAGGGGAGTATGAGGAGTGATCTTATGACCAGGAAGCCCTTTCCCTTAATTCCTTCTATTTTTAGCGGAATGAAATCCGCATGATAATGCTTCATTATGGATTGTTCGAGCCGCCGGGTGCTTCCGACAAAAGTGATTTTTATGCCCTGCTGCTGCAGCTTTTTTCCCACCACTAAAGCAGGATAGAGGTGTCCGGCTGTTCCTCCTCCGGATATTATGACTCTTTGTTCCATCATTTCCTCTTATATGCCTGTTTCCTTTGTGAAATATGAAGAAGGATCCCGATACCGGCCATCATATACAGCAGGGAAGACCTGCCGTAGCTCAAAAAAGGAAGAGTGAGGCCTGTGGCAGGGAGAAGACCGAGCACAATGCTGATGTTCAGAAGGGCTTGAGAAAAAAGTGCGATAGTGAGCCCTGCTGCCAGAAGGCTGCAGAATTGATTGGGCGCTCTTCTGGATATGAGCAAGCCTCTCCATAAAATGATTCCGTAAAGCAGAAGCACACTCACGGTTCCTATCAGGCCCAGTTCTTCTCCTATGATCGCATAGATGTAATCGGTGTGGGCACAGGGCAGAAAGAAAAGTTTTTGGGTGCTCTGCGCTATACTGACCCCGACGATGCCGCCCGAGCCCACAGCGAGCTTGGACTGGTATGCATGAAAGCCGCTGCCAAGGAGGTCATTCGAAGGAGAGATATAGGAGTTCCATCTGTCTATTCTGTAGTTTGCCTGGAAGAGATAAAACACGAACACAAGCACGGAAGCCAGTCCGATCAGGAAGAGCTTGTCCAATCGTATCCCCCCTATGAAAAGCATTATGGAGCCGATGATGAAGATAAAGAGCGAAGTGCTGTAATCAGGTTCCTTGATGATCAGGAGAATTAAGATAAACAGAACGGCTGCCGGAATGATCAGTGTGCTTGTTTGATGGAGTTTATCTTTTTTCCGGCTGAGATAGGAAGCCAGGAACAATATGATACTCAGCTTTGCAAGGGATGACGGCTGGAATCTGAAGCTGAAGAGGTGAATGGAGCGGTTAGTGTTGTTGACCTCCGGCATCACGAAACAGAGCACCAGAAGGGCTAATGTCAGGATCAGCAGCCCGTATATGAATAGAGTGTTTTGATAGAATGCTGATTTCATTGAGATGATGACCAGAATCAGGATAAAGCCTGCTGCCGCTGCTACGGCCTGATTGATAAGAAAGGTGAAAGGCTGGCCGTATCTTTCATTGGACTGCACTGCGGACGAGCTGAAGACCATTATGAGACCAAAAGCCACAAGAATAATGGTGGCTATGAACAGCGGCTTGTCAAATCCAAATCGTTTGAACGCTTCCATTTATGTGCCTGTTTTTTGTATCTTTTGAGAAAGGTTTTGAACTTCGTCTTTAAAAACCCTTCCCCTGTGCTCAAAGTTGTCAAACATATCAAAACTGGTGCAAGCCGGTGCCAGGAGCACCACTTCCCCGGATTTTGAAAGCTCAAAAGCCCTTTCCACGGCTTGTTTTAAGGAGGAAGCCTTTTCCGTTTCCGCATATTTTCCGAGTGCCTTTATGATGGTTTCCCCTGCTTCTCCGATCGCTATGATTTTTTTGACCCTTTTTTTGATCTGTTTTTTAAGGCGGCTGAAATCACCTCCCTTATCTCTTCCTCCTAAGATCAAAGTGATTTTTTTATCAAAACTCATGATCGACTTTAAGGCCGCATCGATATTGGTTGCTTTTGAATCGTTGTAGAAATCCACTCCTTTAAGAGTCATGACTTTTTCAAGCCGGTGTTCCAGTCCTTTGAAACTCATTATGGTTCTTCTCATTTTATCCAGAGGGATACCGGACACATGACCCGCCAGAATAGAAGCCATGATATTTTCCTGATTGTGGATTCCTTTGAGAGGGATATCTTTTGTATTCATGGCTTTTTGTTTTTCCTTGTCTTTCAGCATGATCCATTCCTTTTGAAGGAAGCATCCTTTGCGGATTTTAGCTTTCATGCTGAAGGCATAGATATTATCAGGCCCCTGTTTTCTTGCAGGCCAGACTTGAGGGTCATCCCTGTTGAGTATGGCTGTCTGGGTTTTTTCATGATTTTTGAGAAGTTTTGTTTTGGCCAGAAAGTAGGATGAAAAGCTTCCATGCCAGTCCAGATGGTCGGGAGTGATATTGAGGATCACAGAAATGTCAGGAGCGAATGTATCAACATATTCGAGCTGAAAACTTGATAATTCGGTCACAAAGATATCGTCTTCCGAGCTTTTTTCCGCAAAACTGATCAAAGGTGTCCCTATGTTTCCGGCCAGATTGGATTTGAATCCTCCGTCTTTGAGTATGTTGTGGACAAGCGATGTTACCGTGGATTTTCCGTTCGAGCCTGTTATACCGATTGTTTTCCCTTTTAAAAAGCAGGAGGCGAGCTCTATCTCGGAAATTATTTTTATTCCTCTGCGTTCAGCTTCTTTGAGCTGCGGTATCGGAGGAACTCCGGGACTGGGAATGATAAGATCCGCATCCAGGAATGATGAGAGCATATGCCCCCCTGTTTCAAATGTGATGCCTCTTTTCTGATAGAGCACGGCTTCGTCATTCATGTCCTGATTTTTTTTTGATTCGCTTATTTTTATTTTTATATCCCTATTCTGGCTTATAAGAAAGTCACACACGGCTTTTCCTGTTTTTCCAAAGCCGACAACCAGGACTTTCTTGTTTTTCAGTTCCATTTTTACCTGATTTTCAGTGTGGTCAGGCTGAAAAGCGCGAAGATAATTCCCACAATCCAGAACCTGACGACTATTTTTTGTTCCGACCATCCCATCAGTTCAAAATGATGGTGCAGGGGAGTCATCTTAAAAACTCTTTTTCCTCCAGTGAGTTTGAAGTATCCCACCTGTATCACCACGGAAAGAGCCTCCATGACAAACACTCCGGCCACCATAAAAAGCAGGAACTCCTGCTTGATCATTATGGCCACGATACCAAGGGTCGCTCCCAGAGAGAGGGAGCCGGCGTCTCCCATAAAGATTTCAGCCGGATGGCAGTTGTACCACAGGAATCCGAGACAGGCACCGGCTAGGGATCCGAGAAGCACGGTGAGCTCTGCAGCCTGGGTTACGGGAAGAATGTTTAAATACTGGGACCAGAGCGCATGCCCGGCTATATAAGAGAGAGCTGTAAATGAGGAGATGCTGATCAGAGTCAATCCTATGGCAAGGCCGTCAAGCCCGTCGGCAAGATTCACGGCATTGGTGGAGCTGACCATTATGAGCATGATCCACGGGATATAAAGCATTCCTAAATAAGGAGTCCATTTTTTGATAAAGGGGAGGGTCAGATGCAGGTTGAAATCTCCCCGAAGACCCATGTAAAAGAGCACCACTGCAATGGCAGCGGCAAAGATGATCTGGATGATGAATTTGTATTTTGCCAGCAGTCCCTTGGGCTTGTTTTTTCTGATTTGAAGGTAATCGTCCAGTAAGCCGAGAGCGCCGAAGAGAAGCATGGTTGCCATGGCCAACCATATATACAGGTTGCTTAGGTCAACCCATAAAAGGGTGGAAACCGCTGTGGCTCCAATGATCAGAATGCCTCCCATGGTCGGCGTTCCTTTTTTTGTGATATGTGTTTTTGGCCCCTCATCCCTTATGGTTTCGCCGAACTGGTGTTTCCTCAAATATTTTATCAGCCACGGCCCCAGAACCATTGTGAAGAGAAGCGCGGTGATTCCGGCGAGGGCTGTTCTTACCGTGATATAGCGGAATACATTAAAAAATATAAAGTATTTTTTCAGCGGAACAAGGAGTATATAAAGCACTTTATTTTCCTCCCTTTTTTAAGGAATTGACTATTTTTTCAATGTGAACTCCCCTTGACCCTTTGATCAGGACGGTGTCGTTTTCTTTTAATAGGGACGGGATTTCCCTGGCCGCTTCTTCAGAATCACTGAAAGAAAGGATGTGATTGAGAGCCATTCCTGAATCAAGGGCGCCTTCGGCCATGTGCTTTGCCAGAGGGCCTACGGTTATGAGCATGTCGATTCTGTTTAGGGCAGCCGATTTTCCCGCAGCTCTGTGAAAATCTTTCTGCCTTTCGCCGAGTTCTAGCATATCGCCGAGCACGGCGATTTTTCTTCCTCCTTTTTGAACGGACAGGCTTTTGAGTGCTTCTTCGAGGGCAACCGGATTGGAATTATACGAGTCGTTTATCACTTTGATATTGTCAGCCAGGCAGAGGATCTCACCTCTGTTATCAGAGGGCTTCAGTTTTTTCCCTGTTTCTACGATATGGTCAAAGGGGACAGACATGATTGAAGCCGTACCTGCAGCTGCCAGGAAGTTATAGAGATATCCCCTGTTTGAAAACGGTATGAACGTTCTGGCCTGGCGTCCCATACAGAAGAAATCAAAGGACATTTTTTCCAGAGAATGGACATGAATGTTACAGGCTTTCACGTCACATTTATCCGTGAGACCGAACAGAACCGGTTTTTTTCGGAGCGATTTCATCATGCTCAGTATAAGAGGCTGGTCTCCGTTGAGAATGGCTGTTCCGTCAGGATTCATGCCGTCCAGAATTTCTTTTTTTGCATCCGCTATTTGATGTATGTTTTCGAAAAATTCCATATGCACGGGATAAACATTACAGATAACAGCTATATCCGGCTGCGCGATACGGATCAATGTCAGGATCTCTCCCTTGTGGCTCATCCCATACTCCAGGACAGCCGCCTCATGGTCTTTGTTGAGCCTGAGAAGGGAGAGAGGGAGGCCTATATGATTGTTGAAGTTCCCCAGGGATTTCAAAGTGTGGTATTTCTTTTTGAGAAGCTTGGCTGTGAATTCTTTGGTAGTGGTTTTTCCTGTGCTTCCTGTGATTCCGATCACTTTTACTTCGTGCTCCAGAAGAACCCGGTGCGCGAGCCTTTGAAGGGCTTTCAAAGTATGGTCGACTTTTATGTAAGCCGTGTTGTTTTCCATAGAGGAGAGGTCTTTGGAGACCACAGCTCCCCTGGCTCCGTTTTTCACTGCGTCCGGGATGAAGTCATGGCCGTCCCTTTGGCCCTTGAGGGCAAAAAACAGGCTTCCTTTTTTGATGTCTCTGGAGTCTATGCTGAAATCACTGAACTTAGAGGAGGGGTCTCCCTGCTCTATTTTTCCGTTCATCTTTGCGGCAAGCTGATTCAATCGAAGTTCAGTCACTTTGATTATCCTCTCTTTTCTTTACCGCCGCTTTAGTCACCTCCACATCATCAAAAGGGATGATTCTGTCTTTTATGGTCTGGGTCTTTTCATGCCCCTTTCCTGCGATGAGGACATAATCTCCTTTTTTTGCCATGGAAACAGCTTTTTCTATGGCCTCTTTTCTGTCCGGGATGATTTCGTATTTGTTTGTTCCTGTTTTTCTGATCCCTTTTTCAATACTTGAGATAATGTCCATGGGGTCTTCAGATCTGGGATTGTCTGAAGTGATGATGGTCCAATCCGCTGTTTTTCCCGCTGTTTCCCCCATTCTGGGCCTTTTTGATTTGTCCCTGTCTCCTCCGGCTCCAAAAACAAGGAATATTTTCTGTGAAGCGATCTCCTTTACGGTTTCGAGAAGGTTTTTTAGGGCATCATCCGTGTGTGCATAGTCCACAAAAAGATGAAGCCCCAGGTCATTGGGTACTTTCTCGAACCTTCCCGGAACATGTTTGAGAGCAGCGATCCCTTTTTCAACGGCATTAACGGGAATTTCCAAGGCCAGGGCACAAGAAGCGGCTGTGAGAATATTGTAAAGATTTGGCTTTCCGAGAAGAGGGGAGACGGTCTCCATGCTTCCGAAAGGAGTTACGATGAGGGCTGTTATGCCTTGTGAGCTGAATCTGTATTTGCCGGGATGGATATCAGCTCTTTTGTTCAATCCAAAGCTGAGAGCCTTTTTGGGTAGTTCTGAAATAAGCTTCTGGCCCCAGATGGAATCCGCATTGACCACAGGCTTGCTTTTATTTGCCGTTAAGAACAGCTTTTTTTTGGCGTTATAGTAGTTTTCAATGGATTTATGATAGTCCATGTGCTCTCCGCTGAGATTTGTGAAAGCCGTGACATCAAAATCGATCCCGTTTATTCTTTTCATTTCTATGGAATGTGAAGAGACTTCCATGACACAATGGGTGGCGCCCTGCTCCAGCATTTTGTGCATCAAAGCATTTGTATCAGGAGCTTCCGGAGTGGTCCTTACTGCTGGCATGTTGAAGTCAGGGCCCCTGTAGGAGATGCTTCCTATGACTCCCGGGGAATATCCGCCTTTTTCTAAAATCTTTTCCAGGAGATAGGTGACGGTTGTCTTTCCCTTGGTGCCGGTTATTCCAATGACCCGCATTTTTCGTGACGGGTGGTTAAAGAACTCTGTTGAGATCAAAGCCAGAGAGAGCCTTGCATCATTTGACCGGATCCAGGTCTTTAAAAATCCTTCGGGATTTTTTCTTTCTGACAAAACAGCCGCAGCGCCTTTTTTGAGGGCATGGGGAATATAATCAAAACCGTCCTGATTTTCTCCCTTGAGTGCGGCAAATAAAAATCCGGGCTTTGTTTTTTGGGAGGAATAGGAGATTCCGGTTATGCGCTCTTCAAGGTTTCCGCTTATGCGCAAACCCGGAATCTTTTCAGTGAGTTCTTTTATGGTCATGTTTTTCCTGTGTCTGTTCTTTGGGCCGCGATGATCGGCCTTGCAAGCCCGGCTTCTGGGGGTACCCCCATATACCGGAGCACTTTTATAGCTGTTTCTCTGAATACCGGTGCTGCAACCTGGCTCCCGTAATAAAGGCCTTTTGGATCATCGATCACAACAATGATCGATAGGGCCGGATGATCCGCGGGTATGAATCCCACAAAAACCGAAGTGTGCGCGCCGGAAGTGTAGCCGCCTGTTTCAGGATTTATTTTCTGGGCTGTCCCGGTTTTTCCGGCCGCTTCATACCCGTTCACCTGGGCAGTTCTCCCCGTGCCCTCTGTCACGACTCTTTTCAGCATGTCTTTTATTTGAAGGGCGGTTTTTTCTGACAAAACTCTCCTGGGAGCCACAGCCTGCCCTGATTCGTTTAATTCGGGATGGCTTCCTTTTTTTATGATGGTAAAGGGAATTTGAACGCCGTTGTTTGCAATGATATTCACGGTGCTGAGAAGCTGCAAAGCGGTTACGGAGACCTCATATCCTATGGAAAGCGAAGCCAGTGACAAGCGGCTCCATTGGTCTATGGGATGGAGAATCCCTCTTTGTTCTGCGGGAAGTTCTATTCCTGTTTTTTCCCCGAATCCAAAGTCTTTGATCCTCTCATAGAGGAGTCTTTCTCCCACGAGCTGGCCTATCTGTATGGTTCCCACATTGGAAGAATGAATGATGACTTCAGGGAACGAAAGCATGTCATATCTGTGATGATCAGTAAAGGTTTTGTTGGCGACCCTGATAGAACCCTTGCTGCAGTCAAAAGTTTCCGAGTAGGGGATTTTGTTTGAATCGATCGCTGCAGAAAAAGTGACGATCTTGAATGTGGAGCCCGGATCAAAAACATGATGGATGGCTTTATTTGAAAAAAGAGAGTTCAAGTCGATCAATTTCTCATTGAGGTTGCTTTCGGGAAAGCTTGACATGGCCAGTATTTCTCCGCTGGGAGGATGGGAGACAATGATCGCTCCCCAGGAAGCTTGAGCTTCCTTAACCGCGTTTTTGAGATTTTCCGCAGCAATATACTGAATGGTCTCATCAATACTGAGGATGAGGTCTTTTCCCGGCTCGGTTTGTTTGAGGATACGGAAGCTGTATCCCTTTCTTCGTGCGTCCTTGTAGTTCAGCATGATCCCGTTTTTCCCTCTCAGCAGGGAGTTATACTGCAGTTCGGCTCCGTTTACCCCATTTTCGGAGAAATCGACTCTGCCGATAACATGAGAAGCGAGATCTCCGTAGGGATAAAAGCGCTTGCTCTCTTCCACCATGTGCACACCTTTTAGATCCATCTTTTTTACGATATTCTCCTCTTCCGGTTCGATCTTTCGTTTTATATGGATATAGGGGTCATTGTCTTTTATCTGTGATTTTATGCTTCTGGCTTTTTCCGCGGAAAGGCCCAGTATCCTTCTCAGCTTGTTTATCCGGCTGTACTGTATGTCCAAGGGCTCGTCTTCTATGGTTGAATAAATAACAGATGCTCTGGGCACACTGCATGCTAATCTGCTTCCATTTCGGTCAAAAATAGTCCCTCTCTGTGGAATGATGTCATCTTGATTTTGATTTTGTCTTTCCACCTGGTTCTTTAATTCGCTGTGCTGTATGATTTGCAGCTGAACCAAGCGGAAACCTATGGCTGATGTCCAGAGAACAAAGAGAAAGACCATACATAGGGTTCTTCTTTTTGTTTTTTTTGAAACATATGCATTCATTTGAATCAATGATCCAAATCCCTGAAATCCTCATATATCAATTGTTTTTCTTCAGGTTCTTTAAGTCCCAGTTTTTGCTTCGCCGTCTTTTCCACTTTTTCAAGGGAAAGAAGGGCTGTCTTTTCCGCTTCCAGGGTTTCGACTTCTTTTTGAAGTCTGGTGACTTTTTCCTCCAGGTCTTTTGTTGTGTAGCCCATTTTTACGGATTCTGCCTGACGCCAGATATAGAAGGTCAGAATGAGTATGGTCATGAACGCAAAGAGGACAGATCGGATGATCGTGTTCTTTTTGAATTTTTTCTTTACCATCATATATTCCTTGAAACCCTCAGTTTTGCAGACCTGGATCTGAAATTCGCCTCGATTTCTTTTTTGGAAGGAGTAACGGGTTTTTTGGTCAATATGGTTATAAAAGGGCGTTCTTGCCTGGATGATGCCAGTTCTTTCATTGTCTGTTTGACGATCCTGTCTTCCAGAGAATGAAAAGAAATAACAGCGGTTCGTGTATTTTTTGGGGTCAGTTTGACCATTTTTTCCAGAAAAGCATCAAGGTCTTTAAGTTCCTGATTGACTTCGATGCGCAGAGCCTGAAAAACCCTGGCTGCCGGATGAGTTTTTCCTTTTTGAGGCCTCCACCGGCATATCTCCTCTGTTATTTTAAGAAGCTGGGTGGTCGTATTGATTTCCTCTTTTTTTCTTCTGGAATAGATTTCCTTAGCCAGGATTTTAGACTGCCTCAGCTCTCCGTATTCCCAGAATATCTGGGCCAGTTTGTTTTCAGAGCTCCTGTTTATGATTTTCGCTGCTGTGGTTTTGTTGCGGAGGTCCATGCGCATATCCAGAGGCCCTTTTTTCTGATAGCTGAAACCCCTTTCCGGATCGTCAAGCTGGAAAGATGAGAGGCCCAGGTCCAACAGGATCCCCCGGATGGATGAGAAATCTATTTTTAATTCAGGAATATACCTGAAGTCCGAGTGGTACAGGGTAGCTCTGTCCGCGAACGGTTTGAGATTCTCTTTGGCTTTCATGAGAGCTTTTTCGTCTATATCAAATCCTATGACCCGGGCGTTTTTGCTGCGCCTCAGGATCTCGCTTGAATGTCCCCCCAGTCCGATAGTGCAGTCCAGATAAACTCCTTCCCTTTGCGTATCCAGAAGAGATAAGACTTCTTCAAGAAGAACAGGGATATGAGCTTGTTGGCTCATTATTTGTTTTCCTTGGTTTTCAGTTCAGATATTTGGTCAAAGTCTTCATCTGTTAGCGGGTTTTGTTCAATGATTTGTTCCAGGGTTTCCTTGTTCCAGATTTCCAGGTGATCGTTGAGCCCCACTACTTCGACCTCGTCTCCGAGATTTGCTTTCTCCTTCAGCGCTTGACTGATGAGGACTCTCCCCTTAGAATCTATTTCATAGTAAGAACCTTTGACATTGACCCTGAGCATGAAACTTCTGACCCGGGGTTTTAGCTGGTGAAGGCCTTCATCAGTAAGCCCGGTCAGTTTCTGCCATCTGGGGAGAGGATAAATTTGAACGGATCGATCGGTCAAAGAGGTAATGAATACTTCCTTTCCGAATTTTTCCAGGATGGCTTCCTGAAATTTTGCAGGAATCTTGATTCTTCCGCTTTTGTCAAAGCGCGCTGTGTAACTTCCTATTAAATAATTTCCCAATTTGTCCCGTTTTGTCCCGTTTTTCTAAAATATATGATAGAAAAAGGGTAATGTCAAGGGAAAAAAGGAAAAAATTAGATGAGAGGATCAGGGGTTTTTTTCTTCAAGCAGGGATTTGGCCTTTTCATAGTCCTTCTCTTTGACCATTACAGTGATTTTTCCCAGTCCGTCCGCTGAGAATGCATGTACGGATTGAACCACCAGTCCCTTTAAAACAATAGAGATCCCAAAGCTTTCAAGAAAGCTTTTTATCACCTCAGCCTCTACAGGCCCCTGAACGGTCGCAACCTCTACCAGCTTAATATCCCTGGATTTTTTATTTTGTTTGTCTTTCATAAAAATTTCTTCTTTTGTTTGAAATAATCGGATAATATCTTTTTGTGGTCAAAGGCAAGAGGGAAATCGATCTCTTCTTTTGTGAAGATCCCGATTTCTTCGGCATCGTCACGCGCCTCTGGTGTTCCTCGGGCTTCAGCTACAAAAACAGTTGATACCGTATGTTTTCTGGGGTCTCTTTTGGGGTCCGAATACGTGTGCATCTGGAATTTAAGGGTTACATTCAGAGATGTTTCTTCTTTTGCTTCTCGGACGGCTGCCTCTTCAAGAGATTCTCCGTAATCAACGAATCCTCCGGGAATAGCCCAGCCATAAGGGGGATTTTTTCGCTTGATGAGAATAATGGCCTTCTTGCTGTTTTTTTGCTTCATCTCAATGATGATGTCCACTGTAGGTATGGGATTCCTGTATTCTCTCATTTTTTTCTGCCTTTCCTTTGATCCATCGGTCGTGAATCATCCGGGATTAGTATTCTATTTATTTTGTGGTAAAAATTCAACTGTATACTTTTCATACAGGTGAACTGAAAAGAGGACATTTTTTAATGATGCATTTTCAGGGCTTCTCTGTTATAATTTGGCATGTAATTTGCTCTTTATATATGCGAGGAGTAAAAAAATGAAGAAACTTATTATCATTATCCCGCTGATCATACTTATCTCAGGATGTGTAGCCATAGGGGAAAAATACAGGATGCCTGGTCCCAGAGTGAGAACAGTTGCGTATTATGATTATTCTCCTTCTTACTACGACTGGGATTATGGATACTACTATGGTTATCCTTATTGGGGCTGGACGGGATTCGGCTGGTGGAATCCTTTCTGGTATTACGGTTTCTATAATTATTACTATGGTTGGTACTATCCTTACTATGGAGCCTATTATTACTATTATCCCAGCCGCTACTACAGAGGGAGAAGTGTTGTGACCAAGGCTCAGCTCAGGGATCCCAATAAAAGCGGTTCAAGTGTCTCAGGCCGGAAGATCCGTTATATCGACAGAAGTTCTGTATCCGGTCTTTCCAGAGTGAGAAGCGAGGGGAAATCCGCAAGAGTAAGCGGTATCAGATCTTCCCGGGTGAGAAACACCAGGTCAGGTTCTGTGTCCCGGATCAGAAGTTCGGGTTCCCGCGGCCGGAGTTCTGTCTCTCGAACACGGAGTTCAGGTTCCCGGAGTTCAGGAAGAAGAAGGAAGTAGAGCTCAGAAAAGAAAGCTTCAATCCAGGGCTTACCTGTTTGACGTTGCTAAAGACGGTTTTAAAGGGGATGTAACAGAGTCCGGGAGGATGTAAAGAGGCCCGGCCAGAGCTAACTGAAAACCCCAAACCACTGCATTAAATTCGTTTCGATACTCCTCTCTCAGCGGAGCCACGGGTTTGAATTTATGCGCGAGAGGGTTGACATAGTTTCCGTGGTATTTGATTCTGTAATCCAGGTGGGGGCCTGTAGAAGTTCCTGAGGACCCCACATATCCTATTGTCTGTCCGCCGGTTACTTTGGCGCCTTTTCTTATTCCGCTGCCGTAGCTCCGGAGATGAAGGTACATGGTTTCATAGTAATTTTGGTGACGAATCCTTACCATCCTGCCTGCGCCGCCGTTTTGGCCCACAAAAGTCACGGTGCCGTCGGCCGTTGCCTGAACAGGAGTTCCCAAAGGAGCTCCATAGTCAACACCATAGTGAGGCCTGTACACTTTCCATACCGGGTGGAACCGGCTGTGGCTGAACCGGGATGTGATCCTTGCGCCGTTTATGGGTGATTTGAGGAATTCTTTGCGCAGGGACTTGCCTTCGGGATCAAAGTAGTCCCATTTTTTAGTATCCGGATACGTGAAGCGAAAAGCCTGGAATGTATTCCCCTGATTTATGAATTGAGCGGCAAGGATGTTTCCGTATCCTATGAAGTTTCCGTCCAGATATTTCTTTTCAAAAATCAGCTCAAAAGAGTCGTTCTTTCGGATATCTGCATAAAAGTCTATGTCCCAGGCAAATATATCGGCAATGGCAATGGCAA
>Ga0307421_1000717_pt1 | contig 21100 bp, 35 predicted proteins | sample SalMarWE160270MG_FD_202163 | JGI IMG/M metagenome (GOLD analysis project Ga0307421, IMG submission 202163) | Salt marsh sediment microbial communities from the Plum Island Ecosystem LTER, Massachusetts, United States - WE1602-70 | ecosystem: Environmental > Aquatic > Marine > Intertidal zone >...
ACTGCCGATAATGTTTATTTATCGGCACTACTTTTTGGATAATATCGGCACTATTTTAATATCCCCATGGATATTAGTTTTCTGATGATTCCTTTCAGTGCCGTCGCCATTATAATCGTCTCGAGTGAGACGCCGCGCTCACGCTTTCCTCTGCGGCGTCGACGTCGCGCTCGAGCTTTCTTCGGAGCGACGGTTCGCTCGAGCTCCCCCGGGTCCCCCCCGCGCCCGAGCTCCCCCGGGTCCCCCCCGCGCCCGAGCTCCCCCGGGTCCTCCTCGCGCCCGAGCTCCCCCGGGTCCCCCTCGCGCTGCAGCTCCCCCGGCTCCCCCTCGCGCTCGAGCTCCCCCGGGTCCTCCCCGAGCTGCAGCTCCCCCGGCTCCCCCTCGAGCTGCAGCTCCCCCGGGTCCCCCCCGAGCTGCAGCTCCCCCGGGTCCCCCCCGCGCCCGAGCTCCCCCGGGTCCCCCCCGCGCTCGAGCTCCCCGAGATGACCGCCGTCAACGTCGCGATCTCTTCTTATCCAACCCAGTTCACGAGCTATCCAATCTGCGAGCTCCACCATATCGGTTTCTCGCAAAACTTCGATGAACGTTCGTGGTCGGATCTCCCAATATCGACCATTCTCATCGGCGCCGCTCAATAGCTCCATTTTTTCGTACAGATCTTTCATTTCGTCCGCTCCCCCGGGTCCCCCTCGAGCTCGAGCTCCCCCGGGTCCCCCCCGCCGTTTCGGATCGCACAAAGACCTTTGACAATACCGATCACAAATCCGATCGGTATCGCGATCGGCGAGAGGGGCATCAATAGCCAACGCCACCAAGGTTTATGATTCTGTTTCATTTTTTTTTGCTTCTTCTTTGGGTTTGAATCTTTTGAACTCGGGTTTGAAATTTCCGATTGGACTATTTAGCCAATCGTCAACCGCACAATTGATGATGTGCCCCCGGCTCCGAAATCGTACAGAGTCCTTGAGAATTTCGTCAATTTCGTCCAATAACTTAGGATCTATTTTTATCGTCAACGCTATCAGTTTCATCCGATTTTTCCCCTTTCCCTTTGTAAAAAATATCTGTCCACTGGTACCACCCGTGAGTGCCTTTCCGACCACCGATTTCGACATCGGGAAAGAATACCAAGTACCGCCCGATTGTTTCTCTCGTCTTTATCTCTCCGCGCTGATAGAACCCCTTTCCTGCCGATCGCGACCCCGGTATTCGGATAAAAACATCGACAATCTGACCAATTTCGAAGACTCGTTTTGAAAACGTTGTGTTAGCCATCGTGTTCACCAAATTTCTCTTGAAAACGTTCTCGCCGTTGGCGCTCGAGCTCTCGCTTGTGAAGATATTTCAGCAGCTGACGCTGAAAACGCGTGTCCAGCTGCTTGATCCTTTCATAGGACACGCAATGAAATTTTGATGCCTCTTTCCTGTCCATTGGCGGATCATCCAGATAAAGCTGGCGGTATAGAATTCGGTTCCTGTTGGTTTTTCCGTTCGGCGTTGGTTTGATCAATTCTTCGGGTTGAGGAAAATCGATACGGGCATTCTTCACCGCGTTTTTACAGTGGGCGCATCCCACGAGCGCGCCCCAAAAAATCGAAGAATCGATCATGTGGTTGCACGTGTAGATCAATTCTCCCGAATCCACTCGTCCAAAAAAACTATCCCATCTCGTTTCATCAAGCGTTTTCATTCGCCCACCTCGACGGGAGGCGCGGGTGTGACCGCGTCACACGCGACACAACCGGGTTTTCCGGTCAACCACACAACCGGTGTTCCGTTGGGCAGTGTGTCGACCAATCGAACGCAGTGCGGTCCGGATGTTATGGGACCGCCAACGATCGAATGATAGAACACCCGATCATCTTGGCGAGGCATCCAGTGAGGCGGCCGTTTGTTATCGTCGTGGCGCCACGAGCTCATGGCACGAATTCGTTGACACGTTTTTTGAATTTCCGACATGACTTCTCCTTTTTGTGATAAAAGGGAGAAACCCCGTTGGTTGAGGAGTGACCTCCAAATCGTTTTTCACCGCGGGGTTTCTAATTTTTTATTTCCTGTGACAATTTTTCTACCATTTTCAAAATTAGCCTTTTTTTGAACACATCTATTTCGACAGTTGAGGGTAACCGACTTTCACCCGTTGCTTCTGCCAATAAATGCGCCAAGGTCGTCTCAATTTGGTCCGGGTGAATACCGCATCCCGGACAGATATTTTTTTTATTTGGATCAATGCCCCACGGTCTGAGATCGTGCGTCTCAAAACCGCATACGTCACATTTTGATTTTATCGGCATCTGTGAATAACTCCTTACTCGATCCCGTATTTGAGACGTTCTTCCAAAGAGAGATCGTTTTTTTCGAATTGATCAATCATAGATAGATAAATATCCAGACAGACATCACGATCCCGTGGGGAAAATTTTGTCGCGGGTCCGTCTCCACCAAATAGTTCCCGCATGTGGTCCTTCATCATTTTGGCAATTTGGGAGAGGACCCACGCACGGGCAACACTATGGGGAATGTGCTCGCTCATGAGGGTAACTCCTCCCCAATGGCGTCCATATCGTCGACATCATCGGTGTAATCGTCGTTTAGGATATTAGCGCTGGATGCCGACGTTCCTTTGTAATCGGACGAAATTTGATAGACGGTTGCTTCGGCAGCCATCGCCCAAATAATGGCGATCATGCCCGAGCAGTTCGAGCATTTCAGGATCATATCTCCTGTGACGTCTCCAACAGCGTCGCTCGCGGTGTGGTGACACCCGCAATGCGGGCACTCAAATCTGATTTCGATAGACCAATTCATGTCATCTCCTTTTTTTTGTGGGGATTTCGAGATCATCCGCCAAATTTTCTATCGTATCGGCCAAAGCATGACCTAAATTCCTCGCTATCCTGTCGAGGGGATTCTCCTTTCGTTGTCGTATTTTGGTATTGTCTGGACGAAGCATGTTGATCAATGTCTTCGAGTCGTCCGGTGTCAACGTCGCATTGAGGCCGGTTCTAACCGATACCAACAACGTTTTGTAAATTGCTCTTTCGTGCGGGGTCATCGGTCACCTAAATCGGGTATTTATTGGCAACATCCATGCTAACTCCCAACATTTTCGCTACCTTTGAAATAATGTCCGCCGAAACTGTGCTCCTATTCGGATCCCGCCAACGTGTAAAAAAGAAAACGCGATCGTTTCGATCGACTGTTACGACAAGAACTGCTTCGAAATCTCCGTCTTCCAGAAGATTGTTTGCTTCTTCATTTCCGTCAAAAGACATATATGTCCTTTCTACGAGGCTATCCTAGGTTTGGTTTTATTTTGAAAGCTTGTAACCCCGTACTGTACATATAGTGACTCTTTTGACGTATCTCGGCAATGGAAATTTTGAAAAAAAGAGCCCGGAAACAATTCCGGCGGGATATTATCGTTCCCGAGCTCTAGGGGATTGAAAGCCGCCGACGCATCTACGGGGTTGGGGTGTCAGCGTCGGCGGTAGTCCGGACAAATCGGACTGAGAAGATTTTACCGTTTTAGGGGTATATCTGCAATAGCCTAGGGTTTGACTACTCTTCCATTCGGATCGCGCTCGTATTCAGTCATGACAAATTTCTTGAATTCTTCCAACCGATCCATCATTTTTTGGGCGTCCCCCTTGGCAAACCATTCGAGAGAATCAAAAATTCTGGATGTGGTCAACGGTGTACCAGCCTGAAAATGAGCCCATGCCCGTGTCAGGGAATAGAAGAAACCTGTGAAGCGAGAATAGATCCACGCATCGATCCCGCGAGACAGAAGCTCGAGTTTCGGATCATATCCTTCGTCAATTGAGATTTCCCGCGGGGGAGTCTCCTGCGGCGAGCTCGTATGTAAATCCTCCCCCTGTTTGTTCTCGCTCGACCGACCGTCAGTCTTGTTGGGGGGAGGATTTTCCTTTTTATCTTCTTTTTTTTTCTTTGTCATGTCTTTTTTCCTTTGGACATATACCAGTAGGCTAGCATCAATATCACTATACCGATCCCGAAACCCTTTTTCGGGTCTTTTTCGATCGGCAGATCCGACAACGATCCTTCGAGCCACTGAGATATTGCGTTGACGTTCCACGGTTTCGGGTCCGCAAATACTTTTGTTGGGTGGGGAAGAGCGTTCCAGTTTGGATATGCCGTTTTTATCCGTTCCCAAATGGGCACATCGAGTTTGTCGAGTTTCTTACGGGTCGCTCCCGGACCGGCGACATAGAACAGATCGGCAATCCGGCCTAGCTCGTCTATCGGCACGTCCCCAAGGCGCGTTGACAGATATTGATAGGCCCGTTTCCAGTAGTGCGCCATGATATCGATGCCCACTCTGATTTGTTTCGTTGCGGCATCGGCGCTTGTACCGCGCATGTCCGATAATGTGTAATCGGTGCCGTTGCGCTGGTTGAAATCCTGAAGTGTGGTTGGCATGACCTGCATCAGTCCCGACGCGCCCGATTTGGGATTGACTAGGCCCGGTTTTCCCCGAGACTCGACAGTCATTATCGACTCCACGAGCTCTTTTGGCAGGGGGATAGATCGCGCGTGGAGCTCGGCAACAATCACCGGCTCCCAGCGCGATACAGAGGCAGGAGTCACCATGACGTTCGAACCACAAATTGAGCGTCGTTGTTGGTTTCGAGCTGATTAGAGCCAACCAGTTTTGCAGCAAGACTCACTGCATCGTTGGATGGCTGTACGATCGCCACCACACGCAGTACATTACCTCCCGGAATCGGCAAATGCACATTCGATGCGCTGCACGACCCCGCAGGAAACCATAGGCCGGGGGTTGCAGAGAAATCGCTATACGCGGTGCCGGGGAGGTAATCCACAAGGGCGCTTGGTCCGCTCACGTTTATCCATGGGTTTCTGAGCGTGCGATAGTCGGATAGGCGGAAGTACCAAACCATTTCTGGGATCGGAAACGGGTTTCCCCATGCCGAGGACAGTGTCAGAACTTGACCGTCCTGTTCCGCGTACTGCTCGAACCCTTTAATCAGTCCGATCGAGCCATCCGGAACAGGATAGCGCGCAAGCTCGACCATCCAGGCAAGAGCGTTGTCCGGTTGCGTAATCGGAACGGGAGACGGCACGCGCGTCTGTCTGTACCGTCTCGTTTGCGGTAACTGCCAGGACTGTTGTTTTTGGAGCCAGGGTGATCTGTCGAGGGTCGCAGCCTGTTGGGCATGCATTGTCACCATGAGATTGTGATACAGATTGGCGTTGCAGGATTTCCACCTGCTGATTTGAGCCAAATCCGCATCGATGACATTTTCGGCCCGGCCGCGTCGTAACAACTGACAGGCTTCTCTAAAATAGCTCATGGTGAGAGTCCTTAGAGGAGTGAACCCCAATCGGCAACACCCCCCAAACCGATCTGCACGTTAAACACGGGTTCCGCGGGATCGGGGGTGAGAATTCGGGTGTAGGTATTGGTGATACGGAACGTGATCGTTTTCGATCCCGGGAATGGAATCGGGAGCGGAAAATCGATCATGTATCCGACTGCCGGACCGCCGAAAATAGCGGACGCAGCCATTGGCGCTGACTGATAGTTACTCTGCTCGTCCTTGAACTCTATCAGATATTGACCGTCCTGATAAAGCCCGGACGTTTCAGGATCGCCGGTATTTCCCAGAATCTGGTGACCGATAAACGTCCAAATGAAGGGTTGATTGTTTATCGTAACCGACCCCTCTTCACTCCCGTTCGCCTCGAGGGGCACGGGAATTGTGACGGGATAGAACATCGGTCTCCACGGTCCCGGATCGGCGTCGAACCTCGACAGCAGCGCATTGCGAGCGACTTTCTGCTGTGTGTTCATCCCACTGCCCCCGGCGCGTGATACTGGCCACGCTGTTGCACTTCCCGGAATCCGAAAAGTGATACCTGGATCCCGTACCGTGTCGGAACCTCGAAATAGTCCGCGTCATCGGCGGGCTGCAACGCCTGGTTTTCCGTAAGGTAGACGTTGTTCGCTGGCGAATCGAGATTCTCGAGTACGTAACGCGCGTACGGGGTCAGATATATGTTCGCCTCGATTGACGCGTTCCGCGGGATTTTGATCGGATTCGGAAACGGGAATCGAGCATCGATCACCGGCTCGCCGTTTGATCCCGTCACCACCTTCCAAGAGTCCTGATTCGGATAGGGCGCGTTCGTGTCCGGGATCGGGTGGGCGCCGCCCCCTCCCCGTGGCCCGTATCCGGGGGGGCAGGCGATGCACGTGTTTTCGACGATGACGTCTTGTTGCACGCGGAAATCGATCCCGCAGTGTTTGGCCAAGTCGAACATCCAAAACACGTGTTCATTCTCACGTATCGCATTGGGTGATTCGACAACGATATTGTCGGCATCGGGCATCACGGGACCGAAAAACCTCACCCCGAGCGAAAACGCCTGATAGACGAAATCGATGTTATCGGCACTGTCCAAATTGCAATATGCCAAATGACTATTGCCGGACGTTCGAGATTTGAAAAACGTGTGTCGAGTATCCGCCGCGAAATCGCGGAAACTCGTGAACCACCCGTTGATCGATTGCTCTTTTCCGTACAGCTGTGAGCAAACGATCACCGTGTCGTAAAGCGGATACGGCTCCGCGACGTTCATATATGGTTTTTGCTGCATGTTATTTTCCTTTGTCGTGATTCGACCGGTTACACACGGTCAGTTCAATCCGACAGTTTACGCGTGGTATTCACCGCGCTGTTGCACCTCTCTCTTACCCTGTACCAGAACCTGGATCAGAAATGCGGTGTAGAGATAGGCCAATTCGTTGCTCGGCGGCGTTCCATCCACATAGTTCCAGAGCTCCATGTTGCCCGGACCCCACAGCGCTTGGAGTACCGTACGAGCCCACTCGACAAATCGCAGGTGAACCGCCATGGTTGCGCGCCTCGGGATGCCGATCCCCGTAGGGAAGCTCCACCGGTATTTGAGGTGAGATCTTCCCCACCCTCCCGCGGTGACGGAATTTCCGCCACCACCTGTTAGGCCGATATCGCCTTGCCCCATAGCGAAACCGATCTCGCCATACCCCGGGGGGCACATACCGCAATTGGTCTTGAGCCGCTCGTCTTGGTTGACCCGAAAAATCATCGAGGAGTGTTGCGGGAGCTCGTGAGCGAAAAACGCGCTCATGGTGTCGAGACGACCGCGGATCGGGTTCTGTCCGAGATCACCCAAGTGAGACGAGCATGCGGGAGCGATAAACGACACCGAAATCGATTCGGCAACCAAGGCAAACGGGATTTGATCCCGGCTTTCCTGGTTGTTGTAGGCAAGACCGATCGATTTGTTTCGGCTGTTGAAAAACGTGATGTCGTCATCGGCCCCCAACGCGGCGAAAGACGCATACCATCCTGGAACAGCGTGGGGAAGGGAGCTCACAAACGGGGAAATCATCACCGTATCGTAGAGAAACCAAGATTCGTTAACATTCATGAATTGCATGTTGGTCGGTTCCTTCCTACCGTCTCAGAAATGATCGGCGATAGATGTCGGTGAGATTGTCCGCCCCGAGCGGTCCGGGTTCGGTGAGCGAGTCACCAAAACCGAGTGGGCCGGGCGCGGTGAGCTCGTCGCCGTATGCGTCGGGGAGCATGCGATAATCGTCGGCGCCTTCCATAGGATACCACTGCATGTCTTCACCGAGGATAAACGGTTCACCAGAATCGTTCGTTTCGATGGTGCCCGGTGTCCTCACAGCGCCGAACTGGTTGGTTGCCCAATTGGATTTGGGAACCAACTCATTCTGCACCAACTTGTAAACCATGAGCGCGAGACCGCCGTCGAGCACACGCTGTCCCGATCCCGGTTTCAGCATGTTAGCGAGGAACCCCGCGCCAGCGGCGCCGAGCGCCCCTTTGAGGTAGCTCGCATAGTTCCACGTAGACGGATCGGTTTCGGTCGCCGGATCGCCGAACCTTTTCGCAGCCCACTTAGACGCGAACATGCCCACCACCATGAGCGGGGTGCTTCTGAGCGAGCTCTTAAAATTCAACCCCCCGAACGCACTCCGAGATCGCCGCGAAACGGCTCTTGCTGCTCGCCGGGTGCGTGAGGGATTCCTTCGAATTCGGCGCTTTGGTGCTGCGCGTCGTCGTCGTCGTTTTGCCATGGTTGTGGCTCCTTTCGTTGCGACTCGTCTTACTGTCGCTCGTTTCGCAGATGACCGCCGAGTGGTTCGTCGTCTCGGGTTTCTGCGCGCGGTTCTTTTTTTCGTGGTCGTTTTCTTCGACCGTCGACGTTTTCGTCGGGGATTCAGTAGCAGAATTTCTTTCATCATCCCGTTATGCCCTCCTTTGTAACCTTGATCTGCCCACCACGGAGGGCAACGATCAGGGGTTTGGTTTCATTGTCTACCGATACCACCGGATACGTCCTAAATGGGTGGATGTAGTCTGATGTCTTTCCAGGCGCCGAAAATTTGTCGCTGCGATAGACGATATTCATCGCTCGAGATATGCGCGTCATTTTTTTGGGAGCAACCTGAACCATGAGCGCTGCATTTTTTTGGTCGTGCTCGTATCCGGTGAATTTCTCATAAAGATCCTCGGCCTGTTCATCAGACGCGTGTACCTGTTTCGCGCCGCTTCTGCTCAAAATCCAGATTTCGGTACCGGATTTGTTCGAGCACATCGCCCACCGTCCACTTTTTGGAAATTTCAACTGCCTTCCGTCTTCAAGGTCGATCGATATCGGATCGGCCAAATCAACAAGTGTCGCCGGTAACCAGGGTTTTGAAGTTTTTTGGTTCGGCGGGTTCCGTTTTTTCGATTCAGGATTTTTTTTCAGCCGTGGAACAGCGATTACCGCCTTGATCCCCTTCGATTTTGCACCAATCGATATCGTTCTGAAGGTCCCTTTCTCGAACTGAAACGGGGCGGCCTGTCTAAATCGGTGGTATTCAGAGGTTGTGTCCACGACAGGTATTTTTTTCCCGTGTTCACGCAACCATTTCTTGGCCGCGGTAACTGACCATTTCTGTTTCTCGAACAAAAATGATTGAACCTCTGTTGATTTCGAGAATCGAGACATTTTTGCTCCCTATGGCGTCGAAATATACGCAAACGAGTTTCCCAACGCATCGGTTGCAATAGCGTCGGCAGCGGGATGAGCGGTAGCACCAACGCCACCCCCGAAATAAATATCCCCCGTGGCTCCTGTCAGTGCGGCGGGCGCGACAGTGGTAACTGCTTGTGTACTGTATCGATCGAATCGCAATCCATATCCGGTATATCCTACCGCATATGTGTTTTCACCGATGACTAGCTTTCCGCTGTATGTGCTGATGATATCCGATCCTGGGGACGCGAAATAATTTTCATTTATTTCGATCGTGGCCGCTTTACGAACTAATATCGCATCAGTACCGGCAGATATCGGCGTGAAAAAACACAACTCGATTCGTCCCGATGCAGTATCGTCTAAACGCAGAAAACCGATAGCGCAATAATTTAGAGATTGAAACGCACCGTAAATACCCATTTGACCCCGGAGATCCACGCAATTTATCCGAGAATTATTGTGTATCAGCACTTCAGAAAACCCGATCGCAAATGGAGGATATTCAGTGCGATAGCTCATCAAACCTGCGTTTGTTGCAGTCGCGGCAGATTTATCGACATTGGTCACGCCGGACGATGCCAAAATCGCGGCCCCGACATCGGCCGCGGGAAACAAATTCAAATTACTTTCGAGTTTGATCGCCGAAAATTGACCGGAATCGGTAATGATACGAACCAGACTGATTTGAGACTCGACTGTATTTCTGATCCGAAAATTGTCCCATTGATAGCTCGCGCTTCTGAGATCTAAATTGAGATTGTACAGATTGAAACGGGATAGGGAATTTGAATCGTTTCCGTAGGTAGGTCCCTTTATTTCGATATTCCACCGTGGACACACTATAGTTGATGCGATATCGACCACAACAAATGTATCGGTTACTACTGGTGTTCCATTCCAACCCGATCGGGTAAATATCGACGAGGCGGTATTTTTGTGTATCGGCATACACTGACCGGCGAGATCTCCGGTTAAAAACAGTATCCATTTGCCGTACAGCTCATCAACGCCAAATATTTCAGCAACGTTGAATTCCCATGCGGCGATCGGGGCGTTGTATGGTATCGCACCTGTCAACGCAAACGGACCGGCGCCCTGTGATGTATTTTGAACGACCGGCGCCCCGACACCTACGATTGACAGCGATCCTCCCGGTCCGATCGTTTGGTCAAAACAGAGCTCATCGGCGGTCACACTGCCATGAATCAAAACTCTGATTTGTTGATCAATGTATTTAGGGAAGGAGCTCAAAAACGCGAGGCTCGCAAACGGTCGAGCGTCGCTTCCATCTCCCGTTTCGTCCGATCCCGTTGTCGGATTGACGTGATAGACACCGCCGTTGTACAGACCGATATCGCTGCAACCTAATTGAACGAGCAGATCGTTGAGATTTTCGATCTCAGCAACATCAACCGAGTTGAGACTGTTTTCGAGCGTTTCGAGGGAGAATGCACCGGTATTTTTCCAGGTGTCGAACGCTCGGTAAAAACTTCGATGGAAACGGCGTGACATCCTACGTTTCGCCAGCCAACAACCGAGCCCTTGCAAAATCTCACGTCCCGCGACCGTATCAAAAAGCGCCATGAATCAACCCTTTCTTCGAGGAGCCCAAAGCCAAATCAGCAAGGGTATTGCTATCGCGATACCGGCTCCTATTCCTTTTTTTGCCACTCCCCCGACAGCGGAGACGGCGTTTTTAACTGAATCGATTATCGATTCGCGTTTGTAGTATCCACCATTTTGTTTATCGGCTTCCCACGCTTGACAGGTGCTCGATTTCGGATCCGAGCAAAGGGCCATATCTGCGCGTTTCATAATTCCATTGTAGTCCCGAGTTACCTCAGACACTTCTGTTTCGAGCTGAATCCAGCGCGCTATGATTCCGATCACGATTACAGCCCCAATTATCGCCGGTAGAATCCAGCCCATTTGTCCAGTCTCTTTGGGCTCGACGATGTCGAGATCATTGCCCGAGCTCGACACTCGCACGCCGAGCTCGAGCTGATCGACCTCGCACATTTTGTCTTTTAGAAACTCGATTTCGGCGAGAGCGGTCAGCATGCGTTTTTCAAGATCCGGCAATCCAGGCTCGTTCAATGTGATTTTGTTGTTTTTGGCAAAATTATGGATTTGTAGAATATTCTTGAATTGCGCTTTCATCATATAGGATAGGAGATTTACGCGTTTCGCGACGGCTTGCGCCTTTTTCCAAAGCTCGAGCTCTTTCGGCGTCGGCGGCCGCTCGGCGTCGATGTATTTGATCGGCGTCGATACCGGTGTTTCCTGACCGATCATTTCAGCCACGCAAACATCGCCGCCAGCGGCAATGTCCAAAGCTGTTTGTCGTCTCCTCCCCCGCTGCTGACCACCTTCGGCGGATTTGCGGACATCCATTGATCAACCGCCGATTTGATTTCACCGCTCGATGGGGGCGGCCCGGGTTGTCCGGGCGGCCCGGGAACACCTCCCGGGGGAGGATTGGTTTGGAAATACTGGTTCACCGCAGATTGAATCGCCGAGCTCGAGGGTGGCGGTCCGGGATCTCCGGTCGGCCCGGGAACACCTCCCGGGGGAGGATTGGTTTGAAAATACTGGTTGACCGCGGATTGAATCGCCGAGCTCGAGGGCGGCGGTCCGGGATCTCCGGGGGGTCCGGGCGGTCCGGGATCTCCTTTTGGTCCGGGGATGTAGGTGGTGGAGCTCGGCGGCTTTGTTACGGGCGTTGGTGTGGTGATGGGTTCTGATGGCTGATAACCCATCTGTTCCGGCTCTTCTCCGGTCAATGGTGGTATCCACGCCACGGGATATGCATTGCCGCTCCCCACCGGCGCGTGCGGATCAGTGGCGGAATAATCTGGGGTCGCCTGCAATCCTTTGACTTTGTAGGCCTCCCAATCTTTGGTCTTCCGATCAATGTGATCGTTCCAGGTGCTCGCGTTCATCGTCAAAAGGCCTTTTTTGACATTCGCTTTGCCGTAAGCAGTTTTGCTGACTCCCCACCACGTTTCGCCTTTTTTGATTCGGTACCACGCTCCGGGCGTCGGAACGTCCAGGATTTGATCGGGTGTCGGGATGTAACGATCCCCCTCGGCTCCTAGCCCCATGAAGAACCGAGGGGGAAACGCGGGATGATATTGACGCATCTTTGCCATCAGTCGATTTCGAACAGGACAGCGATAATCGAACCCTGGAAATACTCTCAAGCGTTGGAGGTTGGGACGATGCGTCAGCGGGCCTAGTTCTAGGACGCGTTGCATTACCGCCTCCCCTTCGCCAGTCGCGTTGACAGCTCATGAAATTTTCTCGGATTCGTTCGTTTCAGTCGCTGCATCTGCTTTGCTTCGTTTCGAAGCGCACGCTGAAACGCGGGAAGCGCTTTCGGGTTTTTGAGCGCCAATCCCCGGACCTTTCCGGCGATGCCCTTGGTTCGAACGCCATATTTTTGCATCAACTTCGCCACTTTTCCCGCGACCATGAGACCGCCTGCGATTGCGGGACCGAATCCGGGAATCAGGGCGGCGATCGGCGCGAGCTTGGCCGCGTATTTCCCCACAAATTTTATGAGAGGCTTTACGATCTTCATCGCGATTTTGTGGATTTTCCCCCCCACTTTGAGTAGAAATCGGCCGAACTTGCTTTTTTTGAGAACCTTTTTGATCCCGCGCTTGATGCGCCGAGCGACTTTCCTCACCTTCTTTCGGATTTTTCGGCGCAACTTTTTGAACCACCCTGACAAACCGTCATAGTAGTACAGCTCGCCGGTGTCCCCCAGCCCAAGCATGCCATCATAGGGTTTACCGTTCTGGCTCACGTAATTGTAATCATCGATCGCCAGTTCGATCATCGGAGTCCGTACGACGCCGCCGCCCCAATCATCGTTTTCGTCAACCTCGGCGGCGAGACCACCGAGCATTGCCCCATCGATGATCCCATACATACCCACCGTTGAAATTTTTCCCTGCGGTGACGGCATCCAACCCCAATTGCTCAATCCCAATGTGGACCATTCTATTGGTCCCTGATCGGTGTGCTCGGGTTCCGCAACACCGGCGAGACCGTAGTCTTGCCACTCTTCGATATTTTTCCCATACATGCGTGCTCCTTTCGATTCGAGTCGCCTCGATACTGATAATCCAGTCAAGCAAAATTGCCTCGATACCCGAGCATCTCTCCGTCCAAATTCCAAAACGCGATCCGCGAGTGCGGCGTGATAGCGCCAAAATTACGGCGAGGATGCAGCACGGGATCTACAGTAACCCATCCGAAGCGTGGCACCTGCGCTTGGATAAAAACGTGGCCAAACAATCTTCCCGGGGGGGATTGGACCGGTGCTGTTGTGGCGATACGTGTTCTGAATCCAATCGCCTCGAGGACCGCCCCCAACGCAGTAGTGACACAATCGCAATCTCCGGCGCCGTATCCCCGTCCGACCCCGACCCCATCGCCTGCCATTGTAAGGCGCCAAATCGCCTCAGGGGAGGCTGTGAGCAACTCTTTACTGACTGGGTCCCTTACATAGCGCCATCGGCGCGTAAAGTCGTCATAGACGGCTTTCAGCTGTCCTACAAAGTCCTTGGGTCTGGCAGTCGATGCGATTGCCGCCGCGTAATTCCGTATTGGGGGGTAGACGCTGGCACGTCTAATTGCCGATCCGATTTGTCGGATCGTCTCTTTCATCTGACTTTCATTTCCGCCCGGGATTCTGACCCGTTGGACGGTCGCGGCGTATGGAACCATAAACTACCGATTCATGTAACCCCTTGGTGGATTTTGATCGTCTTCATCCTCGATGGCGCCGTCATCAGAAGACATGTCCTCTTGATACTTCATGAGGAATGTTCCGATGACGGCATCACGTTTGTCAGGATCCATTTTACCGAGCGCATCAAGAACGCTCTCGACTGCCCGCGCGGGCTCCATTTTCGCTATCTGTGAGGAGACATCCCCATTGTCGCGGACTGGTAACGGTGTCACCGTTGCTTTTTGCCTGGATGGCGGACCGGATGAAAGAGAAGGCGCGGGCGGTGTGATTCGCGCCTTCGAAAGCTCCTTGGTAGGCTGTTGTGACCCCATAACCGTCTTGAGGACATCGAGAGCATGGGGGAGGAAATCCATTTCGGATCCGCCCCCGGCAGGTGCATTCTGTCTGAACATCTCATTAAGCTGGGCCATGACTGCGCCGACTTTGGTGATATCGGATAACCCACCACCTTGATTTGATTTCATCATGGCCAACATCATTTGCATATCTTCGCGTCGACGATCTTCCTCTGCTCTTCTGCGATCCTCCTGTGTCTTCATCCATTGCATCAAAACGGGCGCCAATCCCGATGCCGCGGCGATTATTTTTTCAGTGGGGAAACCAGTCTGAACGATAGAAGGCGAGGGGGTGGGGACGGTGGCGGGAGAATCTTCCCGAAATCGATCTCCCCGGTTGGGTTGTTTTATTTGATCGCCATAAAGCAGGGGGGGAAACGAATGCAATGGGATTTTGTAACTTCCCCGCAGTTTTCCGCCTTTCCCCCTGACTTTGACCAGGAGCAGCTCGCCGCCCCATTGCTCGATAAAATAGTCGAGTCCGATCGGATCGTCGACGGTAAATTCTTCGAGCACGCCAGAACACCAGCTGGGCCTTAGTCGCTCGACGAGCAGTGAGACTCCCGGCGAGAGACCGGCGAAAAACGAATCGAGACGCTCGATTGTGTGTTCCGCTTTCAGCTCGGACTCAGTTAGAGGCTCGTCCGGAAGATCGATTTCTTCGAGATCACCGTTTTTTGGCTGATAGTCGTTCATGTTCGATATTGTAGTAGGAATCAATATCGCACGCAAGATCCATAAAAGTGCTTTGATCCATCGGTCCCCTCCCGGCGCGATCCCGGCTATACCTCGGCAAAACCTCGGTAGTTTTTACTGATTTTTTGGAAGATTGCGGGGCGATCTCGGGATTATTAGTGATTTTTAGGTCGATATCTTTTTGCGTTAATGGTCGGAAAAAGGTAAAGTGGTGCCTACGATGAAAAAACGGCAACCACTCTTTAGGATTTCACTCACCACGGTAGTGTAATCCCCTTAGAGTGTCAAGTTTTTTGAATTGCCGTTTTTTCGATAAAATTGGTTTATCGATTTTCGTTTGAAAAATTGACCGGGAATCGACCGGGATTCGTGCGTCTTTTACAATTCTAACGTAAAATCGAACAGGATTCGTGCGCCCGTCATAGGGATCGCACGTCGAGGTAAAGATGCGTCTTGCGAATGCTTCCAGAATCAGAAATATTGATTTTGCACGATCCGGAATAGCGGGAACCGGATCACTATCCCCTAGAGCGCGTCGCACGCTGGCCGTTTACGTGGCGCTTGTGAAAATGGGATTTGAAGGGGTGTCGGCGCCGATGGGGGCAATTGCAGATGCCGTTTATCGATCATCACACGGCGAGGCGGGATCAATCAGGACGCTCCAACGCGCTCATCCCGAGCTCGAGGCGCGCGGATTTATTCGTTGCGCGAATTTTCGATCTCGAGGTCGCACAAAAGGCGCCCTGATCCACTTTGATCTGGACGCGTTTGCATATTGGACCGGACGGAAAACGCAAAACATTCAGCCCTTGCCTACATCATCGCACAATGTAGTTTCACGTGAAACAATGTGCGACAAAGAACCACATACGACAAGTTGTCACCCCCCCGATCGGACAAGGACCGAATCTCAAGTAACTCCCAATATTATACCAAGTATGAACAAAGAGCCCCGCGCGGGCGCGCGGTCGATCAACAAATCGAAACGACAGAAACGATCCGCGGTCTGGACGTCGGTCAATATCGTGCTCGGCGCCATGGTCCAGTTGCATCGACAGGATCGGCGAGCTGCTCGGGCCCGCGCCAAATGTGAGCTCGAGGCGATCGCCGCGGGCGTCGAGCTCGTGAACCCGTCCGGTGTTGATTGGTCCTACTGGGAAAAGCGTTTCGCGGAAATGCCGATCGCCGTCCGGGAGAACACTGCCGCTCGTGAAATCATACCGGCGCTTTTGGGTAGAAAATCGAAATCGCCGCCGATTTTCGCTCCCCCGTCGTCTCCAAAGACGAATGAGCTTGGCAATAGTGACCCAGTTAGCGCCGAGGACATCAGAAAGGCCCGAAAGGCCCTTGAAGCGCGTTTTAGTCTTCCCGGGAAACAATCGCCTGTTGAAATTGCGGATTCCACGACGGTTCTCTCGCCGTCGGAAGCTGACGTTTCGGTGGATATGTCGCGCGATGACTTTGAGGTTTTAATTGCTGCCCGAGCTCGAGCTCGAGCTCGAGTAAATTGCGGGTAGCGGGTTTTCCGACCAAATAGTTCCGGATTCGATGTACCCCCTCAGCGTCTCAATCGATCGGTGTCGGGTATGGCGTGAAATTACTCGTTCAGGAACTCCCCGCGCGCCTGCGTCTGTCGCGAGACCGCGTCGAAGAGAGTGAGCAGAATAGAGATTGGGATCGAGTCCGATCATTCGGATGTAATTTTTTACAACTTCGGATACCATTCTTGGGCTCAATCGGCCTCCCAGTGGCCACCACCATTTCCCGCGACCACTCACACCGATCTTTACGAATAACGGATCGTTTGGTTCAGGCGTGTCTCCCCGCCGTTCGAGCCATCGCTGGAGCGCGGCTACAGGACACACAGGACCGTTTGACCGCGGAATACCGACCGATTGGCCTTGACCGATTTTATCGGTCTTGGAACGCCGAACAGTGAGAATGAGACCCTCGGCAGTAAACTCGATATCGCCAAAATTCAGCGCGACAAGCTCCGATCGTCTCAGGGCAGAACACCACCCGAGACTCAGCAGGGAGGCATCTCGAATGCCAAAAATGAGCGAGTCGCATTGACTCAACATGGCGGAGAGAGTTTCCCAATGTATCGGCTTGGCCTTCTGTTGTGGCGCCCCGCATTCTCGTCTAATTCCGGACAGAACACGATTTACACGATCGTCCTTGCATGGACTGATCGATCCCGACGCTCTGTGTATTGCGGTGATTGACGTGCAGCGTCGAACGATCGTCGACACCGCGATTTTTCGATCCGCCATATTGGTCAGATACATCGCGACAGTTTCCGGTGTAGCGGGCAGGCTTTCAAAATTCCATTCAAGACAAAATTTGTTGAAATGTGCCCAATCAGATTCATACGCTCGTTTTGTCGCCGGCGCTATCGATCTGCCGGCAAAAAAATTTGCGCGTTTCACCAAATCTCTCAGGACGATATCATCGGTCATGGCAAACACCTCGTTCCTATCACAATGACCTCTCGACAATCCCGATGTGGCAAATCGGTGGGACATCGGTTGTCCGGTCTACAAATCAACCATTCAATACCATAATTGATTGCAGATATAGGAATTGGGTCCTGTGAAAGTGGGCAAATCGAAATTGTTTCCGTCGCGCATTTTTGCCAATTCTCACACCCTTCACCGTTGAAATCGCATACCCATGGTGGCCCGGTATCGGTGTCGAGCAGCTCGAGCTCGCCGGTATCGGTGTCGAGCAGCTCGAGCTCGGCGGTGCCGGTGTCGAGCAGCTCGAGCTCGGCGGTGCCGGTGTCGAGCAGCTCGAGCTCGCCGGTGCCGGTGTCGAGCAGCTCGAGCTCGCCGGTGCCGGTGTCGATGCCCTCGAGCTCGGCGGTGCCGGTGTCGAGAAGCTCGAGCTCGCCGGTGCCGGTGTCGATGCCCTCGAGCTCGCCGCCGTCAAAACCGGCTGTGAACATTTTCGGATCTTCTGCGCAAGCTGTGTTGAGTACTATAAAGATAATCAGAGCATTTCTCATGGTTCACATCCTTTCTAGATAACTTATTATTCATAAATATAATAAAATGATGGTATTTAGAAAACGATAAAAGTGTATATATACAACATGTACAACATATTATAGAAATTAAACCCATTATGCAGATTGCGGCAAAGAGCCAAATGTGAGACATTTTTTTTACTCCGGTCCCAGTGAGGTCGCAATTGATCTCCTGGGGCTTTTTTTGTTATTTCATATCCCTCATTAGTCGAACAAATTCTCGATAGAAAAAGCAGTGTTTACAGTATTTGCTTTCTGGTGGTGGTGGATCTGTATTCGGTCCCTTGGCGCGCCGGCGCCGCCTAAGTTCAGCAAGAAGAAAAGTCAAAAATCCTAGAAGAATTCCGGCAAAAGGTTCGATAAGATCAGACACGGTAACTCCTTGATATGTCAATTTCCATTACCGTTGATATTATAGTATCGTATTGCCGATAATTGTTGGTGAAATGAGATATTTGACTTCGAAAAGGCTTTCATTTAAAAATAAATCAATCTCAGGTAAGGACACGTTAGAGACCAAATGTTCCTCGCGGCCTAATCCCGCGGGGAACCCTTTAACGGATCGTCTGCAAAGTCGAAGATTCGAATTTCTTCTTCAGACCCATCGGAATTTTTGCAAATAACGGTAATTGGATTAAGAGGAAATAACCCTCCTCCCGCATAGTCACATGGTCCTGGACGTTCGGTTCCGGCTCCTGGGCCTCCGAAGGCGTTTCGGCAGCCATCAATGAATCTTCCGATGCAAGAAAATCCTATGGTGCCTTCCGGCGCGTTAACGGCTTTATAATCTGAAATTGTTTGCCTGTGTTTACAAACCGGACAAGTGAAGGCTATGTTTCCGTCGGGATATCGTTTTTCGCTTTCTTTCAACCATTCTAAATATGTTAATTTCATTTTTTTTGTTCTTCCTCAAATAGACGTTCCTCAGCAAAATTGATTAACTGGGACATGTATTTGGCCGAATTCCCGAATGCCTCCTCTGATAGGGCCTTCCGATCGGGATGATCACTTTTAGAAATGAGCTCCCCGTATGCCTGCCACATTTGCGAAAGAGCGCTCCACTGACTCGCTTTGATTTCTGGGTTAGTTGGAGATCGAGGGGTTCGTTCTCCTCTTCCGATAGTTGGGATATTGTTCATTTTTTCACGATCCTCCTTATTTCCGATAATGTTCAAAGGTTATCGGATGTAAATGGACTATTCTCACAAGTTTTTCTCATTCTCTCCGATCTGATTTTTTCTTTATTGGATAGCCAATCCATAAAAATTGTGAACATTAGTTGAGTTCGATTCCGATACCTTACCCCATCAACATGCTTATCAAGTTCCGTGACTACTTCGTCCGGACATGAAAAATGAATCTGCATTCTAAACCTCCTATCTCCGATAATGTTCAAAGGTTATCGGCTACCACTCTTCATTTTTTTTGACTTCGTCTTCTATGTCGGTATCTTCGAAAATATCTCGAAGGGAATCAAACGGTATCTGTTCGAAACTACAGTTTTCTTCTTCACAATAATCTTCGATGTATTCGGTAACATCGATGACATCCATTTCGATTTCGGAATATCCAAATTCATTATTATAATCTTCATCGATGCTGACCAAAATTTTCGCAGCCTCGATACGATGAGAACCAGTTATTGCCGCGTTATTTGGTTCGTGGAATAAAATTGCCGGACCCTTGAACGTTCCATTTTTTATCGATTTTGCTATTGAAAGAGCTTTATCAATGTCAACTTCATTTATTGGAGTTAATTTAGAAATTTCATAGATCGTCATTTTTTCCATTCTTGAAACCTCCTTATTGCCGATAATGTTCAAAGGTTATCGGTCCTTATGCCTATCGTTCCAAGCTTTGAGCGCATCTTTTTTCGTTTCTGCCCACGGTCCGGATGCGTCACAGTCTTCACAAATTACGTAAAACTGATTCACTCCATCACAGTTTTTTTTGCTTCTAAATCTCGGACCGTCGTAATCAAGATCACATCCGCAAAATGGGCATGGTTTTGAAATTTCGGTTTTCATCTTTGAAATCTCCTTACTACCGATAATGTTCACAGGTTATCGGATTTATTTCCAGTGCATCTCATCAGATATTTGATGAGAAGCTTCTTCCATTGCTTTCGAACAAGCATCCCAACGATCTGCCTCAAGGCGGTTTTGAACTGAATCAGATAATTCGAGGCATGCCATCCTCAAATATTCGGAAGATTTTTTTCTTAAAAATGCAACTATTGCGTCTCTTTCTCCAAGAATTAATGATCGACTTTTCGTTGTCATGTGGATTCTCCCTGCCGATAATGTTCAAAGGTTATCGGCGTTTCATTGTTGAGAACTATTTCTTTGAAGCAATTTTCACAAAGTAACTTTCCTGGAAACAGCTCTGTTTTGTAGAAATCGAAGTCGGGAGTGCATTGACGAACAATTCCGCAGTTGGCGCACTTGCAAATAGAGTATCGAATATCAGAACCGTTTTTTTTTCTTACTTTCATGGTCCTCCTACTGCCGATAATGCTTATGAGTTATCGGCGTCATCATCATCTTTCCCGTCGCAACCATATGGATGTGGCGATTTGCCGTCCCACTCCGCGTGGAGCTTTTCTACTTCCTGAAGCTCGGGTGGTTCCTCTACTTCAAAAAGTTCTGACCTTCTCACGGGGCCGTCATCTGTATCGAACAAAATTTCTGATATAATCTCCGATTCAAACTCATCTACATGTCTAGTGAGCCACCCCATAACGCTTGCCAATTCAGAAACCAACCCAGCCAGTTTTTCATCTTCTCTCTTGAGAAGTTTCTTGCCAATCATGCTTGCGTACATTCGGATAGCATCAAGTTCCTTGATCGCTTCTTTGATTGTGTAAACTTTTGTCATATTTGAAAACGCCTTATTACCGATAATGTTCAAAAAAAATTATCGGAGATGTCTTTTGTGAAGCTCTTTTTGTTTTTCAGGATCGGTTTCTGCCAAAAAACTCTTCTCGCCGTCGTCCAGCTCGGCGCCCCATCCGCTAAAAAGGAAATCTGGCCACTCACCGGTCAATTCATGATAGGCGTCTTGTACTGCCACTCTCATAGGCAAGTCAGCTCCCTTAGGAAGCTTTTCCCAATCAACTTCTCCAATTTTGCATTCCCAAATTTGTTTTTTCATAATTTCTCCTTATGACGATAATGTTCAAAGGTTATCGGC
>Ga0307421_1000723_pt1 | contig 21012 bp, 19 predicted proteins | sample SalMarWE160270MG_FD_202163 | JGI IMG/M metagenome (GOLD analysis project Ga0307421, IMG submission 202163) | Salt marsh sediment microbial communities from the Plum Island Ecosystem LTER, Massachusetts, United States - WE1602-70 | ecosystem: Environmental > Aquatic > Marine > Intertidal zone >...
CATGCCTTGGCGCGGCAGGTAGCGTATGGCAAACAGGGGGCGCTCATGGCCCGCGATTTACAGGCGCAGAGAAACACCTCCAACTGTTTAACCCTGATCATAGCCTGCATCATTTATTGGCAGGCGAAAGAGATCAGTCGGGTTATTCTGGAGTGTGATCCGGATGGAGCGGGAATTGATCTTTCCCTGCTGGAGCACATTAGCCCGGTTGGGTGGGAGAATATTACCTTGTACGGGGAATATGTCCTGAATCCGAACTTGATTCGCTGAAAATTTGAGTGATTCGCCGCTCTCTTAGCGGATATTTACGCGCGAAAATGGGAGGTACCCAATCTAGGGATTTCTCGTAGGAACACACACTCTTCCTGCCTTTCCTGTTGTTTATTAAACCCCTGCTCTACCCCTCAGTTGGCTATTTGATCCTTTATTGAACCGAGATCAAAAAGCCATTTTGGTAATAACCGCATTTTATAGGAATTTCCTAAATCTATTTATTTTTGTTTTAATTAGGAATGTGTCATAATGCTATATTGCCTATACGCAATTGTGTATTATTGCTTATTTCCCCGGGCAATATAGATGTGTATTTCCCCCAGAAAAACGCTCTCCGGCCATCCAGGCGCCTCACTTTCCCCTCAGAAAGTATCCTTTTCCCCTGGCAGTGAGTAAATAGCGAGGAGCGGCCGGATCCTGCTCTATTGCTCCTCTTAAGAAGCTGATATTTGTGTACAGGGTATTCATATCCTCCACATAAGACGTTTTCCAGATCTTCGTGAAGAGTTCTTTCTTGGATACTACAGAGCCTTTCTTCTTTATCAAGTATTTCAGGATCTGAATTCCTTTAGTTGGCAGATGGGAAACGCCCCAGGGCGTGAATACTCTTTGTCTCTTTTCCGTCCAGGTAGATCTCGCCATACTGGAGACAGCGCTTCTTGTCCGTCGGAGAATAGAGCTCTACCCTATTGATCAGCTTCCTGATGCTTATGCCCGGGCGGAGAAGGATGTCGGCTATTATCGGCTTTTTCCGATCAGAGTAGATTAATATTGGAAACCCCGGCGCTCCTCGCTTCAGAGCGGCGCAGGTCCTTGCCCCGTTGGATCTCATTGAAATTGCGTTGAGAATGACGGCATGGGTGATACTATGGCGGCTTAGAACCTCCAGGGTTTCGGTACCGGTCAGGGCAAGGCAAACCAAATAACCTTCGGTAGAGAGACGACCCGCGAGCGTGTCCCTTGTACTCTTTTCTATAATCAATAAGTCTTTTTTCATTACATCACTGCGTTCAACAGATAACTTTTACCAAACTAATTAGTGATAGATCCGCACAGGGTATTAAATCAAGAGCAATATAGCGCTCTATTTATAACTCGGCGGAAGGCCAATTCTTAAATTTTTTATCCGGTCTTACAAAAATTTAAAAACAGTTTTCTGCCCAATCAGAACCAAAAACCAAGATCATGGCTATAAATTTCGATATAACTTAGACATGGACCAATTTCCTTTTCCGTCTGGGGGGATATCCCCCAGACCCCCAACTTCAGAATTTCAGCAGATCAGAAGACAGCACAACAGAACTCCCTTCACTGCGCTACGGGACCGAGGCGGCGCAGCGGAAGCCTATGAAATCGTACGTCCTATCAGTATTTGAACCTGAAGCGATTAGCAGCTCGGAGGAGGTAAACGTCGTCGTTCCACGAACCGCTCCGCAGCACACGATACTCTCCACCAGAAGGACCCTGGGGATTTTTACCAGAGTAACTGCCGTAATAATCTTCATCATACCAATCAGCCACCCACTCCCAGACATTGCCCGCCAGATCCATCACGCCGTAAGGACTGGCTCCCTCCGGATAGCTGCCCATCGGAGCAGTATCTGCATATCCATTTTTGTAGGCTGTGTTTGCCCAATCAAACTCACAATCCTGATCGCAGAAGTTGGCTACCTCGCTTTTTAGCTCATATCCTCGGGGAAAGACCCGCCCATCCTCACCCCGGGCCGCTTTCTCACACTCCGCTTCCATTGGTAAACGTCCTCCCCTCCACTCACAATACGTATCGGCATCATCCCAGCTGACATAGATCACCGGGTACTCAGCATAGTCCACATCTCCGTAGTAGCTAACTGAATTGATCTCATCAGGTGAATCGCAAACTCCCGCCTCAACATATTTCCTATAAGTTGCATTGGTCATCTCGTATTGGTCGATGTAAAATGCATCCAGGCGCACCGTATGAACCAGCTCTTCATCCTCAACCCAGTTGCGCTCGCATTCAATATCAGAGTAAGGCTAAAAATACTGCTCACAATATTCAAGCCCCCATCAGTCTCCTGGCCCATCTCAAACTCACCAGATGGGATCAGCACCATCGGGATGCCGTAATCATCAATAATTACGGCTGGCAGAGTAGGTTCCGAGTTTTCAGATGGAACTGCAGTATTCGTAGATGTTGGATCTTCGGTTAAAACAATGGTTTCTGTCACCTGTTTCTCAACGACCTCGGGGGGCTCTACTGGGACAGGAGGTTCTTTCAGGGCAATCATAACCAAAATCAAGGCTAGTCCGCCTACAATAAACCTCGGCCATCATTACGGAATTTTCCAATCCATATTCTGTCAGAAAATTCTACATGATTTCAGATATATTTAGGGGTTTGGTTAATCATTAATTTGATTCAAAATTGCTAGATGGTCCATCTCATGCCAATGTTGAACAATTTTTCCACCAATTACCAAGAATAGCTCTAAAGCTCCAACACATATTTCTTTGTTAGTAGCGGGAATATTTTCGTAAATCCCTAAATGCGTGGCCCTATATACCACTCTGGTTAATACCCGGTCATCGACAATCATAATATCTTCAACAGACACTTTTATATCTGGGAAACTTAAAAAAAAGGATCTAAGACCCTCTTTAAAATTCTCCACTCCAATTGGCACGCCATTCTGTGCGAAAGTAATTACATGAGTATTGTCCAATGCATCAGGATTGTGTAAATTCCAGCATTGTTCCCAATAATTCCATACAACGAGTGCATTTTTATCACATTTTTCCATAACATCATTCTCCTATCGTATAGATACTACCGAATGTTGATTAGATCCGATAGAATTGTTCAGCGTTAGATGAATACATTTCTATTCTCTCAGATGTATTAAACTGAGATGTGATAAATCTATATGATTCTATTAGGTGCTGGAATGAGGAGTAAAGACTATCTACAGGCCAATTTGTTCCGAACATTATACGGCTAGTTCCAAAAAGATTAATTCCAGTCAGAATCCATCTCTTAATAGAATTTATTGTCCATGAATGATTACACATTCCAAGACCTGATATTTTTAAATAAACATTGGGCATTTTTGAAAGGACAGAAATCTCTTGACACCATTTATTAAAATACTCATCGTTATCTTCCATTGGATTGCCAGTATTCCCAATAGCAATATAAGTATCGGGGAACTGACGTGCTATATCTACAACTTCTTGCATATATGGAATTTTTGTATTTACATCATATGTCAGAGATCGATGACTTAATGCCCTAAAACCACGTATAAAAGCAAGGTCATTAGCTAGGCCTGTCATTGGTAACATACGAACACCACGAAAATTAGGGAACTCAGAATGCAAATCTAATTGCCGTTCAACATCAATCTGTTTAAGGTCAACTTCAGCTATTATCGCATTAGGGAAGCCATTAAGGTCTGCAACCGATTGTAACCACTTTGTCTCACCAATGGGATCAAGGCTACTCCACCCAGCCTGGATATGTACGGATTTCCGAAGTCCACTACTCTCAGCATCACTGAGGTAATTATCGATTAAATAATTTCGACATAATTTACTATAATCACCTATCCAGGACTTGATATTTTGATCAGTATCATTTTCGAGCCATGTGTACCGATTTTTTTCAAGATCCCATAAGTGATGGTGAGAATCAACAAACTCTAATTGATCCATGTCCATTCCTGATGAGTATTTAAGCTATCGATTACAAATCATAACCACCATCTACATCTAGATCGATTCCGGTTATATACGAAGACTCCTCACTGGCAAGGAAAACAGCTGCTGAAGCAATTTCATATGGGGTGCCAAGTCTCTGCATAGGAATACGGTCAAAGAACCAAACCTCGCGTTCGGAAAACGAATCTGGAGGTGGTTCCGCAATCCAACCAGGGTTAATTGCATTCACCCTAACTCCCTGTGTTGCGTATGTCATAGCAACGTTTTTGGTTAACCAACGTAACCCTGCCTTTGCTGCTTGATATCCTGCTCCGTCTATTTGAGCTCGAACACCTGAAATTGAGGCGATATTTATAATCGACCCATTTCCGCGTTCGAGCATTAATGGAAGAAATGTTCGTATCCCTAAAAAAGGACCATTAAGATTGACATCTATTTCGTGGTGCCAATCCTCGATTGACATCTCATGGAATTTTTTTGGATAGATTAAACCTCCCGCGTTATTAACCAGGACATCAAAGGGTTTATCAATAAATTCATCACGAATCTTAATCCAATCCTTCTCCTGGGTTATCTCAAGTTGTCGAAAAGGGATGTCCAGCTCTGTAGATATTGATTCACCAGCCAGAGTATCTCTTCCAGTAAATACAACTTTTGCTCCTTCTGCTACAAATAACCTTACAATCCCTTCGCCAATTCCCCGTGTGCCACCTGTTATGAGCGCATGTTTATTTTTTAGCCTTGCCATTGAATCGTCCACCTCCCATATATCTGTTTCGTATTGGTGTCGTACTTTCAAATATATCTCAATAACTAATCAATAAATAAGATTAAATCCATTGAACATCAAGTTGCAAAACAATCACATTGAAGGTAAATGCCTTCAATGTGAAAATAGACTCTAACCGACAACCATATTACAGTTTTGATTCTGCTTTATAAGTGCCGATCTTTATGATTGTTGTTGATGGATCAAACAAAGGACTATTCAGCAATCCTGCCCTTTCAACTATGTGCCAATACGCTAAGTCTGCATCTGAGATAATATGGCCAATAAGGCTGCGTTTGATCCATTCACCTTCCCCGCCTCCTGAATGGTACCCTGCTATGTGAGCAATCTCTTCAGGGAGGCCAGCTGTAAGGCAAATATGTAGGCCATATCCCGAATGCCGGAAGGCTGGCCATCCATATCTTGAAGTATTTTCTCTCCATCTTTTTTGGTTACGGTCACTGAATTCGTAGGGTTTCCCTATATCGTGTACAAGCCCTCCAGCAATTACAACATCTGGATCTATCCCTAACGAACCGAGCACTTTCTCTGCCTGTTCTGCCATACCAAGGGCGATCATCGCGGTACCCCTCAAATGATCTGCTTGACTATGATGGGTGTGTTCTGGCGCACCTGGAACTCCTGCAGAAGACATGTCTTCAATCTTTTCGTATTCGGTTTCTGATAATGCTAAAGCCCAAGCATCAATTACTTTTTCCCGGAGATCGGGGTTCTTAATTAATTCAACTTCAGGAAGACTATTTTTGACGCCTTTCCTAAGCAATTCCATATTGGCCATTTCATTCACTCTCCTTATCTATTATTCACAGAATTATAAAATTTAACTTTTATCAATATTCATATAATTGGCTTAATCGTTTTAATCTTGACATTAGCAACTAGTTGTTAACGTTTGTTAAGCTTGTATACCAGAACTAAGTAATTCTTTTGCTCTACAACAAGCTGACCAATGCCCCGGTTCAATTTCCAAAAGAGGGGGCACACCATTACGACACTCCGAGAGCACAAAAGGACAACGACTAACAAGTGGACACTCTTTTGGTGGATTGATTGCGGTCGGTATTTCTCCTTGCAGTACGAATGGTTCAAGTTTGTGAGTAGGATCTGGGTATAAGACTGCGGAGAGCAATGCCCTGCTGTAAGGATGAAGTTGTTTGGAAAAGATTGCTTCAGTTGAAGCAATCTCAGCAATACGTCCCAAATACATAATCGCGATCCGATGACTTATTTGCTTGACTGCAGTTAGATCGTGCGAAATAAATAAATAAGAAATCCCCAGCTGAATTTGGAGATCTTGCAACAATCGAAGAATGGTCCTCCTAACAGTAGGATCAAGGGATGATGTCGCTTCATCTACGATTATAAGATCGCATCTATTAACAATCGCGCGTGCGATTGCAACCCGTTGTTGCTCGCTTTCTGTTAGTTCGTGAGGATACCGTGAAAGATATCGAGCAGAAATTTCCGTGGCTTCTAAAGTCTGGAGAACACGTTTAAACCGATCATTATTTGTCATCTCCAGATCTAAACGAAGAGGTTCTAACACAGTATTTAGCACAGACATTCTGGGATTTAAAGAACCCATTGGATCCTGAAATACTACAGACATTCGACGCCGAAGGGGGCGAATATCAGATAACTTCATTGAAGTAATATCTATATCATCAAATATAATATGACCAGATGTCGGTTTAAGGAGTCGCAGAATACACCTACCGACTGTTGTCTTTCCTGAACCACTTTCCCCAACTAATCCTAAAGTTTCTCCACGCCCTATTGACAAGGATACATCATCAACAGCATGCACGTATGCACCTTTATCGACTTGAAAATATTTAACAAGGTTTTCAACTTTAAGAAGATCTGGCATTAGCTTACACTCTCCAATTGGGAATTTTTTGATGACATCTGATCTGATCTAATCAGGCGAACAGTATAGGGGTTCTGGGGATTCATAAATACTTCGTCTACGCTCCCAATTTCAACAATTCGGCCAGCCTCAATCACAGCAACCCGATCACAATATTGTGCAATAATGCCAAGGTCGCGAGTGACGATAAGTTGCGACATGCTTAACTTCTTACTTAATCCACCCATAAGATCAAGTACTTGGCGGTTAACGGTTACATCCAAACCCGATGTCGGTTCATCAGCTATGATTAAACTAGGCTTATGCAAAAGTGCCATGGCAATACAAACTCTTTGTGCCATTCCACCACTAAGCTCATGTTGGTACGAATCCAAGCTACGTATAGGATCTGGTATACCTACTGCCTCCAAAGCAGCCAGTGAGAGTTTATGTGCTTTAGCCCGATCAATTTTTTTATGAGCAGTAATAACCACCTTCATCATTTCGCCAACTTTTATAACGGGGTTTAGTTGCATGCGGGCTCCGGGCAACAGGGCGGCAATTTCTGTACCTCTGAGATTGCGTAACTCATTTGGGTTTATTTTTCTCAAATCTAAATCTTTGAATATTAATTCACCCGATTTTATAATCATATCGTCGGGCAGTAACATTAATAAAGATCTTACTAAAATGGATTTACCTGAGCCTGACTCACCTACAATTCCAACCGTCTCTCCATCGAAAATCTGTAAATTGATCTCATTGAGAATTCTCTTGGAGTGTTGCGTTGTTTTATATTCAACAATCAGGTCCTTCACTTTTAGTAGCGGTACGGCATCACTTAAACCCGGTAAATTGCTATTTCCAAATGAAGTTACATTCTCTTTCCTGTGCTGATTATCGGCATTCAACTCATTTATTTCATAATGATTCTTTTCAGGCGAAACACCATATTCTTCATTGTCTTCTTTCCGAATTATTCCCGGTTGAAAAAGTCTGTCGAATGTGTCTCCCGTTACAGCAAATACAAATACGACTAATCCAAGAAATATTCCAGGGAATAATCCAACCCACCACTTTCCAAGCAACATATACTTTGCTCCTGTTGCTACCATTGCTCCTAATTCCGGCTTTGGTGGAGCAATCCCTGCACCCACAAAACTAAGACCGGCTGTCAGAAGAATAGCAAAACCAACTGTTACAGAAATCTGATTCATTAAGGGGCCAAGTGCATTGGGAAGAAGGTGCCGGAATGCAATACGAATATCAGTATTACCGACAGCACGCGCCGCCTCAGCATATAATCTTTCACGTAGCGATAGCAATTCTGATCGAGATAAACGAAGGAATAATGGAACATTTACAAAAGTTATGGCAACTAATATATTTTCTATCGCCGCGCCTCTAACAGCAACAAGAACCAATGCTAGGATGAAGACGGGAAAGGATTGAACTACATCAAGGAGGCGTACTATCAACTGGCCTAGGATAGACATGCCTCTCCGTTCTGATCCTTCAAAGAAACCAGCAAGTACACCGAGCGGGATTCCGATCATTACAGCAAGAAATGCTGTTGACAAGCCAACTGATACGTCTACGCGGGGAGCCACAATTATTCTCGAGAAGATATCCATCCCGTTCTCATCTGTACCAAATAGGTGATCAAGACTCGGTGGTAATAAAATTTGGTTTGGATTAAATGTTTCAGTTGGCTGCGGAGCAATATAAGGTCCCACAAACATAAGCACGATAAATAAGCCCGTCCAAATCACCCCGAACCACTCCAGCTTGTTCAGCAATCGAGCAATCCTTATTATTGATTGCCACTTTCGCTGTAATTGCATTTTTCCTCCAAACATTTACTATTGAATTATAAATATGTCTCTCAAGAGAATTTACTAAGTTTTATATATTACACACAGTTCTCATCACTAAAATTATGCTAATCATGTTCTTCCACCCTCACTCGAGGATCAGCCAGAAAATGTAGGAGGTCAACAATTAGGTAGACAATCATAGTGAAAGCCGCTGCCACCAAAACAAACCCTTGTATTGGCGCGTAATCGGCTGTCGTGACTGCTTGAACAGCATATCCTCCAATGCCATTTAGATTGAACACCTTCTCCACAAGTACTGCTCCCCCAAGTAGAAACCCTGTGACAATCCCTGTCATGAGTACGATAGGAGGAGCAGCTACACGAAAGGCAAACCATGCTACACGCCATTGAGGGAGGCCGAGTGCTTCTGAGTAGGTTGTAAATTGACTCCGCAATGCTGTTCCTACTGAAGTACTAGTCATTTTTAAAATAGCTCCTCCATAAACGACCATTAATGTTATCGCTGGAAGGATTAAATGAGATAAAGCATCCCTAAAGAGAATACCATCACGAATAATCAAAGAATCTAAGAGATAGAAACCAGTAACTCTTGGTGGGGGCATTGCACCTATACTAAGCCGTCCTTCTGGACCTGGAGCAATCCCCAAAACAGTAAAGAAGATAAATACTAACAATATTGCTAAAAAAAAGTCGGGCAAGGCTCCCGCAAGCAAACCATATCCAAAAGTTATTTTCTTAATTCCACGGATTAATTTCCCACCACCTCGAGATGCCGTCAGGATACCTAGAGGTAGCAAAATCAATAGAATGAGTAACATCGACAACGTCATCAGCTCAAGAGTTGCCGGTACTCGCTCCTTTAAATCCTCAAGAACATCACTTCGATTAACCCAAGATTCTCCCAAGTTTCCAGAAGCAATATTTCCAAGATATGCAAAATATTGTGCCGGTAAGGGTTCATCTAATCGCATTTCTGCACGCAAGTTATCTACAACAGATTGAGGTGCAAGAGGACCTACTTGGAGACGGGCAGGATCACCCGGAAGCATCCGAATAAGTGTAAAAGTTACTATAGATATAAGGAACATTTGTGGGATGACTAGAAAAATTCGCTTGAGGATATATAGAAAGGCTTTCATGCCTTGGTTAACCTCCTACATTTTGCGCAAAAAACAATAATATAGCATAGTAAACTATATGTACTGAACTAAATGTCTTATTTCAGAGGGTTTTTCTAATTTAAATGAGTACCCGCTGGCTATAAGCTTACTGAATGTGCCAGCGAGCACTCATTATCAATTATTTTTTACTGCATTTCATCATTCTGAGAAAGAGATATCCTTTATCCTGTAGGTCATAGCCGGATCCCAGCTCCAACCTTCAATATTATCGCGCATAGCAATAAGGTAATCGGGGCTTAGTACCCATCCATTAGCCGCTTCAGAATATACAATATCCTCTAATTGTTTGTGACAGGCAAGGCGTTCATCCCAGTCAACGACCAATTTGCATTCCTCTAAGAGGCGATCCACATCTTCATTATTATAATCCCACCAATTTGCTATGAAACCTGATTTATACCAAATCATATCATCAAAGTTTGGATCCGGCAGGAAAGGGGCATCTACCCAGAAGGCGAATTCAGCTGTGTGCGATTCAGCAAGATCGGCAAGCGCTGCGGGCGGAAGTTTTTGCAGTGTTGCATCAATGTTAATCTCTCGCAAGGATGTTTGAATAGCAATCGCAACTTGCTCTTGGATAGGATCACCTGAACTATAGGAAATCGGGATCTCAAATCCTTCGGCATAACCAGCTTCTTCTAAGAGTTCACGTGCCTTATCAAGATTGTAGTCATAGTCATTCCTTGTGAAATAACCAGGAAAGATAGCGGGCAGGACACCTTGCCATTCCACTGCCAACCCTTTGTACAACCCAATTATGTCTTCTCGCGGAATTGCATAGTTAATCGCTTGACGAACTAAAATATTGTCGAATGGTTCGACGCTATTGCTAGTAATAATCAGGAATTCAGCATTGCTTCTTACCCCTGCCACGCGTACCCCTTCTTCATTGGCTAGTGATTCAATTTCATCTGGTGCAAGTCCTTCAACAATATCGACTTCACCCGCTTTTAATAGGGCGATGCGGCTTGACGATTCAGGAACAACGAGCCAAATGATTTTCTGGATCGAGAGCGGACCTTCCCAGAAATTCTGGTTAGCTTCCATTATTATCTGTTTCCCCGGTTCCCATGATGTAATCTGGTAGGGGCCAAAACCAGCAGTGTTTGTCTCAAGCCACTCAGAACCCCATGGATCTTCTGTGGTGGTATGTTTTTTAAGCTCAGTTGAATCAGTGTAGAAGAAATTTCCCCAATCAACGAGTATATTCATCTTTCCAACCATTGCCATTGGGGTATCTGATGTAATTTGTACCGTATATTTATCAATCGCTTTCCATTGACCTGGTTTATCGGCATTTGCAACACCCATAAAGAAGAGGCTAGTTGCATTTAGAGCATGGGCTTTGTCTACTCCCCACATAACATCCTCCGACGTCAACTCATTCCCCCAAAAAGATATAACTCCTGGTCTGATGTGATATGTAGCAGTAAGGCCGTCATTACTTAGTTCATAAGACTCTAGTACACCTGGCAAAAGATTTGACATATCCAAGTCGGGATACAGGAAACCCGGGATATTATTTGGATCAGCAAATTCTACGGCTTCAAAAGGGTATGGCACTTTATTGTATTCCATTCCTTTTACATTCCATTGGCCCTCCATTGAGGTAAACTGTGGACCAACACAGAACTCTACGTCAACGCAGTGCGGAAGTCCCGGGATCGCTATAATCAATGTGTTTTCTCTAGTGACTTCGACAACTTCTTCATTCGCCTGTTCAGGCGCCTGAGATTCATCAACTACCTCGGTTACCTCGGTCTCCTCTACTTGAGCCGTGCCACACGCTGTTGCGAGCACGCCCAGCACGACAAACAAGCATAAAATTACTCCTATTTTCCATAGATGAGCTCGCTTTTTTGGGGTTTTCATTTCTCTTCTCCTTTGTTCACCAAGTAAGAACGTTCAATTATTATGAACTTTATACCATTATCTAAGCTCTTTGTCAATGTCTTGCCTCTCCATTGTCATTTGAAATTGAAAAATGGACTCGTTTTCAGTTGAAAGCAGGACTCCTATAATAGGTTCCCTCACTACACTAGGGAGGGAGCTATGGCACAGCTGCACAAACGGTTTTCCGATGAGCAGATTGTCTTTCTGTTTCAGGCTTGCGAGCAGGGCCTCATGACACGAGAAGAAATTCAGGATACGCTGGATATCAGTAGATCTCGTTTCTTTGTCCTCTGGAAAGAGTACCGGGAAGATCCCGGATCTTTCTCAATCTCGTATCAACGAACTACTCCCAAGAGGATTTCTCCAGAATCGGAAGAGGCTATAGAGTATGGGTTGATGCGTGAGAAGGACCTCATCAATGATCATGAGATACCGATTTCTGGATACAGCTACTCAGCTATTCATGTCCGTCTGCGGAAGCAAGGAATCGATGTCTCCGTAAACACAATCATTGATCGGGACAAGAAATTGGGCTGTCACAAACCCCAAAATAAAAAGAAAGCTCACGATCGGAAGGTCCTGACCGAGTCTGTTGGCGCCTTGATTCAGTATGATAGCTCCACCCACCGCTGGTCCCCCTTTGCTGAAAAGAAATGGACTTTAATCACCTCCATCGACGATTACAGCCGTTTGATCCTGTTCGCTGGTTTCTTCTCCGGAGAGACTACCTGGGCTCATATAAAGGCTGCTAAAGCCGTCTTTGAGTCCTTTGACTTACCCCTCACTCTTTGCGCGTTTTTCGCTTTGTGTAGGGCCGAGACAGTTACTGGCGCAAACATGTGCTGGAGACTGATGACGTCGATACCCAGTGGGGCAAGATGATGCGCCTGCTGGGCGTGGATGTCATCTTTGCCCTCTCGCCACGGGTCAAGGGTAAGATCAAGCGGCCTTACCGCTGGATGCAGGATCGCATCATTCGAACCTGCGCACTGGAAAACCTAGGAGAGCTTACTGAGGTAAGAGAAGTCTTGAAGGAAGAGCTTGACCACTATAACAATCGTCAAGTCCATTCCACAACTGGAGAAATCCCTCGCATTCGATTTGAGAGGGCAACAGCCTCATTAGGTCGTTCTCTCTCCCTGAACCCTACACCTCCCCCGATGATGTCTTTTGTTTGCGCAAAAAGAGAAGGGTCAATTCCTACAGCCGTATCTCCCTTTTTGGACACGATATTCAAGTTCCAAATACTCCTTTGCACAAATACGTCGATATCCATTTGGTCCCAGATCCGGAAAAGAACTCCATAGATATTCGTATTTGGTGGAATAGCTCTATGGTTCATTCACTCACCCTTCCTCTGGAAGGTTTTAGAGTCCACTTTTAAAGCGAAATGAGTCCAGTTTTCAGCTGCTCCTAACATGTCTTACCTCTCCAAACGTTTTCTTCGCCGTCTTTGTATACAACTTCAACTCTTTGTTATGGATAGTAATAAATTCAATGATAGATCACCCTGCATTAAATCCTACTTAGCACAGAAAAACCATATTATTCACCGAAAATGATATATTGACAACAGGATAACGATTATGATATACTGATCAACAAATATGAACGTTCTTATATTATGAACGTTCAATTAATTTCTGACGTTTACTTATTGACTTAGCCTAATTAAGAATTATGTATCGTAGGGATTATTCACTTCGAATTTCACGTGACCTTTAATGATTATCCTTATTATGACAAACACATCAAATGGGATTTGGATCAATTATGAGCCTGATTGGAATTGATATTGGTTCAAGTTCGGTAAAAGCTGCTAAATATTCAGAAGAGGGTGTGCTTCTCGCAATTGCTAGTGCAAATTTAACACCCCTCCACCCTGGACCAAGTATGTGGGAAACAGATCCCGAAGATGTATGGAGAGCTACAACGCTTGCTGTTCAAGGGTTGACTTCCCAGCAGGATTTGTCCCATGATCCCCCAACAACGCTTGCGGTGAGCGCCTCTGGAAGGGAAAATTTCCCCGCGGATCACGAAGGAAAACCTTTGGGAAATGGCATAATGGGCGCTGATGTGCGTGGTAAAAAGTATGAAACACTCCCCGAGGGGTTACCAAATCCAGAATCGTGGTGCCTCCGATGTGGTCATAATCGGGAGCGCATGGATCCAGTCTTTCGTTTAGCTTGGTGGAATGAGAATCGCCCCGAAATAATGGAAAAAGCAAAGTATTTCTTTGGTTGGATGGATTTTATAAATTTCCGTTTGACTGGCAGAGCTGTAATAGATGAAAGTACGGCGTCAAGGTACGCGGTATTTGAAATGGAGACTCTCAATTGGGCTACAGATCGTGTCGCTATACATCAAATTAAGGAGAGCTTTCTTCCAGAGATCCTGCCATGGGGCTCTATTATTGGTAAGATTAATCCTAACATTGCTCTAGAATGGGGAATCCCCCAAGACGTACTTGTGGCTCAAGGATGTCACGATGTTAATTGTGCAGCACTTGGCTCAGGAGCCAATGAACTTGGAACTGCATGCCTAATAAGTGGTTCTTATGAAAATCTCCTACTACCGATTACAAATAATCCTACAAGGAGAATGCTGAGAAATGGAATTTCGGTCATGCCTCATCCCGGGAAAACGAGGCTCTCAGCCTTAGCAGTTCATCCTACAGGTAATGCTGTACTCAATTGGGTGCGAAATTTACTAAGTATCTCTATAGAATCAATTGAGAATGACCTCCTGGACAGGGCAAATAACCCAAGCCCAATCATGGCAATCCCTTTCTTATCGGGCTCCATGACCTTCTGGGATGATGGTCGAAAATTAAGAGGAGGGCTCGCGGGTCTCACCCTTTCCACTTCAAAAGCAGATATAATTCAAGCCTTTATGGAAAGCATTGCCTACGATACTTTGATTACGCTTGACCTTTTAAAATCTATGGATATTAACATCAATCGTTTTAGAGTAACTGGTGGTGGCGCAAAGTCTGAATGGTGGAATCAATTAAAGGCAGATGTTAGCGGCTCTCCGATTGAAATTGTGAAACAAACGGAGACTGGCACATTGGGTGCCGCAATACTTGCAGGTTACGCAACTGGTATTTTTGGTGACGTAGATGAAGTCAGTAAAGAATTCGCGGGGACGCTGAAAACTTATTATCCCAATACCCAACGAGCCAAGCTTCATGCAAAAAAAATTGGGGAGTATAAAAAAACAATATCACTTCATATTAGAGATATGTACTGACCAACTATTCAAATAGAAAAATATGTGCATTGCTACATTTACATGGATTACCACTAATCTGTCAATTTGGAAAATACAATGAAACTATCAACAGCTACATCAGTTCTTTATCAATACGAAATACATGATGCCATCCGATTGATCAAGCAAGTAGGTTTTGAAGGAGTTGATCTTTGGGGAGGACGTCCTCATATATACAGAAAAGATCACTCAAATAAGGAGCTTAGAGAACTCCAGAAGTTTATTGTTAACCAAAAACTTGCCGTTTCATCTCTGATGCCAGCATTTTATCGTTACCCACACTCATTAAGTAATCCCAATCCGATTGTGAGAAATGACAGTATCAATTATATGCAGGAATGTGTTGAAAGCGCTGCAATCCTCGGCTCACAGATTGTTCTAGTTGTTCCAGATCTCTCTCTTAAAAATCAATCCCGAGAAGATACGTTATTTAGATTTATTGAAAGCTTAGATATCGTTGCACGCTTTACAAGTAAATTTCCAAAGATCAAGTTAGGCATTGAAATATTGTACGCTGATGAAACCAATTTTCTAAATTCAGCAGACGATGCCCTTAATATCATTAACCAATTAGACTACTCGAATATCGGTGTTGTGCTGGATACAGGAACCCTTAATTTGAGCAGGGAGCCTATTCGAAAAATTTTTTCTAATTTTGGAGAGAAAATACTCCAAATCCATATTAACGATAATAATGGAAACTATAGACAACAAAACCTCATTCCAGGAGAAGGCACATACGATTTCCCGTATTTAATTCGATGCCTGAAGGATGTTGGCTATGCAGGATTTCTATCTGTGGAACTATCAAAGGAATATGCAAATGAAGCCGAAACGGCTCTAGCAATGACAGTCGAGCGTCTTAATAATTGGATAAATAATCCTCAAACCAATCATACAGAGAAAGAAGTATAACCACTCATTTAATTAATATTAATCTTCCAGATTGGAGAGAAATATGACTACATTCCACGAAACATTCAAATTTGAAACCGAAATCCGCCCGTCATTTATGGATGTTACAGAGAAAATAAAAAAGGTAGTAAATAAATCAGATATCCAGAACGGAATCGTTGTTGTTTATTCACAGCATACGACCTGTAGCATTATCATCCAAGAAGATTCTTTGGATGAAACTTATAATAGAACAAAAAACATTTTCCAAGACTTACTGGATGTGCTTGATCCAATTATTCCTCCCTGTAAAAGAGAAGGCCAGTATATGCATCCTGGTCCCTTGTGTGTCGATTATTCTACCAACGTAGTAAAAGAAGATATTTCATGTACACTAAATACTGATGCCCACTTACGCTCATCTCTGATCGGACGATCTGAAGCCATACCATTAGTAAATGGAAATATTGAACTAGGTGACCACGGCCGGATTTACTTCGCAGATTTCGACGGCACAAGATCGAGGATACGGATTGTTCAAATACAAATCGTTGGTGATTGAAACCATTAACATAATCCCTATAAATACTCACAACAACTATGTATGATTTCCACAAAGCGGAATTTTCCAAACATCAATGAGGTGTTCATTTTCAATAACATAAAATTTGTCAAATTGATTAATCGTTCCGTTGGCATCTCGAACCCAAATTTCTATTAGATCACCAATATTGGGAACATCCAATCCATCATTGATTATAATTCGGGCATGTTCATCACTTAGGCCTTTGACTACGGCTCCAGATGGAAATTTTACAATTGGATTTCCGTAAGTATCGTTTAGAGATTTTCTTCCAGTGTCGGTGATCACCATCCTGGTGGCATCAGGATAACAAGGCTTGCTTATTACCTCTGTTAAGACTGATAATGCACAATCAAACTCGCGGATTCCATGTTCCTGAAACTCAGTATCCATTAATAAGTATGTCCCCGCTTGAATTTCTGTCAGGCCAGCTACATCTGCTGCAAAGCGATAAGTAAAAGTTCCACTCCCGGTCACTATCTGAACAGTGAAACCATGATCTTCAATATAGTAGCGATTATCAGCAAGAAGTTTGTTTGCTTTTTTTGAGAGTGGGGATCTTTGTGCCTCATCAATTTTTAATGTGCAGTGACCATCATAACCCATCAAACCCATAAATCTCACTCCAGATTTACTGTGAATATGCCGAGTTAACTCGAGCACTGGTCTGAATGGGGCAACACCACAACGATTATGACCTATATTTATCTCCACTAAGAGACCAATCGTTATACCCGCAGATGTCGCAGCTTGGGATATCTCGTTTACGTTAACTGCATTATCAACTGCAACTTTTATATCTGCGTCTTTTGCTAAATTCACCAAACGGTTTATTTTATGTGCTCCAACTATCTCATTTGCTATCAGGATATCAGTAATTCCTGCTTGAGCGAGAACCTCAGCCTCTGACACCTTCGCACAGGTCATTCCAACTGCACCCGCCTCCATCTGCATAAGGGCTAATTCTGGGGTCGCGCGAAAGACCTTCACATGGGGGCGAAGACCGATTCCTTTTTCGCCTAGGAATTCAAACATCCGCCGCATATTTTCTTTTGCTACCGGAAGATTAAGTATTAATGCAGGTGTTTCAATAGCTCCAATATTAGATTCTCCTTGGATATTACTTTTTTTCATATTTCTCCAAATGTCTATTATTTTGATTGAATCCCAATTTTCAAGAATTAGTCGATTTAGATATTCAACTATGGTGCAATCATTATATAAAGAATTGTGTTGCACAATCAATAAAGATCTCTCATTGGATAAACCACATTTTGAACGATCAAGCTCAAATAAAATCCTTGGCTTCAACGATAACAGAAAAATACACTTTTGGAAAGTCGACATGAACGGAGGAAAATTAACCAGGAATACTGATGAATAGGATTTCACAACTTGCCGAGATTAGAAACGCTAATATGGGTAGCACGGATATCATTAATAATAGTCTCTTGATAAGGTCTAGTATATAAGCATCCAGTGCAGATCCTTTCCAACATGGAGATTTACAAAAAAATAAGCTGAGTTAGGAAATAATTAGGTTGTACACAATGTTTATAAATATCCATCCCAGAATGAGAAATAATCGAATTGACTATTACAAATTTTCCCAAGTAGTGATGTTGCACTTGTAACTTGAACCCAAATTTTATTACAATAATTTTCCGTATTGATTTTCTTATGGAATAATCAAGCACTAGGCCGCGTCCAAGTCTTCATGGTGTAACTGAGATATATTGTCCTCATTATACGGTCTTTACATACTTGAATATCTTAACAAAAAGGACCCGGTAATGTACTGGTTATCCATAATATTAGAAAACCGATCTTATTATTGATTACATCCTCTACTTTAACGGATTGTTCAAGTTTTCAAGTGAGTGGCAAATCTTGTAAATGGTCGGTTATGGTAAATCTATACTTTATTAACCATAAACCATGTTACAAATCATCGCTAAGGGAGTATATAATATATAAAGTGAGGTCAAAAATTTCTAGGTGATAATATCCGCCAGAATAAAGTCTTCATCAATTAAGCCATTGACAATCTGCACATATCAATCCGAAATGTTTCGTGGATAATGAGTGATTGAATAAAGCGTGCTGTATACGGGAAGGGAAAATAAGACATGACACAACCGCAAAATAGATCAGGAAAGCTACCAAATTCTTTGGCTACGTACCTCATGTCCATGAATATTGGTGACCAAATTCTTACCGTTCGTGAATTAGCTGAAACTTATGACGTAAGCCTCGGATCTGTTTCAAGCGTTATTAACCAATTTGAGGAGATTGGAGCTATCTCTATCTCTCGCCGTGGTCACCTTGGTTCTTATCTTGAAGAAAAATCTTTAGCAGTTCTCTGGAAATTAATTGGTGTTTTTCCAATGGTAATTGGACTGACTCTGCCTTCTTTCAAGCGCTGCGAAGGTTTGGCAACCGCAATTTATACATTACTAAATGAAGCTGGCATTGATGTATATATGACATTCATTCGGGGCTCAATCAACCGCATCGACACCCTTAGAAGCGGATTATGCCATGCTGTTGTAATGTCGCAACTAGCCGCAGATGAATTAATTAAGGATGATGAGGAAATCATAATCCGCCTTCCTCCAGAAAGTTTTGTTGACGAACATCGACTTTTCTACAGAGGTAGTAGCGAATCATTGAGCCGAAAATGGCGAGTTGGAGTTGATCCAGAGTCGCTTGATATTTCTTATCTCACAAATTTAGAATTCGAAAACAAAGATATAGAACTAATTAATATGACATTCACTCAAATTGACCTTCATCTTGAGGACAGCCCTATAGATGCCGCTATCTCAACACTTGATTTTATGGAACGATTATCAAGTAAAGGCATTAAATCGAAAGAACTCTCTTCTAGAGTTCAAGCCATTGTTGCTGACAGAAGCACATCTGCTGTTTTTGTAACGGGAGCTCAACACGAATCAACCAAGATTGTCCTGAAAGAATTGCTGAAACCTGACAAAATCCTCGCCGTTCAACAGAGTGTGATGAATGGGATAACGATACCAAGGTATTAATATAGTGCGCAGGTTACATGATTTTGGTTTAACTCCGGAAACACGTAATACACATTAAACCTTAATACTAGTTCTGAATCCTAAAGCCTTCAATATTACTCAAACGAGAATTGGAGGAATGCAAATACAGCATTGTGATTTGGATTCTCCGAAAAATATCAGGTCGAATACCACTCACTCAGACTGCTTGCAATTGACTTTTAGACAATTGTATTTCTCGATAATTATAGAGATACTGTCCAGGTCTATAAAATATCCTTCATACAAATTTGTTGCAATTTCAATGCATCTAGGATAGAAACAATAAACATAATATACACAATAGACACTATTTTCCCCTTTATTTCCTTCCTTTTACTCCCTCTCACGACTGATCCTTCTCCCTGCAAGGTCCTTTTAAGCCACTGGTAGGGGCACGATCGCATTACCGCCTGTAATCCTTAGCATAATTGACTTTTTGGCAATAGCAGGATTGCTATGGCTACCTTCTTTTGCATTCTAAGGGATGAACTCAGAGCTTAAAACAATATTTTCCTGTGTTTTTGTCTTGTCTGCATATTCCGGCGAAAGAATCCACTGATTCCGAAAATAGTCGTCCACTCCGAAGAGTAAACAAGACTGGTCAAATGATTATACATTATGTGGATGACATGGCGCTCTCAGCGCGCAGTTTTCTTTGTGATTCACCCTGCATTTCAATGCGGTGAGCGTTGTGCACAAGACGATCAAGGATAGCATCCGCCAGGGTGGGATCAGGAAGGCGGGCATGCCAGGTGCTGACCGGAAATTGGGTGGCCAGCATGATAGACCGGAGCCCATAACGATCATCAAGGATATCCAGCAAAGTTTGGGTTTCAGCCAAAGAAGGGGGATCCCTCAACCAGTCATCCAGGATCAGCAAGCGCGTTTTGGATAACGATTTGAGGAAGCGGGGATACTCACCCTCAAGCTGAGCGGTTTTGACCGCCTGGAAAAAGCGCGGCAGTCGGAAGTAACGCACGATCAAATCGTGCTGACAAGCCGCCCGGCCCAAAGCACAAGACAGGAACGTCTTTCCCGCCCCTGTAGGACCAAGAATAATCAGGTTAAGGCCTTTGGTGATCCAGGTAGTTTGAGCCAGCTGAAGTACCTGGGAACGCTGCAGCCCTCGTTGGGCGGAGAAATCCAGATCCTGCATCCAGGCAGACTGCTGGAAACGAGACTGTTGGATGCGCCGCTGAATACGGTTGTGCTCTCTTTTGGTGCATTCCTGGTCCAAAAGAAGGGTCAGCCGTTCCTCAAACGGCAGCTCATCATAGTGGGGAGAGGAGAGCTGCTCTTCCAGGGCCTGCCGGAACGCAGGCAGGCGCAGCATAGTCAACTGATCGAGTAAAATTTGGCGAGAAGACATAAAAATAAACCTCCTGTATTTAAGAATAATAAGTATTGCCACGGACATGCTCGTGGGATGCAGTTTGACGCTGTAAGCCCGCCTTGAGCATGGCCGTTGTTTTTGTTGTCAGCAGATGCTTGACCGCCCGGTAGCTGTACACTCCAACCTCATGTGCCTGCTGGCATGCTTCCTCCAAACTATCCGGGCTGTATCGTTTGGCAAACTGGAGGATCCCCAGACAGGCCCGATAGGCTTGCTGAGGATGCTGACGGGAAACCAGAACTCTGGATACCACCTCTTCCGTGTGAGGGCCAATC
>Ga0307421_1000727_pt1 | contig 20933 bp, 14 predicted proteins | sample SalMarWE160270MG_FD_202163 | JGI IMG/M metagenome (GOLD analysis project Ga0307421, IMG submission 202163) | Salt marsh sediment microbial communities from the Plum Island Ecosystem LTER, Massachusetts, United States - WE1602-70 | ecosystem: Environmental > Aquatic > Marine > Intertidal zone >...
GAGCACTACATTGCCGAAATTTCCGGTGGGTGGCAATTTCTTTAAATGTATCTGTTAAAAGGGATATCCATCCTTTATTGCTTTTTTTATGGTTTGGTGGAAGGAATGATTTCATATCATTCCAGAATTGTTTAAGGCCATATAATGTGCAAATAATGACGGTAAAAGTCAAACCCATAAATAATCCGTCGAGCCAGGCGTGCGGGAAAAATTTGGAATAGATAACCGGACCTGGTGGTATATGTAATGTTCCGGCTAAGGCAAGAACCGCCAGTATAATAATAACCGGAACAGCCAGCGCGACAGGTAACCATGAAGGTTTGCCCAATAATACACCCAGAATTTTTGGGCGCGCGTAATATTTGTAATTTAACTGCCTGAGTGCAGCAAGGATATCAGCCGGCCGAACCCCACGCGGACAATAAGTTGAACAATCACCGCATTGATAACATATCCACAGATCAGGATTGCCAATCAGCTTGTTTTTAATGCCCCATGCTGCCCATATCATTTCTTTGCGTGGGAACGGGTTGTCATCAGGCGTTAATGAACAAACAGCCGAGCATTCGCCACATTGCATACAGTTTTTTGCTGCCCCGTTACTCAGTTTTTTTATTTCATCAATGAAATCAGTATCCGGCTGAATATACATGATCTGTATTAATCAATTATTACATATTTTTAAATGGATTCGGTCCGATGTTTTTTATAGTGTCCACATACCCGTTGATAATCTCCGGTATTTTATCAAAATCAGTAATTTCAACATATTCGGTATGTACGCGTTCCGGCTCCAGCATCATGGTTTTCAGTGTTTCCCGGTAGTTTTCCGACCGTGTTCCGGTCAGCTCGCTGCCTTGCATATAATGACACTGGTAATCGTCCCCGGGTTTGCATCCGAGCATAAGTATGCCGTCAAATCCATGTGACAGGGCATCGCTTATCCAGACACTATTAACTGATCCGATACAGCGGACGGGGATAACACGTATATAAGGACTAATGAATTTTCGCTGAAATCCGGCCATATCGAGTGCCGGATAAGCATCGTTTTCACAAACAAACGCCAGTATCCTCGGTTTACCCGTAAACTCATCCGGTATATGAACAGCCCTGATCATTTGAGATATCCCTGTTATGGAATAATCAGGAAAACTGATCACGCGCTCGGGACATGAACCGAGACATATGCCGCAACGCCTGCATCGGGAAGGGTTGGGAAGGGGGGTGCCTTTTTCATCTTCATCGTATGCCCCGAAGGGGCATTCTTCTGTACAGCGTTTGCAATCGGTACACCGGTCAAAATACAGTTCGGGATAATTCCGGTCACCCGAGCGTGGATGAACAGCTTCACCCCTTTTGGTGGCTTCAATACACTGTATTGCTTTTAGCATTGCTCCCATAGCATCTTCCTTTGCAGAGGGAATATCCATCGGGGCCCTTACAGCACCTGCTGAATATATTCCCGTGCGTCTGGTCTCATAGGGGAAACAGATAAAATGCGAATCGGGAAAATCGTATTTTAATTCCGGCAGTCCTTTACCCAGCCTGTAATCCAGGTTCAGCGAGTCTGTGCCGGCAGGCACCATACCGGTTGCCAGCACCACCATATCAACCGGGATACTGATGTCTTCATTAAATAACGAATGGGCAACTTCGACCAGTAAATGTCCGTCTTCCCCTGATATTTTTTTTATTTCTCCCTTCGTGAAAAATGTATGGTCATCTTTCTGCACTTCATTATAAAAAAGTTCATAATGCCCTGGCATCCGTAAGTCTTTATAGATGATAAAAACAGATGTTTTTTTCAGCTGTTCCCTGATATAGGTTGCCTGTTTTAGGGTTGTCCCGCAGCAAAAGTTCGAGCAGTAGGGGAGGTGGTGTTCATCTCTTGAGCCAGCACACTGTATAAACAGGATGGATGAGGGAGGTTTTCCTGTGGATGGGCAGATGATCTTTTGTGATGCGGCCATCTGTTCAAATTCCACGTTGGTTAACACATCGGGGAAAAGTCCGTATCCAAAAGCAGATAGCCTTTCCGGCGGATAGGGTTTCCATCCCTGTGCTGCAATGATGCTGCCTGCCCGGATTTTCCGGACGCCGTGAGGCGACTCCACGGTAGCGTTAAATGCCCCGGGCTGTCCCGATATGCTTTTCAGATTGGCAGAAACAATGATTGTAATACCGGGTGTGTTGTGCAGTTCTTCAATAAGGGATCCTATTTCCGGTTCGGAGGCTTTATTATATGGCGGTTTTGATGGCAACTGCCTGTATAGTTCGCGTGCCCATCCACCAGGAACAGGTTTTTTTTCGATCAGGGTGACGGGATAACCTGCTTTTGCCCCTTCAATAGCAGCTGTTATACCTGTGATACCTCCTCCAACAACAAGTATTTCACTGCTCAGGTTTTCCGGAATATAAGGATTTGGTGCAGAAGTATACCTTGTTTTGACAATCCCCATTTTTATATAATCCAGGGCCAGCATTTGAGCATCTTCTTCCCCGGGATCGTTGCACCATGATACCTGTTCCCTGATATTGACCCTTTCGGTGTTCACCTCTTTGCTGAATTCAAACCGTTCACGATACACCCTGGGAGAACAGGCTGCAATGATCACATCAGTAAGTGATTCCTTTTCAATATCGTTCATTATCATATCGATGGCTTCTGATGAGCATAATGAACGATGTGTTTTACAGATGGCCGGCTGATATTCGTTAATTATCCCATCAGCCAGGGAGCCGGTATTTAAATTTTTACCGATCTCACATCCTTTGCAAATATATATGCCTGTTTTTTTGATCAAATCAATTGGTTTAGGTGTTCGGTACTGATGCCTTCATAGCCTGGATGGCTTTTAATGCAATACCTGTGGCATCTTTCAATGAAGCAGATACATCCATTGGTTTCCTTGCGCAGGCAACTGCATATATTCCGTCTTCCTGCCATTCGTTAATGATAAATGGATTTTCCCTGTTCAGGCCTTTAACCAGTCCTGCAACAGAGTCATCTGGCTGCATTCCTGTGGCCAGTACAACCAGTTCAGCTTGTGAACTGGTTTTTATGCCGGTAAGTATATCCTCAGCTATCAGTTCTAATTTTTGTCCTTTATCCTTAATATCAATCTTACCTACTTTTCCTTTTATAAAACGGATATTTTTTATTTTTTCTGCCTTTTTCAAAAAATCTTCATTCCTGCCGGTTACCCGAATGTCAATATAAAAGATCTGTATGATGCATTCGGAATAATGTTCAGCTATGGTCATGGCATGTTTCAGTGATGCAGAGCAGCAAACGGCAGAGCACCAGGGCAGGTGGTTCTCATCCCGCGATCCGGCACATTGGACAAAGGCCACTGATTTTGGAACCTTCCCGTCAGAAAATTTTTGCAATTTACCTTTTGTCGGGCCGTTGGGAGCAAGCAGCCGTTCCATCTCCACGTTTGTGATGATATCGGGATGATTGGCATAATTCAGGTTTTCCAGGCGGGAAGCATCATAGGGCATCCATCCCGTGGCAAAAACAATAGATGCAACACGCAGAGTATGTTCTTTATCCCTGCACGAAAGATCAATAGCATCATAAGCACATACTTCCTTGCATTTGCTGCATTCCCGGCCCAGGCATACATCCGTGTCAATAGTATATTTCCAGGGAAAGGCCATCTCGTGAGGTATATAGGCGGCCCTGGTTTTATCCAGACCGTAATTGAATTCATTGTCTCTTTCCACCGGACAAACGTTAGCACAGTCTCCGCATGCAGTGCAATTGGAATTGATATATTGGGCAGATGTCCTGATCTGTACCATGAAATTGCCTTTGCTGCCCGATAATTTTTCAACAGTGGATGAGGTCATAATTTTAATATTGGCATTTCTTTTTATCCTGCTGAAATTGATCTCCAGTCCGCATGCCGGTGGACATAGCTTGGGAAAATAATTATTCATTTTAATTACCCGTCCACCAAGGTAGGGCAGTTTTTCGATAAGAACCACCTTTTTGCCCGTCTCGGCAATTTCAATAGCGGTGGTAATACCACTCATACCTCCGCCGATAATCAGTATGGGTTTGTCTTCCCTGTCCATCCTGCTGATCAGGTTAATTCAACGATTTCTTTTTTCATAAGTTCCCATTCACCTGTTTCCGGATTATACTTGCAGTTGGCAAAGCATTTCCATTCTTCCTTCATCTCAGGGTAGTCGGTACGGAAATAATACCCCGGCCATCGTGTTTCTTCCCTGAACAAAAGGGTACGTATATGTGATTCTGCCTGCCATAACCGGTGGATATTTTCCCAGCACCGCATCAGCTCGTGCAGGTCCCCGGCAGCCAGCTTTTCAGCATCTTCCTTCATGTACTGTATAAGTTCCATTCCTTTTTCCAGCAATGGCTTTGAAGTCCTGAAACCAGATGAAGCCCCTCCGGCATATTCATCCATTATTTTTTGCAGCCTGAACATGAACATTTTTGGTTTGATATAATGTGGATTCACATCCGGGTCATTCGTATAATCCTTAAAATCGTTAAATAGCCGTATAGGTTTTAAAATCTTTTCTTTTAACTGCTGAACCAATTCATTACCTGCCTCAGCCGGGGCATTGTGATCCATACAAAAAGCAATCGCTGCTTTTCCTGCTATTCGTCCCTCAGTGAATGAACCGGATGAAAATTTGTGACTGGAAGCACCTGATGCATCGCCGGCAGCAAAGAGTCCGTTTATGGTGGTCATGTTATCATATCCCCAGTGATAATCGGGTGAAGGAGCAAGATCTTCGGGTCCGCTGACCCAGGCTCCCGATGCACCCGAATGGGAACTGATAAAATAAGGTTCACAGGCTGCCAGTTCCGATGGTTGCTCCTCGGGTGATACGTTAGTGGAAGCCCATAAGAAAGCCTGGCTGATGGTCATATCCAGAAAATCTTCCCAGGCTTCGGATTCCAGCTCTTTCATTTTGCGTTTGTACTGTTCTTTATCAGGGAATGCAGCAGCAAGCTCCTTAATTGCCTCGGCAGTTTGCATGTAGATAGGTCCGTTGCCTTCTTCAATTTCTTTAAACATAAGGTAATTGCGAAGGTTAGCAGGGATGGGTTTTGTTGTACCATACGGTGCCCATTTTTTTAGTTCATCAGCACGGGTCACCATATATTCTTCCCCGAGCGCATTGGTAGCTTTTGATTTGAACAACAGGAACCAGGCTCCCACGGGGCCATATGCATCTTTAAACCTTACAGGGACAAACCGTACTTCCTGGCAGGTCATCTCTGCACCGGCTTTCAGTGTAAAGTAAGTACTTGCTCCCGAGTTAAAGGGCGGGTACCATGACCTTCCCAGTCCTTCACCGACCGACCGCGGACGGAAAATATGGACAGCACCACCCATAGTGTCGATCACAGCTTTGGCAGTGAAAATATAGAATTTCTGTTCCCGCACACTGAATCCGGCAGCACCTGTGCATCTCCCGTTGTTAATAATAGGTTCGGTAATAAAAATACGTTCAAAATACTCCCCGTTCTCACCCAGTTCATTCAGTGCGCGTTTAGCTGCTTCGGCAACAATATTTTTGTATGATTCGCCGTGGATCATGATCTGCCAGCGGCCCTCGTTTATGTAGTTACCCTTTTCATCTTTCCATATAGGCAAACCCCATTTTTCAAACAGGTGGACACTCGAATCCACATGCCGGGCAATATTGGCCACCAGGTCGTCACGGGCAATACCCATCAGGTCGTTTTTTACGTATTGCACATAATCCTCCACCGTGTTTTTCCCGTCTTTCAGGCCCAGGTACATATTGATGGCTGACAGTCCCATAGCCACAGCACCGCTGCGCTCCATGGCTGCTTTATCTACAAGGGTTACTTTCATGTTATGTTTCTTTGCCCAGTAAGCCGCTTCATAAGCAGCACCGCAGGCAGCCATTCCTCCTCCCAGGATCAGAAGGTCGGTTTTTATATGAACAGTATCAAAATGATCGGTCTGCATAGACGGAAGTTATTTTGTATATAAATCAGTACCCAGTGATCCGGGTTCGGTTCTCAGAAAGGGACTTTTCAGATCATCATCATGAGTTGCAAATCCGGCATCAGGTGATAATGTGCCTTCGGGAATAGTCCGTATCGGGAATTTAAACCTTTTAATATTGTTGTTTCTGAAGCGCACTGACCAAAGGATGGAATCGGTACTTCGTAAAGGCTGAACAGCAGCGCCCAGTGGCATGTAATCGGCATAACCGCGGATCTCGATGGCCTGGTTCGGACATATTTTTACACAACTGTAGCATTCCCAGCACATATCAACAGCCCGGTTAAAGGCTTTGTTTGTTTGTTTATCCAGTACCATGAGATCATTCGGACAAACATACTGGCATGCTGTTTTGTCGAGGCTCTTGCACCCGTCACACTTGTCAGATATCACAAAACTTGGCATATCCTCTTGTATTTGTAAGCAATTTTTATATTGACACAAACATAAAAAATATTTGTGTATCTCAATGCCCGGGTATGGAATGTATCAAATGACAGGAAAACTTGTATAGAGCATAATATATTGATTAAAAGATTGTTGCAAGGGTGATAAAATGTTTATATTATTATTGGGAGTGAATATAAAATATCTGATACGAAATGCATGTCTGCAGGAAGTATACTTTTGTTTTATGCAATTACCCCAGAACCCAGCAATTCTCCCCTGTCATACCAGGCAGCAAACTGTCCCTGAGTAATGCCACGCTGTAAATTTTCAAATACAATGTATAATCCTTTATCATGCATGAACAATCTCGCGTGTTGAAGTTTTTGCCTGTAACGAATGCGAACAAGGAGATCACGCGATTCACCGGCTGTCATGGCAATATCTTCCCTTATCCAGTGAATATCAGAAGCCGGAATGAACAGTCCCTTACGGGAAAGCCCCGGGTGATCCTGTCCCATTCCAGTGTACAGAATATTATTTTTTGTATCTGTAGCAATGACAAAAGACGGTAAAGGTTTTCCGCCGATGTTCAGGCCTTTGTTTTGTCCTATGGTAAAGAAATGTGCACCATTATGTTTTCCTGCAGGCTGCCCGAGTTCGGGTGAATACTGAACATCACTGCAAAGTTTATCAAGCCTTTTATCAAATACATCCGGTAATCCGTTTGGTATGTCACGAGCATACAAAGTTGATTCTGCAGGTATTTCAATAGTTGTTCCTTCACGGCGCTTTAATTTTTGCTGAAGGAAAGCCGGCAGGTCAACTTTACCAATAAAACAGATACCCTGTGAATCTTTTTTTTCTGCTGTTGGCAATCCCTGTTTAGCAGCAATCCGGCGGATCTCGCTTTTCATCATTCCTCCGATCGGAAACAGGGCGTTTTTAAGTTGTTCCTGCGAAAGCTGGCAGAGAAAGTAACTTTGTTCTTTCGACGGATCGGAGCCTGCCAGCAGCCGGTAAATTGTTTTGCCGTCTTTTTCTATGGTGTCTTTACGGCAATAATGACCGGTAGCTATTAAGTCAGCCCCGTATTCCCGGGCCGCCTTTGCAAACAGGTCGAATTTCACTTCGCGGTTGCACAGCACATCAGGGTTGGGTGTACGGCCTTTTTCGTATTCTGAAAACATATAATCCACCACCCGTTGGCGGTATTCATCACTAAAATCGATCGTGTGAAAAGGAATTTCCAGCTTTCTCGCCACCAGTTCGGCGATCAGCTTATCATCCTCCCAGGGACAATCGCCTTCCAGAGTGCCTTCCGTATCGTGCCAGTTGATCATGAACAGGCCGGTCACATCATAACCCTGCTTTTTTAGCATGTATGCTGCCACACTCGAATCCACACCACCTGATAAACCGACTACTGCACGTTTCATAACAGAAAAAATTAAACGGCAAAGTTATGATATTTCACGTAATATTTCCAACCAGGCTTAACAGGACCGGCACAAATAGATGCTTGTAAGAGATTGGATGACCTCCTGAACCGGATTGGTTCAATATCCATGCTTTAATTATCAGTATTAATCTCATGTATATATTGTGTTTTGCGAATTATTGGTATTTTTACGGCCGATAAAGGATGGATTTTGCCGGGGATAAGAACACCTACTCAATTGATGACCAGTAATCCCACACCCCACAAGATTGCAACTGAAAAGCTCAATAAGGTGCCTACCAGGACATATTCGGTTTTTCTGGTGTCTGTTTCCTTGTAGCGCAGGATCGATTTGGCGGCAAGGAGAAAACCTACGGCAGCATACTGATGGATCAGGATCAGTGTAAAGGTAAGGATACGTTCGAGGTTGCCGATAAGTTTTCCCGCGTTCGGTAGTTCATTAACAGACGGGAAGCGGTCTTCCTCTTCTTTTTGTATTCCTCTGATATGGCGGATATCCTGGGGCAGTTCAATATCATAAAGCTTAAAAATTTCCTTAATAATTATGTTCGTTGGTTTAAGCATGAGGATATATCCCACAATGATTAACAGGGAATGTACAGATAAAGGGATTTCAAACCAGGGAATAATGGGGAAAAAGCGGGCAAATATATACACGATCCCCCAAATTACAGTAAGATGCAGCAACTGGTCAATGAAAAATATGTATTTCGTGATCCATTGTATGCGTACCATGTATTTCTTGACTGCATCAAGCGAAATATGGATGACCGTGATAAGGAAGGCGAATGGGATAAACCGCCACTGAAAGGAAAGGAGGGCTGCAGTGAAAAACACAATGAATAAATGATAATACAGGTAAACGGAACGATGACCTTCTTTGTTTTTGTGATTTGCCCAATTATTTGTTTGAAATATAAAGTCGGCCAGTAAATGGGCCAGGAACTGCAGGATCATTAATTGCTGGATATTCATTCGTTTAAAATTTTGTAATTATCTGATAAAAAACTAATTAAAAATTTGAGAACGAATGTAACCGCTTCGCTCTCGCATAATATTTTTTAAACATATTCTTTTGTGATATTTATGCTTAAAAAATATCATGCTCGTTTCATTCTGTTATAGTTTTTTAATCTTTTTTTCAAATCGTTTGATTGCCCGTTCAATGGCATTCCATCCCGAAGATGTAGAATGCTGATTAACAGTAGACTGTGATTTATTCAGGCGTGTTGCAATTTCGGTTTCATTGAGATTGAGCAGCTTCAGAAAAATGATCTCACATTGCTTTGCAGTGCATTTTTGAAGTAAGGCATCAAGCAGGATCACAAGTGTATCTATTTCGTCATTGGTCTCATTATCCGGTGATGCAAAAAACAGTGTACGTTTAATGATGATCTTTTCCTTGTAATATGTTCCCTGTTCATCCAGTGTCCGGCCTGAAAAGTAGATGGCATCCCCGTCAATAATGCCTTTTTCCAGATCCAGCCTGCTGAGACTACCCAGTCCGATCGCCAGCCGTATGCCATGTTGCAGGAAATAGGGGAACCGTTTATCATTAGGAATACCATGCTTTTTTGAATAAGCCAGTGATTTGAAATAGCTTTTAATCAGCAGGGCGGTCCGGAGGGCATTTTCGGGTTGGGGCACATAACATTCAATAAAGTCACCCTTAAGGACCCGGGCATAAACTTTGAATTTCTGCTTCAATATGTTCAGCAGTGAGCCAAGATCATGGTCGATCCTGGCCTTACCGGTTTCGTTCAAGCTGGTGGAGGCAATAATATCCCCTGATATTACAGCATGGTATTTCATGTTCGTATTTTTCTTATATTTTATCTTTTCCAGATACGATAAATGGCCTTTATCGGTATATAATACGATAATACATTTTTATCGGTTTAAGATACGATACGATATTAATACAAATTTCTGAGAATATCAAAAGGTTTAACGAAATATTATCCTTAATAAATGCAAAGGATTTTATTAGGATGAATTAAAACCCTTGCACTTAACTAACAATTAGTTGCTATATTGTGCTGACTATTAATCTATTTCGTGTTTTTCAGTAAACCCTGCCTAAACAAAAAGCAAAAATTTGAAGGAGAGGTCAATAAGCGCGTTAGGCGCTTTATCGCAAATAATTGTGAGGACCTGGAATGGCTCGTGAGGCATTATGCTGCATCTGAACGTGCCGGCTGGCCGGTAACTGCACTGCCGGCCGGTTCCGTGCGGAATTTGAAAGAAGCCGGGGATATGATTTGCCGGCGGATGCAATATACAGATACCGAATATATTCCCGCGATCATCAGAAATGAAATTTTACGATATTTACAGGAAAACAATAAGAGTACATTGAATTAAGGATCATTTCGTATGCATTTGTATGCAATGATGAGCCTTTCATAATAATAACCAAAAACCCGAAAAAATGAAAGCAACAATAATGATGAAGCCCGTATGGCCCGTTCTCTTTTTTTTTCTTCTCCTCTCAGGATGCCTGGAATATACAGTGACAACACGTGTTCAACCCGACGGATCACTGGAAAGGGTCTTTACGGTAAGAGGTGATTCTTCCGATATTTTTGACGGTTCAATGATGGTTCCCCCCGATACTTCATGGACCATCACCACAAAATGGGAAGAGGTGATGAAGGAGGATTCCACGATGGATAAACAGTTTGTTTATACCGCGCGAAAACATTTCGCGGATGCGGCCATGCTGAACAATGAGATCCATTCGGATTCGGCAGTTGTTCTGCATGTTAATCCCTTTGTCCGCATAAAAAAGCGTTTTCGCTGGTTCTACACGTTTATTCAGTATACCGAAACATACCCTGCCTGGTTTCCATTCCGGTCGGTACCCTATACCAAATATCTGACATCAGATGAAATGCAGGCTATGTTGCAGGAAGGCGAGGATACCTATGTTTTTTTACCCAAAGAAGATCGTTATACCCGGCGCGATGAAATAGATACAATCCCAGTGCTGTCACCTGAAGACAGTGCACGGGCAGAAAAAAAGCTCAAAGATATTGAAATACGGTTCACAGAATGGCAGGTGGATAATATTCTGATCGACTTTAATGAAATCCTGATTGATGTGATGGATTCATTGGGGATGGAGGCCGGTCTGAAATCCAGGTACCTGGAAATACAGGATACACTGAAAGGTGTCATCCTGACCAAGGACCCCGATAAACTGTCATCTGAGAAACTGGTACATATAACCACGGAACTGATGCAGGATACGGCATTGAACAGTATCTTTCCGGATTCTGCAGGACATTTTAAGCATTTTGACAGGAAGCTGGATAAGGAAGTTCCTTTCGATAACTATACGAATCATGTGGTTATGCCGGGACTGCTGATCGCGACCAATGCAGAAACAGTGTCAGGCAATAAAGCCAGCTGGGAATTCATGTACTTCCCTTTTTATGCGGATGACTATCATATGACCGCTGAATCGCGCATAATCAATAAGTGGGCGATCGTGCTTACAGGCATCATTGTCCTGGTCCTGCTGACCGGCCTGGTGATCAGCCTGGTAAAAAAACGCGCATAGCATCAGCGGCAGCATTTTTTGAAAACTTTTCCATGCTGTTGAACAAACACTATGAGTTTATTGACAGACTCAGGGGAGTATAAATATTGGTCGAACTGCATGGGGAGTGGTTCGAAACAGCAGTCACTATAAGGTCAATAGACTTAGTGTTATAATTATTTTTTACTGATCAGGTAATCAATGCTGATTTTTCCGCTGCCGTATACCATAAGGGCGAAAAGCATTAGAAAATAGTAAAGCGGGATTTCAAACCCGTTATTGGCTGCCGCGAAACCATTGCTCAGGTGTACACCGAAAATCGCTACCAGCATTACTATCATTAACGGAAATGCAATTATACGTGTCCCCAGGCCGAGAGTCAGCAAGATTACACCAAGTAATTCTGTTGCAGCTGTGAGGAAAACACTGACCGCGGGTACCGGCATATTCATACTAGTGAACCCCTGGATGGTGCCTTCCAGGTTTTGCCATTTGCTAATTGCCGGCTGGTAAAATCCATATGCCAGAATTAACCTGAAGAAAAGTACAGGCAGGTTTTTTAACCTGCTAACTGCAGAAGCGTAATTATTATATCTTCTTCTCATTTGTGTTTTATTTTGATTAATAACCATATAACATTAAACATATCAAATTGTTTATGCCTCATCAGCTATAAAAGGGTGCTTAACCCGGATAAACGTAGGGGATTGAATTTATACATGCGGATCTTGCACCTGTTCGGAGAAGCCTTTGTCAGTTTTATACCGGGGTGGTAATACTTAGTGTCTGCCTATAAACCCGGCAAAATGTTACATCGGTCATGTGTCTGTTCAGAAGTTTCAATTTGCAAGGCTTGCACAGTCCGGAAATGTGAGAGCCACAAGTCACAGACTTGCGGCATATGGGAGCTCGCGCGCGTTTGTTAACGCGTGCACATGATGGGGGTTTACGTGTTGTAAATGAGCAATTTCCGGACAAGCCTAACGCGGCAAATGGGACTTTATGGACAGACACTACTTATTAACAAGCCTTTTTTATTTGTATTTCATGTGCTACTTTTACTGAAACAGAAGAAAAAGAACTTTCATGGGAAACCTGAAAATAATAACAGCATCTGCCGGCTCGGGTAAAACCTACCGTTTAACCGGCGAGTATCTGAAACTGCTTTTTAAAGAATATGAAAATTTTCATCATATTCTTGCTGTTACATTCACCAATAAGGCAACCGGGGAGATGAAATCGAGAATAATCGAAAAGCTTTTTCTGTTGTCTGAAAACAAAAGTCCGGATTACGTTGATTTTTTAATGAGATCTACCGGGCTAACTGAGATACAGTTACGCGATAAAGCCGGAACGATTCTTTATCACCTATTGCATAATTTTTCACATTTCCATGTTGGAACTATAGATAGTTTTTTTCAGAGGGTATTGCGTGCTTTCTTAAAGGAGATAGGTATACAAACCGGTTTTTCCCTTGAGCTTGATGATCAGATGATACTGGAATATGCAGTTGAGGAATTGCTTGACAGGCTTGATACAAACAATGAACTGAGGGGATGGCTGATCAATATGGCATCTGCAAAGATTGAAGAAGGTAAAAGCTGGAACATTAAAAACGATCTACTATCTCTTGGTAATGAGGTTTTTAAGGAGAAATTTAAATCACATGGTGAAGTACTTGTCAGCTTATTAAAAGATAAAAATTTTTTAAATCATTATCGTTCCTCACTTGCTAAAATTACTATTGCTTTTGAAAGCAGGCTAAAGCAAATATCACGGGAGGCATTACATATGATGCGTGAACAGCATATGGAAGTGACTGATTTTTCGTATGCTCATAGCGGGGCAGCAGGTTATTTTGAAAAGATCCTGAATGACCGCTTCGATCCGCCTGGTGCCAGGGTATTGGCTGCTGTCAATGATCCAGGTAAGCTTATCACAACTTCGAGTGATAAAAGAGCGGTACTGGACGAACTGATCCATGGAGGATTGCATAATCTGCTGTCAGATCTTGTTGAGCATTATCAAAGAAACCATGTAAAATACCATACGGCAAAGATCATTCTGAGCAACCTTTACGCGCTTGGAATATTATCCGATATTACAGAAGAGATCAATGAATACACATACGATAATAATATTCTTTTACTTTCCGAAGCAAGTCGTCTGATCAACAGGATAATCGATAATAACGATACTCCCTTTATTTATGAAAAGGTTGGGAATACCTTTAATCATTTTATGATCGATGAGTTCCAGGATACTTCCCGTTTTCAGTGGGAGAACTTTAAGCCATTGATCAGTAACAGCTTATCACAGGGACATGATAATCTGATTGTCGGGGATGTCAAGCAATCCATTTACAGATGGAGGAACAGTAACTGGGAGATCCTTGCACGTCAGGCAGAAGAGGATTTTAAATATGCACCGGTAGTGAAGGAATCACTTTTGGATAACTGGAGGAGTAAGCCGGGGATAATTGCATTTAACAACACCTTGTTTTCCGAAGCCCCGGGGTTGTTGCACGATCATTATAATAATGAGCTTAATAATGAGGGCAAAGTGACCTTCCCGGAGTTTAATATCAATCATCTATATACTGATGTTTACCAGCATTATCCTAAGGAAGAAACAAGGGATAGGGGTTATGTGCGATTTAAATTTTTACCTGATCCAGGGGATGCTGAACAGGATGATCCGGTAAAGACCGAATTGCTCAATACGCTTGACGGGCTGGTAAAAAAGGGCTATGCTCCCAGGGATATAGCCATACTGGTCAGGACGAAAAAAGAAGGTAAAGACCTGGCGGATTATATACTTGATTATAATCAGGCAGCACGTTCGGAGGGTAAACAGGTATTTGAGATAATTTCAGACGAATCTCTTTTCCTGGAGCACTCGTCGGCTGTTAATTTCATTATTGCTGTATTCAGGCATATTGTTTATCCGTCGGATGATCTTAACAATGCATTCTTACTGAATGAATACATTACATATATTGATCAGGGTGCACGGAGTGACAATGATATGTTCATAAGCATAAAGGATTCTGCTGACGGAATTCCTTATAAGCGTTTTCCGGCGGGATTTAAATCCCTGCTCGATGAGTTAAGAAATGTACCCGTCTACGAGATGGCTGAGAAGCTGATCACCTTTTTTGCCCTGAATGATCTTCAGGGTGAATTGCCATACATACAGGCATTTCAGGATGTAATGCTCGACTATACTCAACAAAGCAGATCCGATATTTATTCATTTCTCAATTATTGGGAAGAGAGGGGACGGATAAGTTCCGTCGGCCTTCATGAAGTAAAGGAAGCTATACGGATCCTGACTATTCATAAATCAAAAGGATTGCAGTTTGACGCGGTTATTGTTCCGCGCTGCAGCTGGAAAACCGAAGGTAATAATGCTTCAGGCACGATCATATGGTGCGGGACCAGGGAATCGCCCTTCAATCAGATCCCCGTCGTTCCTGTGAAGTATTCATCCGGTTTAAAGAATACTCTGTTCAGGGATGATTATTTTAATGAAAAGCTGAAGAACTATGTGGATAACCTGAATCTTTTATATGTTGCATTTACACGTGCTAAAAGTGTCCTTATTGCTTTTGGAAAGTCAGATGCTTTAAAAGGAGAGCAAAAATATTCAAGGGTTGATGAAATTATCGCTTCTGTTTTTACCCGTGATACCGGGCACCCTGATACAGACCTGTCTATCAACCTGAACACCCGGTTTGATCCTGAGAAGACGACTTTTGAATATGGCAGTATGGCCCGTTCTGCCACTACTTATAAGGAAACTGTTACACGTTATAATTGGTTATATCCAAGCCGGGATTCCATTGATAATATTCTCTTTGTCCGTTACGGGGAGGATTATTTTTCTTCTTCCGGCAGGACGGATCATAGTCCTGTTAACCATGGTAAGGTAATGCATGAGATATTCCAGTGCATTAAAACAAAAGATGATATAACCGAAGCTGTTCGGAAAGTGTATCGTGACGGGAAGATAGGCCATTCAGAAATTGAGGCCATCACGGGTAAGATCCACGAACTGATTTCTGATGAAAGAATAGCAGGTTGGTTCAGCGGCGAATGGCAGGTAATGAATGAACGGGATATTCTTCACCCCTCGGGAGAAGTCAGGCGGCCTGACAGAGTTATGATCAGGGACGATAAGGTGGTAGTTGTGGATTTTAAATTTGGGAAGAAAATTGTGGAAGCGCATAAGCAACAGTTGAAAGGCTATATGAAATTTATTCAGGAAATGGGGCATACAGCCTGCAGCGGGTATATCTGGTATTTCACACTTAACAAAATGGAGAAAGTATAATGAGCTATCCCTGGGAACATACACGACGTTTTAATGCCTATTCCAATTATATAAAAAAAATCTTTGGTACAAGAGTACAGAAAGTAAGCATTGATGCAGGATTCACTTGTCCAAACCGCGACGGTACCATTGCCAGGGGGGGCTGCATATATTGTGATAACAGGGCGTTTAATCCTTCTTATTGCAATGCTGAAAAACCTGTTAAGCAACAGATCCGTGAAGGTATAGAGTTTCATGAGAAAAGATACAGGACTGCCGGCCGTTACCTGGCTTATTTCCAGGCTTATTCTAACACATATGCGGATATTGAAACATTGAAAGACATTTACAACGAGGCGCTGGAGGTTGAGGAGGTGGCCGGACTGGTTATCGGTACCCGGCCCGATTGTATTGATGAGTATAAGCTGGACTATTTCAGGGAGCTTTCGGAGAGGATGTATGTAATTATTGAATACGGAATAGAATCCTGCAATAATCATACACTGAGGAGTATTAACAGGGGGCATACATTTGAACAGGCATTTGAAGCCCTGGAGCTTACACGGAAAATGGGTGTCAGGTCGGGTGCACATTTTATTTTCGGTTTGCCCGGTGAAACAAGGGAAGAAATGTTACGATCATCGGGGATCATTTCTGAACTGCCCATCGACAATATAAAGTTTCACCAGTTACAGATAATAAAGAACACATTGATGGCAAAGGAATTCAGGGAGCACCCCGGGCGTTTTGAACTGTTCTCACTGGAGGAATACATTGATTTTATTTCTGCTTTCCTGGCACGGATGAATCCCCGTATTGTGGTTGAAAGGATCGCGGGTGAGGCTCCGCCCCGGTTTATTGATGGTAAATACTGGGGTATGCGGTATGACAATATATTAAGGTTGCTGGAAGATAAAATGCTCGAAAAGGATTTGTGGCAGGGAAAATATTATAATAAACAATAATACAAAACAAAATAAATGCACGCTTTTTTAGATGACATAGCTGGATATCTTTCTGAAAAGTATAAAAACAGGATACAGGATCTTTGTATTGTTTTCCCCAATAAGCGGGCCCGCTTGTATTTTAATCAGTTTCTTACCCAAAAGATACAAAAACCAGTCTGGTCACCCGGCTTCTATACCATCAATGAGTTTATACAGGAGATCACCGGTAAAAAGACTGCCGATAACCTGTCACTTGTTTTTGAGTTGTACAGGACGTATGAGAAGGTGACTCATGCAGATCAACAGTTTGATGAGTTTTATTTTTTTTGTGAAATGCTGCTTGCAGATTTTGATGATATTGATAAGTACCTTGTTGATCCGGGTGACATATTCAGGAATTTGTCAGACCTGAAGAATATTGATGATACTCTTGATTATTTGAATGAACAACAACTCGAGGTGATCAGAAAATTCTGGAAAACATTTCAGTCAAAAGAAATATCTGAACATCAGCAGGGATTTGTCAGTCTGTGGGAAGTTCTTTTCAGGATATATACAGCGTTCAATAAACGGCTGGATGAGCTTGATCTGTCCTATGAAGGTAAACTTTTCAGGGAGGCGGCCGGCCTGATCAAAGAAGGCGATTTTCCGGGTATTGAGTATGAAAAGGTAATATTTGCCGGTTTCAATGCATTAAATGCATGTGAAAAAAAAATATTCCGACACCTTAATACAGCAGGAAAAGCAATGTTTTTCTGGGATTATGACGAATATTATATTAATAATCAATCGCATGAAGCCGGGTATTTTCTTCGGGGGAATATAAGAGATTTTCCTCCACCGGAAGATTTCAGGCTTTCGGGAAAATTAACCGGGCAGGGTAGGAACATTACTTTTGTTTCTGCATCATCAGTCACGGGTCAGGTGAAAATTTTACCTGATTTGCTTGGAAAGAACAATAGTGGTGGAGATCTGGCCCATGATACTGCCATTGTGCTGGCCGATGAAAAGATACTTTTGCCGGCCTTACATTCATTACCTGAAAATCTTAGTGGGCTGAATGTTTCGATGGGTTATCCCTTCAGGGAAACTCCGGCTTTCAGTCTGATAGAGATTTTACTTGACCTGCAAAAAAATGCAGTCATAAAGCAGGATGAGGTGTATTTTTATTATAAGGATGTACTTGCATTTATAAATCACCAGTATGTTATTGGCATTTTCCGCGATGATATAATGCTGTTGAGAAAGAGGATCATTGATGAGTCGCGTATTCGAATGACACCGGGTGATTTGATGATCAATGATCTTTTCCGTAATGTATTTGCCCGGATATCCGGTATAAAAGATTATCCGCTATACCTGACAGGAATATTTGAATTGGTTATCAGGTATTCACGTGAGCAGGAGGTAAGGATATCTTCTGTACACACCGAGTTTATTTTTCATTTGTTCACATACCTTAAGCGACTGCATGATGTGATAGACCGGTCGGGCATTACCATTACAGTAATCACCTTTCGTAAGTTGTTATATAAACTCCTGCAGAATCTTACTGTTCCCTTTTCCGGGGAACCATTGAAGGGTTTGCAGGTCATGGGCATACTTGAAACACGGGCTCTTGATTTTAATACCCTTGTTTTATTGTCAATGAATGAAGGTATTTATCCGAAATCAGGAAGTACGCCTTCATTTATCCCCTACAACCTGAGAAAAGGTTTCGGCCTGCCTACTGTTGAGCACCAGGATGCAATATATGCTTACTACTTTTACCGGTTGTTACAACGGGCACAAAATATATACATGGTATATAACAGTCAACCGGGCGGAACATTTACCGGTGAGAGAAGCAGGTTTATGCACCAGATCTATTATGAAAAGATATTCAATGTGAATGAGATCTCCTATGGATTGCATATCAGCATACCAAAATCTGCTTCTGTATCTGTGAAGAAATACGGTGCGGTGCTTGAAAAACTCATGGCATACACGGTGGAGGGGAAAAGCAAACTTACACCAAGTGCCCTGAACGCGTACATTGATTGTTCGCTTAAGTTTTATTTTCGTTATATTGCCGGCATCAGGGAACCTGAAGAACTTTCTGAAGATACTGATTTGCCTGCTTTTGGAAATATTCTTCACGGGGCAATGAATACTTTGTATACGCCTTTTAAGGGGACTCATATAAGTAAAGATGACATTGCTCTTTTGCTGAAAAGTAATAAATATAAAACGGACAAGGCAATTGACAATGCATTCAGGGATGAGTACTTTCGGTATCTGCAACCTGGTGATACTATTCCCTACGCGGGCCGTCAGATGATCATACGTGAAGTAATAAAAAATTATGTTCAGCAGATCCTCCGTGTCGATCAGACTATTGCTCCTTTCGGCCTGGTGGCTCTTGAAAAGTGGTATGATGCTAAGTTCGGTTTCTCATTAAAAGGGGTAAACAGAATTGTAAGGATAGGCGGGATCATCGACCGTGTTGATGAAGTGGATGGGATGATACGCGTTATAGATTACAAAACCGGGAAGATCATGGATTCCTTCAGGGGAATTGATTCTTTGTTCGAATATGGCAGTGATAAACGGAATTATGCTGTATTTCAGATTTTTTTGTATTCTATGTTGCTTATGGATAATGGCTTTGGTAATATTTTACCGGGTTTGTATTTCATACGTGATTTTTATGGTCATAATGCGGGGCATAGCCTGTATGAATCATATGGATCCGGGAAAAAGTCGGTTGTAACTGGTTTCAGGAACTATTATGCTGAATTTAAGGATCAATTAATATTTTTGCTTGAGCATTTGTTTAACACCGGTGAACCATTCCGGCAGACAGAGAACAGTGAGATATGCAGGTTTTGTTCATACCGTAAGATATGCCACAGGGGAGGGTGAGGCCGGGCTAATGGCAATTGGTATTCGGTTGGTAAGGAATCGCCAGTTAAAAGTATCAGTATGAAGTTATCAATATGCATTATAAAATCGACTGTAAAAAAAACCGGTTCCTACCGGATTTTTCTATTCGTCAAGCAGATCCGGCCGCAGTTTGCGTGTACGATCGATTGACTGTTCCATTCTCCATTCATCTACCTTTGCAGCATGACCTGATAGCAGGATATCAGGAACTTTCCAGCCTTTATATTCTGCAGGCCTTGTAAATACCGGCGGTGCCAGCAGGTTATCCTGAAAAGAGTCGGATAATGCCGATGTTTCATCCGATATCACACCCGGGATCAGCCTGACAATACTGTCAGTAATAACAGCGGCAGCTATCTCGCCACCTGAAAGTACATAATCTCCAATCGATATCTCTTTTGTAATCAGGTAATCTCTGACGCGCTGGTCTACCCCTTTATAATGACCGCAAAGAATTATTATATTGTTAAGAGTTGATAACTTATTGGCGGTTTTTTGGTTAAAGATCAGGCCATCAGGACATGTATATATTATTTCATCATAACTTCTTTCTTTTTTCAGCTTACTGATAAGCAGGTCGATTGGTTCTATACATAAAACCATGCCTGCTCCGCCGCCAAATACGTAATCATCAACCTGTTTATATTTATTTCGCGCGTAATCCCGTATATTATGGACATAAATCTCGGTCAGTCCGTTATCCATAGCCCTTTTTACAATTGAATGATTCAGGGGGCTTTCAAGCATTTCAGGTAGAACTGTCAATATATCAATGCGCATGGCGTTTTTGTTTCAAAATTAAGAACATTCTTCGATTCTTGCTATTCATAGAATTAACAAACGCGATAAATCCGGAATGATGCTGGTTATATCTGTAGATTTTTGTTTTCATAAAAGCTGAAAAAACTTTGACTATTAATGTGTAATGTCTATTTTCGTAGTTGTTTCAGCTATGCATTCGTGTATGTCTGTTAATGTGGATTGTTTTATCTAAACAAATTGGTGATGGCTAAGGAAGAACCTATGAGCTATGTTCATGATGAACAACGCGGTGTTAAAACGGAAAACACCGATAATAAAAACAAACAGGAATCAGGTATAAAAACATCTGAAACAGCAGGTGAGAAGCCTGACAAGGATCAGTTTGCCGGTACAGGTGATCCTTCAATCCATGAAACTGGTAATAAAGAAGAAATTAATAAACAAACGGAAGAAGACAGTAAAAAAGAAAATAAGGAATCTTCGTATGAAGTGAAGCAGCCTGAAAAGGAAGACAAGGAATCTTCGGATGAAGTGAAGCAGCCTGAAAAGGAGGATAAGGAATCTTCGGA
>Ga0307421_1000730_pt1 | contig 20895 bp, 22 predicted proteins | sample SalMarWE160270MG_FD_202163 | JGI IMG/M metagenome (GOLD analysis project Ga0307421, IMG submission 202163) | Salt marsh sediment microbial communities from the Plum Island Ecosystem LTER, Massachusetts, United States - WE1602-70 | ecosystem: Environmental > Aquatic > Marine > Intertidal zone >...
ACTTCCGCCCCAGCTTCTTTATCTCTTCAGCCACCGCCTCCGCCCCATCAAAATGCCCCCAGCCGCTGACGGCAACATCGGCGCCGTCCCGGGCCAGGGCCAGGGCGGTAGCCCGCCCGATTCCATGCGGCCTCGAAGAGCCGCTGACAAAAGCAACCTTACCTTCTAAAGACATCTTTCCTCCTTTATTTGACGCTGTCGGTCTAAATATCTATACTATCTAAAGCCGCGGAGGGGTGTCCGAGCGGTTGATGGTGACGGTCTTGAAAAGCGTCAGTGCCAGTGCCACCTAGTCCCTCCAGATACGATTTTATGCTGTCCTGCCCAGGGCAAAACCGACTTTTGTATCTGGCTGTGTCACCCTGTGCTGGGGGGTGCTAAACATTTTGTCGGCAAAATGTCGGCAAAAATGGAAGACATTATGGTATCGGCGGCCCAGAAATCTTGGTAACTGCTCCATAGCCACAGTGAGCTCGTGGAAATTAAGCAACCGGTAATCAGGTAACCCACCATGCCAATACTCAGGAGTACTATTGCTGCTTGTTACCATTCTTTTCCTTTTGCCTGGCTATTGTAATTCAGGAAAAGTGAAGCGTCAAGGCTTAAAGCTAAGAGGTAGATGCCTTTGGAACCAGGGGGGTAGATGATTATATCTAGCAGTGCTACCAAATTCTGGGTAAATAGACTGATTGGCGTGGAACCAAATGGCATGGTAACCTCCCTTCTTCATTTCTGTAAGCCCAATCATATGAACGAGCACAAACCCTTTACTGTATTCCCTGCCCTGTGGTAGCCTGTGTCCTGTGAGGTGGTTTGGGGCATGGCCCGGATAAAGAAATATCGCTTGCCGGCAACAGGGGCACAGGAGTATACCTGCCAGTGTCCGCGCTGTCTAACTGTTGAGACCTTGTGGTTTAGAAATGATGTCCTGATCCCGACAACCATGTTCAGCCAGGGGGAAGATGGCAGGATCTACCATGATTGCGACTGCGGCTCAGCTGGGCCGTGTCAGCTGTTCTCCACGTGGAAGGTAAAGCCCCGGACGTTGTAGCGGGAGAGGTCTAGTGGAAGGAATGTCCCATAGCCCCACAACAATGTCAAAGCTAGTTGGTCCCATACACCATAGCTGGCCGCTACCATTATGTCCCATACGCCCGGTTGTTAACGGTCTGGAAATGGACTGGACTACGATAGGCTTTCATCCAAAATGCGGCGTACAGCTGGAATGTGAATCGAGAATGAGCGTATCTGGCGGAAGCTCGAACTGATTTTATTTTTCGTCTTATCCTCCGCTAAGCGCTGTTGGAACCAACCAAAAAAAGGTTATATCTGGCACTGCTACCAAATTGCAGGTAAGTAGATTGATTGGCGTGGAACCAGAGGCAAGGATTACAGGTTAAGCCGTAATGAAAACATGTCCAGCACTGTCTAGCTTAATCCTTAAACGACCCTCTTGGCAAGGGTGAGAATGGTGGCCTCGGGATGCTGCTCTCTTGTTATCGGGACAGCCTTTGTATCTGTTGTCATTACAAGCGCAGGCACAGGCTTAACCTCTCGTCACTACGAGTCATGCAATTTTCGTCTAGCCTAATATATAGGGCGGCAAGCCCAGGGGGTAGTCACGAGTGGAAAGAGGGGGCCTTTATCCTGAGGTCGGGTGGCTTACAAGTATCCTTGGCCCCAAGAATACTTGCATCTTTTTTAACCTCAGCCTCCCACCAGGCAATTGTTCCTTCAGGCACTCCCAGGATACCGGCTACCTTCTGTCGAGGAGAGGAAAGGGCGCTATCTGGCAACCCAAATAGAGCATCAGCAGCTAGAAATTGTAAAAAATCAGGTTGTCGGGTTACTGTCCGGGTAGAGAAAACAAGTATTCTCAAAATTTCGTAGGAGAGTGATTTTTACAAATTCTGTAGAAAGCCGAGATAACAAGGCCCGAGGAGCTTGTTGACGATATGGATACCCTGTTGCTACTTGGTGAAGCCCGCAGCGACGAGCTTGCTAACCATACCGGGGGATATTTCGGGCCTGCCCAGGGGTCTACCTGGTACAAGTAGAGTTAGAAAGTAAATGTGATAGCATACTGGTTTTTCAGATACAACCTCTTGCTATCTTTTATAAGGGTTCAGTAGTGTGGGAGTATAGCTTGAGCAGCATCGGAAGCGGTATTTTTAGCCTTCTATCTATTCACCCTACCCGAACAGCCAGCGTTCGATTTCTCTGAGCGAGGATACCGGGTGCAGGGGATGTGGTAGGGCAGGTAAAAGGTTAGATATTAACTCTTCCGCTTTCGCCGTATTTGTCTCCTGTCCCTTGATTTCAGGGGGGCTTTTCCCCAACTCGTAGGTTTTCTTTTGGCTAGCAGACTGCTCAATCCTTTTCCGGAAGTCTTGAATCTGCTTTTGGAGGGCAGCTATAACTTCGTCGTGTGCACGGGCTCGCTCGGAGCCGATCTGCTCTTCGTGGTGTTCTAAGACAGCAGATCTTCGTTGCTCAGCGAGCTTGCGCTCCTGTGCCCTCTCCAACTCAGTTTTCTGCTCCGCCATCCTTTTCTCGTAGAATGTTTCTTGATCTTGGCGTTGCCTCTGGAACCGGGCTACCTGTTCACGCAACTTCGTGTTCTCATCCTCAGCTTTCTCAAGCCTGTCCCTAGCGTAGACTGGCAAGTCCTGCTTTGGGACGGTCATCTGGTGGCGGAAGCGCATATGTCCGCTTAGCCCCTGGGCCGTTTTACACATTCTATGGCATATTGGACAAATCGGCATTTGTGTTCACCTCTGAGTATACTGGGAGTATACTGAGAACTCAGTGCTCCTCATATTAACTCCTTAACTTCAGTACGCATTCTATATTGGTTTATTGGCGACTTAAGCCACCCCACTTGCCTTTCCTAGTATAACATGCGGACATGGTGGAAATCCAACCTTCGGGGTGACTTGAGAACGGCTTCGAATGGCTATTCTCCCGGCGGGGGAAAACCACCGGTCTTGTGCTATGGTAAACGACGTGGTAATCGATAAGGCAAAGGCTACCCGCAAACCACCAGCCCGGGTAAGGTATGAACAGAGCCACCCTACCCTGTCCCGTAGGGTAGACAAAGACACTCACGACCTATTGAAGCAGCGCCTTGAGGAACTGGGAGGGGTATATGGCCGGAAGCTGGCTGGGGGATTTAATAAGTTTGGGGTAATTTTGCTCTTTTCCGATAAAATGATTTCCCTCTCGCGCTCAAGGTCAAGACCCTCAACTCGGTGGAGGGAGCCTCGCATAGCTTGTAATTCTCTTTGTAAGGTCATTAGTCGCCCTATTCCAGGGGCAAATCAGGATTCCTTGGCGGCAGTGGCGACACAGTCTCCCCACCCGGCTGTGGCGGTACAGTTTCCCTGCCTTCTCCGAAGAAGAGCCGGCGCCCTATCTCTTCAATCTCCCTGTCCTTTTGGACAGCTTGCCTCAATTTTGCCGTCCTATCTTTTCGCTCCTCGGCACTCCTGGGTTGGGGAAGTGCCCCGCCGGCGAATGCCTCTTTTATTAAGCCTCTCATTCCCGCTGCCTCAGTCCTGATAGTGGTTATCCCCTCGGTGGCAACCTCATGTATAACATCCATTTCCGTCCTGCCGGTAACCGGCCTCTTGAGGTCAGCTACCAAATCGGCAAGCTCGCCCATCTTATTGGTCAAAGCCCCTATTTGCTGTTTCTGGCTCTCTATCTGGTCCCTGTACCTTTGCTCCCTCATGTCGTCCAGGCTCTTCCTCATCTCGGCAAGCTCGGTTTTTAGTGTTTCGTCCCCCTTGCCGCCGCCTGAGATCCTCTCCACTATTTCAATAAACTTGGCCGGGTCAGTCATCCAGTCCGGCCTGTTTCCACCACCCAGGGCCTCTCGGTAGACTTTCATCTTCTCAGCAGCCCGGCTTAGGGCATCAAGGGGATCAACCGGTCCCCCCTTCTCCTGAGCCCTTTTTATTGACTCCAGGGCCATCAAGTCGACCGCGGATACTCTGGCCTTTGGGTTCAGTGTCCAGTTACCGTCCTCATCCAGTATAAAGGTTGGCTCCTCACCGCCCTTGCCTCTAGCCTCATCTGTCATCTTCTTTAGCTCCTTCGCCTGCTCCAGGGTACCGCCTATCTCCCCTTCCCTGGCCATCCTCACGGTGTTGGTATCGGAGTCGTAAACATATGCCACTTTCTTCTCCCCTTTCTCCATTTCCTTCTTTATGGTCTTCGACAGCTTCTCAGCCTCTGGCCAGGTCAGTGCCTTCTCCCCGGTGGTAGCGACCTTAATGGCGCCGGTTTCCTCATCAACCGAGTATTTGGCTTTTTTGCTCTCCTCTTCCGCCGCTTCTTGCTCCTCAATCTCCTTCCTCCGCTCCGGGGGCAAGGCCACCCTCCGCAAGAGCTCCGGGGCCACCTCTATCCCCTTCTCGGCAAACCAGTGCTTCAGTATCTGGCGCCTCCTCACCGGGGTGATTTCACACTCGGAGAGGGCCACCGCCAGCTTCTCCGGGTCTTCCAGCACCGTTCCCTCTTGGGAAGTGATGTAGTCCACCACTGTCTCCGGGTTCTTGACTGGGTATTTCTTGACCAGCTCTAAAAATTGGAGCTGTATGTCCGTGTACTGTGCTGCCTTGTTTTCTTCTACCATCATAACCTCCCGTAATAGATTAGCCTTCTGATACCAGTGTCGGTTATTGTCCACTCGCCCCTGCGGTCGTTTATTATTAATCCTTCCCTCTTAAGCCAGGCCAACATCGAATCAGCGCCGCCCAATGTGTAGTTAAACCTATCGACGACATCGAATCTGCTAGCCACGCCCCTTTCGTTAATGAACTCCAGTAACTGCAACTTCGTCGCCTTAACCATTATATTAACCTAATGCTCCGCCTAACTGCGGGGCCTAGCGGTATCCCATGCGGTCCAGCCACTTCTTCTTCTGGATGCTCAGCCCCCAGACAATAAACAGGTTCATCAGGTTAACCAGGTCTGGCTTGGGGATGTCCCCCATCTCATAGGCGAGATCAGCAGCATCCTTCAGCACCGGCTGCATTTCCCTGGCCAGCCTTATGTGCAGGCCGTACTCGCCCTGCTCCCCGGCCTCTGCTGTTGTTGCTGCCCCAGGTACGTTTTCTATAACCATAATTTCCCCCTAAAAAAATAAGGGGCGCTAAAGTTTAGCGCCCCCGTTTCCCTTTTATCTTTATTAAATTTTGTGATGTAATTATAGCACCTTCTGGAACCAGTTGCAACAACGCCTCTATTTACCGAGGTGCCAGATTAGAGGTGAATAGCCTGAGCCGGCTGGAACAGGCATGTGTGATTAATCTGGATACCATTACTACTATTGCTAGAAGAAGCCTGTGAGAGAGGCTAGTCACTCTTAGCCCTGAAAAGCTAAAAGCGGTAGAGGCCGCCCTTCACTTTGCCCTTGGTCTGGAAGAGTAAAGACAAGGGCTGAGCTGGCAAGCCCTAGAATCATTTTTACCCCCCTTGCCGGGCTTTTGAAGGGGATTTATTATGGGTGCGTTTGGCTTGATGCTGCACAAGACGATGAAATGTTACGTCTGTAGATTATTAGCCTCGCCAGCACACGGTGTATAATGTGATTGCAATGACAGACAGAAGTCATGAACAGAAGATCATAGTTCCCGAACTCCTGTTTGAGAAAAAGCACTTGATTCCGGCACTGCATCAGTTACTTGTGTCTCATCACACTTAGCTGTAATCCGGTCTAACTCCGGGTTCTTTCTATTTGGTCAATCGTCTTAAGAAGTTTCTGTGCCAGAACATAACCCGGGTCAATCCCTAAGGCCTTCTCACCATATTCCCTAGCTTTCTCTACATTTCCCAACATCAACAGGGCCGTCGTAAGGTCAGTCATCGCATGGACATTGTCAGGCGTTAGCTCCAACGCTCTATATAGGTGACCAATACCTTCTGTCCTGTTGCCAGCATTGAACATGGCCCACCCCAGACCGCGTTCGTACTCCCCATTGTCATGTTCAAGGCTGATAACCTTTAAAAAGGCGCTCACGGCATTCTTCCACTGTTCCTTTACCAAGTAGGTGAATCCCAGCAGGTAATGGTAGTGCCCTTTAGCAGGAGCCGCGGTAATAGCATTCTTCAGATGCTTCTCTGCCAGGTCAAGGCGCCGGGTAGTTAAAAAGACGTCGCCGAGGTATGCATTGGCATACTCCACGGCTACGGGGTCATCCGAATACCGGATGAGGATGTACTGGTAGATCTCTATGGCTTTATTGTAATTACCGTGCTTGATGTAGCCTCTGGCATCATCCCATATCGATTGCAGCTCTGGTATGTCTTCGTTAGTCATAGTTCTCCTAAGATGAAAATCACTAGTTAAATGATACCATATAGAGGAAGTGAGATATCAACAAGATGGCTTTTTTAGCAGGATTTCGCATCGACTTACCCGGAGCGACTCCCATCAAGTGTGCCAGTGCATGGCAAGACTCCAATTCCAGGTGCAAGTTTCTAGTGCTTCCTCTGGTAAGCCATTAGCCTCTGGACTATATATCCTTTGCAGTCTTCCCGTCGGTAGTGGCATAATTAGGATAGTCAAGAACGCGTTTGGGTAACAAGAAAGGGGGGAGGATATTTTGAGGGAGTACTTACTGAAGGGAAGTAAAGAAAGATGACAAAGATAAACTCATCCTCTTTTGGGTCTATCACAGTAAATGATGTTACCTACAGGCACGACATTTATATACTTCCTTCTGGCAAGGTAGAACAGAGAAACTATGGACATACATTTACAAAAGACCAAGTTGAATATGTATTGAAGGAAAATCCCGATGTTGTTGTTACTGGAAAGGGCACATCTGGATGCGCAAGCCTGAGTAGTGATGCAAGAGCCCTTTTGCAAAAGAAAGCGATAGAAATAATAGAAGCTAATACACCAGATGTAGTAGGCAAATTTAACAAGCTTAATGAAACAAAAAGGGTTGCTGCTATTGTTCATGTTACTTGCTAGGTTTCCGCCGTTTCTCAAAGGGAAGTACAAACCCAGGTTTATCCCAACTAGGCAGATTTAGGAAGAGCAGTAAAAATCATGAGGAGCTCTAGATGAACAACGATTTCAGAAAACTAAGCAGGATAATAGTTGCCGTTTTGGTGGTAACTCTACTGTTCTTAATCAGTGGCTGTGCGCCAGAATCTAAAACTCCCTCCTCCATACCAGAAAAGATAGAGCTTGGTGAGCTAAGAGAACTTGAAAGGAACATCGTAATCGAAGCAGAAGGAGAGACTTTACATTACTTTGAGGAGAAGAAATGGGCTGAGGATAAATTCACAAGGCTAATAGAAGAGGAGGAGAAATTTGGCTCTGACCAAATTGAAAAATTTAAGGCAGCCTATGGGGTGAATGCTAGTAATTTTGACGTAGAGATTGATAAAAAAGAAGCATTGACCATCTTAAAATGCGATATTCATGTTGAGCTCGATACTTGGTATGACTTCCACTGGTTTCTAAAACCCCTCGGCCTGGATTTCATAGATGACCACTTTGAAAGGTTAGAAAGAGAGCTATCATGGGAAGGTTCTTTAAACGAGGTGAAGACGACTATTCTTCTCAAATTTGCCTTTAAGATTGATAATTGCCATGCACATGTCTGGGCACAAAGATAAGGTTTAAATAGAAGCACTCCAGTCATTCCCACGTTTGACTCCTGGGTTGGGCCCCATCCTTTTTCCAGTTACACCACTGGTTATGCAGCCTGCATCAAACGGCAGGCAGTTTTAGAAATGTGGCTGAAGGGATAGTGGGCAGATTTCTTCCGAGTGTCCAATTCGGCTGCACGAAAAGATAAAATGTTGGCTAATCAGGTTGCTTAAATCCCTTGTTCACAATGATCTATCATCGTAAAATATAGATTTAGGAAATCTGAATGTCTAAAAAATGGTAAAGATAATATATCGAGTTCTGCAAATAATGCCTTTTGGTACCAATTGTTACTTGGTAGCCTCAGACAAGACGCATGATGGTATGGTGATTGATCCCGCAGGCGATGCAGTCAGAATACTAAACAATATCTCAGAGTTAAATCTTAAGGTCGGTCTTATAGTGGCTACCCACACTCACCCTGACCATATTGGAGCCATTGCACACGTCAAGGAGGCTACTAAAGCCAAATTCGCTCTGCATGCTGCCGAAGCTGGAATAGTCAGTCAATATGAAAACAGCCAGTTCTCTAAGTTTGCCCCCACCTTTAGGCCCCCACCACAGCCGGACAGGCTGCTGAAAGACGGTAATTCCATAGATGTCGTTGATATTGTCTTTAGGGTTTTACATATCCCAGGGAATAGCCCTGTTGGCATATGCTTAGCCGGATACGGCGTCGTATTCAGTGGAGATACTTTGTTTAATAAGAGCATTGGCTGTACCGATGGTCCTGGTGGCAACCACAATTTGTTGATCTCAAGCATACGAAGCAAACTCCTGAACCTGCCAGACGAGACCGTGGTCCTGCCCGGCCATGGTCCAAATATTACAATTGGCTGGGAGAAACAACATAATCCATTCCTTCGCTAGTATCATTGGAAACTATTTTGGGCAACGTGCACCATCAGGTAATCAATAGATCATGATGCAGTACCAGTCGTGATATAATAGCAATGGTTGTCCTAGGTGGCGAGAAATATAATGCAAAGCAAAAACCAATTACTAAAGATCTACTCTCACCCTCAACTTAAGGGACCTTTTCTTGTAGCAGCGGGGATAGGTACTGCCAATGTAGGACTTAGGACGGCTAACTACCTCAGGGAAAAGCTAGGAGCAGAGCTTTTTGCTGAAATAGAGCCAGACGACTTCTTCACACCTCCCTATAGCTTTGTATTTCGGGATGGGTTAATCGACATCGTCCCGATAGAACTGGGTGAACACACGCCGCAAAACAGATTCTACTATTGGAAATCGGGAAAAGACCAAGACGTCATATTCTTTACAGGGAGTGCCCATCCATTGCCGGGCAAGGTTCCAGAACTAGCCGGGTATGTACTGGAGGCTGCTAAGGGCTTTGGACTTCATAGATTATATATGCCAGGAGCGTTCCTGACCGATATTCACCACCTGAGTGAACCGAGCATATGCGGTTCAGCAACTGATGAAGAGCTACGAAAATACCTTCGCAGCTACCATATAGCAGACGCTCCACCGATGAACATTGCCAACAATCTGAATGCTTGGTTGCTGGGTATGGCCAAGAGCAAGAGCATCGACGCCATCGGACTGATAAGTGAAATACCGGCCTACAAGTCCGAAGACAGAAATATCAGGGCATGCCGCGCTCTGGTAAAACTCTTGCTCAAGATGCTCGACATAGGAGGCTTAGACATCTCCGACCTGGACACCATGCTCGCAGAGGAGGATGCTTTGATGGAGCAGCATCTTGCCGAGCTGAGAGAATCTACTGATCAAAAAGCAATCGATTTTCTCCAATACCTTGACATGCTTGAAAGGCGCAGCCAGGAAATGTCTCGCGACATGGGTATACTTCCGCCCTCTGAAATAGAACTGCCAGCATCACTGAAGTTCATCGAGGAGCTTTATGCTCAGGCCAAAAGTAATTCTAACCGAGTTCAGGAGCTAAAACTGGCAGTTCAGCGATTGGAGAGTTCAGACCGTTTCTTGATACTGAGGAAATATGGATATGAAATTATGAGTCTCCTGGGTTACCAAGTGTGAGTACTGTAACTTGTGATTGCCTAACAATGTGGCGATTTGTTCAGCACTATGGCAGGCATGATAGTGTGGGTGTGTAGTATAATGACGGAGAGAAAGACGAGCAATAGTTTAGGAAAAGCGAAACTTCAATCAGGAGTTCGGTATGGAATGGCTCTGGACTTGGGGTGGTCGATGCTTTGGCTACCGAGACGGAGATGACCTTCGGACATATGACGGAAAGCATGTTGGTCGCTTTTCTGGCGATGAAGTCTATGCGCCTGACGGTCAATATCTCGGTGAGATCATCAGCGGGAATCGTCTCATAACGAACGAAAGCAAGAAGTCGTGGCGGCATGGTAGCTTTACTCCATATGCGCAGCGAGCAGGATACGCCAAGTATGCTGACTACGCAGGTTATGCTATGTATGCTGGCTACGAGGATTTCCCTCAACTGGAAGAATGAGGTCCCAAGGGCTGACGTCATTGTAGAGAGACCCAGTGAAATCGTTGAACTGCTGAAAGACGTTTGGTAGCTCTCTACACAGTAATTTGGGGGAAGGAGACTAGAGATGAGTAGATTTCATGTAGTAGCCCAATCTGAGTTGCTCTCGCCAACCAATGGCTACATTTACAAAATCCAAAGGGGATTTCGACTGCCGGAGGAAGCAGGTGTTGAGAAAATCCGTATCGCCTACTGGAAGCATCGTGGGCAGAGAGGCTTTGGGCAGTATGCTCCCATTTTGCCGGAAACTGAACTTGGTAACCTCATGGGAACTGCTGTAAAGGATGGTGTACTAGGAAGCGATTTTCTAGGCCATATTGAAGGTGCAAGGAAATCGAAGGGTCCTGCGTCGAGCTATATAGAGTTTATAGCGCAGCTGTTGCATGAGAACGACGAGTTTCTCGCTGAGCATGCTAAGGAAGTATACGACGAAGTTATAGAGTTGCTGAATGATGCCATCGACCACATGGTTTTTTTGGCGAAGCGCACTGACGCTATGGAGGAGCATAGCCGGTTTGCAGTTGCCAGCTTCGTCTGGCACATCCTAATGCCAATGAGCTATGCCATCTACCTGAATCTGCTCGCGGCCAATCTTGTCAGCTGCTTCGGTGAGCTCAGAATCCTGACAGAGTCGCTAGGGGAGTGTTACGTGGCCGACCAGCATTTTCCCGACCAGCCTTTCTTTCAAGCGAGAATCGAGTTGCTACATCAGGAGCGTACGAGCACCGCCAAACGGTTTGAAGCGCTAGGGAAGGATTTCATTGCATTATGGGGCAAACTATCTGAAGACTGGGTGCACACTAGGGGTATCGTAGACAAAATCGTCCGTAGGGTCAGCGAGGGCCAGGATTGGCCTATCTGGACCGTAGTGGTGCCGATGACATACAGTGAAGGTGACTTAGCAATTCTTGGCGAGCTACGGAAACGTGTCTCGGACTTTAGAATCCTGCTAGCCCGCACAGTTGACGAATGGAAACGTAAGTGCTTGGATGCGAAGTAGGCTATCTTAACCAAGAGTACGGCAGGCCAAGGAGACTCAAATAGGCAAATGGGCAAGTATGATAGCCTAAAGTATTGGGCTAAGGTAAGGGCCAGAGTTCCTCATCGCTGTCAGCGGTGTGGCACCGTCATCGGCAAGGGTGAGTATTACTACAAAGAGAAGCTTGATTTTGTCAGCCCTCCACCGGGTCTTGTTTTTGGGGAATTGTGCGAGAAGTGCGGTAAGGATGCGGCTTCCCGCTAATCAGCGGGCGCCAGCTGTGTTCGTACAGCAAGAGGCCCGGGAGGCAGGGCGTTAACCAAGTCGGTGGTTCGCTACATCAGAAAAGCAAGCTAGCGCTCAGAAGCCATTCAGTAACAGTACCCGAACTTTCCTTTGAGAGGAAAAAGCTTATCCCAGCTTTGCAGCAACTTCTAATCTCACATCACACTTAAAGATGAAGTGTTCAACTCAATATTCTGGACTCTTGTTTACTCAACAATAAGATGAAATTTGAAACATCCAATTTTGGGGCTATTTGTTAGCTTAGCTCCTCCAGGAGGCAAGATAAACGGTAACAATATGTAGGTCTATTCTGCTGCACGTTGCTCGCAGCTAGCTTCATCAAGGATCTCACAAAGAAGGCTGTCCATATCGGGAGGGAGTGCACAAACAATTATACGAACGCTCCCCATTCCTACCCTACTTGCCCTACGGCGAATCAGTTCACTGAATTCTGGGTTTGTGAAGACCATTACCCGCTCTGCAACCGAAGAAATAGTTAGCTTAAGATAAGCAAGTTCCGCCAAGGCTTTTCTAACTCCACCAGTATTCTCCCGCCCAGTCCTTGTCTTTGCTCTATTGCACAGAATAGCTACCACTATTGATCCGTCTTCGGACACCGCATCGAAACTGTAGCTACGTCCAGTTGTGAGCATAACAGGTTTTTCTCCAAAGTTGTGGCTAGGGAATATCGAAGAAAGCCAGTTTTATATGTATGGTTCAATCACTTTCTTTATTTGCGAAGTATCTGCCATTTAGCAATCTCTCATGTCAGACCAGCATGCTTTGTTCCCGATGTGATCCATATTGGTAGCTTTTCCGCTTCTTTAAGGAATAGGTTAGCTAGTTTGGTGCCTACAAATTAAAAGTAGTTAGCTGGCTCTTTTCCTCCTTCCCCTACGAAATACCGATGACTTTCTAAGAACCGTCCTCTTGATATGCTGACATGTAGCAAAGGTAAGATATTAATCCCTGAAGGCTCATACAATTCTATACGTTTCCTAAACTCTTCCCCGAGTCTTTTTGAACTCCACTTACCGAATAGAACTGCAAATTCATTATCACAGGCTCTACGTACGAATTCGAAAGCAAAAGCCCCAAAAGTGATAATAACCTTGGGCTTGAAATTCAATAATCTACCCCTAAGCACCTAGTTTTCTATAGATGTTCTTTATATGTGTATGTACCGTCAGCTTGCTAATATAAAGTATTTCTGCAATTTCATCATCAGACAGCCCTCTAGTTAGATAGTAAATAACATCCAGCTCTCTTCTACTTAGATGGAATCTAGCCAGTAAGGTAGTCTCCTGTTTCTTTTCGTCTGTGAGATCGGATAAAGTAACCACAAAGTTAGGCTTAGGACTTATTTGATCAGCTTTCCATATCATCTTCTCATTTTCTTGTCAAAAATACCCTAGATAGGGTATTGATTTTATAGATATGTGTATTAGTATAGGGGGGGGGCTATAATTAATTTTTTCAGCATGCTATACTCTTAATTCAGCACGCGGGTTAGTTGTAAGTGGAAACTGAACTGCAGGTTAGATTACGGATTGAAAACCTCTCCCTCAGCTTTGGCGGTGTCAGAGCCCTTATCGACGTGAGCCTGGATATACGGGATGGAGAGATACTGGCTATTATCGGCCCCAATGGTGCCGGCAAGACCTGCATACTCAACTGCATAAACGGCTTCTATAAACCTCAAAAAGGTGAGATATACTACGATGGGCAAAGAATTACCCGAATGCGCCCGGATAAGGTGGCCAAACTCGGCATCGCCCGCACCTTCCAGAACATCGAGCTGTACACCGGTCTCACCACCCAGGATAACCTTATGGCCTCCCGACACGTTCTGATGAAGCAAAACTTTATCACTGGCGCTCTGTATTTTGGCTGGGCGCACCAAGAAGAAATCGAGCACCGCCGGACGGTAGAGGAGATTATCGACTTCCTGGAGATAGAGTCGATTAGAAAGAAGGTAGCGGGTGTTCTGCCCTACGGTCTGCGAAAAAGGGTGGAACTGGGAAGAGCCCTGGCCCTGGAACCGAAAGTCCTGCTCCTCGACGAGCCGATGGCCGGGATGAACCTGGAGGAAAAGGAGGACATCGCCCGCTTCATAATTGATGTCTTTGAAGGCCAGGGGGATACCTACCCCGATACCCCCGTACTCAGGGACGGCATCAAAAATATCATCCTGGTCGAACATGACATGGGGGTGGTAATGGGCATTGCCGACCGGATTATCGTCCTCGATTTCGGACGCAAGATTGCCGAAGGCACCCCGGCCGAAATCAAGGCCAACCCCGAGGTTATCAAGGCTTATCTGGGTCAGGAAACATAAGCCGGGACTGGTTAAGGGGGAAAAATGCTGCAGGTAAACAACATTGAAGTCACCTACATGAATATCATCCAGGTACTGCGGGGGGTATCACTGGAGGTAGGTGACGGCAAAATCATAGCTCTACTCGGGGCTAACGGCGCCGGCAAGACCACTACCCTGAAGGCAATCTCGGGGCTATTAAAGACAGAGGAAGGCGAGGTAACCGACGGCAGCATTGTTTTTGATGGCAAGCGGATAGACAGGTATGGCCCGGGTGACATTGCCGCTGCGGGCATAACCCAGGTTATGGAAGGGCGGCGGGTTCTTGGACATCTTAGTGTTGAGGAGAACCTGATGGTATTCGCCCATAATCGCAAAGACCGGAAAGAGGTCAAAGCTGATATAGAGAAGGTCTTTGAGTACTTCCCCAAGGTCAAAACCCTCCGCCGCCAGACGAGCGGCTATCTATCCGGTGGTGAACAGCAGATGCTGGTGATAGGGCGAGGGCTTATGGCACGTCCCAAGCTCATGCTCTTAGACGAGCCTTCACTCGGTCTGGCCCCGCTAATGGTGCAGGAAATCTATGAAATTATCCGCCGAATCAATGAGGAACGAAAAATGGCGATATTACTGGTAGAGCAAAATGCCCGGGCCGCCCTGGGCATTGCCGATTACGGCTATGTTATGGAGAATGGCCGGGTAGTCCTCAGCGGGGCGGCTGATATGCTGAGGGATAATGAAGACGTTCAGGAATTCTACATGGGGCTATCGGTGGCAGGCTCCAAAAAGAGCTATCGTGAATTCAAGCACTACCGTCGAAAGAAGAAGTGGCTAACCTGAAAAAAAACAGGCAGGGGGCGATGACAACCGAGACGGAGCAGGTCTATAGAGAAAAAGGGGACACCTGGCCAGAGGTGCTCGAATACAACTACCAAAAGTATGGCGATAGTCACATCGCCATGCGCTACAAGCACCGGGGCATATGGCAGCCTTATACCTGGAATGACTACTATCTCAATGTCAAAAAACTAGCACTCGGTCTGCTATCCCTCGGCTTTGAACCCGGAGACAAGCTACTCATTATTGGGAACAATGCCCCCCAGTGGTATTATGCCGAGCTGGCTGCCCAGGCTAACCATGGGGCCTCAGTGGGGGTATATTCAGATCTGCTTCCCTCAGAGATAAAATACATTGCCGAAAATTCCGAAGCCAGATATGCCGTGGTTGAAGACCAAGAGCAAATTGACAAGCTACTCGAGATTAAGGACAAGCTTCCACGACTCAAAAAGGTTATCTACTGGAACTATAAGGGGTTAGCCCATTACGATGACCCTATTTTAACGGGGTACAGGGAGGTGCTGGAGCTGGGGGAAAGATATGAAAAGGAACACCCCCGCCTCTTTGAGGAGAATGTCAAAACGGGTAAAGCCGATGATGTCTGCGCTATTGTTTACACCTCGGGAACCACCGGAGATGCACCCAAGGGAGCCGTCCATACCTACAGGACTATGAGGACCGGTGCTGACTATTATTTGCACCTGGACCCATGGCATGAGGATGATAATGTTGTTCCCTACCTGCCGCCGGTCTGGATGACCGAGCAGTGGTTCGGGATTGGCTGCCACCTGTTGTCGGCCAGCATCCTGAACTTCTCTGAAGAGCCGGAAACCCAGCAAGAGGATACCAGGGAAATAGGACCGAGCATAGTACTCTACGGGGCCCGGCTGTGGGAGGCTGAGGCAGGAATGCTTCAGGCACGGATTCTAGATGCCGATGCCATCAAGAGGTTCGCCTTCCGCCGGCTGATGCCCATCGGCTACAAAATAGCTGATTTAAGGTATAAAAAACAAAAGCCAAACCTGTTTTGGAAAATACTCCATGCCCTGGCTCATATAGCCCTGTTTAGACCTATCAGAGACAGCCTTGGTCTGACCAACGCCAGAATCTGTTATACCACCGGGGCTATACTCAGCCCCGACGCCTTCAGGTTCTACCATGCCCTAAATCTTCCTCTTAAAAGCGTATATGGGTCAACGGAGGGTGGAGCTCTAACTGGCGCCAAGAATGACGACATCCGTATAGAGACTGTAGGCCCCATTCAGCGGGGAGCAGAGGTAAGAATAACCGATAATGGTGAACTTATTTACCGGCAGCCTGGTACTTTCCTTGGTTACTATAACGACCCGGATAAGACTGCCGAGGTGCTTAAAGACGGATGGTTTTATAGTGGAGACAGTGGTTCCATTACTGAGAATGGACACATTGTCTTTCTGGATAGGGTAGAGGACCTGGTTGAGCTGGCCAGCGGCGATAAACTGGCCCCCCAATTTATTGAGAGTCAGCTGAGGTCCAGTCCTTATATCAAGGACGCCTGGGTTCTAGCCGGCCCGGATAGAGCCTACGCATCAGCAGTCATAGTAATCAACTATGCTAGCATAGGTAGGTGGGCTGGGGAGAAAAGGGTAGCTTATGCCACCTTCACCGAGCTTTCCCAGAGGCCAGAGGTTTACCAGCTAGTGAAGCAGGATATAGACAGAATAAATAGCGCTTTACCGCCGGGCACCAGGGTGAGGAAATTCGTCAATCTGCACAAGGAGTTTGACCCCGATGAAGGTGAGCTAACCAGAACCATGAAGCTGAGAAGAACATTTTTGGAAGAGCGCTACCGTGAGCTTATCAATGCTATCTATAGTGATAAGACGGAGATGCCTATAGAAGCTCAGGTCAGGTATCGGGATGGGCGAACGGGTACGGTAAAGACCACTATCAGCATACAGTCTATGGAAGGGGCTACCCGATGAGCTTCTTTCTACAGCTAATGGTAAGCGGTTTTGCCCTTGGCATGGTCTATGCCCTTATCGCTATAGGCTTTGTTATCATCCTTAAATGCTCCAAGGCATTCAACATTGCCCAGGGACACTTTGTCATGATTGGTGGTTACCTGGGCTTCACCTTTCTGGTAACCTTCCACCTGCCGGTATGGGCCAGCCTGCTGGCGGCGGTAGCGTCGGCCATTATACTGGGCTTGATAATAGAACGCTTTACCCTGCGCCCACTGGTGGGTCAACCGGTGCTGGCGGTAATCATGATGACCATAGCCCTGTCCGTTGTATTTGAAGGGTTGGCAACCCTAATTTGGGGTGGTGAATATAAGACCTACCACGGAGTGTTGCCGACTCTAACTCTAAAGGTTGGTGAGCTATCCATACCCCCGGAGACATTAATCGGAGTAATAGTGTCTATTGCTGTAGTAGCTATACTCATGCTTTTCTTCCGCTACACCAAAAGTGGGCTGGCAATGATGGCCACCGCCGAGGATGAGCAGGTGGTACAGAGTGCTGGTATAAAGGTAACTACCGTTTATGCCCTCTCCTGGGTGATTGCCTGTATTGTTGGTGTAATTGGCGGCATTATTTTAGGCGGCGTATCTGGTGTTATGATACCGCTGTCTATGATTGGTCTGAAGGCATTTGCTGTAGTGCTCCTGGGAGGGATAAACTCAATTGGCGGGGCTATTGTCGCCGGAATAATACTGGGTGTGCTGGAGAATGTAGCCGCCGGCTACCTGGACCCACTATTACCTGGCGGTGGGCTGGCTAATGTCTTCCCGTTCATCATCATGATAATTGTGCTAATCTTTAGGCCCTACGGCCTATTTGGTCTGGTTGAGATAGAAAGGATTTAAACTATAATCAGGCTATTTACTAAGACCTGCCATTTACTTGGCGGAGTTAAGATTAAAAAGGAGCTACGCTAAAGAGAATGGGTTTACCCAGCGGAACTTTTAACCAAGGCTACGCGCAGGATATGGCTATCTTCCGCACCAGAACGCATTGGGTAATGCTGATTGCCTTTCTCATATTTCTTTTCACCTGCCCGCTATTTTTCGGTGATAGAATACTGACCGTACTGACCATAATAGGCATCACCGTTATTAGTGTTCACGGTCTCAATATTCTAACCGGATACTGTAATCAAATATCCATGGGTCATGCCGGTTTCATGGCGGTAGGTGCCTATACCTCGGCCATACTCACTGCCAAGCTTGGCTTTTCATTCTGGGCAGCCCTACCCTGTGCCGCCCTGGCTGCGGGAATAGTAGGTATAATCTTCGGCTTACCATCACTAAGGATTAAGGGCTTCTACCTGATTATGGCCACCATAGCCGCCCACTTTATTATTATTTGGGTTATACTCCAGCTGTACGGTATTACCGGTGGTAGTGATGGTTTAGCTGTGCCCAGACCTGAGATAGGCGGCTTTGTCTTTAAGTCCAAAAGTAGCTACTTCTACCTGGTGATGATAATCGCCTGTCTGGGTACGTTCTTAGCTAAAAACCTGGTCAGGACCAGGGCAGGCAGAGCCTTCATCGCTATCAGGGACAATGAGCTGGCGGCTGAGGTCATGGGGGTCAATCTGTTGAGCTATAAACTGGTGGCATTCTTTATCGGCTGTGTTTATGCCGGTGTCGCTGGCTCACTGCTGGTTCACTACGTTGCTTTCGCCACTGTCGACCAGTTCCCCTTCATGAATTCGGTGTGGTATCTGGGCATGCTAATTGTCGGTGGTATGGGCAGCACCGCAGGAGCTATCTTTGGCGTCGTGTTCCTCAAGCTGTTGGATGAGCTGGTTACCATTGTTGGCCCAATCTTATCGGCCGCCGTGGCTCCCCAGGCAGCGGCTTCGCTCAGCCTTATCATGCGCGGACTGGTAATTATCCTCTTCCTTATCTTTGAGCCGAGGGGGCTGGCTCACCGGTGGCAGATGGTCAAGGCATATTACCGGCTATGGCCTTTTTCACATTAGGGTATTATAATAATACAGGGAAGGGAGGTGATGAAATTCAATAGGATGCTAAATTTATGGAGTAGCCTAAATCATAAACCAGAAAGGAGGAGAAATGACTAAAATTAAATGGCTATTTATAGCTTCCCTGATTATTCTGCTGCTGGCAATGCCTCTGTTTGCTGCCTGTCCGGCTGAAGAGACAACGACGCCAGCAACGACGGCGCCGCCGCCAAAAACAACGGCACCTCCGCCAGTTCAGAAGACACTAAGTATCGGTGGTTGCTTTGCGTTGACCGGTGCCTACGCTGAGGATATGGCGGCGGTTCTGGCTGGATTTGAGGACTATGCCGCGTATGTAAATGAGACCCACAAGCTAGCTCCGTGGCGAACTGAGACGTTCCCCGAGGATATAACCCTGGAGGTGCTGTGGCGAGATGATGAGCTCAATGTAGAGAAGGTGCTGTCTATCTATGAGGAGCTTAAGGACAAAGGACTCCTGTTCGAGAGGATATCAGGGTCGCCACAGGCGCTGGCACTAATGAACCTGCTAAATGAGGACCGCATCGGTGCCACTAGTTCGGCCGTGGGTCCATATCTCCTGTCGCCGCCAAAAACAATCTTCATACAGTACCCTGTTTATACTGATGCCACCGCCGCCATCGCCGACTGGTTCATGGATAATTGGGAAGGAACCAGGGCACCAAAGGTTGCCGTCCTTACTGCCGATAACGCTATGGGCAGGTCATTGGTGATACCTGAGTTCCGGGCGTTTCTGGAGGAGAGTGGATACGAGTACGTTGGCGAACAGTATGTGCCCCTAGTACCTACCTCTCCACCAACTACCCAGCTTTTGTGGCTAAAGCAAAATAAGGTTGACCTTGCCCTTGGTGTTATGATTAACCCCGGCGCCCAGCCAACGTATAAGGAAATGGTCAGGCTGGACATGGGGCCTAACCTGGGCTACAAGATAGCTTTTGGTACTGCTTCCCCAGGCCACGCCGTGGTGTTTGCTGAGGCTCTGGGCGAGGTGGGTGACGGTTATCTCTGCGCTGGTAGTTATCCTCCCCTATATGACCTCGCCGTCCCCGGGATTAGTTACTGTAACGACCTGCAGGATAGTTATCGCCCCGATAATCGGGTTACCCATATCATGTATCCGCATGGCGTTGTTGAGGCCATGATCCAGGTTGAGGCATTAAGGCTTGCCATGCTAGAGGTGCCTATTGATGAACTAACGCCGGTTGATGTGCTGGAGTATGGTTTCTACATGATTAAAAACCTTGAAACCGGTGGCATAACCAGTACACCGCTGACCTTTGGTCCGGGTGACGTTATAGGTATGGATGAGGTACTTGTTCAGCAGGTACAGGGGGGTAAGGCAGTAACACTGGGCACCTGGCCACTTCACAACATCTATAAGCACGAATAACTACTATTCTGGTCTTCTGGGGGCCCTTTTGTAAAAGGGCCCCCAGAAGCTCCCATTGTCTTTATGGGTGGTTCGAACAGTTATATCTATCGTCCATAGGAGTGGCTATTGCAACCGTAACTTTGGAGATTCCGAAAAATGTAATTGCTATCAGTGGGCTAAAACTACCTAGAGAATAAACGGGCAAAGGCAGGCTCTGCTAGGGTCCCCACTTGGGGCTTTCATCGTCGCCTCCGCCCTCCCTGTAGTAGTGGCTAAAGCAGGGCAAGTGCCTTCCCGCCTCTTTGAGGGGATTGAAAGCAAAAGGGTGGCGGGGTCGGATACCCGGGTGGTGTAACTTATGCCCAGGTGGAACTTCAGAGAAAGCAACTGTCTTAAAAGTCAAGAGCACGGTCCGAGTAGTTGAGGAGTAAGGGATTGCCAGGAAGTATCATGTTTAAGCATAGCATCAAGGATAATGAGCAGTTTACGCATACAAGCAGTAAGGGCGACCTTCTTGGGTTTACCTGCTGCCAACAGCCGCTGATAGAAGGTGCGAATGACAGGGTTATGGCGGGTGGCTACCAATACTCCCATATAGAGGGAGGCACGGATACGGGAGCGGCCACCCCAAACTGCACGTTTCCCGCGCAGGGTACCACTATCCCTGTTCAAAGGAGCTACTCCAGCCAGTGCAGCTATACTCTTTCGATTCAAGGTTCCCAGTTCAGGCAGGTAGGCCAAGAGGGAGATTGTCAGCTGCGGCCCTACACCAGGCACCGTTCTCAGCAGGTTTTCCTTTTCACGCCATACCGGGCTGTTATGCAGCATCTCCTTCAGGCCTCGATCTATCTCATCCAATTTCTGCTTGAGCCAGGCGATATGAGTCTGGATTCGCTGGTGTACTGGTGGTCGGGACGCATACAGCCGGTTTTTCTCAGCA
>Ga0307421_1000731_pt1 | contig 20885 bp, 12 predicted proteins | sample SalMarWE160270MG_FD_202163 | JGI IMG/M metagenome (GOLD analysis project Ga0307421, IMG submission 202163) | Salt marsh sediment microbial communities from the Plum Island Ecosystem LTER, Massachusetts, United States - WE1602-70 | ecosystem: Environmental > Aquatic > Marine > Intertidal zone >...
CCATGATTTGCTTCGAATACACATCCGTAACAAGGAATAAATACATATACCCTTCTTTGGTATGAATGTAAGTGATATCACTCGCCCATGCCTGCTCAGGAGCCGTAAGATGCATATCCTTAAGCAAATTAGGCCAGCACCGGAACTTATGGTAGGAATTGGTCGTTACCATATATCGTTTCTTCTTAGCCACCAACATCCCCTGCTCACGTAGCCCAGAATCCAGCCAGAATCCAGTCGGACAAGGCTATATTCTTAATAATAAGCCAAATAAACGTAAAATATAGCCATTTCAGGGTCTTAGAAGGCCGTTTTTGGGGGTAAAATGGGGCCTCTAAGAAAATATTTCCAGCATAAAGCACGGATTGCAAATCCGCACCAGCAAAATTTCACTTAATTCGGTTTTTTGATTTCATCCTGCTTTTTTTTAACTTGTACCGGACTTTCAAGTGATGAACAGGTTAAAAAAAAAAGTTGAAACGAAAGTCAGCATTATTCGCTCAATGCAATATTAATAATTATTTTACCATATATTATCCGTTTATTAACGGTTAAGATCGGATAACAAATTGTGTAAAAAAATGCACATCAAATCGTTAAATCAGGTACTTACAACCAAAAAACAAGTATAAATATAATATAATAGAGATATATGGAATAGTGTATATCGGATTGTTGTGCATAATGCTAAAAGACACGTTCACAAGCAATAAGCAAATGAGAACTAAATGAACATAGCTTATAAAATATTGCTCTTTTCAATACTATCAATTAGCTTACCAATCGGAAAGTTATTTGAGATTTTTGTTTGGAATGACCGAATAACAAAAACGGAGATTGTATTTGAAAAAAAGAGACGAGAATCAGCAGGAAGAATTTGCTATTTTATAAAACTTGCAAAAGAAATCCAAAAGAAGCTTTCCATATTTTTACAAAACAGACCGGATTTTACACTAATAGAAAGAATTACAAACAACAAAAATATACAATCCTTAACTATTCAAAATCACAAGGTTAATGGCATTAAGGCTTTATTAATCAGTAGATTCCTTTTTAATATATTATACTTAGATGATTCAGAATATGAATTAAGATTATTTCTATAACAGATTCAATATCATCTATTTATTAATATTATTAAAATTTTTAAAACATGAATAAAAATATTTTGAATATAGGCTTATGGTCAGCTATAATTTGTTTGACCTCATTTATAGTTTGGATTATTTCGTTTACTGGAATTGCGATTCAGTCACCTCTTTTTTACTGGACAAATATTGAAGATTACATTGATTACTATAAAAATAATAGTCAATTCTTTCAATATTTAGCAAAATCCTTTATGATTATTTTCAGTTTGGCATACATGATATTAACAATAGTTTTTTATGAATTCGCTACAACTGAAAGAAAAATACTTGCAAAGATTGGAATTGTATTTTCAATCATGTTTGCTTTGGTTTCATCAATTCATTATTTTGTACAAATAAGTTCCGTTCGATTTGCAATTGCCGCGAATGAATATTCAGGATTAGAGCATCTACTACAATCTAATCCGACATCGGCTTTGTTATCCGTAAATATGCTTGGTTGGACCTTATTTTTAGGATTATCAACCCTTTTTATGTATTTAGGATTAATTTCTAAATCTGTAACAAAAGGATTAAAACTTGGTTTATTGATAAATGTAATTTCGTGTTTTTTCGGTGGAATTGGTTATTTATTCCAAATAGACTTATTGACATTTGTTTTCATGAATTTAGGTATTGGACTTGGATTCACTATAATAACAGTTTCATCAATTAAATTTATTAATGTAATAAAACGAGAACATAAATAAGCACGAACGCACAACAATATAGGAATTAAGGCACAGTTGAGCAAAAAAAAGAGGTGACGGATCCACAGATTGTAACTGGTAAATAGCAATGCACAGTTTTCTGTAAATAAGAATACACAACTTTTGGTAACAATGATGCACAGTTTTTTCCTTTCCAGGGGCATGCCCCTGGAAAGGAAAAAACCAACTTTGCCGGTTTAATTTTAAAACCGGTTATTATGAATGAATATTTTAATAAGTTGATTATGTATCATGAAATCCATAAGTTGTCGAGAAATGACTGGAGCAAGTCAAGAATCGCCTCTTTCCTTGTAATAAACCGTCGCGCTGTAAACAAGTATTTACAAATGGACCAGGATCAATATATTGAGTATCTCGACAAACAGAAAACCAGAAAAAAGGAGCTACAAGATTATGAGGCTTTTGTAAAGATAAAGCTGGAAAAATATCCTGATACTTCTTCCGCCCAAATGCACGATTGGCTAAAAGAGCATTACGAGTATTTTCCTAATGTCTCTGAAAAAACCGTTTTTAACTTTGCAATGGATAAGGCAGGAACACAACATCCCTAAAATCAAAAAGTACCGTGATTATTTTATTGTTGAAGAACTGCCTTATGGCAAACAAGCACAGGTCGATTTTGGTGAATATAATATGCGCGATGGCAAAGGAAACCGGGTTAAGATATATTTTTTTACTATGGTACTTTCCCGCTTACATAGCTCTTATTATTTTAAAAATTATCAGGCTTACTTATTGATTTTAAATGGTTTTATCGAACTTGTGAACTGTATGGTTTGAGAAATGGTTTGATATTTATTAATCACCCCAATTGCCGTGCATCCTACCCCGGTAGTTTGGTAGTCGAAATTGAATGTTACACCATCCAATTTGATCAATTGATAGGTGTATTTTGCCTTTGACAAATTTTCGGTGCTGTAATTATAGCAATTGAAATTGAATGAATTAGCTGCCGAAAACTCAATTCCGATTCCTTCAGCATTTGTCAGTCGCACATAGCGGTTGTCGGTGCGCAAGCCACAATCCTGAGGCAGCAAATACGGTACAAACATCGCATCAACTGTCGACTGATAATGCCCAATCCGATAGCCGGTTTTGCGGTCTGGATAATTCTCCTGCGGCCCACGTCCAAACCATTCTACATTTTGCATTTGGTCATCGAAAACCCATTTTGTTCCGATGCGTGGCAACGACATGGGCATTTTTCCATTCGGATTAATCGTGTGCTGTAAACTAATTTCACCGTCGGGCGTAATCGTATAAATCATCTCATTTTCAAAGCCTGCACTGCGTGCATTTCCAAAAAGAGCAATTTCACGAATACTGACAATTGTATTTTCAGCCTTATTTTCAACCCGAAATGATTCAAGTTTTGACTTCATTTTATCCAGACCGATGGAATACCATGAAGTGGCAACCATCCTTCCGTAGCCCTCGGTTCTAGGAAATACATTAACCGAAGGATAGGTCCAGTCGTCCTGTTCGTTCGCCAGAGGGGCACGCCAAACATTGAGTTGCGCTCCCTGTTTCAGCAATTCTGTACCCATGTATTTCATGGAGAACAATTGTCCATCGGCTTTATTAAAGGTATAATCGAAATTTACTCCGGATACAATCAAATGTTGCTCATTATCTGTCACTTTTAAAGGATTGGTCTGATGCTGTACCAATTTTTTATCGGCAGGAATAATCCATGGCAATTCCAATTGATCCCAACACAGTTCAAAACCCTTCGGTACCCATTGTGTAGCTTCTTTCGAATGAAAACTAACTGTTGCCAAATAGGTTGCACCGGCTTTTAGCTGTGGCTTTGGGATAGGAAGAACGTAGATTTTTTTTGCTTCTGGTTCGACATCTACCTCCAATTTTCCAGAAGCTATTGATATTCCATTTTCCTCCAGATTCCAACGTGCTTCAAAGGCATTCGTATTGGTAAAAAAGTTTCGGTTCTGCACTTCAATTTCCATTTTTTCGGCATTGCTCCACTTTATAGAAATGGGTTGAGCCGACTTTTTTATTTGCCACATTTCAGGCTCCGGAACCCGATCGGGCCAAATACTTCCATAGGTACGCGCGCCAATTCCATAGCTGAAAAACTCGCCTTCGTTTTGTTCCTGTTCAAAATCGAGCCACAAAGCTGCACGATTTTTCAAGTCCGGTTTTGCTGTAAATAAATCATTGATTTCAATCGCTGTGGGGAAAATACCCACCTGATCGATAATGGCATCGCACAAATAACCGGAGGTATGCTGACCATGTGTCTCGGCATTCTTGCCCACATTAAGAGGAAAAGGGAAATTGGTAATGTTCCCGGTAACCGGTTTTTCAGCCACCTTTTTGTTGTCGATAAATAGTGATATCGATTCCCCGTTATAAATACCTGCCACATAATGCCAGTTTTGTGTCCAATTTTTGGGTAATTCACCACTGACAACTGTTTTTTTCGAAGTGTAGATATAGAAATCGAGCGAGTTGGCACCAATTTGCTGCAAACCAAATTGATTGCTTCCTTTGGTGAGCAGTGTTCCACCCATTTTCATTAAATCGCGTGGAAAAATCCAAAACGAAACCGTTAGTTCATCACCCGAGATTTCAATATTTCTATCCTGATAAACTTCTACCCACTGATCGTGACCATTCAGATCAATGCCTTTTCCATCGTGCCCGGCAACCAATTTTGCGCGTCCCATGATGTGAGTTGCGACCTTGTTTGGTGAAGAATCTGTCAATTTACGAACTGGCTCGCGCAAACCTGGACTCACGAAATCCCAGATTGCACCGCCCATGATGCGTGGATACTGGTAAATGACATCCCAATATTCATCCAGTCCACCACCAGCGTTTCCAGCTACCGAAAGGTATTCGTCCATAAACGATGGTCGCGGATCAACACTTTCTGGAACCATCCCCACCTGTGTTTTGAGATCAAAAGGAGAAGGATAACGTGGACCAATAATCTCTTCGCAGTGATGCGAAAAAGCATTCCCTCCATACATCCAGTATCGTGTACTGTCATATTTCCGTCCTTCATCAATTACTGCACATATATTTTTACCTTCCCCACTCTCGTTGCCTGCACTCCAGAAAAGAATGGAAGGATGATTGCGGTCGCGCAATACCATGCGTTTTACACGGTTGCGGTACATGGGTTCCCAGTCCGGATTATCGCCAAGAGATTCTGTAGCATGTGCTTCATTTCCGGTTTCATCTATGATGTAAAACCCATATTTGTCTGCCAATTCTAAATAGCGTGATACAGGTGGATAGTGTGATATGCGTACACAATTTATATTGAATTGTTTGAACAGTTCAAAATCTTTCCGAATGGTGGCTTCGTCCATAGTATGCCCCAAAGTGGGGTGTTGCATGTGCGTATTGATGCCGTTAAGTTTTATGGCCTTGCCATTGAGGTAGAAAACCTGATTGCGGATTTCGGTTTCTTTAAAACCTATACGACCAGTAATTACTTCTTCGGTTTTTCCTTCATTGTTTATTAATTCCATTGTTAACCGATAGAGATTGGGTGTTTCGGCTGTCCACTTTTTAGGATTTAATACTTCTGATGAAATATTAATAATTTGCTTATTATCAGCAGATATTTGAACTGCATCAGAAGTAAAATTCTGAACCAACACATTGTCTGAATTAAACAGCGAAGCTCGAACCTTGTAGTTCTGTTTATCGGTTTTCGATTGGTTATTTACCGTAATCTGCAAATTCAGTTTTGCGTTCTCATAGTTTTCGTCCAGGTCGGTAGTGGCATGCCAGTCGAAGATATGTACATCCGATTTTGCATACAGCCAAACATCATCGAAAATACCAGCCAGGCGCCAATAGTCCTGACTTTCGAGATACACACCATCTGAATATTTAATTACGTTGACGGCAATGGTGTTTTTTCCCGGTTTCAGGAAACTGGTAACATCATATTCTGCGGGCTCTTGAGCACCTTCGTTGTAGCCCACTTCCTGTCCGTTGATCCAGACAAACGATGCCGAAGCGGTTTTCTCCATGCGCAAAAAAATGCGTTTGCTTTTCCAATTTGCCGGTATGGTAAATGTTTTGCGATACGAGCCAGTCGGGTTGTATTCGCGGGGAACAAATGGCGGATTGGCGCGAAACGGTTGTGCAACATTTCGGAACAAAGGATCGCCAAAACCCTGCATTTCCCAGTTGGAGGGAACTGTAATTTCAGACCATTTCTGATCATTAAAATTTGATTTAAAAAAGTCGTTGGGTGTACCTTCCGGAGTATTGGCAAAATGGAATTTCCACCTTCCATTCAACGAAAGCACATTTTCTGACTTCGATTTCTGAAGATTTAATGCTTCACCAACCGATTTCAAAGGTATACAAACCGTGTGACCTTCAGTCTGGTTGATTTCAAATACCGCTGTATTTTCGATGAAAGAATAAATGTTCGCAAATTTCGATTGCTGTGCTGACACTGTAAAACTTGCCAAAGTGATAAATAAACCAACTATTTTTTTCATGCTCGATTACGTTTTTATCTTGATGGAAGACTATACTTTTTCTTAAAGATAGACAAAAAGGCTTGTGCTTTATCTGTTCTTGATTCAGAAAACTGCGCATATATAATGCTTAACTATATGACATTGCCCTAAAGCCAATTTCACAAATAAGTCCGTCCTTTAGCTTTTTCGTAAATTTAAATTGTGAGTCGGAGAACATAAATCCCTTCTCTTTGAGCTTTTCTTTCAGAAATTTATTTACAGCTTCTATAAGTACTTCTTTAGGTTTCATGTCAATATTTAATCTTTGTATGCTCAGTCTGTATAATTGGCTAACCGGGTAGGTCAGGAGGAGTAAAATCCTCCTTTCCCCCCTAAGAACCGTACGTGCGACTTTCACCCGCCAACTGGCGGGCTCAAGCACTTTTAAGGCCAACCTTGTTAGGGTAGACCCGGCTATTATTTTTACCCCTGTAAACAAAAGTAGTATTTTGTTTGCATTCCAAAGCTAAACGTTTCCTTGAGGATACCCTTTTCTCAAAATATGCATCAAATTCAGACAGGTAAGGATTGGCCTTCTGAACGATTTTAACGTGATACCGGATAGGCACCATACCGATTTTATATAAGCGGTAGGTGTACGTACCCTTAACCGATACACGTTTATCGGAAAAATGATTGCCCGGAAAGTACCTTTTGAACACCCACTTGTGGCCTTTGCCACCATGTTGGCGGGTAGACCATTTCCAGAGTTGTCCGAAAATGAAAATCTCCAGTTTCCTGAAGGTGTTTTTTGAGCAAATGCCCTTGTTATAATTCGACCACCCCCGGATAACCGGGTTTAGTTTCCTTATGAGGGCATGTACAGGCAGTCCATGGCTTTCCCGTACAATAAGTTTTATCTTATCTTTGAAAGCCTGAACAGATTTCCGTGATGGTTTTATCAGCAGTTTACCCTTGTATTTGCGGATATGCTGTGATAAAAAGTGAATACAGCCAATAGTTTAGCATAAAAGGATTTGGTAATGAGAAACATCAGGGCTTTAGCTTTGCCCCAGCGCTTCTCTTTAACAGCCTTGGCAATTACTCATAATATATAATTATTTTTTTACGGTATTGGCTTCGCCGAGCTACACTTCGTTCCGGTTCATGAGCTCGCTTCGCTCGGTTCCCCATACCTTGCGGTTAGGGTTTTTGATCCCGCTGTTACAGGAAAAGAGAGCACCGTGCTTCCATGTTCCGTGTAAGTAACAAAGTATGCAGGTTTAGGCCTATCCTGTCCACCGGCTGGGCAACATCCCCGTAAACGTAACGTTGACCACGTTTAACCTGCCAGCTCATCCGCCAGCTGGCGGATACAGGGCGTGTCATCCTCTTTTTTCGCCCCTTTGCCATTTCGGTGGTTTCGGAATATTTACCTGGGTTGGCCATGCCTGCTCACCCCAGCCCTGTATCGGTTTTGAGGCCCCGAGGACTATCCACTTCACAGCTTTTAGCCCCGCCTTTGGGTATACAACCCGGCGCTCGGTACTCATTTCAATGAACAAAAGAGGTACCTGCCTGAGGGCTATTTTCAGGGTGGAGTAGTGTTATTATATAATAATACGGTCCTTTGCATCGGGCTGCAAGATTAAAAAATATATTTTAAAATATGGGGAATATTAAACTGATTCATCCAAACCCCGGACTTTTATGATAGCCGTGAATGAATTACCGGGCTATGCTTCCCGTATGGCAATGCTTATAAGAATTATGAATTTTTCATTAAAATATTTAAGCACCTGCGGTTAAGTATTAAAAACAATATATTTTTGCTGATACATTAAACATTTTTTATAATGTCACTACCTGAATTTTTTATAGCCATTGCTATAAGTTCCGGATCCTATATCTCTTACGCGGGATCAGACATTGACACCTCAACTGTTCGCAACTTACTGGAAACAGCAGACAGCTTATGTTCAATTCATCCGGACAGCGCTCTTTTATACAGTCAAAAAGCAGTGCATGCTGCTCCTTTTGTCAACGATCGGTATTTTGTAAGCCGGATATATAAAAACCACGCCAAGGTTTTTTACTTTAAATCTTTATACGATTCATCAGCCTTTTTTTTAAAAAAAGCCATGGATAATGCTCCCCCGGATGAACCGGATTATCTGGCAGATCTGTATAATAATTTCGGAAGTATTTCAATAATGCAGAACAGGTTTGATACGGCGCTTTTTTTCATCCAAAAGGCACTCGCCATAAATGAGAATCATAATAAAAGGAAACACCTGATAAGCAACTATGCTAACCTGGGTACTCTTTACAGGCGTATGGGGGCTTATGATATTTCCACACATTACATATATAAGGGATTACCAATCGCCGAAGAGTTAAAAGACACTACCAGGATACTAAAGTTCCTTCAGACTATGGGCTATAATTATTGGTTTATGAAAAAACACGGGCCGGCTATCAAATATTGTAATCAAGCATTGGAGTACTCTCTGGCAACAAATAATTATAAACGGGCCAGTGAACTGACAAATACTATAGCAGAGGTTTATCGTGATCTGGAACAATTTGATAAAGCTATGCGATACTTTCAAATTTCCAGTGACTATGCAAAAAGGGTAAACTTTCCCGCGATGGAAGCAGTTTCTCTTCTTAACACGGGAATCTTATATGCTGACAAAAACCTGTATGACAGTGCTATGATATACTTGGCAAAAGGGGATAGTATTGCTCAAAAAAACAACTACATTAATATAATTATCGCGGCTGATATTTATTATGGCCGGGTTTACACGGAAACCAAACAATATGGTAAAGCTCTAACACATCTTCTGAATGCTATAGAAGACAGGGATAAAGGAGAGAGCTCATTAATAACCGGGGCATACCTCAAGTTAAGCAAAGTGTATGAAAACCTGGGCGATTATGCCAAAGCTTATAATTACCATGTATTATATTCCCAACGAAACGATTCGGCTGTAAATAAGCAAAAAACAGATGAGATCGCAAACATCAGGATGCAATATGAATTGAATAAGAAGCAGGAACAATTGGATGCCGAATTGAAGGCCGAGGCGAAACGTTACCGGCTGATACGTAATATTACCATATTAGGGGTTATTGCAATTCTGATTATTTCTGCCCTCCTGGTAATTACATACAGATCCAGGCAGAAGCAAAAATTATACGACCTGAAAAATGAGATAAACAGTTACCGGCAACGGTTAATGACGCAACAGATTAACCCGCATTTCATATTCAATACCCTCAATTCGATCCAGTATTTTATCTATAACAACAAAAAGGAAGAATCGATGGATTTTGTTTCGCAGTTCGCTCAATTGATGAGGCTTAATTTATACAATTCACAGAACGACATCATTGCATTAAAAGACGAGATTGAAGCTCTTAAAATCTATCTTGAGCTGGAACGTGTAAGGCTGGATAACAAATTTGATTATGATATAGAAATAGACCCCGCTATAGATATTGAAAAGCAATTGGTCCCCTCATTTTTAATACAGCCCCTGGTGGAAAATTCAATTAAACATGGTATTATGAAGCTTGAACATAAAGGGGACATACAAACTAAAATAATTCGTAACAATGGTAACCTGACCTACACTATTATTGACAATGGCATAGGATTTGAAAAATCAAAAGACGGCACGGGCGACACAAAACATATTTCATACGGGCTCGAATTAACAAAAAAGCGGCTTTTATTGATAGGAATTTTGAATAATGCAGAAACAGATTTTACTTTTACAGAAATAAAAAAGAAGGATGGAAAATGCGCGGGTACAAGGGTTGAAATAGTCATCCCTTCGACACTAAGATCTATATAGAGGCTGTCAATAAACTGGGCAAAATGTTTAACCGGTCATGTGCCTGTTCATAAAGTTTCATTTGCAAGGCTCGCGCGGTCCGGAAATACGGAGTTTACTTGTCGTAAATGAGCAATTTTCGGACAAGCGTAACGCGGCAAATGGGACTTTATGGACAGACACTATATATAGGCTGTCAATAAACTCTCAGTGTTTGTTCAGAATGTTCGAGATCAAGGCGCGCGAACCGAACGAAGTGAGCTCTTGAACACCTTTAAAAGTGAGTTCTGGAACACTTTTAAATGTGTTCAAGAACTCATTTAAAAGTGAGCTCTTGAACACCTTTAAAAATAATTTATGTTGTGAAAAACATTTTAAACCGCAGTATACTAAAGTATTCGAGGATTTAAAATATGAGCAGCAACGCGGATATCGGACATTATGGACAGACACTATATAGAGGCTGTCAATAAACTTGTATAGTATGCAAAAACTAAAGACCATAATAATTGAAAATGATCCCAAATCACTTTCATTATTACTTTCATTAATATCGGGATATTGCCCTGAACTTAATGTTGTTGCCACTGCTACAAATATTCAGGACGCCACCAAAATAATACTGAATCATCAACCCGCCCTGGTTTTTTTAGATATCGAGCTTGATGATGGTACCGGTTTTGACGTGCTATACCAGGTTCCTGACAAAAAATTCAAAACCATTGTGGTCTCCGGGTTTAAACGGTATGCATGTGATGCATTCAGGTTCGAGATCACACATTATTTACTGAAACCCGTTTGCGTAAGGGATCTGCGTATCGCTGTCGAAAGGGTATTACAGCATGGCAAATCAGCCGGGGATCATAATAAAATTACGGAAACTACTGAACATGCCAGGTTTTCTAAAAAGAAACTCCAGGTTTCCACTAATGAAGGGATCAAGCTTATTAACCTCAATGAAATAGAATACCTGCGTGCAGATGGCAGCTATACTATGTTGCATTTCATTAATAAAGGATCCATCATAGCCTCCCGGCATCTGAAAAGTTTTGAATCTGCCTTGTGCGGAAGCAACTTTTACCGCTTAGGCAGGACTCATATTATAAACCTCGATTGTGTAAAGGTTTATAATAAACAAAGCGGGGGAAAGATAACTATGATGAACGGGGATACCATTATTATCCCCCGCCGTAAAAAAGATGACTTTTTGCAATACCTTAACTCGTACTTAAATTCACTATAATGATCTGTTATTTAGCTTTCCTCCCCATGGATTATACACATTTACAGCCATCATCACAGAACTGCTATTCTGAATGTCCTGTATTCATTTTCAGATCGCAACACCAGCTGGTAGGTGCCGGCAGGTATTGATGATACATCAACCACTGTAATACCTCTACCGGTCAGGTTTTGTTTCCTGAGGATCCTGCCATGAATATCGATGATCTCAAACGTACATTTGCCTTCGAAATTATGTAAAAACCTGATATTAAGAACATCGCCGGCAGGAACCGGAAATATCGTTACCTGATGATCCGTTATGGATCCGTATGCAAAGGTTTCCCCTTTTTCCTCCTCTTCTTTCTCCTCTTCCTCCTCTTCCTTTTCTGTTGCTTTCAACACTTCTATACTGAAAGTATCCCTTGCTTCCGCCCCGAATAGGTCAGTAGCGACAACTACGGCCTGTGTGGTACCTGTATCGCTGTTCACCGGTGTGCCGGAAATATGAATATTGCCGGAGATCATTTCAATATCTAACCAGGCCGGCTGATCAATTGCTGAAACATGATAAGTAAATGTATCCCCGGTATTACCATCGCTGAAAACATTGTTTACCGGGATACTGATATTGCATGTTGTTTCCGCCTCAACCTGCTGTCCGGGAACTTTGCCTGTTCTTAACGGGGAGATGTTTCTGAATTCATAAGGGCCGATATCAATAGTATCCATAAGTATCCTTTCTTCCCCATGAATATCCACAGGAAGAAATTCAAAATATTTGCCGTTTTCTATGGTACCCCTGTTAATGCAGGATGAACCGGCAGCCAATGACCAGTCGGCCGTTAATCCGTTAAAGGCTGTGCCTGCTCCCGCGGATGGTGATATAAACCGGGGATCCTCTGTTATAAGGCATTCGTTACTGTCGATCGCAGAATGAGAATCAATACCATCAAGGCCGTTCTCTATTACATTATGAAACAGGTCAATGTGACTATACAGGTCATTGAGGGCTATCTGATCAGAGGAAATGTTTAAATGTGCTTCATTACCCCGGAAAACGGAATTGATTATTTCGGATCTGTTATTAGAGACATACATCCCGCCCCCGTAATTTGCATCGTTAAAGGCTATGATACTGTTATAACAGTTTACCCCGTTACAATAGATACCTCCCCCGTATTTGGCTGAATTATTACAGATAATGCTATTGACAAGATAATAAGTTTTTGGATTAATATTACCGATATTGGTGTATATACCACCGCCACCGCTGTCAGCACTATTATTGCTTATAATGTTGTTTTCAAACCGTATATAACTTGAATTGCAATATATTCCGCCACCCCTTCTGATTGCCGAATTATGACTGATGATACAATTCTCAACCGTACCCCTGCTCCAGTCATCAAAAAACAGGCCCCCGCCATATTCGTCCGATACATGATCAAGCATTGCTCCTTTAGCATATTGAATTGTACAATATTTTAATTCGGAAGTATCGGCACTACCCGGACCGTAAAAGCGGATTCCCCTCCAGCCTGCATACCCTTCACCAGGATATTCAGAATGATCGGATGATGTGAATACGATCCGGTCCCCCTCCGTTCCCGCGGCCGATAACCTGCCCAATACCTTAAGCTGGGCGTATTCATCAAACATTACTACAGTACCCGGCATGATCGTTAAGGTGGCATTTTCTTCAACCGTAACATCACACGCTACTTTGACGGTATCTTTATCCCACACCGTATTTTCGGTAATACTTCCGCAATAATATTCCGACACGATCAGATTAAACGTATCAATGTCATATTTACCCTGATCATCATCTACCCTCACATATACTTCAGCTGTTCCCAGCCATTCGTTTTCCGGCACCAGTTCATAGGTTGAACCGGATGTATTCCCGCTGATATTTTCAACGGTAATATGAGCGCTGTTCGTGCTGACCGACAAGGTATGTACATCGGTTATATCAAAATCAGTAAAATGCACACTCAGCTTTTTTCTTTGTGATATATAGGTATACTGGTCTCCCATGGCCTCTATATAAGGCTTTCTGTTCACGGGATTGGCCTGGAATTCATAAGCCCCGGCATCCGGTGCCGCGATATCCCCGGCAAATACTCTCGGATTGCCTTCGATATCCACTTCGGGTACCTGATAATACAGGATATTCATGGTTGCCGAATTTATACAGGATGAACTGTCGGAAAGTCGATAGTTGTTATTGGCCGTATCGGCAAAGAAGGGATCAATATCCCGGTTGTAATCGTAATGACCGCCGTATTCAGGGCCGGAACCCGCTCCGGCAATACCATCGAAACCATACTGAATAAAACAATTGTAAAAAGAAGGATCTGCTCTATTATCATACAAATATACCTCCCGGCCGCTTTGATCCGCTTTATTATAGTACAAAATGTCATTGTATATGCATGGACAGGAATAATAAACATACAATGCCCCTCCTTTGCCTGCGGAATTTTTTACAATGGTATTGTTGATCTGAAAGGATCTCCCGCTTTCGTCATAGCATACAGCGCCTCCCTGGTAGAAGGCTGTATTCCGGTATATCAGATTATTTTCGAGCAAAGGATCTCTGCCGTCCTTATAGAAATAAACAGCGCCCCCGTAACTTGCCTGGTTATTACGAATGGTATTGCCGCTGATAACCGCACCCGTTGCCCCGCAGTATACCGCCCCGCCATGGGTGGCCCTGTTAAAGGAAAAGTCATTATTCCTGATAACAGGATTGGTGTAAAAATAGTCAAACCGGTCCTCATCAATACAGGAAATACCTCCTCCCGTATATAAGGCCCTGTTCGATGTAAATGTACAGCCCTCAATTAAAGGACTGGCATTTAAAACAACAATCCCCCCACCATTAGGGGCTTCACATTTACTGAAATTACAATGCGATACAACTACACGGTCGTTCCTGATCTCAACATTACCGCCATATTTAAATGTACAGTATGAAAGTTTCGATGTGTCGTTACCCTCATTGTTCCTGTAGAAATAAATTCCATCCCAACGTACGTCATTTGTATCTGTGGATATAAAAGCGATCATGTCCGGCTCATTACCTTCGGCCACCAGGGTTCCATACACATTAATTTTGACCCTGTTTTTAATAGCAACAACTGTTCCCGGCTTAATGATAAGCGTACTTCCCTGTTGTACAGTAAGGTCACAGGCAACAAATACCGTATCCCTGTCCCAAACCTCATCTTCGCCGATCTCACCACACACACTGTCGCTTATACTAACCGAGTAATATACCGAGTCTCTCAGTCCCCGGCTGTCCTCAACACTGACCTTGATATTGGCTAAGCCCTGCCAGCCTGCTGATGCAACCAGGTCATAAGTGGAACCGGTTGTATCACCCGACAGGTTTTCTATGGTAATATGGGGGTCATCCGGTTCAGGGGTTATGGTATGTGTATCACCCTCATCGGTATCAAGGTATTCCACTTTCACCTGTTTTGTTTGGGTAGGGAAAATGGCAATATCCCCGGGATTTTTTAATACAGGCCGGCGGTTTACAGGCTCACCGGCATATTCGTATGCCCCTATATCTATTCTTTCCACTGCACCGCTGTAAACCCTGTCATTTCCTGCTATATCATATTCGGGAACGACACCCGGGATATCTTCAACACCTGCATTAATGCATAATGAGCTGTCTGTGAGTTGATAGTCGTTACCGTTAAAATCGACAAAATAAGGATCCTTATCAAAATTATTACTGTATCCCGACAAATAATAGGCACTTACGGGGTAACTGATGCTGCTCTTCCCATCTTCGATGATGTTGTTTTTTATAACAGGTTGTAATTCTTCGTCATATATATGGATCTGGCTTTCAGATGCCGTGGGTGAATTTCCCCAAATGATGTTGTTAGTCACCTCCGGGGTGTAATCGCCACTGATGAACATGGCTGTCCCGTCATTACCGCTGTTATTTTTACATATGGTATTGTTTGCAAATATTCCTTTCACGGATGACATGTAACATCCTGCTCCTGAGATCGCGTAATTATTGACCACCAAATTATTTATAACATTGAAATTACCTGCATATATATGCATTCCGCCTCCATACGAGTATTCCGGATAAGTACACTGATTTCCATCAATCAAATTATTAATTATTGTAGTATTTTTGTATGCTTTAATACCTCCACCCGTTGTAAATGAAGAATTATTCCTGATGATATTATTCATGATTGTATCGCTTGCACTGGAACTTATTCCTCCGCCGCCGGAAGAACATTGATTGTTTTCAATCAAATTGCCTTCTGTTAAAGATCCCCGGGCACTGTATGAATATGTATAAATGCCCGCTCCGTCATTACGTGTGGTATTATGACTGATCGTGTTATTCAGAATCTGAGTATGGTAAGGTTCATAAATAGATAATCCGCCACCATTATACCCGGCTTGGTTATGATGGATAAAATTATTTTCAATTTTTAAATAATAAGGGTGAGTAGAATAAAAGCCGCCCCCGCTGGAACTATACCCATCGGCCATGTTATGATGGATATGACTATGGCTGACAATGGCTTTGGACCGGTACCCTAACTCCAGTGCCCGGTCTTTTGAATACCTGATCTCACAATATTTTATTATTGAAGTATCCTGTTCTTCTTCCGGGTATATATTGATCCCTGTCCATGCATTATGATGCACCTCTTCGGTAAAGGAGATGGTGTCACTCAGTGTGAAAAGTATGGTATCGTTTACATCCCCTTCAGCGATCAGTGTTCCGTAAACATCCAGGCCGTGAGGGCCGTGAAAGACCACCTTTGTTCCCGGGTTGACGGTTAATGTCACATCTTCTTCCACGCGCACATCACAAACCACATGTATGGTATCGTCATCCCAAACCATATCATCGTATATATTGCCACATGCACAGGTATCCACATGCACGCTGTATGCAATGCTGTCTTTAAGTCCCCCGTTATCTTCCACAACAACCGATATCAGTGCATCACCGGCATAACCGTGTGCCGGCATTATGGTATACACCGACCCCGTAGTATCACCGGACAGATTCTGAATCTCAACATCAGCATGATCACTGGTCACGATTATGCTATGGGTATCCGGCCCGTCGGCATCGTAAAAATAAACCGGCACGGTAACAGGCACTCCGAGTACTAATGACCGGTCCTTCGTTTTTTCCAGTACAGGTGATCTGTTTGATGATTCGCCCTGGTATTCATAGGCGCCTACATCAGGCAAAAGTACACTCCCGCTGTATATCCTGTCATTCCCGTCCGGATCTACAGGTCCCAAACGAAGGAACCGTGCATCCTCAACGCCTTTATTTACGGCAGGTGAATTTGAGAGCAACCGGTAATCCCTTTTCAGCGTATCTGCAAACCGGGGGTATACATAAGAAACGGATTCATAGATCATACCGGGGCCGGAATAAGAAATGGCCGATTCCCCTCCTTCAATGATACAGTTAGTGATTTCAATATATTCGGGAGAACCAATGCTTAAATGATAACTATGCGAATTGGTCAGTGGGTTATTCCAGAAGATACTGTTTTTTATTATCCCGCTCCCCCTGGACGAATACAGCACACTATGCCGTACATTATTGTTGCTGAATGTGTTATTATACATTTCAATATCCGTATTATAAGCAAAAAATGTTCTGTTATGTGCATTGTCGAAAAAAAGATTGTTCCCTGTAAAAACATAGGAATCCCGGGCTTCTATTACATAATAACAATAAAGATCCGCTGAATTATTCCTGAAAATGCAATTTATCAACTCAACAGCCGAACCTCCATCTGCTTTCAGCACACTATGGTTTTTCACATATTCGAAAATACAATGGTGAAATACCGAAGTGTCATTGTTGTTTTGTATCCTTATACCTCCCCATCCGGTATGTATTCCCTGTGAATATCCGCTTGTATCCCTGCATGTAAATCGTATTTCACGGCCTGCTGAACCGTAGGCATTCAGGATACCATTGACCAGCATATAGTGATCCCCCTGAAACAGCACACGCGTACCTTCACTGATTTCGAGAATGGCATCGCGCTTTACAGTTATATTGCTTCCGATAAATACCGTGTCATTATCCCATACTGTATTTTCTGTTATATCCGTATTTACCGTATCACTCACCACGAGTGTAAATGTATCGGTATCATGTGCACCATGGTTATCCGATACCGAAAGAATGATCGCGGCTTCACCAGCCCATCCCGGGGAAGGATCGATGGTATATGTCGCGTTGTTGAACTGTCCTGACAGCGCGCTGACCGTGACATCGGGATTACCGGATGAAACGGATAATGTATGCGTGTCACCTGGATCCACATCCGAAAAACTGAAGATCATTTCCTTTGAAGTGGAAGTAAAAATATGTGTTTTGCCGGGAGCATGAATTGTTGGCGGCCTGTTAACATAAGAAGACTGAAGTTCATAAGCCCCTATATCTATGATATCTTCATCATCATCATATACACGTGGATTACCTGCTATATCCGCGGGCATCAGTGCAAGAAGTTCAGCAGAAAGGGCTGCCCCGGAATTTATGGCATACGAACTATCGGTAAGCCGGTAATTCTTCTGATCAAAACCGGCAAAATGCGGATCTGCATCGTAAACAGCACTTGTTATGATATTGCTGTTTTCCGAATGTATATTGCGTTCCCCGTACCTTATAATACAATTTTCAAACTTTGTATAGTCGGATACATATACACCCACCAATTCCTCGTATTCTTCCCGATTCCAGATCATGCAGTTCTTTATCCTGACAAGCGCTTCATTTACAACAAGAATTCTGTTGTTCCAGGTATTATAGTAGGGTGAATTCTGTACTAACGTATTGTTTATCACGCTTATGGTATCGGAATCTGAATTTTTTCCGCTGATATGCAACTGTATATTATTCTCAAAGATCAGATTATTGGCAATCAGGGCTTTTGATCGTGAAATATATATACCCCCCTTATGAAGAGAACCGGAGTTGTTGCAGATAACAGAATTAATAACAGCAACAGCGCCTTCTTCAGAGCAATACACTGCCCCCCCGGCATAACCGGTATTTTTTTCAATGATGCATTTATTGATCACTGCATGCCTGCCTTTTATGTTAATGGCAGCCTGAAAAGGACCGTAACTGGTGCCTCCTGTATATACATATTGAACAATACAATTTTCAATTAGGCTGGTATCGGGATTTTCACCCTGGATCAAAATACCCTTCCACCCCACGTCAGGATCATTCTTAACGGAAACGGTATCTGCAGATGTGAACAGTATCCGGTCATTTTTATCACCTGATGCCAGCAGACTGCCTTCAACCGTCATCCCTAAACCGGCAGCAAACTGAACGGTAACGCCGGGCTCTATGATCAATACGGTATCCGCAGGTACAGTGACGTCCCTTAAAATGACATAGGGAGAATTGGCTTTCGTCCATGTACCTTTCACTTCTTCTTCAAAGATGATAGTTTGCGAATGAATATTCCCGGCAATAAAAAGATAAAAAAAAGAAATAAAAACAAGACGCGCGGTTTTTACCGGCAGATGTGTCATGAATGTATTCATGGGATTGGATTTTAGGTTATTACTAAGGTCATATACTTTTAAACCCGTTAAAATGATGCATTTATGTATTTTTAACACTCTAATCCTTTGATGTGGCCTGATGCCGTTTTTTTTTCAACGGCCATCTAATTAGTGTCTGTCTATAAACTCTGTAAAATGTTTCATCGCTCATGTGTCTGTTCAGAAGGTTCCACTTGCAAGGCTCGCGCGGTCCGAAAACGCGGAGTTTACCAGTCGTAAATGAGCAATTTCCGGACAAGCGTAACACAGCAAATGGGACTTTATGGACAGACACTAATTAAATGAACTGCTTATGATGATCTTACCACATACATCCAAATTTTGCCGGCACATGCTTTCTGTACATAAACATGGCTGGAAATTTATGAAAATCAAAAATACATGCTGATTATATACGGCAAAAAAGATAATAAGTTGATCCCCGGCACTATACAATATACAGACGGACGGGACGGATCAATGAATGGTATGCCTTTTTCAACCAATGGTAAAACAGAAAGCAATAATTAACATTCCCCAGTCTAAGCGTAGTTTGTAACTACGCTTCCATATTCCTTGAACCTACCCCAAAATCAAGAGGCAGTCCCCGGGAAAGGCTTCGACCAAATTATAATTTTTTACAGCAATAACTATGTATTCAAATATGCCTCAAACTGAGACAGTGCAATAACTATACCCTAAAGCGTCCAAAAAGTATATGAAACAAGGAATTTCGAGTGATTTTAATTCTTTTAAGACGTAAAAAACCAGGTAAACGTTCTTTTTAAGTATGGCTATGAATTTCAGAAAAGGGAAATCATTATATTAAACATAAAAAAAACAATTCAATTCACATAATAGTGCTTCTAATCCGGTACTCGTTCAACAACGAATATAATTAATCGGATCATTGAAAAAGCTATTATTTTTTTGGGTAACCTATTAATCATATTCTAAATGTTGTAGCACGTTGATGTCAAAGTCAATCATGCTAATAAAATCTCTGCTGGTATTTTTAATCCTTTATAAAGAGACTTTATCATCCCCAAAGTCAAACTTCTTTTTCTATTTAGAATCTCGCTTACTCTACTCTGACTGCCAAGGTATTTTACCATATCAGCTTTGGTCATCCCCATCTGTTCCATGCGAAATTTAATCGCATCAACCGGATCAGGCGGGGCAATAGGGTAATGTTTCATCTCGTATGACTCAACCAAGGTTACCAATAAATCAAGTTCGTCACCTTCTGGAGTGTCTTTTTTTGCTCCCCACAAACCTTCAATCCTTTTGATTGCAGAATCATAATCTTGTTCTGTTTTAATTGGTCGTATATCCATAATCAAATCGTTTTTGCATCAATTTTATCATATTGTTTATGTGTCCCAATGAACCTTATGAAAATCACCTGAAATTCATAATCAATCGCAACTACTAATCTGTAATCATTGCCTTTTATATTAAAAACTACTCTTTCGTCGCCAACAATACTCGCGTTTTTATATTGGCTTTTAAGTTCATTCGAATTTCTCCAATCAGCTGTTTTTGCATCGTGATACCAAGCTCTCAATGAGACCTCGGAATCTGAATATTCTGGTTTTTCAAAAAACTCTCTTATAGTTCTAAAAGCAATAATTCTCATATTGCAAATATACGAAAACTAACCCGTAATTCCCAATTTGGGATATTTATTTTTGTCGGCTTGCTATATGGCACTCTGCCAATGTGCTACAACGGAAGTTTGTCTAAAAACTTTTTTAAACCTTCGCGGAATATAAAATTTTGACCAACTTACGGACAACTATTCTAATATAAAACTGATAAATTTAGGTTTTCAGACAGTCTGACGGTTTGCAATACGCGGAGGCCGGGATTTCGAAGCAACAACATATCAAACCGTTACAATTTTAA
>Ga0307421_1000734_pt1 | contig 20809 bp, 18 predicted proteins | sample SalMarWE160270MG_FD_202163 | JGI IMG/M metagenome (GOLD analysis project Ga0307421, IMG submission 202163) | Salt marsh sediment microbial communities from the Plum Island Ecosystem LTER, Massachusetts, United States - WE1602-70 | ecosystem: Environmental > Aquatic > Marine > Intertidal zone >...
TCCGGCAAGGCCCGAGCGAGTTTTCAACCGCAGGCATAGCGCGCTATTTCGAGGATTGAAAACGAGCGAGAACGCCGCCGGGGGCCGAAAGATGCCGTTTATGGATGGACACTAACTGATGAATGCCAAAGGACAAAGATCCATGGTTCAGGCAGTAATTAAAACCGATTTTAAAAATCTAAATTTAGTAAAAAGGGGCAAAGTAAGGGATATATACGATCTTGGTGACAAACTTTTAATGGTGGCTACAGATCGAATTTCTGCGTTTGACGTTATCATGCCTGATCCTGTTCCGGGAAAGGGGAAAATTTTGACTCAAATTTCCCTTTTCTGGTTTGAAATAATGGAGTCTCTTTTGCCCCATCATGTGATTTCCGGCAAGGTTGATGAGTTCCCTGAGATTTGTAAACCTTATTCCGAAATCTTGCGAGACCGGAGCATGCTGGTTAAAAAAGCAAAACCGCTTCCAATTGAATGTGTTGTCAGGGGGTATATATCCGGGTCCGGCTGGAGAGATTACCAAACCAACGGAAGCATCTGTGGAATAAAACTGCCTCAAGGCCTGAAAGAATCCGACAAATTGCCTGAACCGCTATTTACACCTTCAACCAAGGAAGAGATAGGCCTTCATGACGTCAACATTGACTTCGGTACGGTTGTAACTAAAATTGGAGAAACCCTTGCAGACAAGGTCAGAAAACTCAGTCTTGCAATTTACAGAAAGGGCGCTGATTTGGCATATGAAAAGGACATAATCATTGCTGATACAAAATTTGAATTCGGCCTTTTCGAAAACAACCTAATTCTTATCGATGAAGTGCTGACTCCGGATTCATCAAGGTTCTGGTCCAAGGAGTCCTATAAACCGGATGGTGCTCAAAAGAGTTTTGACAAGCAATATGTCAGAGACTACCTGATTTCCATAAACTGGGGAAAAAGGCCGCCGGGGCCTTCGCTTCCCGAAAATGTTATCCGTAATACACGCAGTAAATACCTGGAAGCCTTAAATCAACTTACCGACGCAAGTTATGCGCTTTAAACAAAAGATCGTAAAGCTTTCTCTGATCGATTCTAATGACGACTCCTTTCGTATCACAACCCAAATAAACATTGATCATCTGATGGTTTCTATTGATAATGTGGGGGTGTTGAACCTTCCTTTGTTAATAGAAAAAAATTCAGGATATAAAATTGTGTGCGGTTTTCGCAGAATTGAAGCCTGCCGGCGGCTGGGTTGGACTGATGTTGAAGCCAGGATACTCGATTCTGATACAAAAAGGCTTGAATGTATAAAGTATGCCATTACTGACAACTCTCTTCAAAGGCCTCTTAACCTGATTGAACAATCAAGATCGATTAATATGCTTTACGGCTTTTTTAAAGATGTTGGCGCGTTGGGCAAATCACTGTCGGTCATGGGGTTGCCCGACAATCCATCAATTATTAAAAAAATTAAAGAACTCTATCATCTTCCCAAATTTGTTCAAAGCGGCATTCTTTCAAATACAATTTCTCTGGCCATGGCTTTGGAACTCGGACGGCTGCAACTAGAGGCCGGAGAATGTCTTGCAAAACTTTTTCAAACACTTACATTAAGCCTGAATAAACAAAGGGAAATATTAAGCTTGGTTAAAGAGATTTCGCTTCGCGAAGATATTTCCATCTTGAAAGTGCTGGAAAATGACAATTTGCAAAAGATCTTAACTCATAAAAATCTTGATAGAAATCAGAAGATCCGAGAGATAAGAATCTATTTAAAACAGCGGCGTTTTCCATTTATAACCGCCGCTGAAAAAGAGTTTGAGAAACACGTGAAAAAACTTAAGCTCGGAAGTGAAACAAAACTTATTCCTCCAGATAATTTTGAAGGTACCACTTATACTCTGAAATTATTCTTTAAAAATTTAATTGAACTCAAAGATCGTAAAGCAAGCTTTGATGCGCTTATCAAGAACCCCTCCCTTAATAAAATACTCGACAGGCGAAGTTGACGTCTCGGGAATTCTATAATTTATTGAAAATAAAAGTATTTTTTAGGCTTACATTTTTAACTCGGACATGGAATAATGGAATGATGGAATATTGGAATCATGATTTAAAGAAGATGACATTCCTCTATTTCATTCCCGTCAAGAGGAATTTTACAATAACCCAACTTCCCATTTTCCCAGAACCCAATATCCCAGTGTTCCAATATTCCAACATTCCAATTGTGAGCGAAGCGAACTAACATGATTCAATCTTTTTAAAAATTGATTTTCGAATTTATTTTCCACATATAGTTTTCCTACCTGTTTAAAACTACAATATGTTGTAAAAACAGGCTCAATATTGCTATTTTAGGAAAAATATCGGTCAAGTTTATAAAGAGACAGTATTAAATAAATAGTGTATATTCAATTGGTTATGATATTTATTTTCGCGGATCTCAGAAAAACAACGTTCGATAATGAAGAAAAAATGAATATATTTACTTGACTAAATAAAAAGCACCATTTATATAGTGTTTAATTAAATAAATATGGTTCAGTAAGTATGGGAATAAAAGAGAGGAAAGAACGAGAAAAAGAAAGAAGAAGGCAACAGATAATGGTTGCTGCAAAAAGGGTTTTTTCTATAAAAAACTTTAACACGGCGACCATGGAAGATATTGCCAGGGAAGCGGAACTTAGCCCCGGCACTATCTATCTTTATTTCAAAAACAAAGAAGAGTTGTTTGCCTCTCTATCCCTGAGAATCCTCCACTATATGAATATCAGGTTGGAACAGGTTCATAAAGAAAATTTTCAAGAGCCTGAAGAGAAAATGAAGGCTTTGAAGCAAGCCCTGTATGAAGTTTACGAATTTGATCCTATTGTCCTAATTAACATGTTCCATCTTCAGTCGAGTGAAACCCTAAGAAATTTATCGCCCCATCTACTTTCAGAAATTAAAGACCTGTCTCGAAGTTCATTTCGTTCAATGGCCAAAATATTTGAAGAAGGAATAAAAAAAGGAGATTTTATCGACAGACATCCGGTGGCGCTGGCCGACATTGTTTGGGCTTTGTTTTCAGGGGTTGTTTTGTGGGAGGAAAGTAAACGCTTGATCGACAGCCAAAAGGACTTTTTGAAATCGACTCTTGAAATTGCATTTGAAATCTTTAGACGAGGCATAAGAACATACCCTGACTCTATTAATTCCGTGCAGACACTAAAAGATTTTGTTTATAATGATTAGGTTGCAATAGAATGAGGCATTTTTTAACACTTAACCGGAAAGGGGGTGATAAAACAGATCTGCTATGGAGAAGAGGTAAGGACTTGATCATACTGAACGGTTACATGATCAGTACTAATTTCTTTCTTCCATTGGCAATGGTCTCTAGCAACCGGAGATTTTGAGGATGGTTTAATACCGCAATGCCCCATGCTCCGGTAATCAACCGTAATGTTTAAAAACTTAAGGAGGTGTACTAATGCCAAAGTATGCCAAAGGCTATAACCAACCGGTAGATAGCATTCCCGGACGAGGATGGGCCGTAATTTTATCCGGAACGACCATCAACTTATGTCTGGGGTGTCTGTACGCATGGTCAGTCTGGCTCAAGTACTTAACGAACGAAGCCTACATGGTGGCCCACGGGTGGCCTGGCGCACTCACCGCTGAGCAGGCCTCTAACCCCAAGTCATTATGTATTTTAATTTTCGCATTGCTCATGATTCCCGGTGGTAAGATCCAGGACAAATACGGTCCTACTGTAGCCGGCTCAATCGGAGCCGTATTCATGGGCCTGGGTATGATCGTCGCAGGTGTAGCCCATTCATACGCCGGAATCCTCTGGGGCTTCGGTGTGGGTGGCGGTATTGCCATGGGTGTGGCTTACGCTGCTCCGGTACCTGCAACAAGGAGATGGGTCGGCCCGCACCAGGTGGGTGTCATGATCGGAATTACGGTCTCAGGATACGGAGGCGCGGCTTTTTATGTGGCTCCGCTCATCAAGTGGCTGATTACAAGTTACTCTCTCTCATTGTCATTCCTGGTGCTCGGTATCGCCTACTTTTTCATTATCGGTATTGCGGCCCAGATACTGGCATGGCCCGAAGAGGGCTATGTGCCTCCCCAACCGCCTGAGGCGCCGGCCGGGGCAAAAGCAGCACCGTCGAGGACCGTTGTGGACTGGACAGCAGGCGAGATGGCAGGGACCTATCAGTTCTACGTACTGATCGCTCTCTTCTGCTTGAACACCCAGGCCGGTCTTCTCATCATCGGTCACGCCGCCAAAATTGTAAAGCCCTTTCTGGAACAAGGATTTATTCTGGTGGCTGCAGGTGGTTTTATGAACGCTGCGGGACGGATCGGAACAGGCAAATACTCGGATATCCTCGGCAGGGACAAGGCATACATGCTCAATGCCGCTGCCGCTTGTGCCTGTATGTTTGCGCTGCCCTGGATGATCGGTATCAAGTCGCTCTTCCTGACGTTCACGGCCTGTATGATCGCCTACTGGGTTTACGGCGGCGGCCTTTCCCTGATACCTTCTTACACAGCCGACTACTTTGGTCCCAAAAACCTGGGATTCAACTACGGTCTTGTGTTCATCGGCTGGGGTCTGGGAGCATTCATGCCCAAACTGGCCGGACATATCCGGGACGTGACCGGGACTTACGATAATGCCTTCTATGTCGCGGGCGTCTTGCTCATTGTCGCTATTATCCTCGCTTTTGTTACCAAGAGGCCTATGAAAGCAGGAGAGTAGGTCCGGTTAGATTAATATTAACCATTAACTGAAAAGGCGGAAAGGGGCGAACCCTTCCCGCCTTTTTTAGCTCTGTTTATTTAAACATGGAAAACCGGGTCATTTGATTCCGGATCTTTACTAAAAGTAGGATGCGAACCTGGAAACCCCATCAAGAACCGGTGCAATCGCCTCCCTGAGAAAAGGTATTCCCGAGAAACGGTCGATAAGTACCAGGCCCAGTATAATAAAAGGCCCGGCTTTGGAAAACAGTTTCCAGACACGCTCATGTTTTTCAGGAACCAACAGGTAAATCAGCCTTGACCCGGTAAGCGGTGGAATGGGAAGGACATGGTAAGCAGTGGCGGCAACACTCAGATTGAGTATTACATCGATAACACGGTCAGTCCATAGGAAATACTTGACGTAAGCCGCAGACATTGCAAGGGCCAGGCTTGCAAAGGGGGCTATTATAGATATGAGGCACCAACCCAGCTTCTGCTTCTTGAACCTGATCTTTTGATCGTCCAACTGCCTGCCCCAGCCGAAGCCACCCAAAAAGAAGACGATGGTACCCACAATATCAAGGTTGGTTATGGGGTTGAAGTCCATATCTTCATCGCGACGCGGGTGGGCGAAGCTAAAAGCAAAGAAACGTGTAAAACCCGAGCCAAAGGTAGCGATGATAAGGATGGCCACACAATAGTAGAGAATTTCTTCCGCATCAAAGCTTTTTATGGGCAATTCAAATCCTCCAAATTTTTACTTCGATATCAAGGGAAGGTGAAAGTGTTTCAATGTTGTCGTTAAAAAAATATGATATAGAAAAATAAGGATAGGGTGTCAAACGAAAATCTGAATTTTAATTCTCTGAGGAGTCAGGGAGTTTTTTCGATTCAATAGCTCCATGAATAATCAGCCTCTACATCATACAAACTCACAAATAAGGGATCGTAAAGATAGAACAGAAAATATGGCTTTAAATAAATAGGTTATATGACTACCCGCTTAAAGGATTTTAATTATGAGCACAAAATACCGCTGTTCTATCTTAACGTTCCCTAATGTATTCAAACAGTGTATGATTTCGCTGCTGATCATTCATTACGCTATTTACAAGGCTTTATAAGAAAAACACCCCGACTTCTGAATTCTCTGTATAGGTATTTAAAATTAAATGGACGGGAACAAAGACAGGGGAAAAAGGGCTATTTTAATCATCGACAATGATCGCGCCGGGGCTGCAAGGCTTAAGAGCTTTGTTAATGAAAATGCTTACCGGGTCTATACGGCCGGTACCCTGAAAGAAGCCCGGATGCTTGCAGAGGAGAAAAGCGTGATTGTGGCCCTTTTGGCCATAGGACGATCAGGCCTCGATCCAGGGAGGATAATAAAAAGCCTGAAACGGGCAAAGGATGATGTACAAATCCCGGTAATCGTTATCTTGGAAAGCTTCGTGGAGGACCTTGTTGCCTCGGCTTTGAAGGCCGGGGCAGTTGACTACCTCACCTGGCCCGTGGATTCTCAAGAGCTCGCAAGAAGAACGGGAGTCTACGCCCGACTTAAAGAGGACCACAACTCAGTAACCGACCGCCGTAAGGGATTTCTGAAAGGGCTTCTGCCCAAACTTTCGGGCGGGTTTCATTCCCTGTTTAACGCCACCGAGCTTCTGGGGCAACGGTACGAGAAGGCGGATAGATTAGGGATAGGGAGTTTTGGCGAGGTCTGGAAAGTCAGGGACATAGAAAAAGACCCTCCCGATAGTTATGTAGCCAAGATTCCTCTGAGCAAAAAGTTAAACGCCAAGATCGAAAAGGAGGCCCGTATACTGAAGAATTTAGACGGCCATGCCGGTGTACCCGAGATTCGTGAGGTTATAGAAGAAAAAAACAAAATAGTACTGATTCAGGAGTTTGTTTTAGGAAAAACGCTTTTCGAGGTGATTGAGCGGGAGCTCGAAGAGACGGAAGTAGAATCGGTCATGATTCAGCTCATCGATGTCGTGGCTCATGCCCACGACATAGGGATTATCCACCGAGATATAAAGCCGGGAAACATAATAGTGAAGCCGGACGGCACCATAAAACTTCTGGACTTCGGCGCGGCCAAAGAGCTCAGGGACAAAGAGATGTCCAACACAGTTACGGGATCCCGACCTTTCATGTCTCCGGAGCAGATTATGGGCAAAAGCCAGAGGCGCTCGGATGTATGGGCGCTTGGAGTGGTCATGTATATACTCTACACAGGGATGTTTCCTTTTTATCATGACGTGGAGAAGGTGCTCATGGACATGATCCTTGAAGTTCCACCGTCTCCACCCAGCAAATTCAACCAAGAATTAGATCCGGAAATCGAGCGTATCATCTTAAAATGTCTGGAAAAAAACCCTGAAAATCGCTACCCTGACGCCAGAGCATTACAGAACGATATAACCGGCTCTTTCCCGAATTACGGAAAAAATATTTTACCCCTCTACTAAATCCTGCCCACGTGCGCGGCCACATCCATCACCATGATCACAATGTCCAGATTTTCACCGTGTCGGTCTTTCATGAGACCCTCTATCACCGCCCTGGGGCTGAATCCCGCTTTCTTGAACATCGTCAGTGCGCCGTGAGCTTTAAGCGGGAACTCCACCATGAGTTTCTCCAGCCCGAACTCATGGGACAGGTCCACAAGCTCATTGATCATCAGAGTCCCCAGTCCCTTTCCATGAAAATCAAGGTCCACAACTATTCTGAGAGTTCCCAGATGTTTTCGCCAACCGTAGCCTACCCGGTGAAGGGAGGCGTTGGCCACAATCCTGTTGTCTTTAAGGGCCAAAAGAGGAAACACATGATCATAATTCAGGTGGTCGAACCATTGGTCAAGCACTTTTGGGTCGGTGACGTCGTTTCTCACATACTGGAGTACCGAGGGGGTAAGCCGGGCAAAAAAATCTCCAACCGGCTCGCGATCGTCCCGGGTCATTGGCCTTAAAATTACTTCTGTGCCGTCCTTAAGCTTTCCCGTCTTTGTTAAATCTTGTATTTTTGTCATATAAGTCCTCCCTAATATCTAAATAGTGCCCTATCAAGTCCCATACACAAGCCTTTCTGCGAAGAACTCGGGAAGATTTGCATTCATTATTTTTTTTATAGTTTCTGACAGATCATACTCCACCAGCCTGAATCTTACCGTATTATCTTGGGTGTCAAAGATGAAATATGAGGACCTGGGATCACCGTTTCGAGGCTGGCCCACGCTCCCGGGATTCAGAAGGTAAAAATCATCTTGATTTAGCTTGACAGTTCCGTCTGAGGGAATTTCAACGGGCGCCACCTTTCCCCGAACATCCATGTGCCAGATCTTCCTTTTATGGGTGTGACCAAAAAGGCAGATTTTAGACTTGCCCCAGAATCCCTTTTTCATCTTTTTTAAGGTGGCTCTCGCCTGGAAAGGAAGGTCGATGTAACTGTGCGTATTTTCAGGAGAGCCATGACAGGCCAGGGCATAAGTAAAACGGCAATTTTCCGGGAGACTATTCAAAAACAGCATATTGTTTTTGGTAAGAACGCTTCTTGTCCAGAGGATAGCCTTTCGAGCAAAAATGTTGAAGCTCTCGGCAAGGCTAAGGTCGCACGCTGCCTGATCATGGTTGCCTTGAATGGAGTGCATTCCGATATCTCTGGCCAGTTCCACACACTCGTTTGGGCTGGCATTATACCCCACCAGGTCGCCCAGGTTCAGGATTCTGTCCGTTCGGTATTCAAGGTCGCTGACCACCGCCTGAAAAGCTTCAATATTAGCATGGATATCCGAAATAACAGCTACCCGCATAATCAATCATTCCGATTAAGTCGTGCCTGAACGAAAACTGTCTTTTTCGTCAATATCTGCGTCAGACTCAAATTTTAATCCTCGAAATACTACCAGTATTACTGTGGTTAAAATTCTCGCCTTCCTTGATCTTAACGAAAAATCCTAGTTTTCGTTTGGACACTAAGTATCTAAAAGCTCTTTAAATTTATTTTTCAGCCACCTGTTTAAAATATCACCGATAAACCAGCGCCCTATAATGGGAAGCAAAACTAAGGCGTAGAAATAAAAATCTCGGGCCTTAAAGAAGGTCAAAACCACAATCAAACTGACCATAACCAGGGCGGTCACTACGTTTGAAGCCAATCCTGTGAGTTCTTTGAGCTTAACAGACATATATTCTTGCAGCTCAGATTCATACAATAGTACTTTTTTTCCTTTTCTTTGCATTCTCAGGATCATTCTTTTCTAAGTCTCCTGCTTTAGTTTCTGGTGATATCAATAATGGCCCTCACAGGGGAAGTTACGGGAAAGTCCGGACGGATGATTTTTTAAATATCAATAGTAACTATCAATAGCCTGGCGGGGTGTCAAGAGCTGTTCTGAGGTTTTCTATGGTAAACGCATTTGATTTCGGTGCAGCATAGCGACGGTGTGTTTCTCTTGGAAACCGACTGACTGTTTGAAGGGCTTTAGCACGCATTAGCCCGAGCCGAATGAAATTATGACTTAAAAAATCAATGGGATAATTTAGCGACGAATGGTTCTTAATAACTCTGGCGCGGCTCGGGCTTACGGGTGCTTAAGCACAAGTTTCAGTCGGTTGGAAAGAGATATACGCCGTCGTGGAGCGCATTCCCTGTATTGGGATTCAAATGCGTTTGCCCTGTGCCGATCTGTTTTCATGCTTGACTCGCTATGTATTTTTCATTACATTCCGTTTAAAGGAGCAGTGTATAATACCATTTATTCCATTGTTAATTTCTAACCTTTATATCGATCGGCAAGTGGCACAGTTGCCCCGGGTGGCTTCCATCCGAACCCGAATAGATGCGCCTGTCGTAGTGGTTCAAAACGTTCAAGAGGTTTTTGATTCGCTTGCATCGTCAGATGATCCCATACAAAAGGGAAAGACGGTCCTTCTTCTTACCCGAAACAAGGGCGCCTTTATCAAGAAATGCCCAGGCACCCATGCTTACCGGTGCTGTAACTATCAAATTCTGCATATCGGCACATTTTGCACCATGGACTGCTCGTATTGTATTCTGCAGACATACTTTCATCCTCCGGTACTCCAGTATTTTGTCAACCATGATGACCTCTTTTCAGAGTTAGACAATCTGTTTTTGAAAAAAACCATAACCCGAATAGGGACCGGAGAATTTACAGACAGTATGATCTGGGAAATATGGACGGATCTTTCAAGCCGGCTTGTTTCAAAGTTTTCAAAGCAGTCCCATGCCGTGCTGGAACTAAAGACAAAAACAACTGCTATTGACGGGTTAAAACCTCTTCGTCATAATCGTAAGACCATTGTCGCATGGTCTTTGAATACCGATCGTGTTATTAGAAATGAGGAGTTCCATACTGCATCACTCTCCGAAAGACTCCGGGCGGCTGCAAAATGCGAATCCTGGGGATATCCGCTTGGCTTCCATTTTGACCCAATGTTTATCTATGATGGCTGCGAAAAAGAATACAGGGAGGTTGTTGAAAAGCTGTTTTCCCATGTATCGTCAAAGAATATCGTATGGATCAGCATCGGCACTTTTCGTTTCATGCCGTCTCTAAAATCTATCATACAAAAACGATTTCCCGAATCAAAGATCATTTACGGAGAATTCATATCCGGTCTGGATGGAAAGATGCGCTATTTTAAGCCGTTACGGATTGAACTTTATCGTAAGATGATTTCCTGGATAAGGGAATATGATCTTGAAGTTGTAATCTATTTTTGCATGGAAGATGATGAGGTGTGGCAAAAATCTATGGGATTTATTCCGCAAGACCGCGGCGGTCTGCCGAAAATGCTCGATAAAAGTGCTGTCAGAGTTTGCGGATTGGATGCGGGTTGATTGTGCGAAACCATCTTTTTTATTTGTCTCTATTTTTTTTAACTATTTTTTTATCCGGTTTTTTATCCGGCAGACCGTTATTAGCCCATGAATGGTTTTATGTAAAATGGGTCAATGACGGGGATACCATTGTACTGGCGGATGGTCGAGCCGTCCGTTACATCGGGATAAATGCACCTGAAATTGATCATGAAAATAAAAAAGCCGAATTATTCGGATATGAAGCAAAAAAATATAATAAAACACTTGTGTTATCCAAAATGGTTCGCCTGGAATTCGACAAAGAAACCTATGACCGCTACGGTCGCACACTGGCTTACGTGTTTTTGAGCAATGGGGTATTTCTAAATAACGTTATGATAGAACAGGGATATGCCTATTGTTTGTCCCGCAGACCGAACATTAAATATGATCAGGTGTTACTGCAATCCCAGCGGGATGCAATGTCGGCGAAACGGGGGATATGGAGTAACTGGAAAGAAAAAAAGGGGAGGTATTGGGGAAATAGAAGATCAAAACGATTTCATTATACAACATGTCCCTTTGGAAAAAGGATTTCCAGAGAGAATAAAATTGTCTTTTTACGAATATGGGATGCGTTCTGGGCAGGGTATGCTCCCTGCAAAAAATGTATGGCCGGGGGAGGTGAGAATTGACGATTGAAAATTGAAGATTGAAATCCGCCAAATACACCGAAAAACGTCGGCGGAGATGGCGGACTTTCGAGATTGGCTATTTTTTATCTTTGTTTATTTCATCTAAAAGTTTTTGTGAGATCTGGGCGGGAACTTCATCATAATGTGAAAATTCCATGGTAAATATGCCGCGACCTCCGGTAATTGACCTGAGTTCCGGTGCATAGGTCAAAAATTCGGCCATAGGCACATTTGCCTTAATGACCTGATTTTTACCTTTGCTGTCCATGCCCAGGACCCTGCCTCGTCTGCTGTTAAGATCCCCCATGATATCCCCCATGTATTCGTCCGGGGTTGTGATTGAAATACTCATGATGGGTTCCAGCAGAACCGAGCCCGCCTCTGCCGCCGCTTTTCTAAATGCCAGAGAACCTGCGATTTTAAAGGCCATTTCAGATGAATCAACCGCATGAAAGGAACCGTCATCCAGAGTAACCTGAAAATCGATACACGGGAATCCGCCAAGAACTCCCTTCCGGCACGATTCAATAATACCTTTTTCAACAGCAGGTATATATTGCCTCGGAATTGCACCGCCGACGATTTTATTAACAAACTCAAAACCTTTTCCCCTGGGAAGCGGATCTAAACGGATCCAGCAGTCACCGAACTGACCATGGCCTCCGGTTTGTTTTTTATGTCTTCCTTGAACTCTGACCGTCTTGGTAATGGTCTCTTTGTAGGGGACTTTAGGTGTGTTCAGCCGGACGTCAACGTTGAACTTTCTTTTGAGCTTTTCAATGGTAACCTCAATGTGGATCTGCCCCAGGCCGGATAAAAGAATCTGCTTGGTTTCCGGGTTACGAGTAAGCTTTAGAGCAACATCTTCTTCCAATAGTTTTGACAGTGATGTGAATATCTTGTCTTCATCACCTTTTGATTTGGGCTCAAGAGCAAAAGAAATCAGGTCGGGAAGCGGTTCTGCACATTTAAATTTTACCTTGCGACCTTCATTACAAAGGGTGTCTCCTGTGGTCGTTTCTTTTAATTTAGCTACAGCCACAATGGAACCCGGTCCGGCTTCGTTTATTTGTTTCTGTTCTTTGCCGGCAAGTCTCAAAAGCTGATTATACCTTTCATTTTTATCTTTATTAACGTTATAGAAAGTCCCGTCTGCCCCCAGTGTTCCTGAAACCACCCTGAATATTGAAAGGCGGCCGGCAAATGGATCGGCAACTGTTTTAAACACAAATCCGTAAAAAGGCGCATCCGGATCGGCCGTACATTCTATTTGAGTTTCACCGGCGGCATCAGAAGCAATCCAGGGATCACGATCAAGGGGTGACGGCATGCAGTTGACAAAAAAATCCTGCAAGAGATCAATGCCGATATTTTTTGTGGCCGACCCACAAAGAACCGGCACAAGTGCTCGCGTTAATGCGCCTTTCCGTAATACATTTACTATTTCACCATCTGACAAGGATTCTCCGTCAAGATACTGTTCCAGGAGTTTGTCGTCTGACTCTATAACATTTTCCACAAGAACTTCTCTTTCTTCTTCCACCTGATCCTGCATATCATTGGGAATGTCAATTTTAGTTGCTCTGCCTTTGGTGTCATATGTGAACGCTTTCATACTTATAAGGTCAATGACTCCTTTAAAGCCTGCTTCGGATCCTATGGGAAGTTGAGTAATAATAGGCTTGGGCTTAAAACATTCTGACGCATCTTTGAATGTACGGAAAAAATCCGACCTTTCCCTGTCGAGTTTATTAATAAAAATAACTGAGGGCAGGTCGAATTCATCTATGAAATCCCAGGCCTGTTCGGTTTGAACTTTTACGCCATCTACTGCATCTATTACCACAACAATACCGTCGGCAGCCTGCATGCAAAGCCTTGTGTCCGAAAAGAAATTCTGATCACCGGGTGTATCGATGAGACTGATTGTATGTTTTTTCCAGCTGTATTGATGGAATGCGCTGCTTAAGCTGATGTGGCGTTTTAGTTCTTCAGGCTCAAAGTCCATGAGGGTATTTTCATCATCCACGCACCCCAGTCTATTGGTGACACCTGTATTAAAAAGCATTACCTCGGCCAAAGAAGTTTTCCCGGCGCCTCCGTGGGCCACAAAAGCAATGTTCCTTAAACTTTCGACATTTTCAGTCATTTAAGCTCCTCTCTGGTAAAATTATTAAAAACGTTTCGGAATCCTATCCCGCTATAATCGAAATAAATAAAGTAAATTATTAAGGAGTGGTGTTTTTGTCTCACATACGGCCCCAGTGAAATTAATTTTCATCCCAGTACGATCTGCCAGCCTGTCCCGGTACTTCCACGGAGACCTACAAGGCAGGCGGGGCCAAGTGAACTCACTTATTCCTATAAATAAAATCCTAAAACTTAATTTTGTATATGTTCATCCAAAAAAAATCAAGCTCAAGTTACAAATTTTAAAGAAATAAAAAATTCTTTGTTTCCTTTTGGTCCCAGTATGGGTGACGGGATAACAAATTCGCACAAAAGACCTGTTCTTGTAAAAAAATCCGAAAGACTTTTAATGATCTCAGCATGCAAAACAGGGTCACGCACCACACCGCCTTTCCCGACCCTACCTTTTCCCGCTTCAAACTGTGGTTTTATCAGAGCCATGATCCTCGCATCTTTTTTCATAAACTTAATTACCGCAGGAACAACTATTTTAAGAGAAATAAAAGAGACATCTATGGTGATGAGATCTACAGGCTCCTGAAGGGTTTCGGCAGGCATATACCGGATATTTGTGCGATCTATAACAACAACACGAGAATCCTGTACCAGTTTCCAGGCAAGTTGTCCATAACCGACATCCACAGCAAAAACGCGGCTTGCGCCATGCTTCAGAAGACAATCGGTAAATCCGCCCGTGGATGCTCCCACATCCATACAGACAGCCCCGGTTATATCGATATTAAGCGTCTGAAGGGCCTTTTCTAGCTTAAGGCCGCCTCTGCTTACATAGGGGATGTCTTTTTCTTTAAGAATGACATGGTCGTTTCTATAAATCATTGAACCGGGCTTATCCACCAGACGGTTATTAACCATAACTTTTCCGGCCAAAATAAGCGCGCGGGCACGTTGCCGAGTTTGTACCAGACCTTTTTTTACGATTACCAAGTCAAGTCTTGTTTTTTTTACTGACATTACGCACAAGTAAGTTCGCTTGGCCCCGTCAGCCATTGCAAGCTCGCCCGGCATTGGTCTGAGGCGCAGCCTATGGCGGACGGGCCCGCCTGCCACTGCGAGGCACGAGCGGTAAGGTGAGACCTTTGCAAAACGCCCCCTTTTGCCCAATACCATTGTCAGGCTCAAATTTTAACCCGCCACCGAACTTTGGCGAGTTAATCCTCAAAATACTCAATGTATTCGTGCCTGCCCCGTGAAATGCGAAGCCTATTTCTCTGGGGTGGTTAAAATTTTCGCGTTGACTCGGGGCGTCCATGCCCCTCGCCCTTGCGGGCAGCTTGACAGCTGTCCAATTCTGCTATCCTGCAGAATTGTCCTTGATCTTGAACAAAATTGAACGTTTTTCAAAGGTCTCAAGGTCACAATTGGGATGATGGAACAATTGAATTGTGGCTTTTCAGTGTTCGATTATCAGACGTTTGGCTGTGTCGACTATGGTCGAAGCATCAATACCGTATTTGGACCTGAGGATTTTCTGGGGACTATGTTCAACGAAAATGTCAGGTATTCCGATGCATTGGAGATGAAACCCGGTTACCCCCTGATCACTCAAACATTCCAACACCGCGTTTCCAAATCCTCCCTGACGCACATTCTCTTCAACCGTTATAATGCGCGGTATTTCCTCGGCAAGGCCGCCGATCAAATCAGCGTCAAGAGGCTTTACAAAACGACAATTCAAAACGGTAGCAGATATGCCTTTTTCAGCCAGGGTTGAGTGAGCGGCAAGCGCTTCACTAACGGACCGGCCAATGGCCAGGATAAGAACGTCATTTCCTTTTTGTAGTATTTCTCCCTTTCCTATGGGTACAGGAATATCTCGCTTTTCGATTTTCGCGCCCTCCACATCTCCACGGGGATATCGAACAGCAATGGGACCCTTATGGGCAATGGAGGTTGTAAGCATTCTTGCCAGTTCATTTTCATCCTTTGGAGCCATAACCACCATGTTGGGAAGACTTCTGAGATAAGATAAATCAAAAACACCATTATGGGTGGCTCCGTCCTCTCCCACAATCCCTCCACGGTCAATGGCAAAAACAACCGGAAGTGCTTCAATACACACATCATGCAATATCTGGTCATACGCACGTTGTAAAAAAGTAGAATATATGGCCACAACCGGTTTGAATCCTTCAGTAGCCAGACCTGCGGCAAAAGTTACAGCGTGTTGTTCGGCGATTCCCACATCAAAAAACCGGTCCGGATAGGCCTTGGCAAACTTTACAAGTCCTGTGCCTTCCGGCATGGCGGCAGTCACCGCAACGATTCTTTTATCCTTTTTTGCCATTTGGAATAGGGTTTCACCAAAAACCTGAGTATATGTGGGAACAGAACATTCCTTGTTTAGACTTTCCCCCGTATCTGCATTAAAGCATCCGACACCGTGAAAATAGACAGGATTTTTTTCGGCAGGGGAGTATCCTTTGCCTTTTTTGTTGATACATGAAGAAGAACCGGTTCGTTAAGACACTTAATGTTATTAAGTATATCGATAAGATGGTTCAGATTATGACCGTTTATTGGTCCAAAATATTCGAAGTTAAAGGCTTCAAACAACATCCCCGGAGTAATAAAAGACTTGAAAGAATCTTTTGAACGCTTGGCAAATTGATAGATATCGTCACCGACTTTGGGCAAAGATTTAAGAAAGTCTTTAAGTTCTTTTTTTAAATCCTGTAAATATTTTGCGAAAAAGGTACGACTTAAAAAAGAGGATAGGGCGCCTACGTTGTGCGCAATCGACATATCATTGTCATTTAATATCACTATAATATTCTTGTTGATGTCCCCGGCCTGGTTAAGACCTTCATAAGCAAGTCCGGCGGTCATTGATCCATCCCCTATCACTGCGATAACCTTGGACTTGTCATTTTTTAAACGCTTGGCACACGCAATACCAAGACCGGCGGATATGGAGGTGCTGCTATGGCCGGTTGAAAATGCATCGTAAGGACTTTCACTCATGCGGGTAAACCCGCATATTCCGTCAAGTTGGCGAAGCGTGTGGAATTGCTCTCTGCGTCCCGTAAGGATTTTGTGAGCATAGGACTGATGTCCCACGTCCCAGATGATTTTATCGGCAGGAGCAGTAAATACGTAGTGAATGGCAATGGCCAGTTCAACGGTACCGAGACTCGGTGCCAGATGGCCACCGGTTTTTGATACCACTTCAATAATAACTTTGCGAATCTCAGAGGCTAAAATCGGCAGTTCAGATCTTGACAGTGCTTTTAAATCTGCCGGGGAATTAATTTTTTCAAGAAAGCTCAAGGGTTATGTACTCCTTCATCCAGTATCTTGTAAACTTATTTTTTTCTATCAATAATATAATGTGCGATAGCGCGAAGCGGATCAGATTTGTTATCAAAATAATCGAGTGCTTGCAAGGCGTTGTTGACCAAATTTTTTGCAAATTCCTTTGATTTTTCAATTCCCAATATAGAAGGGTAGGTGCTTTTCTCACGAACTTGATCGGTGCCGACGTCTTTGCCCATCACAGCCGGATCACCTTCAACATTAAGGATGTCATCGATGACCTGAAAGGCAAGTCCTATATTTTTTGCATAAATATCGAGCTGTTCGATCTGCTCAAAGCTCCCGTTTCCCAAAATAGCCCCGGTAATTATTGAGGCTTCAATAAGAGCACCCGTCTTTAAAGCGTGCATTTGTTCCAAATCTTCCAAACCGAGCGGGTTACCTTCGGAGGCAATATCTTTTATCTGTCCTTCAATCATTCCTTTATATCCTGCTGCTTTTGCAATTATATTTATTACCCGGAGCCATTTTAAGGCGTTATTTATATTGTTGGGCTCGATTGATGAAAGGATTTCAAAAGCCAGCGTCAGCAGGGCATCACCTGTCAGAATTGCTGTGGCTTCATCAAATGCAATATGACACGTTGGCTTGCCCCTTCGCAGATCGTCGTTGTCCATTGCAGGAAGATCATCATGAATTAAAGAGTAAGTATGAATCATTTCAAGGGCGCAGGCAAGCATTATAACATCTTCAGCCTGACCACCAACAGCCCGGGAAGCAGCCATGCAAAGAATCGGTCTTATGCGTTTTCCTTCGGCCATGAGAGAATGCCTCATTGCGCTGACTACCACGCTGTAATTAGGCGTCTGGTCTATTATTTTATCAATTGCCCGGTCTATCTGTTTTCGTTTAGAAAGAAGATATGAATTCAAATCAAAACTATGCATCTTCCGATTCACTTTCAGAGGTAAATGGTTTTTCAAATAGATTCCCGGTTTGGTCTTTTAGTAAAATGGTAATTCTTTTTTCTGTCTCATCTAGCTTTTCGGAACAGAACTTTGAGAGTTTAACCCCTTCTTCGAACTTTTTGACAGCATCTTCAAGCGGCTGATCTCCGGATTCAAGCTGCTGAACGATCAGTTCAAGTTTTTTCATCGCTTTTTCAAATGTCTGCTTTGCCATAATATTACTTCCTTTTTACTCTGCAAATTAATGAGCCTTTGGCGACCATAACTTCAAGATCCTGACCAATGTCTACCTGCCGTGGGTTTCGGACAATAACAGCCTCTGGAATAGTTCTGGTGATACTGTACCCTCTATCCAGAATAGCATTGGGGCTTAGAGCATTTAACCTTGCATCAAGTTCTCGAAGCAAGAATTGTTTTTTATTTAATATTATTCTTATATAAGTAAACAGATTATTACAGTTTTGATCAAGCTGCTCATTAGCTTTTTTTATATAAATTAATGGATTGTGCGAGTTAAGTTTGTCAAACCGCCATTCAAGCCGTTCATGCTGTTGAATGATATTTTTTTTAAATGTCCGGATAAGTCGTGAAAGCAGATCATCTGTTCTGAGTCTCAAATCTCCTATTCTTTTATTCGGATCTACCAGCCGATTTGACATTGCTTTTACAAGAATTTGAAGATTTTCAATATATCGTGAAATCCTAATTGTTAAGGTATTTGTAAGTTCAGCCTTTTTTTTAAACAGATCAAACTTAAGCGGAACTACCAATTCGGCTGCGGCCGACGGTGTTGGCGCCCGGAGGTCGGCAACAAAATCCGCTATGCTAAAATCGGTTTCGTGACCTACGGCCGAAATTATTGGAATCTTGGATGCAAAAATAGCCTTGGCAACATCTTCAGAATTAAAAGCATGAAAATCTTCCAGAGAACCGCCGCCTCTCGCAAGGATCACAACATCCGAATCAGACCGATCATTTATCGTCTCAAGTCCCGACACAATCTCCATTTCAGATCCGTCACCTTGCACTTTGACCGGAATGATTTCAATATGAATGTTTGGAAACCGTCTGTTAATGATTTTTAGAATGTCATGAACCACAGCACCGGTAGGCGAGGTTATTATGCTGATTTTGCGTGGTAAAAAGGGCAGGGGCTTTTTATGTTTTTCATCAAAGAGCCCTTCGGCTGTAAGTCGTTCCTTTAGTTGTTCAAAAGCCAGCTGTATTGCTCCTCTACCTTCGGGTTCGAGATATTCTAATATTATCTGATAGTTGCCCCTTGGTTCATAAACACTTACCCTGCCAATTCCGGTTACACTCATGCCATTTTCGGGCATAAATCTTAAATTTCGGTTCTGTCCACGAAACATTACCGCGTTTATTTGGGCTTTTTTATCTTTTAATGTAAAATAAAAATGCCCTGAAGTTGGAATTCTTAAATTGGATATTTCTCCGCATATCCAGATAAATGGAAAGCTATCTTCAAGTAATACTTTAATTTTTGCTGTAAGTTCGGAAACGGTGTAAATATGTCGTTTATCCATAAAGGATGATTCCGAGTATTGGATACCGGGGTGTGAGTTCATTAAGATTAAGGTCTCAAGATAGAAAAAAGTAAGCGTTCACGATTTAGAGGTTCAGGGTTAACTGTAAGTCTCGTAACCGTTGAATGTTAAAGGCCGAACCCGTGAGCAATTACAATAAAAAGATTATCACAGTTGGAAATCCCATTCAACCAAAACCTGAACAAGCCCGCAATTCTAATTTTGACATATTCTATGCACAATATTTAGATAACCATAAACGATGAAATCTAAACCCGTGAACGCTTACAAATAACTTTATTGACGTCCGATAAGGTATATTATGTAAACTTATTGGTTAGAATGTATATTTAAAAAATCCCGCAGGGCCGGAACGATAAAAATATTTTCATGGGGCAGTTTGCTTAGACAAGCTGCGAGGATTTCATTTTTATCTTTGAAAGGCAACTGGTTTTCTATGATAAGAATATTTTTTCCTTTAACCTTACAGATCCCGCTTTTAGCCTTAATTCCGGTACTGCGAAGATTTTGCTCTGATACAGTGACGCCGAGTTTTTCAGCAAGTTCTTTCAAATCTTGATATGTTTGCTCGGGTTTCATGATAATCAGCGTTCTATTTTACCGTGAATGGCCTTAAATTGAGTTTCTTTCCAGCCTAATTACTGTGATCATATCCAAGATTTAGAAATCTCACCTGAATCTTGTACGAGTCGGAGGCTTTCATATGCCCCGATAGCGGGATTTCCGCTTCGCTCCAACAAGGCACTTTTATAAAAATTCTCATCAATTTTCATGCAAAATTCAGGTCTCAAATTATGACCGTTTAAACTATAACTCAACTCGTTGACGATATTTGACAATAAAATAAAAAGCGATTTAATCTTGCAAAACCAGTTTTCTGTGTTATATATGAAATCCATCTTTAATGAAAGATAATTTCATTAAACATTGTTTGGTAACAGATAACGGAGATCGGGGCTAAATTATTATATGAACGCCTGACCCCTGATGTCCGGAAACTGATATACAGGAGGACGTAATGCAATCAATTCCGCTTAAAAGGACACGGACCCAAATTCAAGTTAACGAATTCATACGAAGTGTCTATAACTGGATGGCCATCGGCCTTGGAATCACAGGTTTTGTGGCATATTTTGTATCAAACAGCGAAACCATGATGAGATTGATCTTTGGAAATCAAATAATATTTTTTGGTTTGATAATCGGTGAACTTGCCCTTGTTTTCAGCATCAGTGCAAGGGTCCAAAAAATGCAGGCGTCGACCGCAACCTCTTTGTTTATTTTGTATGCTGCTTTAAACGGGGCGACAATTTCTGCAATATTCCTTATTTATACAAGATCTTCGATCACATCAACATTTTTTATCTGTGCCGCTACTTTTATTGCATCCAGTATTTACGGTATGGTAACAAAACGTGATCTGACCGCAATGGGTCAGTTCATGTTTATGGGACTTATCGGCATTGTTATTGCATCGGTTGTCAACCTATTTATACGCAGTTCGGGAATGAGCCTGATTGTCAGTTATATAGGTGTGATCGTTTTTGTGGGGCTGACAGCATATGAC
>Ga0307421_1000738_pt1 | contig 20799 bp, 16 predicted proteins | sample SalMarWE160270MG_FD_202163 | JGI IMG/M metagenome (GOLD analysis project Ga0307421, IMG submission 202163) | Salt marsh sediment microbial communities from the Plum Island Ecosystem LTER, Massachusetts, United States - WE1602-70 | ecosystem: Environmental > Aquatic > Marine > Intertidal zone >...
GCCTGTTCCACCCACCATGAAAGGCACCTTTCCTCTTGCTCGAATTTCATCCGCAATTTGATATACTGCTTCCTGAAAAATCGCCAAACTCCAAGTTTCATCAATATCCGCAACATCAATAAGAAAATGATTAACACGATTTTGATCAGCGGAAGATGGCTTTGCAGTACCGATATTCATCCCGCGGTAAAATAAACGCGAATCTGCCGAAATTATTTCCCCATTAAGATCTTCAGCTAAATTAATAGATACTTCTGTTTTGCCTACTGCTGTAGGACCAATAATGATAATTAATGGTTTTTCAATCAGCAATCGCATTTGTAAACCATCTTATATGAAATTTGTTTCTTTTACCGACATATATCGCAATTACGTCTATTCGCCAATCTATTTCCATATCCAGATTAGATTGGATAAATTCAAGGGCTGAATTTTTCATGTGTTCTTGTTTTATGTAATTCACTGCATCTTCAGGGTTGCCAAAATTATCAGTACGTCTTGTTTTTACTTCAAAAAAAATGAGAATGCCATCTTTCTGCCCAAGAACATCAATCTCTCCATAATTTGTTCGTATATTCCGACCAACGATTTTTACATTGTGATCAGTTAAATAATCAACTGCAATCTGTTCTCCCCAATCCCCTAATTCTTTATTCGCTAAATGAAATTTTTCCATAAGGTTACTTTATTATAAAAAATATACCTTAAATTTATCACACCACCAAATGCTCGCGATTTGACAAAGAATGATTCCCTGTTAAACTAATTCATCAATAAGATTATTCTATCTAATAGAAGGATATATGCCTAGCGCCGAAATCATTGCCATAGGAACCGAGCTTCTTCTCGGGGAAATTTCTGATACAAATACTGCTTTCATTGCGAAAGCGTTAAATCAAATAGGCATCGATATATATCGCACTTCAATTGTTGGAGATAATCAATCAAGGATCACAGATCAAATTAAACAATCATTCAAACGCGCGGAGATTGTTATTACAACTGGTGGACTGGGGCCTACTGTTGATGATCCTACTAGACAGTCAGTTGCAGATGTATACGATAAAAAGCTGATTTTTCACGAACATCTTTGGGAACAAATCCAATCCAGGTTTAGAACCTTCAACCGCATCCCAACGGCTAATAACAAGAAGCAGGCATTTATCCCAGAGAACGCCATTCCGATTGAGAATCCCGTGGGTACTGCCCCCGCATTTTATATTTCCGAGAAGGATAAAACTATAATCAGCCTACCAGGAGTTCCAGTAGAAATGGAGTTTCTACTCATTAATAAAATAATTCATCTCTTAAAGAAAATTTATAATCTAGAAAGTACAACGATTTCCCGGATAATTCACACCGCGGGGATTGGCGAGTCAAGAATAGATGATTTAATTGGGGATTTTGAAAAGCTAGAAAACCCTTCGGTTGGGATAACCGCAAAACCCGGGCAGGTTGACATAAGGATTACCGCAAAAGCATGTAATCAATCTCAAGCAAAAATAATTATCGCTCCAATTGAGGAGAAAATTATCAGTAAAGTCGGTGAAAATGTGTATGGTTACGATGCGGTTTCACTACAAGATGTAGTTACACATCTCATTGAGAGAGAAAAAATTTATATTATTCTTTTCCATAAAACCAAAAAAATGGATCTGATATCCGATCTAAATGAATGGGGTATCTTTAAGGAAGTTAAGCAAATTGCGAACGTGGACCTGGTAGAAAAAGGACCTGACTATTCATTGTACAATAATTCAAATAACTCAGTGATGGCAATATTATTAATGGATTATTCGGATTCTAAACCTGGGTATAAATTGAAAATTATTTATAAAAATATTATCAATGAAAAAGACCTCTATTATGGCGGACATGACACATTATTCAACACATGGATTGAAAATTATCTATTAAATTCTATTCGGGAAGTAATAATCCAAAAAAGGTGAAAAATGAGAAAAAAAGCTGATCTTATTCTTACGAACGCAATTGTTTTGACAATGGACAAATTACTCAATCAATATGATCCTGGCGCAGTAGTGATTAAAGGTGACACAATCATTGATACTGGTTTAAAGGAAGAAATAGAAACAAAATATACGGCAGAAACCACATTTGATTGTAGGGGAAAAGTGCTGATGCCCGGGTTAATTAATACACACGCTCATATCCCAATGACACTTCTTCGGGGGTTGGCTGATGACCTCCGTTTAGAAGTCTGGTTGCTTGGATATATTATGCCGGTGGAAAGAAAATTTGTATCAAAAGATTTCGTGGAGCTGGGCACGAAGATTGGCTGCGCAGAGTTAATCCGAACCGGTGTTACTTGCTTTAATGACATGTATTATTTTGAAGAGGTTGTTGCAAAAACTACAGCCAAAATCGGTTTGCGCGCAATTTGTTCCCAAACAGTCTTGAAATTCCCTACGCCAGATGCACACTCCTACGAAGAATCAATAGAACTTACACGTGGTTTGATTAGACGGTATAAGAATCATCCACTGATCATACCCGCCGTCGCGCCGCATGCTGCCTATACTTGCCCACCCGAGATTTTAAAAGCATGCACAGATCTGGCAGTTGAAAACGATATTCCTCTTCACATTCATATCTCTGAAACAGCTGAAGAAGTTGAAAATATGCGTAAACAAGAAGGAATGCCGGTGGTTCCGTATGTTAAGAAACAGGGAGTATTTAAGGCAAAAACAATAGCAGCGCACTGTGTTCACATTGACGAAGGCGAAATGCGTACTTTGGAACATTCAGGTGTTGGTGTTGCACACAATCCTTCCTCCAATCTAAAACTTGCATCCGGTATGGCACCCGTAAAGCGCATGCTAGAGCTTGGATTAAATGTAGGTATCGGAACGGATGGAACTGCCTCGAATAATGATCTGGATTTCTTTGAAGAAATTCGCCTGGCGACATTTCTTGCAAAAGGGACAAGTGGTGATCCCACGGCTGTTCCTGCGGTTAAAACGCTTGAAATGGCAACTCGTATAGGCGCTGAGGCTCTGCACATTGGGGATATTACAGGATCCATTGAAAAAGGGAAACGTGCAGACCTGATCACTATCGATCTCTCCACACTGCATAACAGTCCACGTTTTAGGCATAACATAAATGGCATTTATTCACAAATCGTTTATGCTGCAAAATCAACCGATGTGAATGATGTGATGGTAAATGGGAAATGGCTAATGAATGATAAGGTCATTCCTGGTTTGGATGAGGAAGATTTTATAAAACAAAGTCAGGAATACGCAAAGGAGATTGATACTTTCATCCAAAAGCGCGAGAAGTCAGTTATTTCCAAATTAATCGCGATAGGGGGAACAACTGAGGAAGAGAGTTTTGAAGTGCAAGCTAAAGTCTCAATAAAAAATCCAATTCCGATCATCGAAAAAATTGAGAGCGGGGAATTAAAAATAATTCGAACGCGCCATTACCATGAATATGACACTTATTTCAACTTTATGGAAGAAGAAGATGGAAAATTGCGTTTCAGAGAAGATCATTTCATTGAAAATGATGGAACAGTATCACATGTTCGATCTCGTCTAACTTTGATTGGTCCCTCACGTGAACATCAGTATCCCCAAAAGGATGTCCTTCTTTCGAGAAGCAGATATCTCGCACCAGCAAGTCAAAGTCTACGCTTCTATAAAGAGTATTTTAAACCGACTGGTGAAATTGAGATTGAAAAAGACCGCATGCGTTATTTAGTGAACTATAAAGGAGAAGAATTCTTTATTAACATTGATGAATTGATCAAACCAAGGTTAGGATATTTTCTGGAGATAAAAGCACGAACCTGGAGCCAAGTTGACGCAGAGGAAAAATCTGATCTAATAGTTAGTCTTATTGAATATCTAGGCGTTTCTGCGGAGGAAAAGATAATCAAAGATTATCTTGAAATCATTGAAGAATAAACAAATGATGGGGAAGGAGAAAAACGGGACTTTACGGGTTTTATTTATATCCTCTGAAGCGGAACCGTTCTATAAGGTGGGCGGTCTTGGAGACTATTCAGTTTCTTTGCCAAAAGCCTTAGCGGGGCTTTCCACAAAAAACGGGAATAAAATTGACATTCGGGTCGTTCTGCCCCTGCATGATCCATCTACAATTGATGCATTTTCTCTTTCAGAAGAATTTTCTATATCCTTTGATTCAAGATCAGGAACCGTCACAGGGTCTGTTTATTCAGTATTTTTCAACGGTATAACCTATTATTTCATCAAACAAATCAAACCAGAGATCTTATCGACAGACGTGTATGATTTGAACGAATACACAAATGCCTTTAAGTTCGTTTTCTTTTCTTTGGCATGCATTAAAATGCTTTCTCATTTAGATTGGCAGCCTGATATTTTACATGCCAATGATTGGCATTCTGCTTTAATAATCCATCAATTAGATCATTCACAAATCGTGAATGATAGAGGCAAAAAAATTCGAACAGTTTTAGCTATACATAATATGCCATTCATGGGGTTCGAAAGTGAGAGGATACTTCAGGATTTTATGATAAATCCCATCTCAATAAATACCATTCCGAAGTGGGCTCAGTATCTTCCACTACCAATGGGAATTGCATCAGCCGATAAAATTGTCGCTGTGTCTCCCACGTACGCTGAAGAATTAAAAACAAATTATTTTGCGTATGGGTTAGAAAATTATTTCATTAACAATGCGAAAAAATTAACTGGCATCATTAATGGCATTGACACACAACAGTGGGATCCATCGACAGATAAATTCATTCAACAAAATTATTCTCTTAATTCGATCAATCAGAGGAGCAAGAATAAATATGCTCTACTTAAGGATCTTGGATTAGATACAAATACTGAATCCCCATTACTCATCGTTATTTCACGGTTGGAAAATCAAAAGGGAATTGACCTATTATTAGATGCACTTGTTAGTATTGTTGATCTTAATTGGAATGCAATTATTCTTGGATCTGGCCATCATGGGTATGAACATGCATTCCGGGCACTTGAACGTGAACAACCGAGCAGAATACGAGCTTTTATGGAATACAATGCCGTACTCGCAAGGAAGCTGTATTCTTCAGGAGACATGATTCTAATGCCATCTTTATACGAACCATGCGGTTTATCTCAAATGATCGCTATGCGTTACGGATGTGTTCCAGTTGCTCATGCAGTGGGTGGATTGAAAGATTCGATCATCACAGAACCAGAAACTAAACGAACGGGATTTCTATTTGATAATCCAACATCCTCTTATTTCATGGCCTGTATAAAGACTGCTTTTAACAGATATCAGAATAAAGAGGAATGGAAAATGATTCAAATGCACGGCATGAAAATGGATTATTCATGGAACAGATCAGCGCGTGAATACGCGGATTTATATGATGAATTATTAAGTATTTAGATCAGGCCGATCAGATATGGAATTTACAAGATCGATAGGAATCTTATTTTATATAAACAATCTTCCTAATGAATATAAAATTGGTGACCCGTGAAAATTTGCTTATGTTTGGGTTGATTTCTTTCGCAAATCCGGTGGGTTTTTCAGTTCTGATGTGGCAGTAAAAATCCCCAACAGAACTATTCCCGCACTAATTATCTCGCTGATAGTTGGAATTTCCTTTAAAATAAAAAAAGCCAAAATGGTTGATCCTATCGGTTCACCAAGTAAAAAGATAGCAACATAATACGCTGGTAATATACCCAATGACCAATTGATTAAAGAGTGCCCAATCACCTGCGGAATAAGCGCAACTAGGATAAGCCATTTCAATTCATTTAAATCTATTTTCATTGATTGTTCTTTAGAAACAACTGCAAATACAACCAGTACAGCACCGGCAATTGAGTAAACACTCAGCGCATAGCTCCCTGTTGACAGTTGCTTCCGAAGTATTCTCCCAATCACCACATACCCTGCTGCACAAAAAGCTCCAATAAGAGCTAACAAATTCCCTTGAATAACCCGTTCATTGATAAAAGACATTTCGTTCATTTTCCAGCTTGAAAAATAACCTGAACTACAAAAACCAATCATAACCATGCCAAGAGAAGCCAGTACCAATCCAAGAAGAAATCTTCTGGGCACTCTTTCTTTAATCAGCCATGGAGAAACAGCTGTCACCCAAATTGGTGTGGTTGTAACCAAAACTACCGAACTGATCACATTGGTGAATTCTAAAGATATAATCCAGCTCGCAAAATGAAGAGCTAATAAGAAACCAGAGATAATCATCAATCCAATTGATCTGCTATCCAAGTCTCTCATTTCTTTATTTGCTTTTTTGATTGTAAAAGGGAACAAAATTAAACTTGCAATAACCAACCGATATGCAGCAATGGTTATTGAGGATGTTGTCTCCTGGGCAAAACGGATGAAGATCGCAGCAGTAGATACTGAGAGAATAGCAACTGGCAAAATGAACAGTGCAAATTTTTTATCTTTTGTATTCACATCTTGTGTTTTTTTATTGACAACAAACTATTTAAAATACTTAATCTTATTAAGTTTAAGAGATTTAGAAAAGGAGATCCATGCCATTTTTATTACTCGAAATGAAATATGATTATAATACCCTCGAACCACGCATAAGATACACCAACTGTTGAGATCCATCATGACAAGCATCACGAGGGATACATAAGAAAGTTCAATACCTTACTTGAAAAACATCCTGATTTTTCTGATTAAGACTTCATAAGCATTCTAAGCGATCTTTAAAAATAATCGTATGTATATGCGCAGTAGTTCAAAATAATAAGGGTGATTTTTCCATCAAAAAATATTGCGGGGACAACTATCTCCTGGAAAAGGCGGATAACCATCCTGCGCTGTACCAAAAGCACTAAATTTGAAATTTAGAAGCTTTAAGGAATTTAAAGAAAAAATGAATAATACAGCACTCGGTGTTTTTAGCAGGAGTTGGGGGTACAAACCTACACGGAATAGCGGTTGGCGTTACTGCCGGTTTATCTATTCAGGCAGATGGCGCTGCCGGTGTATTATCTGAAAAAGATTTTGGTAATTAAACGGACACATAATTAATCACAACATTTGAAAAAGGGACATGGAAGTGATCCTTTTCATTGTCCAATTAAGAATTAATCACATGCAGCTTCCAGATGCTGTTGATAAGTTTCGCTAAAAGTATGGTTGCCTGATTGGTCACATGATGCCCGGAAGAAAAGGAAATTTGTCCTCTTTGGAAATGCGATAGCAAGAAGAGAATTTATATCAGGATTACAGATCGGTGAGGGGGGAAGTCCATTATTTATATATGTGTTATACGGAGAATTTATTTGGAGATCAGCGGATTTCAAGGGACTTTTCCACCAGTTTGATTGCTCTATGTTTGATGCGATCGCATACTGTACTGTTGGATCGCTTTGAAGCGGCATATGAGCATTCAAGCGGTTGATAAAAATGCCTGCAATAATTGGTGCTTCTTCTGCATTGATAACTTCTCGTTGGATAATGGATGCAAGAATCACAGCTTCATATAATGCTAATCCCTGTTTATTTACCAACTCTTCATAATTCGGTGGAATTGATTCAAAAAACCTCTCTGTGAAAGAGCAAATAATTTCCTCCTGTGAAAGGGTTTTTTGCAATTGATACTCTCCTGGGAATAAGAACCCTTCAATTGAAGATAATGTAAGCAATTCTGGAGGAAAACAATAACTAATGCTTGATTTTTCTACTTTCTGGAAATCTATATCATGAGAAAAGATACCTGTTGCATGCAGGAGGTTTTCAATTTCCTCTTTCCGCCATCCTGCTAAGAAAGCAAAATGAATTTCTTCCGGGGAATTATTCACCAAATTTATTGCAATTGAAAACGGGGTTGTATCTGGTTGAATCAAGTACACTCCCGTTTGAATCAATCGATCTTGTCCCTTATAGATCCAATAATCAACCAGGGAATCCGCATCTGGAATGATCCCCACAGTTTCAAGTCTTTCCGCAACCATACCTGCGGATTGGCCGGGGTCAATTGAAAAGGTAATCGGGCTATTGCCCAGTTCAATAGAAGTTGTCAAATTCTTCTGATTCATTAGCAAACGAGTGCTAAGAATAATTCTATGCGATGTATCCAACCCCGGATCAGGTTCACCAAAAAGTTGAACAGCGCTGGAAGGCAACCAAATTGAAAATAAATACATACAAGTAAAAAATATTATTGCAACGAGGATCAATGAAAAAGCCAGGATCGTTTTCTGCTTCTTTATTCCAATCATTTTTCCGATTCCGAATCCAGGAAATTTTGCAGGAAAATAGCAGCGGCTATCGAATCAAGATGTCCTTTCCGCTTCTTTCTTGAACTTCCCATTTCCACACGTGATGAAATCGCGGCGCGAGTAGACCCTTCTTCATCACACGTAGCAACCGGAATTGCTCCTAAATTCTTGATTTCTTCTAGCAGCCGCATCGCGCTCCGACCATTATGCGTTGGCGTAAGATTATCATCATAAGTCATACCTATAATTATCAAGCCCACATTGTTTTTTTGCGCAATTTCCAAAATTTTTTCAGCATCTTCTCTGCGTGAAATATGTTTGATCACGTCTAAAGGGCGAGCAAGCATCCATGTAGGGTCGCTAACAGCTAATCCCAGCCGCTTTCTTCCCCAATCAACCGCCAAGACCGTCTTACCAGAATCATTTATCTTCATCCCATCCGCATTATACATGAACATAAAAAAATATAAATTCCAGGGAATTCATACATTTTTTATCCTATATAATATAACAAGGATCAAATTGCAAGGATGGTTATGAAAAAGATCTTTCTACTTTCATTTATTCTAATTAATGCATTAGCGTGTACGATCTCATCTCCCACTGATTCGTTTGATGATAAAACAGCAACCCGGGTTGTCCTCGCACTCACAGCAACTGCATTGGATCAAGAGATAAAGCAGCAGGGGGCTGACGTAAGCTCTACCGATATGCAAGGTGAACCATTGGCAACCACAACCAACACACCTGTTCCCCCGGATGACCCCAAAAAAGAATTGGGGCAGCCAACCTGGAAAGATGATCTTTCCACGGGACAATATTGGAGCCTTGATGCAGGGGACATTACAATTGATACTACAACCTTTTCAGTGGGCAGCGGAAGACTATCCGCGAATGCGTCTGTTATTGGGAAAGGTAATAATTGGTGGTTATCTTACCTCACGTTCCAGGATGCCTATCTAGAAGCAACATTTGATGTTGCAGAATGTAAAACTGACGATCAATATGGCCTCGTTGTTAGAGCTCCTGATTATGAAAGTGGAATTGCATATTATTTCCATATCACCTGCGATGGACACTATGACCTCCGGCTTTGGTCAAACGATGGCTCATCCATGCTATTAGGCATGCCCTTCAGTGAAAAAATTCACAAAGGCCCAAATCAAACCAACACTCTGGGTATATGGGCTAAAGGGCCAATCATTCGCTTGTATGTAAACAATAACCTGCTTGAAGAGATTAATGATTCCACTTTAATAAATGATGGTCATTTTGGTCTCTTTATCAACGCCCGACAGACACCTGGTTTTACAGTTAGCATAGATGAAATGAGTTATTGGATACTGAATTAAAGTGAATTAAAAGATCCTTCCATGAAAAACAAAATACATTCCTCCAAAATCACGCCTGAAGCATTATATACTTCCAGGCGTAGGTTCATTAATAGCGCATTAAAGACTACCGCTGCTTCCTTCTTGTTAGCCTCTTGTTCCCCAAAGATGAACTCTGGGGATCAGGCGGTAACGCCAGATTCGAATTCATCTGAAGTTATTGAAGGCCTGGTTGACGATCAGGGTTTTCCAGCAACAAGTTATAAAGATATTATCAGCTATACAAATTTTTACGAGTTCTCGACAAGCAAGAACCAACCCACGAAACTTGCGGAAGGTTTTATCACCTCACCTTGGACTGTTCGTGTAGATGGGTTTGTAAATAATCCCGGGGAATTTGGCATTGATGAGATAAAAAATCTTTTTAACCAAGAAGAGCGTGTATATAGAATGCGGTGCGTAGAAGCATGGTCAATGGTCATTCCCTGGATTGGATTCCCGTTAAAGAAATTGCTGGATATCGTCGAACCTACTTCTGACGCCAAATATGTTCGGTTTGAAACTATTTATGACCCAGAACAAATGCCCGGGCAAAATAACCCGTCTTATCCATGGCCATATATTGAGGGATTGCGGATGGATGAAGCCATGCACGATCTTACGCTCTTATCCATTGGGATCTACGGTAAAGATTTAACCCCTCAGAACGGTGCCCCGATACGGCTGGTTGTTCCCTGGAAATATGGATTTAAATCCATAAAAAGCATCGTCCGAATTGATCTGGTTTCAGAGATACCAACGTCATTGTGGATGGTTGTAGGACCAACAGAGTATGGATTTTATGCAAATGTAAACCCAAGTGTAGACCATCCCCGCTGGTCCCAAGCCACTGAGCGGCGCATAGGACAATCCAGCAGATTCAATACACAACTATATAATGGATACGAGAAAGAAGTAGCATATTTGTATGAAGGAATGGACCTGAAAGTAAATTTTTAAATGAAATTTACAAGAATTCAAATCATAATCAACTTTTTATCTCTTCTTCCAGCAACTATTATATGTTTTCTTCTAATCCAAGGTACTCTATCCGCAAATCCGATCCAGACGGCTACGGTCGTTACAGGTCGAACAGCAATTTACTTGCTTTTAATTTCTCTATTCTGCACACCTCTAAATAATATTCTCAAAATGAGTGTGTTTATCCGCATAAGGAAAACGGTTGGGCTATACGCGTTTTATTATTCGCTTGTCCATTTTTTAATTTTCTCTATCATTGATTATGAATTAAATTTATCCTGGATACTACCAGAGATAACTCAGAAACCATTTCTGCAAATTGGCTTAGTGGCATTGACACTGTTACTTCTGCTCGCCTTAACTTCGTTACAAACCATAAAAAAATCTATGGGCATTTGGTGGAAGCGCATCCATAATTTGGTATACATAATAACTGCCTTAATCATCGTCCATATCACATTGGCTTCGAAGGGAGATATCATAGAACCCATTATTCTTATGGGATTATTCCTCTTTGTTATGTCGTGGCGAATCTCCCCTCTAAAAAAGATTTCAATTCAAAATACGCCAAAATGGGCACACGATTTGAACACCTTCCTGATTCAATAACATCTATCATGGAAAAATTTTCTTTCAACGATGAACAAGAAGCGATTATAGAAGCGCCCATAGAGCGCTCTATTTTTCTATTTGGAGCATCAGGAACTGGAAAAACAACTGCAGCACTCGGTAGATTAGAAAAACTCCTCCATCAATATCCGGGATACAAGATGCTTATCATCGCTCCCCAACAGAGTCTCGCAATTCCATACAGGCAGTTCTTATTTGAAAAATCATCCCATAGTGGCAGCCTTCCAACCGTAACGACAGTTAGCGGTTTATCTCGAGGTCTCATAAAGAAATTTTGGCCTATTATTTCAAGCGAGATGGGATTTAAAAACCCTGAAAAACCTCCCAATTTTCTCTCCCTGGAAACCGCCCAATACTGTGTATCAAAGATTGTTGACCCTTTACTTGAAAATGGGTATTTTCAGTCTGTTACGATTGAAAGGAATAGATTATTCAGCCAAATTCTTGACAACTTGAATAAAACAACGTTGGCTGGAATTCCAATCGATGAAATAGCCACGCGTCTAAAATCTACTTCCAACAATACCCGCACTTTGCATATTGCTTTCGATCAAGTACAGGAATGTGCTGAAAAATTTAGGGAGTATTGTCTTGGAAATAATCTTATAGATTTTTCTCTCCTCGTCTCCTCTTTCCGGAACCATCTCTGGCCGCTCGAAATCTGCCGCAATTATTTATATACTCGATACGATATATTAATTGCGGACAACCTCGAAGAAGATACACCATTCGCCCATAAATTAATAAAAGATTGGATAAAGTCTTTCCAATCCACCCTATTGATTTATGATGAAGGTGGTGGATACCGATCATTTCTAGGCGCAGATCCGGAGGGCGCCCTCAACCTTAAAGATGAATGTCAAATTATTTATCATTCTGGAAAGGAATTTACTATATCAGAGGAATTAAAAAGTTTTCGCCTTGGAATAAATTCCTGCATTCAGAAGGAGAAAAACAATTCTATTGGATATGAAATTCCAGCCAAATCAGAATTTACACTATACCAGTTTTACCCTGAAATGATTTTTGAGACATGCAGAAAGGTTCGAAAACTGATAGATGAAGGGATTAAACCAAGAGATATCGTAATCCTCTCCCCATATCTATCTGACTCGTTGAAGTTCAGTATAACTGAAAAGTTAAAATCAATTGACATTCCAACAGTCACGTCACGACCCTCCCGTATGTATATCGATGCGCCAGAGATAAAGGCGTTATTAATCTTCGCGAAACTTTCACACCCCTTTTGGAAGATGAACATCTCTTTTTTCGAATTCCGCCATTCCATCATGCAATTCATTCCCAACTTGGATGTAATTCGTGCAGACTTGATCGCAAAAACTCTGTTCTCAAAAAATGAAGGTGAGTGCGCTATCAGATCATTTGACGCGATCAATAATATTCATCTTAAGGAAAGAATCACGTTCCAATTTGGGGAGAAAATGGTTGCTCTTCGAAGTTGGTTGATAGAGTATTTAGAGAATGAATCCAAACCACTGGATATTTTCTTTCAAAATTTGTATGGGCAACTACTTTCGCAAAAAGGTTTTCAATTTCATGGTGATTTTGATGCAGCGCATTTAATTACAAAGCTTATCCAATCGGTGAGGTCTTTCAGATTATTTTCCCAGGAAATGTTTAATTATGATTATTCTCTCATTGGAAGAGAATATATCCAAAATGTTGAACAGGGACTTATTCCAGCCGCATTCAATAATCAATCAACTGATGATAATGCAGTCCTAATCGCGCCCGCCTATACTTTCTTAATGAAAAATCGACCTGTTGCTTTTCAATTCTGGTTGGATATCGGAAGTCTCGGTTGGTGGGAAAGATTATATCAACCGCTAACTAATCCCTACGTTTTTCGTAAGAATTGGAGAAGAGGGGCAATTTGGACTGAACAAGAAGAGTATGAAACGAATCAACAGGTAATGGGGCGGTTGGTAAATGGATTATTAAACCGTTGTACAGGAGGGGTAATCGCTGCAAGTGTTCAAATCAATGAATATGGATCCGAAAATCATGGACCCCTATTGCAGGCATTACAGATTTATAGAAAACGAAATCTGCGATCAAGGGGAGAAAGTAATGTTTAATCCACGGCCCGGTCAAATGGAGGTTTCTGAATATGAACATGGGAAAATGGGCATCACAGCTGTTCCTGGAAGTGGAAAAACGCATACACTTTCCTTTTTAGCCGCGAAACTGGTCGCTAGCGATTTACTTGATGAAGATCAGGAGATATTGGTCGTTACTTTAATAAATTCAGCGGTCAATAACTTTACAGTAAGAATATCCCAGTTCCTAAAAGCATATGGATTAATTCCTGGTATTGGGTATCGAGTACGCACGCTGCATGGGCTTGCTTACGATATTGTCCGCGAACAACCACACCTGGCAGGATTGGATAATCATTTTTCTATTGCTGATGAACGGGCAAGCAACGATATTCTGACCCTCACTGCCACAAACTGGATGCGTTTGAACAATGATATTTTGACCAGTTTTTCTCCAGATGGTGTTCTTCCTTCAGATAATAAGAAATATTGGGGACAATTGATACAAACCATTGCTGGCAGTTATATTAAATTAGCAAAAGATTTCCAATTAACACCAACCGATCTACAGGAATTAATTGAAAATTCAGGTTTAAGCGGTGATCTACTGAAGATGGGAAACCATATCTATTCAGAATATCAGCGATCACTCCAGGATCGGGGAACTGTTGATTTCGATGATCTCATTCGGTTAGCATATGATATCCTCATAAATAATCCGGATTACCTTAACCGCCTACAATTACGTTGGCCCATAATTTTAGAAGATGAAGCACAGGACAGCAGCCACATTCAGGAAAAAATGCTTGGTTTATTAACAAATGACCAAAAGAATTGGGTGCGCGTTGGTGATCCAAACCAAGCGATCTTTGAGACTTTCACTACAGCAGATCCAGAATTATTAAGGGCATTCGTAAGGAAGGCAGATGTTCGCGCTGTCAACCTTCCACATTCTGGTCGATCAACTAAAAGTATCATTGATTTGGCAAATTTCCTCATATTGTGGACTAAAAATGAACACCCGGTTAGACAATTAAGGCACGCGCTTGATGAACCGCTTATTATCCCCACTCCAGAAGATGATCCACAACCAAATCCTGATGATAAACCCGACCATATTATCTTTTTCAATAGAGCGTTGAAACCCAGAGAAGAGATCGTAAAAGTAGCACGCTCCGCTGGAAAATGGATTCGTAATAAACCGGAAAAAACCGCTGCTATTCTTGTTCCCCGCAATAATAGGGGTTCAGAAATGATCGAAGAACTAACTCGTCTAAAAATTCCGTGTGTGGAAATGCTCAGCACAACAAAAGCAACTCGAGATGCAGCTATTGTATTAAGAAATGTTCTCAGATTCTTTTCTTTTCCAAACGTTCGAAGAAATCTTTCCGCTGCTTTTAAATCTGTTGCTACCATTTCTTATGACAATGAAGACCATCAAAATGATTTAAGTAATATTATGCAGCAACTCGACAAATTAACGAATCCTGAAAACATATTCACGCAACCAGACGGGATAAATTATCTGTTGAGTTTGTCAGACTTCAATGAAAATGAAAAAATGATCATTAATACCATTTTCCTGAGATTTATCAGCTGGCAACGATCTATTCTTTTACCGATTGATGAAACGACCATTACAATAGGCTCAGAGTTATTTCATAATCCTTCAAATCTGGCGCTTACCCATAAAATCGCAATGGTTCTGAAACGGTCATTGGAATACTATCCAGATTGGCAGCTGCCGGATTTTTGTAATGAGCTAGATGCAATTACCAAAAACCGGTATCGTATGTTTGGATTTTCCGAAGAGGACTTAGGATTTAACCCCGATGTCCATAAAGGAAAGATTGTTGTCTCCACAATGCATAAAGCAAAGGGATTAGAATGGGATCGAGTATATCTCATGTCGGTAAATAACTATAATTTTCCTTCTGGTTCAGAAGATGATTCGTATTATTCAGAAAAATGGTTCGTAAGAGATCAGAGGAACCTCGAAGCTGAGATATTGGAAAGATTAAAATCGCTGGCAAAGGGCGAAGTAATTGACTATCAAGAACTAATTAGAATAGCCACACACAAAGCCCGTATTGACTACTGCGCTGAAAGATTACGCCTTTTATATGTTGGTATAACCCGCGCGAGAGAGGAATTAATCTTTACATGGAACACCGGCAGAAAAAACAATTGTGTTGAAGCGCTGCCATTACAAAAATTAAGGGAATATTGGGAAGCAAATAATGGTAGAGACCAATAGAAATTCATTCAGCGTAAAGAAGATGCAGGATTATTTGGATTGTGAAAGACGTTATGAATTAAGATACATCCTCGGTCAGTCCTGGCCCGCGATAACTAGTGAACCAGTTCTTGAAATTGAATCCAACAGAAGAAAAGGAAACGAATTCCATTATCTAGTACATCAGTATTTTTCTGGTATTCCCGAAAAAACATTAAAAGAGACAATTCACGATGACATAATGATTAGATGGTTTGATAATTTCCTTTCATTTCATAAAAAGTTGAGAGTAAAAGAGCTTTATTCTGAATTTCGTCTAACAGCACAAATTGGAAAGAATAAATTAACAGCAATCTATGATCTAATTTATATAAACGCAAATGATGAGATTGGTATTGTTGATTGGAAAACATCCCAATTCATCCCTAAGAAAGAAACACTTGCATTAAAATTGCAATCTATCTTATATCCATTCATTCTGCAGGAAACATCGACTGAATTCCTTCCGGGTTCTTACTACCCACCAGAAAAAATCTCAATGCGCTATTGGTATCCTGCTTCTCCCACAGATGAATTTATTTTTCCATATGGACATTCTATGCATGAGGAATACCGTGTTTTTCTAGAAAACCTCATTAGTGAGATCCAGAAAAAAAAGACTGGAAAATTTGAGTTGACTAAAGATGAAACAAAATGTGGCTTTTGTCCATACCGATCACTATGTAATCGTGGTGTCATAGCAAGCGATTTCCTGAAGTCCGAAAGTTTCAATATCGATGGAAGTGATTTATCTCCAGATTTCGATCAATTACCCGAGATCTCTTTTGATATATAAAAAATGAATTGGATCGAACCCGAACTGCTTAACATCAGCAAAACAATCTCCTTAGCTTTTAATAAAAGCCTTATCTTATGCCGTGAATTGACAAAAAGGGACCTGCGAACAACTACAGCTTGGGAGGCATATCTTGAACCTACTACCTATCAACAAACTTCACCATTTTCTTTCTCTGAGATGGAAAGATTGGTTGACAGAATTTTTAATGCAATTAAAGATGGCGAAACAATAGGCATTTGGGGTGATTTTGATGTAGATGGGCAAACCTCCACGTCTGTTCTAGTGGATGGTTTATCTCAAATGGGGGCAAAGGTCATCTTCCATATTCCAATCAGGTCATCAGAATCGCACGGTATGCAAATAAATGCATTCAAATCATTCTTGAAGCTTGGACCATCACTGGTTATCACCTGTGATACCGGAATTTCTGACCTTGAAACAATTGAATACTCCCAATCCGTTGGTGTTGACGTAATCATTACCGATCATCATACTCTTCCAGAATCTCTTCCCCGGGCATATGCAATTATCAATCCGCACCAGCTGCCTGCCGTTCATCCATTATCCTATCTGGCAGGTGTAGGTACTGCCTTTCAGGTGATTCGGGCGTTAAATATTACAGGGAAATATGGACTAGATGTTGAGAATCTCTATGATTTGGTAGCTTTAGGAACTATTGCTGACATGGCAGTTCTCAAATCAGAGAACCGATTTTACGCTCAGATGGGTCTCAAGCAGATGAATCAAAATCTTCGGACAGCTCTTAAATCCATATTGACAGTTTCCCAAATAAGAAATTCACTCATCACAGAAAACACGCTTGGGTTCAACATAGCGCCGCAATTGAATGCGGCTGGACGCTTGAGTGATGCTAATGAAAATGTAAGATTTCTACTCTCAAGTGACAAAGATTATTGCATAGATTTTGCACAAGGGCTTGAACAGCTCAATCATACACGTAAACTTTTGGTAGATGCAATCCTTCAATCTGCTCAGGGCATGATTAGGCATGACCCATCACTTATGAATGAATCCGTGATCATTCTACAAAGAGAGGGATGGGAAAGAGGTGTACTAGGAATTGCCGCAGGCAAACTGGCCGAATTATATAATCGGCCTGTTATTTTATTCAATATTGAAGGTAATAAGGCTGCTGGATCCGCCCGTTCTATTGATGAAATTGATATCACCGCAGTTATTCGAGAAAATGAGAAGTATCTTATTCGTTATGGCGGACATGCCATGGCAGCTGGTCTCTCACTTCCAACAAATAAACTTTCAAATTTCTCTTTTGATCTTAAAAAGAGTTTGCAAAACCAGGCAAGTAAAATCCCTATTGATAAAAAGCTAAATATTGATCATTATATTTCCTTCTCAAACATCGGAAAACGTATGCTTGATGAACTTATGCAGCTCGCTCCGTTTGGCCAGGGGAATCCTTCGCCAGTGTTTGCCAGCAGAAATTTAGAAGTCATCAAAACTAAACCGTTAGGCAGCACCGAGAAGCATATCCAAATCATACTTCGTGACATAGATGGAAATACACAACAAGCAATAAAATGGAATTCAGAAATCCAACCTATTCCCTTTGACCGAATCGATATTGCTTATCATATTCAACCAGACGAGTATCGGGGGAAGAACAAGTTTTTTCTAGAATATGTTGATCACCGGGAATATATACCTAACACAATCCATCTAGATGCATTAACCTATAATATAGAATTTGAAGACCACCGGCATGATCCTGCTGAATATGCGTCATTAAATGAAATTATTGAAAAAACAGGAGATATTCAAATTTGGTTTGAGGGATTAAAAAAGCCCAAGGACATCAAAGTAAAGGAGCGAATACAATTAATCAAAAAAGAGGAACTCATCATCCTCACTGCCCCGCCAAGTTATTCGGTTTTAGATGAGATATTGGAAGCTACACAGGCAAAAAAAGTGTATTTCTTCGGAATCCAATTAAATCCTGATAATACAAACGCGTTTTTGACAAATTTAGGTGGATTAATTAAACACTGTCTAAATAACCAGATATCAGATATTACCTCTAAGTCTTTTGCCGCACAGCTTTGCCAAACGGAGGATACTATACTTTTAGGGTTATCTTGGTTTAATGCGCATGGAAATATCAGTGTTTCGTATGATTTAAATGGAAATGTGAAGATTAATAAAATTTCCAATCCATCAAAGAACGAACTGTTAATTATCGAACGAAAAATTAATAATTCTCTAAAAGAAACATCAGCTTTTCGATCATACTATCTCAGAGTGAACCCTGAAAATTTATTACTAAAAAAAGATAACTGACAATGCTTTATTTTTTAGAATTAATTATTGTATAATCGCCGCATATGGATAAAGCTATGGATAGAAGGAGCTTCCTGAAATATCTCAGCCTTGGGCTAATGGTTTTCTCATTTCCATATCCAAGAAAAAGGAATTTACAAAATTTCAACATCATCCATTTCGGCCGAGTAACATCGGAGTCTCTAAGTGTCTATAAAGAACCATCTGAGAACAGCCAGATTCTCTTTCAGAGATTTTTTAACAACGTCTTAAATATATATGATGAAATCATCTCCGATGATGGTCCCGGGTACAACCCGGTCTGGTATCGAGTGTGGGGAGGATATGTCCATAGTGCGTTTATTCAAGCTGTCCGCTATCAACTGAATCCAATCATCAGGTCATTCCCGAGTACGGGCTCATTAATGGAATTAACCGTTCCATATTCACAATCCTTTCGAATTAAGAACGGAAAGGTATGGGAAGCTTTCTATACCCTGTATTATGGTTCAACACATTGGGTTTTTGATCTTATAGAAAGGCCGGATGGGCAGCTATTTTATAAAATTAGCGATCCCCTCTTAACCCTTTCATATTATATTCCAGCCGAGTATTTGCGGATAGTAGAGGAATTAGAACTCACACCCATTCACCCGGACATTTTGCCGAAGGATAAAAATATTGAAATTTCCATTGATTTTCAAGTACTTCGTGCATATGAGGGTAATCAATTAATAAAGGAATTCCAAGTTTCCACAGGTCTACCTAACATAAGCATCAATCCCAACTTTATCCCAACAGATACTCCAAAAGGTTATCATATTATCCAGAATAAGCGCCCATCTGTCCATATGGGAGATGGCACGCTACGGTCGGATGCTGAAGCGTATGAATTACCGGGAGTTCCATGGGTTTCGTATTTTGAACCCACAACTGGTGTTGCCATCCACGGTGCTTATTGGCACAATAATTTTGGGGTAACTATGAGCCATGGCTGCGTAAATATGAAACCTGAAGATGCCAAATGGGTATACCGTTGGACAACACCCTATCCTGATGGTACTGCTTCTGACCATCACACATCTGTGCATGTGTATTAACCCAATTCCCGCTATATAAATTCTAAAAAAACCTGATTGCCTACCATCCGCCCTTTTTTGGTTAATCGGAGAATTCTGAAATCATTTATTGTTTTATATTCTAATAACCCCAGAGCTATAAGTTTTTTGATTTGATTAAAATAGACATCTTCAATTTTCAATGAAAATCTCTTTGTGAATTGCTCAGTATTTATACCCTCTTCCGTTAGCCGTAATCCCATCATCATAGTCTCTTTAATAATATCGACCTTACTTAATTGTTTATATTCAGCGATTGCCGCATGGCCAAATTCAGAAGATAATTTTTCCTTGCTAATAGATCCAATATAATTCTGGATTAATTTAGTATTACTCCACCGGCGGCTTCCTATAAAGCTATGCGCACCAGCTCCGATTCCCAAATAATCTTTGTTTTTCCAATATTGAAGATTGTGCAAACAGCGGAAATCTAAATCATTATTCTCAAGTGCCCAGTTTGATATTTCATATTGCTTGAAGCTCATAGTATGCATTCTATCCATCACCCACGCATACATATCTCCTGCCATATCCTCATCCACATCAGGAATATAACCATTTCGTATCTTTTGAGCCAACGGAGTCGATGGTTCCAATGACAACCCGTAAATTGAAAGATGCTGAGGTTCAAATGAAACGGCTGATTCAACCGATAACTCAAATGATCCCAATGTTTGAGTAGGAATGCCATAGATCAAGTCTAAACTTATATTTTTAAATCCTGCCTGTTTTGCGTTAAATACAGCTTGAGAAACATCTTCCGGATTCTGCAACCGCTCTAAAATCTCAAGTTCTTTAATAACAGCTGACTGCATACCAATACTCAGGCGATTGATGCCTGCATCATGCAATCTGGATAAGTAATCCATTTTAAGCTCTTTTGGGTTTGCCTCGGTGGAAATTTCCGGTACAACAGCTATTGTAAAATGATCTGAAATTGTATTTATTATCTTTTCGAAAAATGAAACGGGCATGATGGTTGGAGTGCCACCACCAAAGTAGATTGTTTGCACAAAATTCTCAGA
>Ga0307421_1000739_pt1 | contig 20791 bp, 9 predicted proteins | sample SalMarWE160270MG_FD_202163 | JGI IMG/M metagenome (GOLD analysis project Ga0307421, IMG submission 202163) | Salt marsh sediment microbial communities from the Plum Island Ecosystem LTER, Massachusetts, United States - WE1602-70 | ecosystem: Environmental > Aquatic > Marine > Intertidal zone >...
GGAAGACGACGCTGCTCAACTGCATCGGCGGGCTTGATGTGGCCACATCGGGGGTCGTTCGCGTCCTGGGCCGAGATCTCACCGAGCTCGACGAGCAGGAGAGGACCGAGTGGCGGCGCACCCAGGTGGGCTTCGTCTTCCAGTCCTTCGGCCTGATGCCGACGCTTTCCGCCTTTGAGAACGTGGAGTTGATACTGCGTATTGCCGGGGCGCCGACGGCGAAACGGCGCGAGCGTACGGAGTTCTGCCTGGAGCTCGTGGGCCTCTCCAAGTGGGCCGAGCACAGGCCGTTCGAGATGTCCGGAGGCCAGCAGCAGCGAGTGGGGATCGCCAGGGCGCTGGTCAACAGCCCGCGGCTGATCCTGGCGGACGAGCCGACCGGGGAGCTGGACAGCAAGACTGCGCGCGAGATTCTCGATCTCTTCCGCACGGTCGTGCAGGAGGAGCAGGTCACCGTGCTGATGGCCTCCCACGACCCGCTCGTCGACGAGTACGTCGACGACGTCCTGCTGCTGAAGGACGGGCGGATAGTGTAGTACCCGCGGACCGCGTACGGGCGGAGTGGTCGTGGGGGCGGGGAGTGAGCCGATGGTTGCATTTCTCAGATGCGCAGCTTGGCCGGTGTGTGTAATGCTCGTGTTCGCCGGAGCCGCGTGTGCGTCGCCTACGCCGATGCCGACGTCGACTCCGGTCAAGATCACCTTCGGATGGCATAGCCCTATGGACCCGGCCATCGACGACTGGTATGCCGAGCGGGTCCGGGAGTTCAATGAGAGCGAGCCCAGTATCAGGGTCGAGTTGGCCGCACCCGGGACGCTGAACAGGGATGTTGCGACCATAGGCGTGGAGGCCGAGGAGCTCTCTCGTGAATTCGGGAGCGTCCTGCTCCCGCTGGATGCACTGATCGATGCTGGCACCGAACTGAGCGTGGATGACTTCTACGCTGCTACCCTCGAGCTCTTCACGAATGACGCGGGCGAACTGTACGCGATTCCCGCCTATGCCGACCCTCTGGTCATCTGCTACAACAAGGAGCTGTTCGACTACTACTCAGCTCCCTATCCTCAGGTGGGGTGGACATGGGACGACTTCCTGGACGCAGGCCTCGCTCTCCGGGACGCGCAGGCGAACGTCTTCGGGTACGGCAGCCTGGACCCTTACGCTAGTGACGTCTATGGCGGCTCCATCCAGTATGGCGATCGCTTGCCCGGGGCTCTGTGGAACGCCACGGGCGACTCGATGGCGGTCCTGCGGTGGTACGCCAGCCTGGTCCACCAGTACAATGTGGCACCCACAGTCGAACAGGCGACCGATGCCTTTGGCACCATGTCTGGGGTATGTCTGGGTAAGGTGGGGATGTGGGTCGACTACTTCCACTCCTGTGGATGGGCACCTGTCGACATGCCCTGGGAGAGGACAGAGCTGAGCTATCAGTTCGGATTCGCGCCCCTGCCCCAGCCGGCGTGTTCCCTCTCGCTCTCCAACGTCTATGGATATGCGATCCTGTCACAGACAGAGCACCCCCAGGAGAGCTGGCGCTGGATCGCCTACCTCAGCCAGCAGACGCCCCCCTTGCTGGTCCCAGCCCGAAAGTCGCTCGCGGAATCGCCGGCCTATGAGCAGATAGTGGGCCGCGAAGCAGCGGCGCTGGCTCAGGCAACGATGGAGGGTGCGTCAGCGCTGATGCCAGCGGACCAGCTGGTGCGCGAATACGAGGAGATCAGGGAGTGGTATCTATTCCGCGAAGCCCTGGCGGCGATCCTCGCAGGATCCCCGACCGGCGAGGAGGCGATGGCAAAGGCGGAGCAGGAACTCGATGAGGATGAGCTGCCCATCGGCGGGTGGTTCCTCCGCTGAACCGTCGGCTCAGCAGGCCGCAATGCCACGGGCTGACAGCTTCAGTGGAGCTCGGCACCGCCCAGAGATGGGGCCCGAAAGGTGAGGAGACTCTGACCCGACTGGCAGTTCTCTCCGACATCCACGGCAACCTGCCCGCGCTCGATGCGGTGCTGGCTGACGTCGAGGCTCAGGGCACAGTCGACGCCTACTGGGTGCTGGGCGACCTGGCCGCCTTCTGTCCCTGGCCCTCCGAGTCGATCGCCCGGCTTAGGGCCTTGTCCAGCGTGCACTTCGTGCAGGGGAACACGGACCGGTATCTCGTGACCGGTGAGCGGCCCCTGGTTCCTATCCGGTCCGAGGCAGACTGGAAGAGGGTGGCGGGCCGGCTGGAGCGGAGAGACGCCAGCTTCCGCTGGACGGTGGAGCGGCTCTCCTACGATGACTTCGAGTTCCTGCGAGATATGCCGCGGAGCATTGAGGCCGACCTGCCCTGCTGTGGGCGAACGGTCGCGCTTCACGCCAACGCTGTCGACGACGAGACCTTCCTCGATCCGGACGCGACGGACGAGGAGATGCGCGTCTTCTTCGCCGGGCTGGATGCCGAAATGATTGTCTATGGTCATACGCATCGGCCGCTCGATCGGATCGTCGATGGCTGGCGACTGGTCAACCCCGGCAGCGTTGGCCTGCCGTTCGATGGCGACCCCAGACCGGCCTATGCAGTGCTCGAGTGCGCTGACGGTGAGTGCCGTGTGAGCCATCGCCGCGTGGAGTATGACGTGGAAGAGACGGTCGCCGCCCTGGAGCGTCTGGGCCACCCGGAGACGGAGCGGATTGTGGAGAGGCTCCGCGAAGGGGCGGGTTGAGAGGCGAGGGCGGCGCTCGCAGGAGGCAATAGGGAAGCCCCCCACCGGAAGTGGGGGGCTTCCTACGACCTATGCCCGAGATCGGTGCCCAGGAGGTGGCCGCCTTCGATCAGCTCCGGAGCCGCTAAACATCCTGGAACTCGCCCTCGATCACACCCTCATCGCCGCCGGTGCCCGGCATCGCGCCGGACCCGGCCGCGGCTGCTTGCTCGCCTGCACCCTGCTGCTCGGCGTACATGTGCTGGCCGATGGCCGTGCTCGCCTGTCGCAGCTGCTCGGTGAGCTGGCGGATGCGATTCGTGTCTTCCCCGTCCTTCGCCCGCTTTAGATCGGCAATCACCGTCTCTATCCGCTGCCGGTCGTCCGCCGCGACCTTCGCTCCGAGGTCGCGCAGCGATTTCTCCATCTGGTAGATCAGGACGTCCGCCTCGTTCCGGGCCTGGATCAGCTCGGCCCGCTTCCTGTCCTCGGCCTCGTGCTTCTTCGCGTCACGCACCAGCGATTCTACCTCGTCCTTGCTCAGGTTGGTCGATGCCGTGATCGCGATCTTCTGCTCCTTGCCCGTGGCCTTGTCCTTGGCCGAAACGTTCAGGATGCCGTTGGCGTCGATGTCGAAAGTGACCTCGATCTGCGGCACCCCACGCGGCGCAGGCGGCAGCCCCTCCAGGTTGAACACGCCCAGGCTGTTGTTGTCCGCCGCCATCGTCCGCTCGCCCTGCAGCACGTGGATCGTCACCGCCGTCTGGCCGTCCTCCGCGGTGGAGAAGGGTTCCGTCTTGCGGACCGGAACGGTTGTGTTCCGCTCTATCAACGGCGTGCGCACACCGCCCAGCGTCTCGATTCCCAGCGTCAGCGGTGTCACGTCGAGCAGCAGTACGTCCTTGACGTCACCGGCGAGAACGCCGGCCTGGATTGCCGCGCCCACTGCCACGACCTCATCAGGGTTGACCCCCTGATGCGGCTCCTTGCCGCCGGTGAGCTCGCGAACCAGGTCGTGGATCATCGGCATGCGCGTCGCGCCTCCCACGAGCACCAGCTCGTCCAGATCCTTCGCCTTCAGGCCCGCATCCTTGAGGGCCCGTTCAAAGGGGCCACGACAACGCTCTACCAGATCCTCGGTCAGCTGGTCGAGCTTCGCCCGGGTCAGCTTGATCTGCAGATGCTTGGGACCGGAAGCGTCTGCAGTGATGAATGGCAGGTTGATCTCGGTCTCCAGCACTGTGGAGAGCTCGATCTTAGCCTTCTCCGCCGCCTCCCTGAGGCGCTGCAGAGCCTGTCTGTCCTCTCGCAGGTCGATTCCCTGTTCCTTCTTGAACTCGTCGGCCACGTAGTCGGTAATGCGCTGATCCCAGTCGTCGCCGCCCAGGAACGTATCGCCGCTGGTGGACTTGACCTCGACGACTCCCTCGCCCACCTCCAGGATGGAGACGTCGAAAGTGCCACCTCCCAGGTCGAAGACGAGGATCGTCTCGTCGACGTCCTTGTCCAGCCCGTAGGCCAGGCTGGACGCGGTCGGCTCATTGATGATCCGTTTGACCTCCAGACCCGCTATCTGGCCGGCATCCTTCGTCGCCTGGCGCTGGCTGTCGTTGAAGTAGGCTGGCACCGTGATCACCGCCTCGCTGACGGTCTCGCCGAGGTAGGCCTCGGCATCCTGCTTCAGCTTACGCAGGACGCGAGCGGATATCTCCTGCGGCGTGTAGTCCTTGCCAGTCTGGGGGATCCTGATCCGGGCATCGCCGCTCGGCCCGGATACGATCTCATAGGCCAGAACCTGGCGGGCTTTCTTCACCTCGGCGTCATCGTACCTGCGGCCCATCAGCCGCTTCACCGAGTAGACTGTGTTGTCCGGATTGACGACCGCCTGCCGCCGCGCGGTCTGCCCCACCAGCTCCTCGCCGTTCTTGGCGAAGGCGACGACAGAGGGGCAGAGACGACCGCCCTCGGCGGTCGTTATCACCTTCGGCTCGCCGCCTTCCATCACGGCGACGACCGAGTTGGTCGTGCCCAAGTCTATACCAATGATCTTGCTCATGTTGAACCTCCAGTTCGTGTTCAGTACGATTATAGGGGAAGTGTGTTTGAGGCGTGCAAGATCAGTATTGGCGTTTCGTTAGATTCGGCCAGCACGGGCGGGCGCGGGGCCAGGCCTCCCAGGCCTGCGAGGTCTGATGGGCTGGACGCGCTGGCAAGCGCCGGCATGCTCGATGACGCTCGTGGACCGGAGCTGTCATGGGCATCCGGCGGCCATCCGCAGCGGATGGCCGCCAGCTGCCAGCTCCTATGATCCTATCAGCCTTGCTGATCTGAGCGAATGGTGCGAACGGGGTGCGTGCTCGGGGGAGACGAGGGCAGGGCCTATTCCTTAGCGCCCCACTGCGGCCAGAAGGTTGGATGCCACCAGTACGGCAGGCTATCAACCGTCCTTGTCGCGGAATCTGCGCCGATCTCGACCAGACGTAGCTCCCTCTCTTCGCCTTCGCGGGCGTAGTTGCACAGTATCGCCTGGCCGTCGTCGCTCCACAGCACCTCCGCGCCAATGAGACCCTGTGGCAGGGAGTAGACCTCCCGGGCAGCAGCGCCGTCGCGGCTGACCACCCATACGGCCTCAGGGCTAGATGGTGGCCCTCCGTCCTGAGCCACGAAGGCCAGAAGCTCGCTGTCCGGTGACCAGGCCAGGTCGCCGATGGAGAGCCCGTCCGCTCCGCCGGCCAGCCTCTGTGCGCCCGTGCCGTCTGGCCGGATGACCCACAGCTCGCCACCATGGTTGAAGGCGATCAGCTCGCCATCGGGTGACCAGGCAGGCTCTACGTCTGACGGGCCGTCGTCGGCAAGCTGCCGTGGGTCGGAGCCACCGGCATCGACGACGTAGAGCCTGTGCGATCCTCCGCGAGCGCCCCCGGAGACTGCGGATGCGTCGAAGACGATCTGCTCCGCATCAGGTGACCAGGACATCCGGCCGATCGACCCGAAGCCCAGCTGCTCCGTCAACTGAGTCACCTGACCGCTGAGAGTATCGTAGACGCAGATCTGCGGGGGTGCGATTCCTTCACACGGCTCGAGGATCTTGCCGGCGGGAGGAGTGGGCAGGGAATACGTTGGCAGGATCGCGGGAGACGCTGCCCCGAAGAGGCCGCTCCTGATGCTGTAGAGGGCTAGGGCCGCTGCGGCGGCGATGACTACGAGCAGCAGCGCTCCGCGCTGTGTACCCACTCGCCTGCTGAGGGCTCGCCAGCGCGGCTTGGACTTCTGGGTGCCTTCGGGCGCTGCTGCAGCTGCCCTATCTGCCCGGGCTGTGAGGACCGCTGCCCGCTGTCCGGGTGCACCTGGCCCGGACCGGGCCGCAAGCGGCGCCTCGTCACGTATCTGCTCGTATAGCGCAGTCGTATCCCTGGCCGGCTCCGCCCCCAACTCAGCGGCGAGGGCGTGCCGGCAGGCCTCGTACTGGGCCAGCGCCGCCCCACGCTGCCCGTCCAGGGCCAAGAGGCGCATCAGCTGGCGATGAGCCTTCTCCTCCCAAGGTTCCAGCTCGACCTGCCGATAGGCATACGGGAGAGCAAGCGTGTAATCCCCTCTCGCCTCGTGTGCGGCTGCCAGGCGGTGCAGCGCGGCGAGCAGCTGGCGCCGGAGCTGCTCCCGCCTGAGTAGCATCCACTCCTCGAACGGCACGCTGTCGGCGACGAAGAAACCCTCCAGGAAGTCGCCACGGTACAGCGCGATTGCCTTCTCCAGGTCGAGCACGGCGGAGGGCGGCTGTTCCAGATGCGCCGCCAGTGTGACGACATCGACCGAGGAGTCGCTCTTGGTGTTGAACTCGATCGTTTGTCGGGAGACGTTCAGAAAGGGCGGTGTCGCCTCCCGGTCGCCGATCGCCCGGCGCAGGTTGGAAAGGGCGTAGCGCAGGTTACTGCGGGCGTCCTGGTCGGGCCGCTCCGGCCACAGCAAGCCAGCCAGCTTACCTCGTGAATGGGGCTGGTCCGATTCCGTGGCCAGGTATGCAAGCAAGGCCCTTACCTTGTCGGACTCGAAACCGGCTATGGGCTTCCCGTCCAGGTTGGCCTGGAACGGGCCCAGAAGCGACAGTGTGAGATGGGCCATCTCTTGCTCCGTGCGTGCTTTGCCCAAGCGCGGACGATTATACAGCAGGCTAACCGATAGTACAACAGCTAACGCTGTCCGCACGTTCTCCTGCCGTTTTCCCCACGCCTGGACTGTATACTGCCTGAAGGAAGAAGTGGTGGGGGCTATGGCCAGAGCGCTGCCGGAGTACGTATCGTACCTCTTGCGCCTCTGGCGGGCGAGCGAGGTTGGAGAACCGCCGGGCGTGCTCAGAAAGACGATCTGGCGAGCCTCCGTTGAGAGCTCGCGCACAGGGGAGCGTAGAGGCTTCGCAGCGCTGGACGAGCTGTTCGCCTTCCTGCGGGAGCAGACCGGAGAGCGCGGAGGGGATGATGACGATGGGCAGCCGGGCTACCTTTCGTATCTGCTGCGGCTATGGCGAGAGCAAGGCGAAGGGGGCGAGGCGTGGCAGGCCTCCCTCGAGTGCACGAGCAGCGGTGAGCTGGAGCTCTTCAAGAACCTGGACGAGTTGTTCGACTACCTGCGGGAGCGAACGGGTGCTGCGCAGGACAGCATGGACGTGGCCGGGGGCGACCCACGCCGGTAGGGCGAGATGCGCAGCACGGCGAACCCGAACCGGCGCCGTAGGCCTGCGGACGCTGCTGCGAGACGGTGGCAGCCAAGGGCCTGCCTTGGACACAGAGAATCATTGGCACCTGGAGGCAAGAGATGACCGGCAGAAGAACCGTGGCTTTGCTGGCTCTGGGCGTGCTGCTGTGCGCGCTCATCGTGTTTCCGTCCATCGCGGCGGGCGACCAGGCAACCTACCTCGTTGACTCGAACGCCGATTCCGGCGACGTGAGCCCGGGCGATGGCGTGTGTGAGGCTGCAGGGGGCCACTGCACGCTGCGCGCCGCCATCGACGAGGCCAACACCCACTCCGGTAGTCAGACCATCGAATTCGCCGTCAAGTTCACCGGCACGAACCACATCCCAGGCTGCACCTTGCCAACCATCACTGCGGACGACCTGACGATAGATGGGAGTGATCAGTGGTGGTTTGCACAGAGCCGCCCTGGGGTTGAGATCCACGGCTCGGGATGCACATTGCTTACCATCCACGCGGACCGGGTCGCGGTGGCGGGACTGCTATTTGGGGGTGGCGGCGCCGTAGGAGTGTCTATCGACTCCTGCAACGGCAGCAATCTGATCGGCGGCTTCGGCAGCACGGATCGCAACGTCTTCCTGACCCTCACCTACGGGGTGCGCATCGGGATGAACGCCGGCATCAACAATGGTGTGATCGGCAACTACTTCGGCACCATCGACGGGTACACGCTGCCCGGGGGCACCGCCCTCGGCGGCACCGGGATCCTCGTGGAGTCGGACTACAGCGGCATCTACAATAACCTGATTGCCGGACAGGTCTCGAAGGGAATCGAGGTCTCGAACGCCGATTCCGTTCTGATCTTCCAGAACATCATCGGCCTCGACGCCTCCCAGAGCGCGAGCCTGCCCAACGGCAAGGGCGTCTACGTGGCCGGTTCGAACAGCGGTGTTTTGATCGGACCCAGCAACACGATCGCAGGCAACACGGGCCACGGGATCGAGCTCTACCACGCGGACAACACATACGTCTCAGGCAACGACATAGGCCTATCGTCCGGGCTCGGCAACGGCGGCGACGGGGTGCACGTTCACCTGTCCTACGGCGTCCGGATTGGCGATGCCGACTACGGCAACGTCATCAACGAAAACACCGGCAACGGCGTATGGGCGGACTTCTACGATGTCACTGTCCAGGGCAACACTATCATAGACAACGGCCTGGACGGCGTCGAGCTGGGGTGGAGCAATAGTCGGATCGGCGGCAGCGCAATGGGCGAGCGCAATCGCATCAGCGGGAACGGGGCCAACGGCGTCCATCTGAGCGGAAGCAGCGGGATCACCGTTACCGGCAACTACATCGGGCTGACTGTGTCGGGTGCCCACGATCACGGCAATGGCGGACACGGCGTGCTCATCGATGGGGGTGCGGTCGGCAACTTCGTCGGCGGGACGGGCCTGGGCGAGGGCAACTGGATTGCCTATAACCATGGCGACGGCGTGCGCATCTACGGCGGCGATACGGCGGGCAACTACGTCGTCGGCAACGTGATCGGTGCGCCGGTCAACTGGGCCTGGAAGGCTGCCAATCACAACCACGGCGTGGGCATCTACGCCGGCGCCCACGACAACTGGATCGGTCTGGAGGGGACGGTTACGGCAGGCAATACGATCGCGACCAGCGCCTGGAGTGGCGTGGCCATCGTCAACAGCGACGACAACGCGGTGCTGGCCAACTACATCGGTACCAACGGAGCGGCCGTCAACTGGGGCAACGCATACTACGGGGTGGACGTCGTCGGCAGCTCAGGCACCTCCATCAAGCTGAACGAGATCGCCTACAACGGAACGCACAATGGCGAGGATGGCGCGGAGGCGGGTGTGCACGTCCAGGGCGCAGGCGCCACGGGCAACATGATCAGCGGGAACAGCATCCACGACAACGACGGTCCCGGGATAGAGCTGGAGGCCGGCGCCAACAACAACCTGGCCGCCCCCGTTGTCACCAGCGCCGGATGTGGCTCCGTGCAGGGCGCCGCCTGCGCCAACTGCTGGATCGAGTTCTACTCCGACAACGACGACGAGGGACGAGTCTACGAGGGGCACTTCACCACTCCGCCGAGTGGGGCCATCAACTGGAGCGGCACAGTGAATGGTCCCTGGGTCACCGCGCTGGCCATCGGCCCGGGTGGGTCGAAGGACACCTCGCCCTTCTCGACCCCCTTCTACGTCGGCCCGTGCAACGCCTGGCCGGAGGCCAGCTTCGCGGTTGCCCCCACCGGCGGGTTCACCGATACAGTCTTCAGCTTCGATGCCTCGGGCTGTAGCGACGTCGAGGATCCGGCCTCGGCTCTGAGAGTGCGCTGGGACTGGGACGGCAACGGCGTGTACGACACAGGATGGAGCACGACGAAGAGCGCTACCCATTCGTACAGCGTGCCCGAGACCTACACCGTCCGGTTGGAGGTGATGGACACGATGGGGCTGAAGGACGCCACCACGCACGAGCTGTCCGTTTCGGAGGCCAATAGGGTCTACCTGCCGCTGGTGATGGGCGGCGCAAACTAGGACGTGGGTATGGCTGCGCGCCGCTCGGGCGCGCGAAAAACGTAGCGAGGAGGACAGACATGAGTACGCGAAGGAAGAGAGCAGTGATAGTCGCCGTTGCATTGCCTGTGGCCCTGTGCGGCCTGCTGCTGGCCGCCAGCGGTGCCTGGGCTGGGCCTGGTTGGCGGAGCGCAGCGGCGCCGCTGGACCAGGCAGAGGTTGTCTCCAACACCCTCTCCTATCAGGGGCGGCTGTTCGACGCTGAAGGGAACCCCGTCAGCGGCGGGCGATCGATAACCTTCAGTCTTTATGCCGACGCTGTGGGTGGGGCGGCGTTATGGAGCGCTTCGCAGAGCGTCGTGCTGGATGAGGGCCAGATGAACGTGTATCTGGACGTGAGCCCGTCCCTGTTCGACGGGCAGGCGCTGTGGCTGGGGGTGCACGTGGCGGGCGACGCTCAGGAACTGCTGCCCCGTCAGCCGCTCTTGCCCGTGCCGTATGCCTTCCACGCGCTCTCCGGCCCCTGGTCGGGCCTGACCGGCGTGCCCGCCGGGCTCGACGACGGCGACGACGACGCGCTGGCAGCGCTGTCATGCAGCAGCGGGCAGATCGCAGAGTGGAACGGCTCTGCCTGGGTCTGCGCAGAGGACGACGTGGGGAGCGGCGGTGAAGGCGACATCACCGCCGTCTACCCCGGCACCGGCCTTGGCGGCGGCGGTGCTAGCGGCGACGTGACGTTGAGCGCCGACACGAGCTATCTGCAGCGGCGGGTCGGTAGCGTCTGCCTGCCGGGCAGCAGCATCCGTGTCATCAATGCCGACGGCACCGTCGACTGCGAGCCTGACGACGGTGGCGGCGGCAGCGGGGACATCACCGCTGTCTACCCGGGCGAGGGGCTGAGCGGCGGCGGCGATATGGGGGACGTGACGATGACGGTCGCCTTCTCCGGCAGCGGCACCGCGCCGACCGCGGCCCGCAGTGACCACGAGCACGACGGACGCTACTACACCAAGACCGACCTCCAGGGCAGCGGCACCGCCGAGGTTCACTGGGACAACCTGCTGGCTGTCCCCAGCGGCCTGGGTGACGGGGACGACGACACGACCTACGCCGCTGGGACCGGGCTCGATCTGGCGGGCACGGTCTTCAGTGTGGAGACTGGCTACCAACTGCCCCAGAGCTGTCTGAGCGGCCAGATTGCAGAGTGGGATGGATCGGTCTGGGTCTGCGGCGACGACGACACCGGTGCAGGTGGGAACTACTGGAGCCTGACGGGGAATGGAGGCAGCGATCCTGGCGCCCAGTTCCTGGGCACTACCGACGCGGTGAGCCTCACGTTGGCGGTGAGCTCGACGACGGCGCTGCGGCTGGAGCCAACGACGGGAACGCCCAATCTGATCGGTGGCGACGCGACGAACGGCGCCGCGGCAGGCGTGGTGGGAGCGGCTATCGGCGGTGGCGCCGGAAATGCGGCGGGTGCCAACTACACCACCGTTGCCGGGGGCTACAACAACACCGCCAGCGAGCTTCACGCTAGCGTGGGCGGGGGCGCCAGCAATGAGGCCAGCGGCATCTTCGCTGGCGTCGTGGCGGGCTATCAGAACGATGCAGGCGGTGGCTATGCCAGCGTCGCCGGGGGATCGTGGAACTCAGCCAGCGGCGAGTACTCGCTGGTTGGTGGCGGTTACTACAACGCTGCCAGCGGTGACTACGCCGCCGTCGGCGGCGGTCGAGACAACACCGCGAGCGGCAGTTACGCCTTCATCGGAGCGGGAGACGACAACACAGCCAGCGGCGACTACGCCACAGTGGGCGGAGGCGGATCGAATGCGGCCATCTACTCCTACGCCACGATCGGTGGGGGGCAGTCGAACACGGTCACGGCCACGCACGCCACGGTCGGCGGCGGTGTGAGTAACGCCGCTACTGGCGACTACGCTGCAGTTGGCGGGGGCTACTACAATACGAGCAGTGGCAGCAGCGCCTTCGTCGGTGGGGGCTCGGAGAATACCGCCAACGGGGACGGAGCCACGGTCGCCGGGGGAGACTCCAACACGGCGAGTGGCGACGAGGCGGCGATTGCCGGCGGCCAGCTGAACAGCGCCGCTGGAGGCAGCGCTTTCGTGGGCGGGGGCGGCTACAACGACGCCGGCGGAGGTCTCTCTACTATAGGCGGAGGCTACGACAACTCCGCCAGCGGCGGCCTGGCGGCGGTCGTGGGCGGGTACGACAACGAGGCCAGTGGCCTGTACGCCGCTGTGGGCGGCGGTAGCGGGAACACGGCCAGCGGCGAAGTAGCTACTGTTGGCGGTGGTGCGCAGAACACGGCCTCCTACACCTCCACCACTGTCGGCGGCGGTTACTACAACGATGCCAGTGGCGAAGCGGCCACCGTCAGCGGGGGCGAAGGCAACACAGCCAGTGACGATTTCGCCACCGTCGGGGGAGGATACTCCAACCAGGCCAGCGGCGATTTCGCCACCGTCAGCGGGGGCGGCTACAACGACGCCGGCGGAGGGTTGTCTGCTGTTGTCGGCGGGGGTTACGCGAACACGGCCAGCGGCGACTACTCGGCCGTCGGCGGCGGCGAACAAAACATGGCAACCGACTCCCATTCCACGATCGGCGGAGGCTACCTGAACGAAGCGAGCGGTGAATACTCTACAGTGGCAGGGGGCGAGGAGAACGCGGCCGGTGGCGACAACGGCGCGGTGGGTGGAGGGTACAACAACACGTGCACCAACGACGAATGTACTGTCGCCGGCGGCCGCAGCAACAACGCTACCGGGCCCGTATCCGCCATCGGCGGGGGTTGCGCGAACACGGCCGCCGGCACTTCTTCGACAATCCCCGGAGGTTTTGGCAACTCCGCCAGCGGTAGTTACAGCTTCGCCGCGGGCCAATACGCGGTCGCGACGGATGATAACTCACTCGTGTGGAGCGATGGCAGTAAGCTCACCTATTCCTGGGGCAACGGCACTTTCACGGCGCGCGCTGAGGGCGGTGTACGGTTCATCTCAGGTCACACTTATGTCGTAACCAGCGGCGTAGAGCTTGCGGCCGGAAGCAGTTCCTGGTCCGCGCTGTCCGATCGGAACGCGAAGGAGAACTTCGCCCCTGTCGACAACGAGCGGCTGTTGGGAGCGCTGGCCGAGATGCCGATCGAGACCTGGAACCTGAAGACACAGCCTGTGGAGATGCGCCATGTCGGGCCGGTGGCCCAGGACTTCAACGGCCAGTTCGGCTACCTCTTCGGAGAAGTGGAGAACGAGGTGCGCATCAACACCATGGATGCCGTGGGCGTGGCGCTGGCCTCCGCGCAGGGGTTGTACGAGCTGTCGAACGAGCAGGCCGCCCGCATAGAAGCGCTGGAGGAGGACAACACGGCGCTGCGCCAGGAGATGGACGAGCTGGAGGCGCGGCTGGCGGCGCTCGAGTCGGCTGTGGGGGCTTCGTCTTCTTCTTCGCCGTCGACGCCAGCGTTCACAGGCTGGTGGTGGCTGCTCGGTGGGCTCCTGGCGGCCGTGGTCGTGGTGCGGCCGGGCCGCCGGAACGGCGGTGGGTAATGGGCAGGATACCACACTCGAGAGTTGCTCGGATCGCCCTGGCCGTCGCCGCGGGCCTGGCGCTGGCGATCCCGGTCCTGGCCCAGGTGTCCGCCAGCTACGACCTCTCCTGGCACGTCATCGCCGGAGGCGGTGGCAGGATGGGAAGCGCCGGGTACATCCTGGAGGGCACTATGGGCCAACCCGTTACGGGCCGGGCGCCTGGCGGCTACACGCTGTGCAGCGGCTACTGGTGCGCCGGCGCGGACTACGGCTACACGGTGTACCTGCCGTTGGTCCTGAGGAACGCGGACTGAGCCGGCCAGGCGATCTTGTCGGCAGGAGGGGAGTGATGGCTCGCGGATTCGCACCAAAGGGGCACAGTATACCGGGCGCGTGCCGGCGCTGGGAGCGGTTCTGGCACTGGTCACGGGCCTGGACGGGCAGCCGGGCGCCCACGCCGAGACCCAGGCGGAGACCTCTGCCCCAGCGGCAGAGAGCGCGTCCCAGGCTGCCATCGGCACCGCCTTCAGCTGCCAGGGTCGCCTGCACGACGACTAGCTGATGGCCTGCGATAGGCTCGACCTGCTGCTGCCGTAGGCCGGCGCGGTCAGTCTCTTCGCTTTCAGGTGCGACGCATCCCCGAGGTGCGTCGCACCTTGCGTGCGTGCGTACACCGGGCACCGGCCTGTTGACTTGCGCCGCCAGCGGGACTATACTGGAAGAAGGTGGGCGGCGGGAGCCGCCGCAACTCACCGACGACCGCGACGAGGCCCGCTAACCGCCCCGGCGGAGCGTGCCTCGTTGCCTGTGTGGCTGCTGTCTTGCCGCGGAGGTGGCCTATGAAGGACGAGCGGAAGACGAAGAAGGAGCTCATCGCGGAGCTGAACGACCTGCGACGGCGCGTGGTTCGGCCTGAAGAGGGGGAGGCGGGCTCCGGCGCGGCCGAGGGGGCCTACCGCGCGCTGGTAGAGCAGTCGCTGCAGGGCCTGATCATCGTCCAGGACTACCGATTCGTATTCGCCAACGAGGCCGCCGCGAGCATGGTCGGATACGACGTGGCGGAGCTGCTGAACCTACCTGCGGACAAGGTCAGGGCGATTGTCCATCCGGACGACCAGGAACTCGTTTGGGGCCAGTTCGCGGCCCGGCTGAAGGGAAAGCCGGTGCCGCCTCGCTACGAGTGCCGCGCTGTGCGGAAGGACAAATCCGTCGTCTGGCTGGAGATGTTCGCCAGCGCGATTGACTATGGCGGGAGGCCCGCCGTGCAGGCGGCCTTGCTCGATATCAGCGAGCAGAAGCAGGCGCAGGAGGCTCTGCGGAGCAACCAGGCAGTGTTGAGCTCGGTGCTCTCCTCGATCGACGACCTCGTTTTCGTCCTTGATGAACATGGGGTGTTCCTGGACTACCTGGGGCCTGCGGGCGGCCCGCTCTACCTGCCGCCGGAGGAGTTCCTGGGACGGCCGGTAGGGGAGGTCCTCCCGCCAGCGGTCGCGGATCCCGTCTTGGAGGCAGTCGCAGCCCTCAAGCGCGGCGGCGCGGTGCAGCTTGTCGACTACTCCCTGGAGGTGGATGGGGAGGAGCGCCAGTGGGGGGCGAAGATCTCGGCGCGGCAGGATTCCGAGGGGCGCTTCGCCGGTGTGACCGCGGTGGTGAGGGAAATCACTGAGCGCAAGCGGGCCGAGGCGGCGCTGCGCGAGTCCGAGGAGCGCTTCCGGACGATCGTCGAAACGGCTCCCAGCATGCTGACGATCACCGACGCCGAGGGCAACAACGTCTATGTCAGCCCGCAGTGTGAACAGATGTTGGGCTGCCGGAGCCAGGATCTGGAGGAGACCTTCTCTTGGTGGGTGCACGAAGATGACTTGGCCAGGGCCCGCGATGTCTTCGAGCGCTCGTTCAAGGAGCAGCAAGGCGAAAAGGATTTCGAATACAAGGCCGTTCGTCGGGACGGTGAGGTATGGCATGCGTCGAGTTCGTGGGAGCTGTTGCGAGACAAGGACGGGCATTTCGCCGGCTTCGTCCTGCAGACGCGTGACATCACCGAGCGCAAGCGGGCGGAGCAGGCACTGCGTGAGAGCGAGGAGCGTTTCAGGCTCTTCTTCGAGAACAGCCCTGAGTACTGCTATATGCAGTCGCCGGATGGCGTGATTCTCGATGTCAACAGGGCTGCGCTCGAGGCATTGGGCTACACCAAGAGCGAGCTGGTGGGCCAGGGCTTGACAGTGCTCTACGCCCGGGAGTCTCTGACGAAGGCGGAGGAGCTGTTCGCCCAGTGCGGAGAAGCCGGCCACATCGAGAATGAAGAAGTGGTTATCGAGGCGAAGCAGGGCGATAGACGCACAGTGCTGCTCAGCGCCGCCGTGGTGAGAGATGAGGCGGGGAGGATCAGGCACTCGGTGTCCGTGCAGAGAGATATCACTGAGCGCAAGCAAGCTCAGGAGGACCTTGAGGTCAGGGTCAGGCAGTTGAGCGCGCTGGCGCGGGGCTCCGTGGCGGTGACCGCCTCTCTGGAGCTGGAGGGCCTTCTGGCGGAGATCGTATCGCTGGCTACTGACGTGGTCGGCGCGGACTCTGCCAGCGTGGTCCTTGTGGACGATTCCGGGAGGCCGGCCGAGAGCGTGGACACCGTGCCTGGCGTGCTTTCGATACAGTACCGCATCCGCGAAAACGGGCTCACCAGCTGGATCGCCGACCGGCGCCGGCCGGTCGTGGTGGCGGAGATCGATGAGCATGGAGGCATGAGTCCGCCCCTGGGCCGCGGAGCGCCGCGCCAGGCCAACCCCTATCTGGTTGGGGCGGGGGTGCGATCTCTGGCCGGGCTGCCGCTGGTGGCCAAGGAGAAGCTGCTGGGGATACTGTATTTGCACAGTTGCCAGCCCGGCGCCTTCGCCGGCCAGATGGAGGTCCTGACCGCCTTCGCCAGCCAGGCGGCCGTTGCTGTGGAGAACGCGCGGCTTTACGCGGCGCTGCAGAGGTCTCAGCGGCTGCTCGAGCGGACGATCGCCAGCCTGCGGGATGCCGTCTTCGTCATCGATGGCGAGACAGTCGAGATCGTCGACTGTAACCCGGCGGCCTCGGAGGTCTTCGGCTACGTCCGCGAGGAAATCCTGGGAAGGACAACCGATTTCCTGCACGTGGATAGCCACGCCCTGGAGAGGTTCCGCAGCCTGCTCTACCCGGCGATCGAGGAGAAGGGGTTTCTATTCCTTCCGGAGTTCGAGATGAAGCGGAAGGACGGGGAGGTGTTTCCCAGCGAGCATAGCGTCGTCCCGCTTGCCGATGCCGAGGGCAGAAGTACCGGCTGGGTCAGCGTAGTACGGGATATCACCAGACGCAAGTCGATGGAGGAGCAGATGCGCCACCAGGAGAGGCTGGCGGCCGTGGGCCAGCTGGCGGGCGGGATCGCCCACGACTTCAACAACTACCTGAGTACGATAATGCTCTATGCGGGGCTGGTATCTCGCACTGAAGGGCTGCCCGGCGAGGCGGCCCATAACGCCAAGGTGATCATCGACGAATCGCAGCGGGCGGCCGGCCTGGTGCAGCAAGTGCTCGACTTCAGCCGGCGCTCGGTCATGGATATCCAGCGACTCGACATGGTGACGTTCGTTCAGGCCGAGGCCGGGATCCTGCGACGCGCGCTGCCGGAGAACATCGCCCTCGTCGTGGACGGCGGCTCGGGGACCTGGGCTGCCGACGCGGATCCAGCTCGCATCCAGCAGGTGCTGACGAATCTGGTCCTCAACGCGAGAGATGCGATGCCGGGCGGCGGCGAACTGAGGATTACCCTGTCCAACGTCGCGGTGAGGGAGGGGGATGAGCCGCCGGACGTTGGTCTTGGCGCTGGGGACTGGGTCTGCCTATCAGTATCCGACTCCGGCACCGGGATCCCGCCGGACGTGCTGCCCCACATCTATGAGCCGTTCTTCACGACGAAGGGTCCGGGCCTAGGGGTGGGGCTTGGCCTTCCGCAGGTTTACGGCATCATAGTCCAGCACGGCGGCCACATCGGAGTGGAGACGGCGGTCGGGAAGGGGACGACCTTTCGGGTCCACTTGCCGGCCCACAAGGCGAGAGGTCTGGCCAAGGCGAAGAGCGACGCGCAGGCTCCGCCCCGGGGAAAGGGCGAGAGGATACTCCTTGTCGAAGACAACGAGGGTGTCCGCGACGCCGCTGCCCAAGCCCTCGAGTCGCTCGGCTATGAGTTGCTGCAGGCTGCGGATGGAAGGGAGGCTCTGGAGATCTACCGCCGGCAGGAGCGAGTCGATCTCGTCCTGACAGACATTGTCATGCCCGAGCTGGGCGGGGCGGAACTGGTCCGAGAGCTGAAGAGGGTGGACCCGGAGGTGCGCGTGGTAGCGATGACCGGCTACGCACCGGATGGTGGACGTGAGCATCTGGAGGAGGCGGGAGTGGCTGGGGTCCTGCGGAAACCTCTCGAGGTGGTCGCGCTGGCGCAGACAATCCGCCGGGCGCTGGATGGCGATTGAGTCCAGAGCTGCTGCGATGACGTCAGCTGGAAGAACCATGGTGACCGCTCCCCTATCCCCTCCCCTTGTAGGGGAGGGGAACGTGGCTGCCTGGGCTGGCCCTCGCCTGGTGGTGACTGCATGGGCATTCGTCTCTCTCGGGCGAGGGAAGGCCTGAAGCCCTGGTGCCTGGCGTCCCCTTGGACCGCAGATGACCAGCTCCGCTCTTCGTATCCGCTCCCTGCCCCAGTGGGAGGGCTAGGGAGGGGTCGGAGGCCCCTGTGACTGGCTCCCCGTCCTGGCGGGCGCGGTGTGGGGACCGGCCGGCGCCGGCGTTCCTGGCTGGTGGTTGACAAGACGGGCGGATGCGTGTATAATCTGGCTGCGCTGGGGGGTCAAGCCTCCGGCAGGTAGTTGAACAGAGCAGGACCCGCTGAAGGCAGGACTCGCGCGAAGTATCTGCGGGAGAGTCTTGACCGATGCCTATGGGGCATCGGTCGTGCTTTCTCTTGACAATGGCCACGCGGTATGCTATAGTGTGGCTGGGGTTTGGGACCTTAACAGCTGAATAGTGGCAGGAAGGACAGCGGGACTCGGGCTAACGTCAAAACTAACTACGGTGAATATCCGTGGTTAAAATGCGGAGAGTTTGATCGTGGCTCAGGATGAACGCTGGCGGCGTGCCTAATACATGCAAGTCGAGCGATGAGGCCCCTTCGGGGGTACATCAGCGGCGAACGGGTGAGTAACACGTAGGTGACCTGCCCCGAAGACGGGGATAACCACTGGAAACGGTGGCTAATACCCGATGTGCTCGTCGAATCAAATCATCGAGCAAAGCTCCGGCGCTTCGGGATGGGCCTGCGGCCTATCAGCTAGTTGGTGGGGTAATGGCCCACCAAGGCGAAGACGGGTAGGGGGCGTGAGAGCGCGGTCCCCCACACTGGCACTGAGACACGGGCCAGACTCCTACGGGAGGCAGCAGTCGGGGATATTGCACAATGGGCGAAAGCCAGATGCAGCGACGCCGCGTGGGCGATGAAGGCCTTCGGGTCGTAAAGCCCTTTTCTGGGGGACGAGACAAGGACGGTACCCCAGGAATAAGCGTCGGCTAACTACGTGCCAGCAGCCGCGGTAAAACGTGGGACGCGAGCGTTATCCGGATTCACTGGGCGTAAAGAGCGTTGAGGCGGTTCCGTAAGTTGGGCGTGAAAGCTCCGGGCACAACTCGGAGATGCCGTTCAATACTGCGGGACTTGAGGACAGCAGAGGAAGGCGGAATTCCCGGTGGAGCGGTGAAATGCGTAGATATCGGGAGGAACACCAGTGGCGAAGGCGGCCTTCTGGGCTGATCCTGACGCTGAAGGCGAAAGCTAGGGGAGCAAACGGGATTAGAAACCCCGGTAGTCCTAGCCGTAAACGATGGATGCTAGGTGTGGGGGGTATAGACTCCCTCCGTGCCGTAGCCAACGCGATAAGCATCCCGCCTGGGGACTACGGCCGCAAGGCTAAAACTCAAACGAATTGACGGGGGCCCGCACAAGCAGCGGAGCGTGTGGTTTAATTCGATGCTACACGAAGAACCTTACCTGGGCTTGACATGCAGGTGGTAGTGAAGTGAAAGCGGAACGACCCTTCGGGGAGCCTGCACAGGTGCTGCATGGCTGTCGTCAGCTCGTGCCGTGAGGTGTCGGGTTAAGTCCCGTAACGAGCGCAACCCCTACCCTTAGTTACAAGTGTCTAAGGGGACTGCCCGGGATAACTGGGAGGAAGGTGGGGATGACGTCAAGTCAGCATGGCCCTTATGTCCAGGGCTACACACACGCTACAATGGCCGGTACAATGGGTTGCCAAGCCGCGAGGCGGAGCTAATCCCCCAAAGCCGGTCTAAGTTCGGATTGCAGGCTGCAACTCGCCTGCATGAAGCTGGAGTTGCTAGTAACCGCGCGTCAGCCATAGTGCGGTGAATACGTTCCCGGGCCTTGTACACACCGCCCGTCACGTCATGGGAGCTGGCAACACCTGAAGCCGGCGCGCCAACCCGCAAGGGAGGCAGTCGTTGAAGGTGGGGCTGGTAACTGGGACGAAGTCGTAACAAGGTAGCTGTAGCGGAAGCTGCGGCTGGATCACCTCCTTTCTAGGGAGTATGGTCAATGGCGGCGAGGTCAACTCGCTTGCCGGCGACCAAGAGTCCGAGTAGCGCACTTTCCTGTCACTATTCAGCTGTTAAGCCCGAGCCTCTTTGTATGGTAGGGGCCTGTAGCTCAGCTGGTTAGAGTACTCCTCTGATAAGGGAGTGGTCCCTGGTTCGAGTCCAGGCAGGCCCATAGAGGGGGTGCAACTCGCGGGGATGTAGCTCAGTGGGAGAGCGCCTCCTTTGCAAGGAGGAAGTCAGGGGTTCGAGTCCCCTCATCTCCACCACGGAGCTTGACAGACCAGCCAGGTCGCGGTATACTGAATAGACAGAGTATCAGGAGACGATCTGCTCCATATGCCAAAGGCTCACGCCGGGCTGGAACCAAATAGCACGTAGACTGGGACTCTTCTAGGGCGACGGACGCGGCCTGGAGATTGTTCCAGGCCGCTTTTCGTGAGTGGCGCTTACAACTGAAAGTGGATGGTTGGCCGGTGCGGCCCACTCGCTGGGCGGCAGCGGCCAGCAATCGACACGCTGGATGATTAGCACGTTAACAACTGAACAGTACGCGAGAACTTCAATTTCTCCGCATCACGTAAGCAAGCTACAAAGGGCGTACGGTGGATGCCTTGGCGCTAGGAGCCGAAGAAGGGCGTGGTACACTGCGATAAGCCTCGGGGAGCCGTGTGCAGGCGCTATATCCGAGGATACCCGAATGGG